>Ga0307373_10002647_pt1 | contig 32015 bp, 22 predicted proteins | sample OX2MG_FD_202534 | JGI IMG/M metagenome (GOLD analysis project Ga0307373, IMG submission 202534) | Soil microbial communities from Risofladan, Vaasa, Finland - OX-2 | ecosystem: Environmental > Terrestrial > Soil > Coastal area > Acid sulfate soil | place: Finland: Risofladan, Vaasa | collected...
TCGGTCTGGGTCCATTCGCGCCAACCGTTGGGCAGCACCACCAAGGGATTCCTCCAGCCAACCGTCGCCGGTGTGGTCAGTGCGGACGATTCGCGCAGCTCGATCGACCGTCGGCAACCCATTTGCTTGGCAAGCTGCTCCGTCAGTTCCGCCAGTTCCGGCGTGTCGATGGCTCGTGTCGACGCGCGGTAGCGTCGCACGGCAAAAATGCCCAAGACCATCCGCAGCACGGCAACCAATGTCCCCAGGCCGATGGTTACACCCACGATTTCCGGCCAGCGCCAGGCGGTCGGAGTCGCGGTCAGGCGTGTTTGCCGTAATTCATGCCAGAAGGCGCTCCAAGCCTCGCGAGCCGCCTCGGCGCCGGCGGCCGGCCTGGTCGTCTTTTTCATCGCCTCGGCAGACTCGGCCGAGGAGTACGACGAAGAGAGAGTCGCGGCGTCACCAGGATCGACGTCTTCTGACTCACCGGCCTGGGCGAGTGGTTCACCGGCGTTTGGCGCCACGGTCAGCCATCGCGGCCAAGGGCTGAAGGCCAGAACCGAAACGGCTACGGCCACGGCAAGGCTGGTGGTTGCCGCCAGTGCTCCGGCGGCCGGACCGCGCCGGCGCGCCATCGCATAGACCACCGCGCCGACCAACGAGAACAGTGTGACTTGGAAGATGCCCCATACCACGGCGGTTCCCAGCGAATTCATTGACGGTTCTCCTTCAGCAATGCTTCGAGCACCGCCCGTTCCTTGGCCGACAGTTTCTTATGGTCCATCAAGCGCACTAGCAATTGCTCGCGCGATCCCTGGAACACGCGCTCGAGCAGGTCGCCCAGCAGCCGCCCCGAGACATCCTCGTAGCTTCGAATCGGCCGGAAACGAAACGGCCGCTCGTCGTTGAGCTGTTCGATGAATCCCTTGTCGCTCAAGATTCGCACCAGCGTGGCCACGGTCGTGTAGGCCAGCTCCAACCCGGCGGCGGCCAGGTCGTCTTTGACCTCGGCCATGGTCAGCTCGCCCCGTTTCCAGAATACCTGCATGACTTCGAGCTCGCGTTCGGTGAGCTCCTTGGCGGGCGGTCGTGCCATCGCGCTGCTCCGGGTTCAGTCGAAAAAGACGGGCGAATATGATTTGGTTATGAAGATTTGGTTTTATCGTAATGGTTACGCGGAAGAAGTCAAGCAGATTCTTGGCAGGGTCGCTTTACCTCCCTTGGTGTAGTTACCAGTGGCCGGCGTGCGCGCCGCCGTCGACGTTCAGGGTCTCGCCGGTTACGAACGCCGCCGACTCCAGATACAGCACCGCCTCGACCACCTCGCGGACTTCACCCATCCGGCCCATTGGGTGAAGCCCGGCGAGGGAGGAGTGCGTCTCCGGTGGGTGCATCGGAGTCTTGATGGTGCCCGGCGCTACCGCGTTCACGCGGATGCCCTTGTCCGCATATTCAATCGCCAACGACCTTGTGACTGCGTCCAGCCCTCCCTTGGTGAGGGACGCCAGCGCCGAGGGCACGCCCTTCACGGGCTGGTGTACGAGCGTCGTCGTGATGTTCACGATGTGCCCGCCGCCCTGCGCGAGCATCTGCCCGACGGCCCGCTGCGAGACGTGGAAGAAACCAGCCAGGTTCAGCGACAGCATATCGGCGAAGTCAGCCTCGGAATACTCCGTGAACGGCTTGGAGATGAACATTCCGGCGTTGTTGACCAGCGTATCGACGCGGCCGAACTTACCGACCGCGTCCCCGATCACCCGGTCGGCGACCGCCGGGTAGGTGATGTCGCCGGCGACGGTAAGCACGTCCGCCGAAGCGTCGGGCTTGATCGACCTGGAGTTGGCGACCACCCGGTAGCCGCGGTCGAGGAACCCCCGTACCAAGCCCGCGCCGATCCCCTGCGACGCCCCGGTGATGACGGCGACCTTGCGTTCGGTACTCATGACGAACCTCCTGGTAGCGAAGAACCCCCTTACGGCTCATCGAGGGGTCGAAAGGACTCGAAGAACCGGTCGGTCTTGGGAGCATCAAGTTCATGTTGCATTCCGGTGACCGTCAGAATGTAACCGCGACGGCCGACGAGGACTAACCGAAAACGACTTGCGGATCGCGACCCCGGCTCGCCGGACGTCCACGCCTCAAAGGCGATATGTTTCCCAAACGTTCGGGGCTTGACGACAATTTCCTCGCCAGAAAACGTTTCGGTCAATTGCCAACGGACCAATTCGACGAGTTCTTCCGCCGTCACGGGCAATGGGAGCTCCAGAGGATAGTCGACAAATGCCGCCATGTAACTGACGACGCCATCAAATGCGGATCGTCCAGAAAACGACATGACAACGCCGAACTTGCTCACGTCCCGCTCAACCTTCTTTGGAATGCCTGGAAGCTCGACCGCCATGCCCGCTTCTGGCCAATCGAATTCATCCATCGGAGTCCTCTCGAATTCGCGGTGAGGCGGCTTCACCGCGGCGATCTTTTCCCGATTCAGCATGTCATTCACTTGAACCCCCCCAACCGCGAACGACAGTAGGAACAACAACTGAATCCAACGTTGCTTTTTCGCGCTCATTGATCATTTCCTGGCGAAGCACGCGGCCAGCGTGGCTCAGCCGGATCGACGCCGCCGGGCGGGCAGTGGAACAGCACGCCGGCTTTCGTTTTTCGTTTTGCCAAAGTGCCAGTGGGTGACGGGACGCCGTTTAGCTCGCGGGCAAACCAGCCCGGTTTGCCGGTCATGCCCGGTGTCACCGGCGGCCTGCGACATGGTCGAGGTCGCTTGAGCGCAGATGCCGTCGCCGGCCGCCTGCAATACCACGGCGCCAGCGTACCGCGCCCGCCGAGGGGTCGCAAGAGATTCCTCTGTTCGATATAACGTGCCGATGTCATCCACATCTACCTCGGCCTCCCCTCGCACGGCGTGGTTAGTCGTCGTCTTGCTGATGCCAGTCGCGCTCTTGAACTATCTCGACCGTCAGATGCTGGCGTCGATGCAATCGACCGTGATGGTGGCAGTCCCGAGCATCGGCACGGAAGAGAACTGGGGGTTCATGCTCGGGCAATTCAAGTGGGTCTATGCCTTGCTCGGTCCCATCGGCGGTTACATCGCGGATCGGTTCAGCCGTCGATTCACCATCTGCGGCAGCCTGTTCGTGTGGTCGGCGGTGACCTGTTGCACCGGGCAAGTTACGACTTATAGCGGGCTGCTCTGGGCCCGCTCGCTGATGGGCATCAGCGAGGCGTTCTACATCCCGGCGGCGCTGGCGCTGATCACCGATTACCACACCGGCCCCACACGGTCGCGGGCCGTGGGTTTGCACCAAATGGCGATGTACTGCGGCGTGATCGTGGGTGGGTTCGGCGGCTACGTCGCGGCAGCGCCCGACCTGGGCTGGCGGTTTGCCTTCGCTGCCTGCGGTGTGATTGGGGTGCTTTACGCATTCCCGTTGGTTTTCTTCCTGCGTGACGCGGGGAAGTCGAAGGCGGGCGCCGCGGCTTCCAAGGCTTCCCCCCTTCAAGCGGCAAAGGAATTGCTCACCAACGCCTCCTTCATGCTGTTGGTGCTTTACTTCACCCTGCCGGCGCTGGCGGGCTGGGTGGTGCGAGACTGGATGCCCTCCATCCTCAAGAAACAGTTTGATATCGGCCAGGGTGAGGCCGGCGTGGCGGCCACCCTCTACTGGCAAGTGGCGGCCATCGTCGGTGCCGTCATCGGTGGTTGGTTGGCCGATCGCTGGATGCGCTGGCACGAACGTGGACGCATCTTCGTCAGCGCCCTGGGCATGAGTCTCATCGTCCCGGCGATCTTCGGCGTGGGCAATGCCGGCTCACTCGCCGTGGCAGTGGCATGTCTCGTTCTGTTCGGCCTCGGCTGGGGTTTCTTCGACTGCAACAACATGCCGATCCTTTCGCAAATCGTTCGGCCACAGCTCCGCGCTACCGGCTACGGGATCATGAACTTCGTCAGCATTAGCTGCGGCGGACTCGCCGACTGGGGCTTTGGCGTTTTGCGCGACCGGAAAGTGCCACTGAACGTGATTTTCGGCATCTTTGCCGGTGCCGCGATCGCCTCCGTCGTCCTCGTGCTGCTCATCCGACCAAGAAAGGACCTCATCAGCCAGGAGCAATCGCAATGACCCGCCGGTTGGGCCGGATCACGGTTGCAGCGATCAGGCTGCGCCGGCCGGCAAGCCACACAAGTCCCGGACGGTTCACGACCGCACACGGATCAACCTGGTATGCGGAAGGGCGAGCGCCGGTTAGAATGTCAGGATGACGATCCAGGCAAGTCAAAACTCCAAATCTGCTGAACAGCCGCAGGATCTGTCGTCACGCCGGCAATTCACACTTCCGTCGGTCCTGATGTTTCCGTTCCTGATAAGTCCGCTCTTTCTCGGGGGCTGGCTTGCCCGCTGGCAAGTGGATCATGATCCGGCAGATTTCACGCCCCTCTTTAACGCGATGGTCTGCACGGTGATTTACGCCGTAGTGTTCGCTCGACGACGAGGCGTTCGAGATCCACGTCGTTCTCTAGAACGTCAGTTTCGCCCTTTGCTGCCGTGCGTTTGGACCGGAATTCGATATGGATGGCTCTTTGCGACAATTGCCCTGTTACCTCTATTCGTTGGAGTTGGAGGTGGGCGAGGCACGCTTGTGCGTGCATTCCTACGAAACGGGGTAACACCACATTTGGTTGGCGAAGCGATCTTCGTTTTTGGATTCGTAGGATGCCTCGGAGTTTCGCTTGGTGCGTTTGGGGGCGCCTTGGCAGGATTCTTAGTCGAATTCCAAAGACAAATTCGGCCGCGCGGGCGGCCGTGACGGCTCATGGCAATGAGCTCAAATGAAAGCAGATGGGACCGACGACGGGCCGGCCGAACGACCAAGCTCAGCCGCCGCGGCAATCGGGGCCGCGGTCAGCTATCGGCGGATGGCGGCTGGCGAGGCGGAGCGATCGCCGGCGAGGGCCGCGGGCCAAGCCGAGCTCGGCGGCCGCGGGCCGAGCTGTAACACCTTCTTCGGGCCTCCGGCGCCATCGCACGATGTTGCGCCGGCAGCCGCCTGAGTTTTCAGATTCGCAGACTGATGCTTGACGGTCGATGGGAAAGCGCGACAATATCGGAGAGTAATCTGTTTGGGCCGATCAGCCCACAACCGTTCACGGATTGCCCGCGAACGGAACCTCCAGCCACGAAGGAGTGAACCATGCGACTGCCACGTTGGCTTATTGCGTCGGCTTTCGTTTCCGCGATGCTTGCCAGGACTCTCTTGGCACAAGAGGCGCCGGAGATCGCGCCCATTCGGCTTGAGCCACCGGTACGTCTGAAGGCAGGCGATGAGTTCATCGATACGGGAAAACACGTCGCTCATGCCGGACCATTGGCCGTGGATCTCAATGCCGACGGAATGCCCGACCTGTTGGTCGGCAACTTCAGTGGGCATTTCCAAGTCTACATGAATGCCGGCACCCGCGCTCAGCCGAAATATGTCGACCAGGGCCTTCTTGAGGCCGGCGGCGAGACAGCCAAAGTCCCGAATTGGTGATGCATTGGGCTTGGTCCGCAGTTGGCGGATCTCACCGGCGATGGTATCGACGATCTATTCACCGGCTGCTTCGAGGGAGGCGTCTACGTGCTCGCGGGGATCAAGGAGGGCAAGTTCGCCGCGCCTGAAAAGCTCCTCGACAAAGCGGGCAACGTCTTGCGCGTGGGACAGTATTGGGACTACGACGCCAAGAAGTGGAGCGGCGTTCCCCAGAGCAAGTACAAGGAAGTCCTCGGCATTGGCGCGACCGCCGTTGACTGGGACGACGACGGCGACCTCGACTTAGTGCTGGGCTCCTTCGACGGCAAGATCTTCGTCCGATTGAACGAAGGATCGTCGACCAAGCCGGCGTTCGCCACCGAGAGCACCGTGCTTTCCGACGGCGACACTCCGTTGGAAGTGCCCGGCCACGACGTCATTCCAAGAATCGCCGATTGGGATGGGGACGGTCGATTCGACATCCTCAGCGGTAGCGGCGCCGGGGGAGTGTACTGGTTGCGCAACGTCGGCACGAGAGGCACACCAGCATTTGCGGGTCCCCAAGTCATCATTCGGCCGTCCGATTCGAAGGGTGACAAGGCCAACCCCACATCGCCTGGCGAGCGGACTCAAGTCAGCGCCACCGATTACGACGGCGATGGGGATCTCGATCTGCTCGTCGGCGATTTCAACGGTGACGGTGGCCAGATGCACGGTTGGGTTTGGCTTTTTCGGCGCCGCTGAATCCGTGGCACATCTCTGTAGGGAGCGCGCTGCGTGGCGTTCCGAGGAGCTGATGCGACGTCATTTGGCAGGACGCGGAACGCCACGGAGGCCACGGAGGGCGTTCCCTACAGAACCGAATAGGCCGATCGCAGCCTTTTGAACGCGCCGTTGGCATTTTTCGGCTCTCTGCCGATCGCCGCCTGGCTCCCCGCTGCCTTCGGCTGCGGGGAGCCAGGTGACAGGACAAGGAGAAGAGAGGGGGCGAGCCGCCTTTGTAGCAGCCAACGTCACGGACCACCGGGCAAGCCGGCGGCATGATGTCGCTGGCGAAACGCGGCGTCGGCACTCAGCCCACGGAATCCCGGCGCGCCGGGAGAGAGCGTTCGCTACAGAAACAACGGCTGCAGGTACGCAACTTCACAGCCCTCGATAAAAGTCGCGGACAGTTGGGGGGACGGCTACTGTCCGCATGCGGAATCGTCGCAACGCGTCACCTGCATTTTTCCGGCTACTTCGTCTCTATTTCGACCTTCAGCGGATCGGCCCAGCACTTGCGCTCTGCCGTGTAGTAGAGATAGGCCCGCGAAGCGGGGGCCGTGTAACGGCCGGGGATCTCGGCGATGAGGTCGAGGTCGATGGCGATTTCGCGCCTCGGTGCGAGCGATCGCCAATAACAAATGACTTCGCGTGGCCGGGTTTCGTAGAAGTCGAACTTGCCCGCCCTCTTGATCTCTTCAAGCTGGTCGGCCCGCGGTTCCAGTCCCGCCGGCAATCCGAGAATGGCGATCGTCATCGGCTGGCCTTCAGCAGTGACATTGGTCAATCGGGCCGAAAGTTTCACCGTCTCACCGGCCTTCGCAATAGCGCGGTCGAGCCGCGTCGAGAGCTCGAGCGCGCAGTCGGGGTCGCCGGCCGGCAAGCGGCTGCGATAACTGACGTCGAGCGCGTACGGCATCTGGTTCTCGCCCGACAGACCGATCGTAAGGCGGTTCTCGCCGGGAGTAAGGTGTGCGGCGATGCCCGCGACGCTGATCGTGTCGTGGGCAGCGGCTGCGAACGCTTCCCGGGCGATCTCGGTGCCGTCGCGTCCGACGATCAACTCGCCGCCGACCACGTTGGCGCGGCTGCTTTGGGAATAGGCCACCAGGGCCTTGAGCGCCAGGATCGTCGCTTGTGTCGAGCCAAAACCGCCGAGGCCCTGACGGTGGGCGACGATCCATTCGATCGCCCGCTCCGCGTGATCTCGGTGATCGGCGCTTTTGAGCCAGGCCAGCGCGGCCAGAGCGGTCGTTTCGACTTCCAGCGAAAGCCCTCCGCTGCGGGTGATCGAGCCATTGGTGCCAGTGAGATGACCATCGTCGGCCTGGTTGCTGGCGAGCTTGTCCAGGAGCGACCGCCCCTGGGTTTCTCGACCGGCGGTCAGCGTGCCCGCGGCGGCCAAGGCCACGAGGTAGGGATCGTCCGACGAACTTGCCAAGCGCGCCACATGATCCAGATCGAGGTCCAGGTCCTTTTCGCCCGATTCGGCCAGCGCCCAGACGATGTAGGCGTCGGTGATGTCCGCGGGCGCGCCGCCGAAGCTGTCGAGCGCCTGAGAGTTGCGCTCGAAGCCACCGCGGCCGTTTCGCCGCGAGCGGAGCCAGGCCGCCGTGCGTTCGAGCATCGCCGTGTCGACGGCATGAACTTGGGCCATGTCGTGGAACTCCATCAGGCCGTAGGCGGAGAGCGCCTCGTGCCCAGGATCGCCCCCGAACCACTCGTAACCCCGTTGCGGGCACTCGAAGGCGGTCAGTTTCGCATAGCCCGACTTCAGCAGTTCTCGCGACCGCCGCGTCAATTCTGGGTCGGCCACGTGCTGGTCGCGCATGAACTGTAAGGCCAGCACGTTGGGGTAGTTCGTCGTCGAAGCCTGCTCGAAGCAGCCATTGGGCTCCCGAAGGATGCTTTCCAACCCTTGTTTCAGGTCGGCCAGGGCGGATGGGAAGGCACGCAGCGTGGCTTCGAGTGAGCCGGGCACCCAGTCGTGGGGAAGTCGCAACGAAAGCTCGTGCTCGCCAGCCAGCTCGCCGGCGTACGAGAGGTTGACGGGAAAGCCGGGTGGTACGATTGCCAGCTTCCGTTCGACGGCGTCGGCCAGCGCCGCGGCCTGACCTCGCAGGGCCAGAGTCGCTACCCCCTTCTGGCCGATCGCGTCGAACGAGTAGTGTTCGCGGCGGCGTGCGCCGGCCGCCAACCGCAGTTCGCGCTTCGGCTCACCGGCCAGTCGCAGCAGCTCCGCATCCGGCCCCGCCAACAATAATTCGACCGTGACGGGCAGCTCGTTGTCCGTTTCGTTGGCCACGGCCAGCGGCATTTCGATGCCGTCGCCCGCCGTGATTTCCAGCGGCAGTTTGGGTTCGAGGTGGAACGGGATCCGCGAGACGATCTCCGCGCGGCCCGAACCAATGCGGCCGCCGCCGTGCGCGTCGGCCATGACGCGGAAAGCAGTGATGGCATCGGAAACGTCAAAAGTCAGCTCCGCTCGCCCTGAAGCGTCTGCCAAGAGCAGCGGATTCCAATAGAGCGTTTCGGTAAAGTCATGACGCGCGCCGCCAGGATCGGCCATATGGACGTGGGCGTACTGACGCTCGGGAAAGCGGTACTGCTCAAGTTGGTCTGCCAAGTCGTCGACGAATACGACCTCGGCCCCCGCTTTCGCATCGGCGCGCAAATGACGCCGCATTCGGCCCATCCGGTCCATCGGAAGCACCTCTGCCAGAGGCGGCAGAGGCCGTTGAGCCTGCTGCAACCCAGCCTCAAGTTCGAGGAGTTGTTCGAACATCGGCACACCGTCGGCCCACCCCATCTCACGGGGCATGCCGCCACCACCGCCGCCAATTCCGAACCACTTGCCGCCGGCGAACTTGCCATCCATCGGCAGGAACCACGGTTGGACGTTCTCCAAGCCCTGCTGTTTCATCGGACCATCTCCCAAGGCGGGTGCCGCGTAATAGAAACGGTACCTTCTGGCCTCGACGTTCGGCGGCGACGGCTCGCCTAGCCGAAGACCATAATGATCGAGACCTTCTTTTTCCCCTTCGTTTGCCGGTCCGTCGCCCTGCGCGCCGTAGAGCAGGGATGACGGGTCGGCCGCACCGTTGGCATTCAGGTCGCTGGCATCCATGTCGTCGGCATCCACGTCGTCGGAAACCATGTCGCCCAAGGTGGCCACGAGTGTTGGTTCCAGTTTGAACGAGTGGTACGCGAGCCGCCCATCGCCGCCCGGGACCATAGGAGCCTGGAACTGGATGATCGCCAGCACCAGGCCGGCCACCGCCAACGACATCGCAATCCATACCCGAGCGCCGGTCGCAAGTCGCACGATGGCCATCATCATCAGCGCCAGCAACAACGACGCGCCGCCCCAAAGCGAGAACATGCCCAGCGTTTCCGCCCGCCGGCGACGCAGCGCAGCGACGGCCGACGCAAAGCTCGCTTGGACCTGGTCGTGGTTGTCGAACATGGCGGGCGGGGCCGTCGCGCTACCCAAGGCCGCCAGCCGCGAGAGCTGGTCGTTCTGTCCACCTTCAGGTCGCAACTCGTCTAGCTGCCGCTCGACGAAGCGCCGCCAGCCTTGTGTCCCCAGAAGCAAATCGAGCGCCTCGGCCGCCTCATCGCCGTCGGAGAGGTAAAAATCGGCATCCTCCAAGTCGTCGGGGCGCTCGACTTCGCTGGTCAGCAAAAAGTGGGTTGTCAATGCCGGTGTGTCGTCGTCGGCCAGGTTCAAGAGCGCGTCATCGACGACGGCCACACCCAACGCGGCGGCGGTTGGCCGCCCTTCCTCGTCGCTGACCGCCAGCGCAAGCTTCGCCGTCTCGCCGGGCGAATAGCCCTGGTTGGCACCCATCACCAGGACCTGCAGCGTGCGATCGGCGCGGAGATACACCAGCCGCTCGGCCAAGGGCTGGGGTGGTTCGGCGCCATAATCGTAAACCGTCACGCGGACCACGCCGCTCGCTTCGGGGACCAACGGAAGCGAAATGACCCGCGAGCCCGGTGCCATGTCAACCGTCTGCTGACCGACCTGGACGCCACGACAAAATGCCGTCACTACCAGCGGTCGCGGCTGGCCGGTCGACGTCAGCTTGAGCTCGAGCGGCCGGCCGGGGCCGAACACGCCGGGTCCGGCGGAGAGGACGAGCGATTTGTCGCCGCTGACGGCGGGCAACCTGGGACGTGAAGCGGCGTCGGCCGGTTTGGAGACTTCAAGCGTGTACGCGCGGTCCGAATCGGGCCGCAACGTGAAGGTCCCCATTCCCTCGTGCTTGGTCTCGAGTCGTGCGACCTCCCGTCCGGCGTCATCGACGACTCGGCCCTCGACGTGGACCGGCTTACCCAGTGGGTCGCGCCCGACGAAGTAAACACGGTTTTCCAGCCCCGCGACTAGTTCGCCTCCTTCGGGGTAGAACTTCACCTCGACCTTGCCCAGGTTGATGGGGATCGTTCTGGCGATCGTCTCCTGGTTTCCCCCGTCGTCGACGGCCACGGCCAACTGGCCGGCGCCGGCCGCGATCTGCTCGGGAAGTGAGAACTCGATTTGGGCCGTGCCGCCGGCCGTCGCCTGGGCGGCTTGTTGATGGACGACCTGCCCGTCGACCAGGGCCGTCACGGTCAACTTCGCCTCGGCCGCGGCGCCCCCCTCGGCCCGCTCGGCCGAAAAGTCGGCCAGCACACGGTCGCCCGGCGCGTAACTGTCGCGGGTGAACTCCAGCTCGGTCTTCAGTCGCGGGAGACGGTAGTCGCGAATGAAGAATTCGCGACGCTCTTCGGGGAACGATCCGTCGAGAGCGCGAGCCACGAGCGTGTACGCGCCGCCGGCCTGGTCGTGCGGGACCGGGAACGCGCCGTTGCCGACGCCCTGCCGAGTGATGCCTTCAACCTCGCTGCCGGCGACGATTGCCCCGCTCGGATCGCAGATTTCGTAGTGGACCGGCACGTCGAGGTCGCTGTCGAGCGCGAACCGCGAGAGCGTCAATGAACGATAGTAGACCGTCTCGCCGGGCCGGTAGAGTGGTTTGTCGAGCGAAAGTTTCGTTATGTGCCGCGCCGGCTCGACCGCCAGACGCGTCTCGACCGTCTCCGACGCTTCGCCCTGGCTGGCGCGGATTGCCAGCCGCGCGCCCATCGCCAGGTTTCCGGAAGCGGGAAGCCTGATCCGCAATTCTCCCTGATCATTGGTGCGTTCGTCGTTCCGCCAGAACTCCTTGCCGTCGGGCGAGTAGAGTGTCGTTGCGACGTCGGCCGCCAGCCGTGTGCCCGCGGCCGATGCGACCGCGACCGTATAAACGTTGGGCGCGTCGGCCCGCGGGACGGCGGGACCCATGACGAGCAAGCGCAGATGCCGCTCGGCCAGTGCCGCAACTTGCCAACGTTCATGCACGAACCCGCCCAAGGTGACGGCCAGAAGAACGGCGGCGGCCACGGCGAAGGACCAATGGATTGCGGATTGCGGATTGCGGATTGCGAATTGGGGGGCGAGCGCCGAGCGTATGGGCGACGGGAGGTGGTGCAGTGGGGATGAGGTGGTGAGGTGATGAGGGGATGGAGGGATAAGGGGATGAGGGGAAGAGGGGATGAGCGGAAGAGGAGAAGGAGGTTTCGTTGTGGAATGACCCGCGTGAGGTACGGTGTTGGTTGACTTCGTCGAATGGTCGGTTGAGCTCGTTGAAGGCTCGGCGGACTGGGGGGGCGCGAGGGGGACGAGCGGCAACTCAAGCCGGGCGGCCTTGGCGAACAGCCCGTATTGCCGTTCGACGAGCGACATTGCAGCGGACAACGCCGGCTCGGTTGCAATCCGCCGGCGCAGCTCGACGGCTTCGTCGTCGTCGAGCAGACCGTAGACGAGTTCCAACAGCCGTTGGTGAAGTTCGGGGGTAATGTTCATGGTCTCGATCGTCGTCCGTTGTCAGTCGTCCGTTGAAGCCAACACTTCTCTCAAGCGGCCCAGCGCGAGCCGCATCCGTGTCTTGACGGTGCCCAGCGGAATGCCGAGCGCCGCGGCGATTTCTTCGTAGGTCAGTTCGCCGTTCTGCCGCAGCAGAAACACCTCTTGTTCCTCGCGGCGCAACTCGTGTACGGCGCGGCGCAACTGGTCGAGCTGTTCCGCCCGTTCGAGCCGGTCTTCGGTAGGGGCACGCGCGGCGACAAGCATCAGTCCATCCTCAGCCAAGGGTCGGCGGCGGCGGCGCCAGGCGGCGCCGCGCAGGTCTCGGCCGGTGTTGAGTGCGATCCGAAAGATCCAAGCCTTGAGGTTTTCGACGCCACCTACGTCCTCGCGGTGCCGCCAGCACTTGAGGAACGTCTCCTGCAAGGCGTCGCGCGCGTCGTCGGCGTTGCCGACCAGGTGGTACAGCGTACCCAATAGCTCGCCTTGCCAGCGCGCGAAGGCGGCGCTCAACGGATCGGCTTCGGGCCGACCGTTGGCCTCCTCGGCCCGGGGGGTGGGGTGAGCCAGGTTCATGTATCTAGAATATAGACGATGTACGCCTGCCGCAGGTTTTCAAGCAGCGCCGAATTGCTTGCGGCGCCCCCGCGCCGGCGATAGATTGGCGCCAACTCACTCCTCGCCGCAACTCGCCGCACGCCGCACTCGACCAATGTCCGACGACAAACCGCTTCTCGACGTCTTCTCGCTCGACCTCGACTTCTTGCCGAAGCTCCCCAAGCAAAAGAAAGTCGGCATCGGATGTATCGGGGCGGGGTTCATCATGGCCGATTGCCACCTGATGGCCTATCGCCAGGCCGGCTTCCAGCCGCTGGCAATCACCTCGCGGACGCGCGACCGCGCACGCGATGTGGCCCAACGACACGGAATCCCCAAGGTCTACGAGACCTATCAAGAGCTGCTGGCCGACCCGCGGATCGAGGTCATCGACATCGCGGTGCCGCCCGACGTGCAACTCGCCGTCGTTCGCGAGGCGGTCAAGCACAAGGGACACCTGCGAGGCATCCTGGCCCAGAAGCCGTTGGGCATGGACTACGCCGAAGCCAAGCAGATCGTCGGCCTCTGCCGCCGCGCCGGAATCACGCTCGCCGTGAACCAGAACATGCGTTACGACCAATCGGTGCGGGCATGCGAACACCTGCTCGCACGGGGCGATCTGGGCGAGCCGGTGCTGGCCACGATCGACATGCGGGCCATACCGCACTGGATGCCGTGGCAGGAGCGGCTCGGTTGGGTCACGCTGAGGATCATGAGCATCCACCATCTCGATACGTTCCGCTATTGGTTCGGCGACCCGCAACGGGTTTTCGCCAGCGTGCGGACCGATCCGCGCACCGCGCGGAAGTTCAAGCACACCGACGGCATTTGCCTCTACATCCTCGAATACGCGGGCGGCCTGCGCGCCATGTCGTGCGACGACGTCTGGACGGGGCCGGCGTTGGAAGGGGGCGAATCCGACGTCTCAATCCGCTGGCGCGTCGAAGGGACGGCCGGCCTGGCCCGTGGCACGATCGGCTGGCCCGATTACCCTCGCCGCACCCCGAGCACGCTCGACTTCACGACGCTCAAGCAGCCCGGTTACTGGTTTCAGCCGCGCTGGAAAGAGGTTTGGTTCCCCGACGCCTTCGCCGGCCCGATGGCCCAACTACTGTGCGCCCTGGAAGAGGACCGCGAGCCTGAGATCAGCGGTCGCGACAATCTCAAGACGATGGCCTTGGTCGAGGCGTGCTACCGTTCGGCCGAGGAACACCGAGCCGTGGCGTTGTCCGAGATCAAGTGAGTCGCGGGTTACTCACTACTCGTTCCCACGCTCCGCGTGGGAACGACTGCCCCGGCCGCTCCGCGGCCACGGTGAGTGACGGGCGATGCAGGGTGACCCACGGCCGATTGCTGCGATACACGACGGACATTTCAGGTGCGAACCCGCCGCTTGTGCTCTCTGGCCGCCGCCCGCAGTGCCGCATTGGGTGGCGCCGCGCGCTCGAGCATGGCGATGAAAAGGTCGCGATCACGGTTGGTCAATTCAGTCACGCGTCCGCGCTCGATGACTTCGTGGGCTTTCTCGATGAGGGTCGAAACCGCGAAGTCGGTCAATGATTGGCCGGCTTCGACGGCGGCCTGCTCGATAAGCTGTTTCGTTTTGGCGGGCAAACGGAAGTCGAGTCGCGCGTCTTTTTCGGTCGCCGTTGACATGGCTTCTTATTACTCCGAACGCCGGCAATACTCGTCCCGCGCAGCCAAGTATATCGCCCGGCTGCCGGAATTCCCAATGGTTAGTGGCAGCGCTACGTACAACGCAAGCGCATCCGCATGCCTTCGGATTTCTGGGCTGGCAGGGGCCAACGACATCGTAGTACAATTCGATGCCGTAAAGGATTTGATTCGGGCCGAGGCACGACAAGGAGGTTCACGATGAAAGTGCTTTTCGTTCTCGCCGCGGGGCTGTTGTCCGCGTCAATGGCCAGCGCCGACGCACCGGCACCACCTCCGAAGCCTACCCTGCCGAAGGGGACGCCGGCGGAGCAGGTGGCCGCTTTGACCATGCAACACGAGCAGGCGATGAACGCTTTTCTCAAGCTCTATGAGGCGGCCAGGACTGAGAAGGAACAGGAGAGTCTCGAATTCCTTTACCCTGATTCAGATAGTTACGCCACGCTGCTCGTGCGGATCGCCGAGCAAAACGCGACCGATCCGGCCGCGGTCGATGCCATGCTCTGGGTGGTTCGAAACGGTAAGCGTACGTCGGGTGACGCCGCGTCGCCACACGCCAGGGCCAAAGAAATACTCGTCCGTGACTATTTGAAACATGCGAAGATCGGCGGACTGTGCATGGAGCTCCGGCGCGACGCTCGAGATGCGAATAGCGTTCAGATCATCCGGCGCGTACTCACCGACAATCCGAACAAGGAGGCCCAAGCCGCGGCTGCCTTTGCCCTGGCGAAGGCGCTTCGGACACGCGCAATCTTGGCCCGAACGCTCAAAAATGCCGACCCCAAGCTCTTGGCGCGATTCGAGGAAGGATTTGGCAAAGACAACCTGGCGGACTTGAGGCGGGGCGACGCCGCGGCGCTGGAGCAAGAGGCCGACGAGCTCCTGGAGCGGATCATCAACGACGAGGATTACGCGGCGACGTCCATCCGTTACCGATTGTCTCCGGAAAAGCTCGGCTACCTTGCCGATCGCGAGTTGTTCGAGGTCCGGCACTTGCAGCCCGGCATGCACGCCCCGGAAATCGAGGGAGAGGACATCGACGGCAAGCCGATGAAACTGAGTGATTTCCGCGGCAAGGTGGTGTTGCTGGATTTTTGGGGGCATTGGTGCGGCCCTTGCCAGGGTTTGTACCCGCGGATCCGGTCGCTCGTGAAGAAGTTCGAGGGAAAGCCGTTCGCCGTCGTGGGCGTCAACAGCGACGCCAACCGCGAGACGATCAAAGACGTGATTGCCATCGAGAACATCACCTGGCGTTCGTTCTGGGACGAGGGGGCGCAACGAGGCCCGATCCATTCTCAATGGAACATCAACGGTTGGCCCACGATGTACCTCATCGACCACAAGGGGACCATCGTCGGGCGTGATGCAGCCGACGAATTGATCGAGCGGACGGTCCAAGAAGCGGAAGCGGAACCGGCAGCGCCGGCGCCGACGCACGCGCCACGATGATCGACGATCCGCCGGAGGACGATGTGTGTGCGCAGGTTGCTCCGGGGCTCTCAACCTTCCCTTCGAGCGTCCACGACGGGTTGGAAACCTACCCCGCGGGGTCGCAATTACCGCCTGACCCGTCCCGACGCCATCCCGGCGACCAGCGCCGCGACCTCCTCCTTGGTCACGTAATTGAAGTCGCCTCGGATCGAATGTTTGAGGCAGCTCGCGGCGACGGCGAAGTGCAACGCCTTGGCCGGCTCGGCGAGCTCCGCCGAGTTCAAGGCGTAGATCAATGCGCCGCCGAAAGCGTCACCGGCGCCGACACGGTCGACGATGTCGCGGATCTCGTAGGGGCGGTACTCCCCCTGTTCGTCGAGAGGGGCGAAATAAGCTCGGCCGGCCGGAACGTCCAGCAGCATCGCGCCCCAGTTGTTGTGGTCGGCCGAGAGGCTCTCACGGAGCGTGATCGCCACCTTCGAGACGTTGGGAAACCGTTCGGCAATTTGCTGGGCCACACGGTGGTACGCTCGGGCGTGAATCCGCCCCTCTTCGATCGCCGTCCCTTCGGCGTGAATCCCCAGCACGTCGGCCGCATCCTCCTCGTTGGCGATCACCAGGTCGACGAAGGGCAAGATCCGCGACATCGACTCGCCGGCCAGTTGCTTGGCCGGCGTGCCCGGCTTCCAACGCCAGAGCTTGTTGCGGAAGTTCAAGTCGCACGAGACCGACAGCCCGCCCCCTTTGGCCGCTTCAACCAGGGCCAACGTCGAGTGAAACGCGCTCGCGCCGAGCGAAGGGGTGATGCCGGTAACGTGGACCCACCGCACGCCTGCCAGAGCGGCCGCGAAATCGTATTCCTCCGGCCCGGCCAGGCTGACGGCGCTATGGTCGCGGTCGTAAACCACGGTCGAGCTGCGCTGGTTGGCGCCCGTTTCGACGAAGAAGACTCCCAATCGGCCCACATCGCGACGAAGCACCGGTCCGATGTCGATGCCGAGTCCGCGCAGGACCGCCAGCAGACTTTCGACGATCGGGCCCTTGGGCAAAGCCGTGAGAAATCGTGTCTTCTCGCCCAGCAAGGCCAGCATGGCGCAAACGTTGGCCTCGGCCCCGGTGAAGCTCACTTCGACCTTGCCAGGCAGCGACTGGCGAAATCGCAACGACCCTTCCGGCGCGATCCGCATCATGATCTCACCGAAGGCAAGGTACATCGCAGTTCCCTCCAATGGAAAGATTCCGCTACGACCAGCGGTCCGTGTCGCCGATAGCGTGCTCGACGAGGATCAACAGCGCATTGGGGTCGTACGGTTTGCGGACGAAGTACTGACAGCCCGCCGCGCGCGATCGACGGATGATGTCGGGACGCTCCATGCCGCTCAAGATGATCACCGGAATGGAACCGGTCTCGATCGAATCGGCCAATTCCTGGCAGATCGAGAAACCGTCGGCGTCGGGCAGTCGCAAATCCAACACCACGAGGTCAGGATGCCGATGGCGGGCGATGGCCAGCCCCTCTTCACCGCTGGCCGCGACCAGCACCTCGAACCCCTGGCGGCCAAGCCGCTGACCGAGCAGATCAACCATCGCGTCGTCGTCATCGACAATCAGGATGCGTCGTCGCCTGGCATGGGGAAGGGCTCGTGCTTGGGGATGTTCCAGCAGTTGAGCGTGCATCGGTCGAGGGGCCTGGTGCTTGACGCGATCAGGTTGGGGTACGCAACTCTAGGCGACGTTTTCCGATTAGTCAAATCAGGGAAGTCGATGGGGAAGGGTCCGGATGGGACGATGGTGGCGATAATGACGATTCCACGACAAGCCGTCGACCCAAAGGGCGCAAGAAGCGTCGCAGGGAGCGAACAAGGGTGGTTTTCACCTTTTCTTCCAGTCGATTCCCGACATCGAAGCCAGGGCCAGTTCCAATGCGTGGGTGCCGTCACGCGCATGTCCCTGGGCGGCCAGGGCGACATAAAGCTGTTGGGCCAAGGCCAGGCCGGGCAGGGCCAACCCCATCCGCCGCGCCTCCGACAACGCGATGCCCATGTCCTTGATGAAGTGCTCGACGAAAAAGCCGGGGTCGAAATTGTTCGCGATGATCCTAGGACCCAAGTTCGCCAGCGACCAGCTCCCGGCCGCGCCCACGGTGACCGACTGCATCACGGATGAAAGGTCCAGCCCGGCACGGTAGCCGTAGAGCAGCGCTTCGCAGACCCCGACCATGTTACTGGCGATCAGGACCTGGTTGACCATTTTCGTGTGTTGGCCGGCGCCCGGACCGCCTTGATGGATGATCGTCTTACCCAGGGCGTCCCAGCAGGGCGCCAGAGCGTCGACGACTTGTTTTTCGCCGCCGATCATGATCGAGAGCCGTGCTTCGCGGGCGCCGATGTCGCCCCCGGAAACCGGAGCGTCGATGCTGTACACGCCGCGCGCCTTGGCGGCCACGGCGATTTCCTCGGCCAACGATGGTTCGCTGGTGGTCATGTCGACCAGCACGCTCGCCGGCTTGGCCGCGCCGAGCGTTCCTTCAGGGCCCAGCACGACGGTACGCACGTCGCTTGGAAAGCCGACGATCGTGAAGATCACGTCGGAGGCCTCAGCCACGGCCCGCGGAGAACCGGCCCAGTGGGCGCCCTTGGCCAGGAGCCCTTCGGCCCGCGAACGCGTTCGATTGTAGACCGTGACGGCGAAACCCTTAGCCATCAGGTGACCGCACATGCTCGACCCCATCACGCCCGTGCCGATCCATCCGAGCCGGGTCTTGCCAGGTACGACGGGAGAAATGGTTGTTGGGTCAGTTGTCATTGGTCATTGGTCCTTAGTCATCGGTCCTCATTCGCCAGTGCCTCCGCAACAAATGACGAATGACTTCCTTACGACCATCGCTGGGTGGGACGCTCGAGGACTTCCCTCAGGATCACGGCGCTGCGCAGGCTCTGGGGATTGCCCAACAGGGAAACCAAGTATTCGGCGGGAGCCGTCGTGTCGGGGGTGGTGGGGGCGGCGCCCGACTGGCCCTCAAGGACGGGGTCCGCCGGGCGCGACGACGAGAGGTGCCCTACCTGGTGCGCAAAGACCTGGTGCAAGTGCGACTCGATCGCCTCGTCGGCCTGGTCGACGCTGGTCAGGTTGCTGGCGCGCGCCTCGAATTCGCGCGTGTCGAGGTGTTGCCGCACGTGTTGGGCCACGGAGGCGCCGGTGGGCGGTTCTTCGATGGCCTGGGCGTGGATGACATCGGAAGCCCCGATCTCGATCAGACGACGGGTTGGTTCCACTGGGGCATCCGCTGGAGTCACCACAGCCGGGCGGCCAGCTCGCTTCTCCGCGGCACGCCTCAGGAAGTCGCTGACTTCATCCTCGACCTCCCGCCGTCCCGGTTGTGGGCGCGGCGGACGCGGCGGCGCGGGCGGGCGGGCCATCTTCCGCTTTTGCGCGTCGGCGGCCTTCCCCAGTTGCTTGATGGCGCCAATCGAAATGAACACGATGACGAAGATGACCTTGAGGATGTCACCCAAGTCGATCGCCGCCAGCAACGGAGCGTTTGCCAGAAGGTGCGGGGATACCAGAAAAGGCGACACGACACTCATCATTGGCTCCTCACGGGCGCCCGGTTGCCGCCGACACCGGCTATGGCCGAACGCATGTCGGTATCGGCTTGCACGTTCTTGAGCTTGTAGTAATCGAGGATGCCCAAGGTCCCCTTGCGGAAGGCGTCGGAAACGGCCTTGGGCACTTCGGCCTCGGCCTCGACCACGCGCGAACGGCTCTCCTCGATTTGGGCCACCATCTCCTGCTCGCGGGCGACGGCCATGGCGCGGTCGCTTTCGGCCCTGGCGCGGGCCGTGCGAGTGTCGGCCTCGGCCTGGTCGGCCTGCAAGCGGGCGCCGATATTGTCGCCGACGTCGATGTCGGCGATGTCGATCGAGACGATCTCGAAGGCCGTTTGCGAATCAAGACGTCGCGCCAGGACCGCCTTCGAGATCCGGTCGGGGTTCGCCAGCACGTCGCTGTGCGATTCCGAGGAGCCGATGGCGCTGACGATGCCCTCGCCCACGCGCGCGATGATCGTCTCCTCGGTCGCCCCGCCGATCAACTGCTTCAGGTTGGCCCGCACGGTGACCCGGGCCTTCACCTTGAGCTGGATGCCGTTCTTGGCCACGGCGTCGAGCGTTTGCCGGCCGGAATTCCGCGCCGGGCAGTCGATGACTTTGGGGTAGACGCTCGTCTGCACGGCTTCGAGCACGTTGCGGCCGGCGAGATCGATGGCCGTGGCCAGCTTGAAAGAGAGGTCGATCGTCTTGGCCTTGTTGGCGGCGATGATTGCACGGATCACCAAGGGGACGTTGCCGCCAGCAAGGTAATGCGCTTCCAAGGCTTTGCTCGTGATTCCCGTCGATTCGCCCAGACCGGCCTGAACGGCCATGATCTTGCTGCGTACGATCACCGTGGGATTGACCTTGCGGAATGTCATTCCCAGTAGATCGAAGATGCCGATCCCGGCCCCGGTGCTAACCGACTGAATCCAGAAACGGAAGTAACGTGCGAAGATAGCCAGGAAAATTAAAGCCGCGATCAACGCGGCGAACATCAACACCACGCCCATGACGGTCAATATGTCGGTTTCGGCCAAAAGTTGCACGGTATCATCCTCCAGGAGAATCGTCGCTTGGCGCGGGGCGATTGTCAAGCCAGCGCCTTATCGAACCTTCTCTGCCACGAGCCACCACTTTCATCGTCGGCCCCACGGGCGCGGAGGCGGTTGTCAACCCAGCGATTCGTCGAAAGGATTGAAGCCCAGTTCGTCGATGGGTCGGGAGAGGGGATCGTCGGGATTGGCGGAGCCTGGCCGTTCGACGGTCGGCCGGACGATAACCCGTGTGCCGTGGACTTCGACCACTTTGACCCAGGCGCCCTTTTCGATCGCCATTCCCTCGCTGACCGCGTCGACGTGGCGGCCGTCGATCAGCACGGAACCGCCCGGCAACATCAGGCTCTTCGCCTCACCGACCCGGCCCACCAGGTTTTTCAGCTCGCGACGCTGTTCGTCGTCGGGGAGCACCTCTTCACTCGTCGGCACATCGAGCAAGACGCGCCGGCCGAACTTCGTTTCCGGCCAGAAGTGCAACGCCGCCGCGAGCACGGCCGGGACCAGGAAGACCGCCAGACCGAGAAAACTGAGTCCGTACCAAGGGCCGCGGAAGAAGGCCAAACCGACTGCGGCAATCACCGCGACCAGTGAGAGGAAGCCGATCATGCCGCCCGAAGGAATGAACACTTCGGCACTGGCCAGCGCCAGCCCGAGTAGCATCAGCACGGCGGCCCAGAGCAGCGGATCCATTACGAATTCGGCCTCAGTTCACAATCACGCACCAGCACGCGATTGCCGCGGACTTCCATGACCTCGACCTCTCTCCCGCGATCGACGAACTCGCCGTCCGCCAGCACGTCGACCAGTTGTTCGCCGAACTGCGCCTTGCCGCCGGGCATCAGCGGGGTCGTGGTCACCCCGCGGGTGCCAAGCAAATGGTCGAGCTGGGCAAGCGACTCGCGCTGGGCAATGGCAGACATTTCCTCGCGCGAGGGGGGCTGCAAGAGCATGCGATTGATCATCGGCGCGTGCGGCAAGTACCGACGGATCAGGGCCACGGCGACCGCCGTTCCGAGTCCGGCGCCCGTCAGCACCAACAGGCTGTTTCGCAGTTGGCCCAATTGGTAATCGTTGCGCGGCAGAACGAAGGTCTGGCTTGCCAGCACTAGCGAAACGATCACCAGTAACCCGCCGGCCAATCCGAATATCCCAAAGCCCGGCAATACGAAAATCTCCAGCACCAGACAACCGATTCCTGCCAGGAACAAGATCACCTCGAGCCAGCCGGCGGTGCCGCCCAAGTAAGCGCTCCAGAAGTAGAGTAAGAAGCAAATCGCGGCCATCAGGCCGCCCAGGCCGATCCCCGGCGATTGCAGCTCGGCGTAGAGCGCGAGGGCCCCCAGCACCAGCAGGAAAAATGATACCTCGGGTGAATGCAAAGCGTCGATCAGGAAATCGGCCCAGCCCGGTTCAACCAGCGCGGGGTCGTTCTCCAGTCCGTACTCCGCTTTGAATTCCGCGAAATCCCGGACCACCGCGTGGGTCAACCCGAGTTGCTCGGCCTCGCCCCCCTTGAGGCGCAGCGGCTTGCCCCTTTGGGTCACCTGTTCGCCGCGTTGCCAACCGGCGGCGTCGGCGAGTTCGGCGGCCTCGTCTTCGGTAAAGTAATCGACGTAGCCGTCGGCCTGGCGCATGTAGCGGAACACCGTCAACTGCGGATTGACGATCGCCTCGGCCAGCCCCGGCGAGTGGTGTTTGGTCTTGGCGATTCCGGCCACGTCGCTGGCTGTGGCTGGGATCTGCGCGGCCGGAATCTCGAACGCCCCGGAACCGCCCAGGACCGCCTCAGGGTGCATTACGATGTGGTCGCACGCCAGAGCGATATAGGCGGCATCGGCCAGCGCCTGCGAGGGAATATAGGCCACCGTGCGCCGCTGGGACGAATCGAGTCCAACCAGGAAATTGGCCAAATTGATACTGTCCGACGGCGAGCCTCCAGGGCTATCGATCCAGAGGCAAATCAAATTCACGTCGGCATCGCGAATTTGGTTCTGGATGATGTTCTGTACCTGGTCGGTCAACGCCGCGGTAATGGGACCCTTGACGGCAACCCGCACGGGCCGCAATTGGCCGTCGAGCGAGAAATCCTCATCGACGGCGCTGGCGGGCAATCCGAGCCCCTTGGCCACCGCGATGCGGTCGGGCGCCAGATAACTGACGAACTTCCAGTCGCGCATTTGGCCGGCCGTGAACACGCCAGGCTTGCCGGCGGGCGCCACGACCTTCACCGATTCGACCGATTTCTTCACCTTCAGTTTTTCCAGCTCGTCTTTGAGCACCAGCTCACGGCTAACTTCGGTCTCAACCTCGAGCAGTTCGAGCTGGGGGTCGAGCATCTTCAACGCGACGTCGACTGGCACAGTCTTGCGAGCGTCGGCGATTTCCTCATAGGCGCTACGCATCGAAGGCTTGATCGAAGTTTCGAATTCGCCCGCGTTCCCAATCTCCGCTTCTGGGCCCATCATGATTTCATCACAAGCCAGGGCCACCAACACGGCGTGCCCGCTGATCGTCTCAGGTAAATAGGCCACGGTCCTGGCGCCGTTCAATTGCTTGCCGCATAGGTAGCGTGCCAAATCGAGGGCCTTGCCGTGTTCACTGCGCCCTGGTCGGATTTCGAAAATGAACACCGGCCACTCGCCCTTCAACTTCGCGTCGATGATCCCCTCGCTGACGATTCGCTTGACGCGGCGCTCGACCTTGTCGGTGATCGACGCGTCGAGACGAATCAGGTGCCCGACGCGACGTTCTTTCACGTCGGGTCCGATCTCGACAGGGGCGCCATTGGCCGCAGGTGCCCGATCGACCGCGGGCACATTGGGCGCAGGCACTTGCTCCTGCTGCGCCGAGGCAACGAGCGCGGCGTCCGTCGCCAAAGCGCCGATGATCATAGGCAGCCAAAGGGCGCTGGCGTGCACGCGCACGAGTATCCGTATCGCAGCCCGATATGCCGCAGCGGAACTCGTGAGAGTTCCGTAAATCGCGCTACAACGCGGATCGGAATTTTTACGGATTCCGCTACCACTGAAAAGCGTCGCAAGTCGCGGTGTCATGAGAGGTTCGGCTCCGTTTCGCGAAACCGCGCAAGTAGTTGGCCACGTTGGCCTTCGGCCGCCTTGATTATAGATGCCGCGGGTGGCGAGTCAAATCGTGGACACTTGAACCAATTCCGCAAACGCCTTTCAACACATCGCGGCGATCCAAATACCAAGTAAGTAACGCATCTTGCCGATAGTATCCAGTACCTCCACTTGTCCCTGTTTCTCTATCTGTACTGTTTGAACGCCTCTTCCGCGATCACCGTACTTATCCAGGAGATACAACCGCTCATGCTGACCGGTGAACGACAAATTCAATCGCTGGATGACTTGCGTAATTACGTCAATGAAACCTTGTGCGACTTCGGCCAACTTGAACCTGATGCGTTCCAAATGACGGAGCGCACTCTTGTTCGAGCCGGCAAACCATGCGGAATTCATTTTTGCTTGCACGGCCCCAGATCGGTCAAGTTCTCGGCCATTTGGGAGACCGAACGAAATCGTGTCCTGTTTTACGATTCAAGCGGCGAGCGTTGCCAAAAAACGCAGTTAGTTGCCGCCGGCGCATTGGAACTTGTAGCTGCCTAGGCAGATACGAATACACGGAGGTAGGACAATGCTGGTGCTTTCTCGCAGGGAAAACGAGCGGATCAAACTCGGCGATTCGATCGTGATCACCGTAATTCGCCTGTCGGGCGACAAAGTTCGACTTGGCATCGATGCCCCCGCCAATGTGGTGGTATTGCGGGAGGAATTAGCGCCGCTTTCGGTGGACATCCCAGCCCCACCGGGCAATTAGCCTTCATGGTCCAATTGCCTGCACGTGGTTATAGTACTCATCGGAGGCGACAAAAGAGGTGATCACGTCTTCGTTCGTCACTCCGTTCTGGAACTCCTGGACCCAAAAATCGACCTCGCTTTGGCCGGGGAGGCGATCCAGGAAATCGACGTAGTCCTGGGTGATTCGCAGGGCTTCTCGCTCGGGGCTAGCGGCGAAACCAAGGGCCACCGTGGCTCGGCTGGTTCCTTGATCCAATTGGGTCACCCAATAGGTTTCGCCTTGAGGGTCGGGAGCCCGGCCAAGCAGATCCTGGTACATCGCATCGACCCAGAGCTTGTTCGTGCCTCCGGCATGGTTGAAGAACTCGTCGGAACCGATGAACCCGGCCTCCAACTCCTCGTCCATCAGCCCATGTTGCATTTGCGCGACCCAAAACGCCAACCCTTCACTGTCGGCGTCGCGGCCCAGGTATTGCAGATAGGCCGGACGGATGATGATGTTGGCGTAGTACTCGGCTGAATGCGTCAGTTGGCTGGTGAAAACGCCGCGCGCCAAACCGGCATCGAGCTGGCCGGCCCAGAACTGCAATCCTCCGTCGTCGACGCGGCGTCTGAGCACGTCGGTGTAAGCCTCAGCCACAAAAAGCTCGTTGGGCGTCGGGTGGGCCGGGTCCGCGATCGGCAGCAGCTCTTGGCCGATCTTGGCCGAACCGGCGACCGAGGCGGAACCTCCCCCCTCGCTCACGGTGAAGTGGACCGTGTAGCTCCCTTCGTCGCCATAGGTGTGAGTGCCGACGACCGAGTAATTCGGCGCTACGACCGTGCCGGGGGTCGTCGTGCCATCGCCCCAGTCGATCGTGGCGCTGAATTCGCTTGGCGCGATGTTGCCCGCGTGCGTAAACGTCGCGACCGTGACGTTGGTCAATGGGATGAATTCTCGCCCGCTGACGGCGACGGCCGTAAGGAAGATCGGCGCCACCGTCACGGTCATCTGGCTGGTGACCGTGGCGCTCGGGGCGGTTTCGTGGGCGATGGTCACGGGAACCGCATCCGTTGAAACGCTAAGATCGGCAGGCACGGTGGCCCTTACCGTGAACACGCCCGTGGCCGAATCGGACGTGATCGTTCCAGCGGCCGTCGTGCCGTCGCCCCACTTGATGCTCGCCGAGTAATCGCCGGCGGACTCCGCGCCGCCCGGGTCGGTGAACGTGACAACGGGCACGCTGGAAGCGCCGGCGACGACCGTGGCCGTTACGGGCGCGGCAACCATGGCCGGATCGCTCACCGCGGCCGAGCTGGCCACGGCCACCGCCGTGGCGGCGTCGTGACCAATCGTAGCCGTGATCGTGCCATCCCCCTCTTCCGCGTAAAGATGGCCCGCTGAAACCGTGAAAACCTGGCTGGCCGTGTCGAACGAAATTGCGCCTGCCGATGACGACCCGTCGCCCCAGTCGATCGTCGCGGAGTAATGCGACATCGCCTCGGGGCCGCCCGGATCAGTGAATGTGGCAACCGTCTGCGCGGCGGCGGTGGCGCCCTCGACCGCCGCGAAGGTATACCCGCCGGTGGCTATCACCGTCGGGTCGGTCACGCTTGCCGTGCTGGTCACGGCCACCGCCGTCGCGGCTTCGTGGCCGATCCTGACCATGATCGCGTCGGTCCCCTCCTCCGCGTAAAGATGGCTCGCCGCAACGGTGAAGACGCCGCTGGCCGTGTCGAATGAAATCGCGCCTGCCGACGACGACCCGTCGCCCCAGTTGATCGTCGCAGTGTAATCGGTCGTCGGCTCAGGGCCGCCCGGGTCGGTGAACGTGGCAATCGTCTGCGCGGTCGCGGTGGCACCTTCGACCGCCGAGAAAGTGTACCCACCGGTCGCAACCACCGCCGCGTCGCTCACCTTGGCCGTACTGGTCACGGACACCGCCGGGGCGACATCGTGATCGACCGTGACCGTGATCGTGTCGCTCCCCTCTTCCGCATACCGATGGCTGGCCGAAACGGTGAAGACGTGGCTGAACGTGTCGAAGGAAATCGCGCCTGCCGACGACGACCCGTCGCCCCACTGGATTGTCGCTGAGTAATCGGTGGTCGGCTCGTGGCCGCCCGGGTCGGTGAACGTGGCAACGGTTTGCGCGGCCGCGGTGGCGCCTTCGACCGACGTGAAAGTGTCCCCGCCGGTGGCAATCACCGCGGGATCGCTCACCACGGCCGTGCTGGTCACGGACACCGACGGGGCGACATCGTGAGCAATGGTGACGGTGATCGTGTCGCTCCCCTCCTCCACGAAAAGGTGGCTCGCCGAAACGGTGAAGACTTTGCTGGCCGTGTCGAATGAAATTGCGCCTGCGGACGACGACCCGTCGCCCCACTGGATCGTCGCGGAGTAATCGGACGTTGATTCAGCGCCGCCCGGATCGGTGAACGTCGCGACCGCCTGCGAAGCGGCGCTGGCGCCTTCGACCGCGCTGAAAGTGTATCCCCCGGTCGCGACCACCGACGGGTCGCTCACCGTGGCGGTGCTGGTGACGGTCGCCGTCGCTGCGGAAGCGTGGCCGATCGTGACCGTGACCGTGTCGGTCCCTTCCTCCGCGTACAAATGGCTCGCCGAAACGGTGAAAATCTGACTGGCGGTATCGAAGTCGATTGTGCCGGCCGATGAGTTTCCGTCGCCCCAATCGATCGTCGCCGAGTAATTAGCGGGCGGTTCGGCCCCGCCCGGATCGGTGAACGTCGCAACCGTCTGTGCCGCGGCGGTCGCACCCTCGACAGCGGTGAAAGTGTACCCGCCGGTCGCATCCACCGCGGGGAGGCTCACGGTCGCCGTACTGGTCACGGACACCGCCGTGGCGACATCGTGATTGATCGTGACCGTGATCGTGTCGCTCCCTACGGCCGCGTAGAGATGGCTCGCCGAAACGGTGAAGATGCTACTGGCCGTGTCGAACGAAATCGCGCCCGCCGCCGACGAGCCGTCGCCCCAGTCGATCGTTGCGGAGTAATGCGACGTTGACTCGGGGCCGCCGGGATCGGTGAACGTCGCGACCGTCTGCGCGGGGGCCGTCGTGCCCTTGATCGCGGCGAATGTATATCCGCCGGTGGGCGAAACGGCCGGGTCGGCGACGTCAACGATGAAAGCGGCGGGGCCCGAATTCCCGCCGCCGTCGTCTGCCATCGTTGCTTGGGCGGTGTACGTCCCTTCATCCGCATAGGCATGGCTGCCACCGATCGTGTAGTTGGCGCCGGAGCCGCTCAGCGTGCCGGCGGTGGTCGAACCGTCGCCCCACACGATCTGGGCCGTGAAATCGGTCGATGTGTTGCCCGTGTATTGGTCGGTGAATGTTGCCACCGTCCCACTTTTGGCCGCCCCTTCGGTCGCTGTCAGCGTCAGCGAACTGCCGGCCGTGAGCACGTCGGCGTCGGCCACATTGGCCACGGTCGACGCCGTTGCCGTATTGCCCTCCGCGTCGACGATCGTGACCGTCGAAGTGAAGGTGCCCTCGTCGGCATAGGTGTGCGAGCCGCTCACCGTGTAGTTGCCGCTGCCGCCCGTCACCGTGCCGCTTGACGTCGCCCCGTCGCCCCAGTCGATGGTCGTGGCGTATTCGCTCGCCGTGCCGCCGCTGGGATCCGTGTCGACGAAGGTAGCGGCCATACCGCTGAATTGGCTCCCTTCGGTGCCGCTGATCGTCGTGCCTGAGGCGATGAGTGGATAGTCAGTAATGGCGGCGGTCGACGACGTGCTGGCGTCGGCGCCGCCGGCGTCGTCGATCGAGGCGGAGATGGTGAACGTTCCACCTTCCGTGTAAGTGTACGTGCCGTTGACAAGGAACCCGCCGCTGGGGTTGACCTCAACCGTGCCCGCCGTCGTGCCACCGTCGCCCCAGTCGATCGTCGCCGTGTAATCGCCCAGTACGCCATTCGGGTCGGCGTCGGTGAACGTGGCCACCGTGATGTTCGACAACGCGATGCCCGCGGACCCGAATACGGCGACCCCGCCGGCCGTAAGGGGGGCGTCCACGACAACGTCCGCGCCCGTGACCGTGGCGGAGGCCGTGCCCGGCGCATCGTCCGCGAGTGTGACCACGGCGGTGTAGGTCCCCTCCTCCGCGTAGGTGTGGTTGCCGCTGACGGTGAATTCACTTCCCCCCCCCGCGACGCTACCACCGCTGACCGCGCCGGTGTCGGTCGTGCCATCTCCCCAATCGATGGTCGCGGTGAAGTCACCGGCGGGCGTGCCGGAATACGTGTCGCTGAACGTGGCCACCTTGCCGCTGTAGGCGAGCCCCTCGGTCGGTGATATGGAGGTCAGTGTCCCGGCCATCACGTTGGCGTCGGCGACGACCGCGGTCGTGTCGGCGGTGGCCGTGCTGCCGCCGACGTCGGTGATGACGACCGTCGCGGTGAAAGTTCCCACGCTGGCGTAGGTGTGCGCGCCCGAGACGATGAAATCGGATCCGCCGGCGGTAATCGTGCCGCTCGACGAGCTGCCGTCGCCCCAATTGATGGCGGCGCTGAAGTCACTTGCTGTGCTCAACGGGTTGGCGTCGGTGAACGTGGCGACCGTGCTCGAAAACCCGCTCCCCTCGGTTGTCGAGATGGAGCTCCCGGCGGCGGTCAAGGGCGCGTCGGCGACGTCGGCCAGACTGCTGACGGAGCCCGATGCGCCGTCGTTGTCAGTGACGGTCACCGTAATCGTGTCGAAACCTTCGTCGGTGTAAGTGTGAGAACCTTCGATGTCGAAGCCGGTGCCGTTGGGCGTGAACGTGCCTGCCGACAACGTCCCGTCGCCCCAGGCGATCGTCGCCGCGTATGCCGCGGTGTTGGTCAGGTTGCCGTCGGTGTCGGTGAGCGTGGCGACTACGTCCTGAAAGGAAGCTCCTTCCGTGGGCGTGATGGTCGTGCCGACAAGCAATAACGGCGGCTTCGTAACCACCGCCTGGGCCCTGGCGACCGCCGTATGTTGCATTGTGTCGACGATCGTGACCGTGGAGTTGAACGTGCCGGTTCGAGTAAACGTGTGCGTGCCGGTCACGTCGACGCCCCCTCCCGTGAGAGTGACGATCGTACCGGAACTGGTGCTTCCGTCTCCCCAGTTGATGGTGGCCGTGGCAAAGCCGCCCTGCGAAAAGCCGTCGGCGAAGGTCGCCACCGCGCCGGTAAACGGAACGTCGGCGGTCGCGGCAAAGCGCGCGCCCTCGCCGGCGATGGCGACACCTTGGGCGCTTTGGAGGCTGCCGAAGAGGCCGTGCTGTCCGCCGGAAGGGTCGGCGCTGAAAAATAGCGTGTCCGCGTCGCCCGCCGTCTGGCCATTGCCGAACTGCAGATCCTTCAACCCACTGATCGAAAGGGGAGTCGAACCGGGAAGCCCCAATACGCCCACGGGCGCGCCGGTCGATGAGTTGAAGGCGTGGATCAACCCGTCACCTGAATTGCCCACCAGCAGGTCGTTACTCAAATCGCCAAAGTTCGCGGGCGCCAGAGCGACGCCGTAGGGCGAGTTGAGCGGCGCACCCCCGACCAGACTTTTGACCAGCGCTCCATTCGGGTTGAAAACGTCGACGTAGCCGTTGCCGAGGCCCGGCACGTCGTTCTGCTTCGCGCCGTCTTGTTTGGCGAAGGTCACGTAGAGTTGGCCGCCGAGGTTCTCGATGTTGAATGGCGCGAAGCCCGACGGGATCGACGCATCCTCGAACGCGCTGCCGCCGAGCGAGACGAGTTGGAAGCTCGAATTGAAAACATCGACCGTGCCCGCATGAAAGTTGGTGGCGTAGAGCAGGTTCGTTCCCGCGTCGTTGGCTACGGCCAGCCCCTTGTAGACGGCGGCGGACGTCGTGGCCGCGGCAATCGCATTCGTCGAGCCGGGCGGAACGTTCTGGTTCCAACCGCTAACCTGGTCGGTTTCCGCATCGAACAGGAACGTCGCCGGTCCACTCGCGCGGCCGGAACTGATCTGAAAATCGGTCGTGCCGTTGAACGCCACTCCGGTCGGCGAACCGCCGGGGATGCTCACGACGAGAGCGCTTTGGGCGAATGGGCTGCCAGTGACGTCACCACTGTACTGCGTGGCCACGCCCGTGCTTTGGTCGGCAACCCAAAACGCGCCCGCGCTTGGATTCAATCCGATACCCCAGGGGACGACCAGATTGGCATCTTGGACCAACGCGGTCGTCGCCTGGTCGGAAACGAGGTTGAGCTGCAAGTAGCCACTGGTCGAAAGAACGCGTCGCTCTTCCAGCCGCTCCAATTTCGGGTGCTGGAGGCGCCCGCTTCGGCGTGCCGGCCTTCGGGCCTTGCTAGACCACAAGTCTCGACGCGGCTTGATGTTACGCATCCCGATCCCCTTGCCTCGTCAACGCCCGGCTTTGGTCGGGCGGATCCCACTGTTCCAGCCTATCCGCCATCTACAAATCGGGCAAGAAAAATGCGCGTTGAGCGCCGCTGTCGCCGCTTTGCGACGGCGATTTCGGTTCCTCGTCACGCATCGTCACTCCCCTATGTGGGGGTCGTCAGGCCGCGGCAATCTTGGATTTTGGCAGATACATTATTGACAGGAAAATTCTTCTGTCCGTAATCTTCCTGTCGACGACTGCTCTGTCTCTTGTAACCTGTCCCCCGTTCCCCGTAACCTGTAACCTTCGCTGCCTCCTCCTGCCTGTCGCCCGCAGAAGCCTGCCCGTTTCTTGAGCACACTTCGGCGACCGAATACCTCGCCTTGAACGGTCGCTTTGGCGGATAATTATCTCTACTGAAAAAGTGTCTTCTATCGAAGTTTTTGAGATTTTCTATTTCCGCTTGGCGCTGCCGGATGGGTCGGCTCACCAACCCCGTCTGCCCAGTATTTTGGCAGACACTGCGCGAAAACGATGCACCTCCAACTGCTCGGAATTTGCCGACTCGGCGAGCGACCGCGAACTTTTCCCCCGAATTGGCCATCTTCGCCGCCGGCGAGATTCGAGCGCGCCGCGAGGACCGCCAGAGCCAGACATTCGCGCGCGAACATACCGTCCGCCCCATCGGTAATAATACCGATGTCCAGTTATCAAGGCAAGCCCCCCGTAGAACGGAATTCATTCCGTTTCCCGCCTTGCGGAACGAATTGACGCCGTCACTTGGAAACCAGAAAAACTTTGCGTGTTTTTCATCGTCACCATCGTCACGCATCCCTAGCTGGCGTTGGACGAATTGAAGGCCGAGAAAGCGGAAGGAAAGACAGGATGGCAGGATGAACAGGATCGAACACGGCGTTGCCGGTCGTTCCCAATCCATCCTGTGCATCCTGGAATCCTGTCCAAAAACCGGGCCGATAGGATGAAAGTTGGCCGTCCTCCCCCATGATGATACGTGAGCCGGTGGATTTCGCGCGCGAGTTGAGCACCTTGCCACGCCAGTTGAGCGCCTCGAGCCGTCCCTCGATCAGGCGCCGGCCCTGGTGCCCGTCGCGCGGAAACTCGATCAGGATGCCGAACGCGCGCAGGCTGGGGGGCGATCCGTCGCAACACGCCCAAGAATTGCGACAATCCCCTTGGCCAGTCGGCGATCGCCGGCAACGGTCTCTTGATCGAGCACGGCCAGTTGTTGCGACACGGACCCGCCGCGCCACGCACCCGCGCGGACGAGCTTGAGGATCGGCACGGCGCCTGCGCTCCGCCGCGAGCACGAAATCTGTCGAAAACGGTGTCCAAGTCGTCCAAGT
>Ga0307373_10002648_pt1 | contig 32013 bp, 32 predicted proteins | sample OX2MG_FD_202534 | JGI IMG/M metagenome (GOLD analysis project Ga0307373, IMG submission 202534) | Soil microbial communities from Risofladan, Vaasa, Finland - OX-2 | ecosystem: Environmental > Terrestrial > Soil > Coastal area > Acid sulfate soil | place: Finland: Risofladan, Vaasa | collected...
GCGCTGGTCTCCACCGCCGACGGCAAGGCGAGCATCGTGGTCGGCGTGTCGCCCGACCTGACCGGGAGGATCAACGCGGTGGAGCTGGTGCGGGCGGCCTCGGCGGCGGTCGGCGGCAAGGGCGGCGGCGGCCGGCCCGACATGGCGCAGGCCGGCGGCCCGGATGGCGCCCGGGCGGATGACGCGCTGGCGGCGGTCAGGGGGGCGCTGGGGCGATAGGGGCGGAGAGGGTTGCCGGACGCCCTGCGCATGCTATGTACGCCTATAAGCGTTTAGACACACAGGTGCCAATATGGGCGAACTGGCCCGCTGGAGCGTGAAGGTCTCCAAGGAGACCGACATTTCGTTGCGGACCTATCTGGCCGAGCGTGGCGGCAAGAAGGGCGATCTGTCGAAGTTCATCGAACAGGCGGTCAATACGGAATTGCTGCGTGCCACGATCCGGGAGATCCAGGATCGTAATGCGCACGTGCCAGACGAAGTCCTCCAGGCGGAGATCGACCAAGCCTGTGCTGAAACACGCGCGGAGTTCTGGAAGGACCGCAAGTGGTGGAACGACTGATCGATCACGCAAGTGCGGGTCATCCTCGACACCAATTTGCTGCTCAGTGCACTGATGCGGCGAAACAGCGTGCCGGCTCGGCTCGTGCAAGCCTGGCTGGGAGACCGCTTTACCCTACTGACGCATGAAATCCAGCTTGACGAATTTCGTGACACGAGCCGCCGTGATCGCCTTCGCACCCGGATTCTTCGGGCTGAGGCCGGCAAGCTGGTGAACCAGGTCCGCAAAAGAGCTGACATCATCGACCACCTGCCAAATGTCCACCGTTCCATAGACCCCAAGGACGACTTCCTGCTCGCCCTTTGCGAAGCCGGCCGGGCGGATTACCTGGTCACCGGCGACAAGACGGGGCTGCTGGTCCTCAGGACCCACGCAGGCACAACCATCCTGACGGCACGGGCATTTCTCGACAGGCTCGGCCGATAAGGGCCTCGTCGATGTCGCGTGGAACAATACGATTCCGCACGCTTGTAACGCCCCAGGTCCGGCACAAGGTAATTCCGCGAACGGGTCGGTTCCCGCGGAGAAAGCCGTGCTGGACGCGGCGTGCGTGGCGAAACTGGCGACCTGGGCATGCACGGCGGTCGCCACGGCGCTGAAGGCGCACGACATCGACGCAGAATTCCTCGCCGTGCTCGCCGACCTCGGCGGACGCACGATCGAGGCCGGCCGAGCCCTGCACGACCGGCCACGCGACGTGCTGCGCACGGCGGCGGACCGCTTGGCCGCCCGCATCGCGCACGAACACACTGACTGGTTGGCCCACGAATTCGGCGGCAATGTTGCCGGCCGCCAGGACGCACAGGCGGCGCTCGCCGCCCTACCCGACGTGATCGCCAAATTCCTGCCCACCGGCCTGGACTTCGCCCGCGCCGACCTGGACGCGGCGCGCATCGCCGGCGAAGCGGTGAAGGCGGCCGGCGTTGACGAGCAATTCCGCCCCGGCACGTTCGGCGGGCGTGTGCCGCACGCGCTGGTCACCGGCGCCAACCCTTCCGTGGGGAGGGTGAACCCGGGTCGGGCCCGTGATATAGGCGCAACAGCGCGGCGTGGTCGGCCGGGGCACGGCGCTTCCGGGGTTCTGCGTGCGAGGGGCCAGAAGATGGGACATCGATGCCACTGACCCATGACGAACGGGAATTCCTCCGGACGGTCCATCGCAAGCTAACCGATGAGCCGCTCAAATTCGGCAGCCCGTTCTATGAGCCGATCCACAAGACCCTCGACGACGTTGACCCGGTGTGGCTGATGCAGCGGCACATCGAACTCCACGATGCGCAGAGCCTTCAGTTGTTCTCCGGCTTCCGCGGCGCCGGCAAGACCACGGAGCTGCTGCGGCTGAAGCACGAGTTGGAGGAGCAAGGCTATTTCGTGCTCTATGCGGATGCGCTGGATTATGTGAATCCCGCCGAACCGATCGATATCTCCGACTTGTTGATGGTGCTGGCCGGCTCGTTCAGCGACGCCCTGGCCGACAGGATCGACATCGATGTCGGCCGGACGTCGTTCTGGGACCGGTTGAAAAACTTCCTGACGAATACCGAGATCAGGATCAGCGCGGTGGAAGCCAAGGCGGAACTCAGCAGCCCCGGCAAGGAGGTGCTGGGCGGACTCAAGGCCGGCCTGAATGTGAAGGCCGAGTTGAAGACCGGGTCGAGCTTCCGCGAGAGCCTGCAAAAATTCCTCGCGTCGCAACTGACGGACCTCATGGCACAGGTCGATCAGTTCTTCGAGGACGGGATCAAGGCAATCCAGGATTCGAACGGCGTGGACACCCACGTCGTGTTCATCTTCGACCAGCTCGAACAGCTTCGCGGCACGTATCAGACCTGGCAGTCGGTCATCCGCAGCGTCGAGCAACTTTTCTCGATTCATATCGACAAATTGCGCATTCCCTATGTGCACGCCGTCTATGCGGTGCCGCCCTGGCTCAAATTCCTGCTGCCGCCCGAGGCACCGATGACCATGCTGCCAACCGTGCATTTGTGGAACAACGACGCGGCACGTTCCGCCTTCGATCCAGGCTGGAAGGCATTCCGGGCCTTGGTACGACGCCGGCTCAACGCGACGGACAGCACGCGGCTGTTCGGGCCGGGCGGGGCGCATACCGGCGGACCGGTGGACCGGCTGATCGCAGCAAGCGGCGGCCATGTGCGTGACCTGCTGCGGCTGTTGCAGGAGACCGTGAAGCGCGCGACCGCGCTGCCCGTGACGGCGCGCGTGGTGGACAGCGTGATCAACGCCGCGCGGCGCGATTTTCTGCCGATCGCGCTGGATGACGCACAGTGGCTGCGCGACATCGGTCAGCAGCGCGACACCGCGCTGCGCAGCGTGGATGAACGTTCGGTGGAGCGCCTGAGCAACTTCCTCGACACGCATCGGGTGATCTACTTCGTCAATGACTCGGCGTGGTACGACATTCATCCGCTGATCCGCGACGAGGTGGACCGGGTGGTGGCGGCGCATGCGGCGAGAAACGGCAGCTAACGTGGCCTGGCCATGGTGACAGCGGCGGAATGGAACGCGATAGAGCGCCGCTTCGGGGCGGACGCCGCCGAGGAATGGCAACTTGTGCTGCGGCAGTTCGAGTTCGGCGAAGGGTTCGCGCTGCTGGTCGTGACCGTGCCGGACCGCGGCGGCGCGCAGCTCTGTCGCGGCGAACTGGAGGCCTGGCTGCGTCCCCAAGGCAAGCATCTGGCGCGCGTGGAACCGGAGACTCCCGCGGCACTCCGCGATCTTGCGACAACGCTGCTCGCGCTGTCGGTTGACGCCGCGGTGGGCGCGGTCTGGGTGGCGGCGGCGGTCAGCGAGCAGCAAGCGGATCACGCGGCATGGTCGGACGCCTGGCGCCACGCGCTCGGAAGCCTGAACCAGCAGCGCAATCCGTTGCGACGACGATTCACGGTGCCGCTGATCCTGGTGGGTGCCCACTGGCTGGTGCCGGTCATGCGGGAGATCGCGCCCGATTTGTGGTCGGTGCGCGCATTGGTGGCCCGGATCGAGCCCGGGCGGGATACGGATAACTCGTTGGGGGAGCGCCTGGACCTGGGGAGGTCGGCGGGCCAGGCGTGGGAGCCGGCTGGCGCGACCGCTCCGGACCCAGCGTTCGCGTTGCAAGCCGCGGAGCGTTTGCGGGGCAGATCCGGGCAGGAACCTGCCCTCGCGGAACTGCTGGCACGTGCGGGACGCGGCTTTGCCGCGCGCGGTGCCCTGGACGAAGCCAAGGCAGCATGGCGCGAGGCGGCCGAACTGTATCGCGCGCTGGCGGCGCAGCGTCCCGACGCGTTCCGGCCCAATCTGGCGGCGTCGCTGAGCAATCTGGCGAACATGCTAAGCGATCTCGGCGAGCGCGAGGCGGCGTTGGCGGCGGCGCGCGAGGCGGTGGAGCTCCGTCGCGCGCTGGCGGCGCAGCGCCCCGACGCGTTCCGGCCCGATCTGGCGATGTCGCTGAACAATCTGGCGAACCGGCTGAGCGATCTCGGCGAGCGCGAGGCGGCGCTGGCAGCGGCGCGCGAGGCGGCCGAGCTGTATCGCGCGCTGGCGGCGCAGCGCCCCGACGCGTTCCGGCCCGATCTGGCAATGTCGCTGAACACTCTGGCGGCAATGCTGAGCGCTCTCGGCGAGCGCGAGGCGGCGCTGGCGGCGGCGCGCGAGGCGGTGGAGCTCCGTCGCGCGCTGGCGGCGCAGCGCCCCGACGCGTTCCGGCCCGATCTGGCGATGTCGCTGAACAATCTGGCGGCCATGCTGAGCGCGCTCGGGGAGCGGGAGGCGGCGCTGGCGGCGGCGCGCGAGGCGGTGGACATCCGTCGCGCGCTGGCGGCGCAGCGCCCCGACGCGTTCCGGCCTGACCTGGCGGGGTCGCTGAACAATCTGGCGGCCATGCTGCGCGCTCTCGGCGAGCGCGAGGCGGCGCTGGCGGCGGCGCGCGAGACGGCCGAACTCCATCGCGCGCTGGCGGCACAGCGCCCCGACGCGTTCCGGCCCGATCTGGCGATATCACTGAACAATCTGGCGGCCATGCTGAGCGATCTCGGCGAGCGCGAGGCGGCGCTGGCGGCGGCGCGCGAGGCGGTGGAGCTCCGTCGCGCGCTGGCGGCGCAGCGCCCCGACGCGTTCCGGCCCGATCTGGCGATATCACTGAACAATCTGGCGGCCATGCTGAGCGATCTCGGCGAGCGCGAGGCGGCGCTGGCGGCGGCGCGCGAGGCGGTGGAGCTGTATCGCGCGCTGGCGGCGCAGCGCCCCGACACCTTCCGACCAAATCTGGCAACATCGCTGATGGTGCGGGCGCGGTGCCTCGACGCCGCGGACCAGCCGGCGCAGGCACTGGCGGACAACGCCGAGGCGATCAGCGTCCTGACGCCGGCCTTCGTCCGCCTGCCGCCAGCCTTCGCGCAACTGATGGGGGTGATGCGGCGCGAGTATCTGCAACGCTGCGAGAAGTCCGGGGCGGACCCGGACCAGGCGTTGCTGGCGCCCGTCATCGCGACATTCAACTCCTTGCAGGGCCCGCGAGGGGAAAGCGCATGAGCGCCGGTCAGCACAGTCCCAAAGGCGGCAATTCTTCGAAGTTCATTGCACAGACCGTGGACATCGCACTGTCGTGCGCCACGGTCCGGGACATCTGGGATCGTGAACGCTGGAGCGCTTTCACCCTGACCGGACACGGCAGCCGGCATGGGGGAGGTTCTTGTTAGCGCCGGCCGCTAACGCCATGTCATCGCCTCATGCAACGCTGGCCGCAACCGAAGCATCCTGATCCCCCGGCAACCATCCGGACATCCGCCACCTCCGCGTCCACGCCCTGCGCGCAATGCTCCCCCCGCCAAGCGAGATCGCGCCGGAGGAGGTCGCCCGCCGCGATGGTGGCGTCCTCACCAAGCCGCCTCACTATCCGCCGCCAATGCCGGCGACAGCCGGTCCAGGTTCAGCATCGGCCGAGTCCCACCACGCGGTATCGTGCCGATGCATGGAGCCATGAGACAAGGATGGGACAACGAGACGCTAGTGAGACGATACCCTGGGTCGATCGCGCCACCATCGCCAAGGTCACCTGGCTGGCTCCTGCCAAAGCCGGCGAAGGGAGCCTCGCCGCCAGGGGATGTCGAAATCCTGGCCCATACTGGCGGCCGTCCCACCCGATGCGTCATCGTCCCACATATAGAACTACGAGACGGATACGAGACTACGAGACGCCGATGAGACGCCTCAGGCTATCAATCTCGTTGTCGCGGGCGGCCCCCGGCCAGCAAGGCGGTGTGCGGCGTGATGGCCTGTTATGCGATCACGGCCCGATGGCGTCACGTGCCATCATCGGCCCCGACAAACTCCGCCGCCCGATAACCCTGTGCGAACAGCAGCGCACGCAGGTCGGCGTGGTCCACCCGCGCCTGTGCTGCCGCCGCGACGATCGGCTTGGCACGGAACGCCACCCCCAGCCCGGCGGCGCGCAGCATGTCGAGGTCGTTGGCGCCGTCGCCCACCGCCAGCGTCGCCGACGCCGGCAGAAAAAGCTCCGCGGCGAGGCCGGTCAGCGTCGCCAGCTTGGTGTCACGGTCGAGGATCGGCTCGGCGACCAGGCCGGTCAGCGCGGCGCCATCGTCCAGCAGCACGTTGGACCGGTGCAGGTCGAAGCCGCACAGCGCGGCGACGCGGCCGGTGAAGAAGCTGAACCCGCCCGACACCAGCGCACAGCGGGCGCCGTGCGCCCGCATCGTCGCCACCAGTTCGCGCGCACCCGGCGTCAGGCGCACGCGCTCCCAGGTGCGTTCCAGGGCATCGACCGGCAGGCCACGCAGCATCGCGACGCGCTCGCGCAACGCCGTCTTGAAGTCCAGTTCGCCGTTCATCGCGCGCGTGGTGATGGCGGCGATGCGCGGCTTCAACCCGGCGAAGTCGGCGAGCTCGTCCAGCGTCTCGCCGGTGACGATGGTGCTGTCCATGTCGGCGACCAGCAGCCGCTTGCGGCGGTCTGTTCCCTCCGCGGTGGCGATGGCGTCGATGGCCGCGCCATCCAGGGCGCCGCGGACCGCGGCCATGTCCGGGGCGGCGTCGAGCAGGATGTCGGCCGCCTCGCCGGGGGAAAGGATGACCGGCTCGCCGCCGGCAACCGCGTCGCGCACGCGGGCGATGATGGCGGGCGTCAGCGACGTGGCGCCGCGATTGGCGATCAGCGTGACGACTTGCGGCATTGGCGAGGACATGGCAACCGCGGATGGACGCAGACGAAGCCGGGGTCAACTGGCGCGGGCCACCGGCTGCTGGCGAGCCGTCGGCGGCACGCCTCGTGCGCTTCGTGAATGAATCGAACCGGGTGCGCGAACCGCCCGATGGCTGTTCGGCACGGCGGTCAGGCAGGCGCGCGCTTGTTTCGTGGCGACAATCGGCACTGACAAGCTGCTCGCAAGCCGCAGGCCGCCGGTCTGCTCCCGGACCGCCATGCGACTCGCCAGGTGCTGGACGTCGCCTCGGCCGGTTTGCAACAGGGTTCGGCACAAGAGCGCAAGGCTTTACGGTTCCTTATCTTTTTTGTGCGCTGATGGGGTGCCGCAAAAACTGACGGTGCCGTGCACCTCAAACCGGATGGACTCGTCATGTCAGGAACAATCAGCGCGGCCTCGGCGGTCGCTTACCTGCCTACCACCACCGCACCTCCTCCAGCCGCTGCCGCGCCGCCACGTGCGGCCGTCGCCGTGGCTGCGGCGACGGCGCAACCGTCGGCCGGACCAGCCGCTCCATCGCGCACACAGGAGCAGGCGGCATTGCGAGGACTGGTCGCCAAATACGCGTACGGCCAGTCGCACGGCTCTGCCGCCAGCACTTTGTCCGCCCTCGGCAAGCAGATTCTGGCGGCCGCGAAGGAGCTCGACCAGCACGTGACCCTGCCTCGGGTATCGGCCAGTGCCGGCGCAGCCGCGGAAACCCAGGCGGCGAGTGCGGCGCCGGCCACAGGCAAGGTCAACGTGACCGCTTGAGGCGAAGCCCCCACGCCGCGCGATTCGCCGCCACCGAGGCCGCGGATCGATTTTCGGGACGGAGTGGTGGAGCTCGGCGCAAGCCGGACTGCGTGCCTCCGAGAGGCGCCGGGCCCCAGCCGCTCGCGGTGAAAAAGGCTCGGCGCCGATCGAGCCGCGCAATGCTCCGGATACCCGCGACGCGGTCCGGTTCAGCGAGGCTGCAGCGCCGTACCCGCACGACTCGCCACGCTGCTCTGCCCCCAATTTCCGGCGACCGCCCACGCCGTCACGCTTCAGACAATCGAAACGTAACGCGCTGGATGCAAAGTTCCTGGCAGAAACCCGGGAGGGCAACAAGCGACAAATGAGGCACGCGATGCTGGTGGTGACGAGCGAGCAAGTGGCAGGGTATCGGGTGCGCCAGACCCTGGGGCAGTGCTTCGGCGTCGTGGTGCGCAGCCGCGGCCTGGGCGGCAACATCATGGCCGGGCTGCGCAGCATCGCCGGCGGCGAGATCACCGAATACACCCAGATGCTGGAGGAGGCGCGCCGCCACGCCGTGGACCGGCTGGTGCAGAACGCCACGGTGATGGGCGCCAACGGCATCGTCATGATGCGGTTCGATTCCTCCGAGATCGGCCAGACGATGAGCGAGATCGTCGCCTATGGCACGGCCGTGGTGCTGGAGCCGGTGATGGCCTGATGCTGCGCAAGGTACTGCTCTCGTGCGGCGCCCTGCTGCTGCTGGGCGGCCTGGCCATCGTCCTGATGGGCCGTGTGCTCGCCGGCCTGGGACCCGCCGGCCTCGGCGCGGTCCTGCTGCTGGCGCTCCTGTTCGAGCGCCGGGGCTACAAGCCGATCGTTGATAAACGGCCCGCACCGGACTGGGAGCCCACCGGCGAGCGGTACCTGGACCCGGGCAGCGGCGTGCCGGTCGAGGTGTATTTCCAGCCGGCTACCGGCAAGCGCGTCTATGTCCGCGCTTCCTGACCCTCTGCCGTGCGACCCGTGGGTTGCGCCGCGAAGCGGATCGCGCGGCGCAAGAATGCTGCATGCCGGCCCGGTCACCCTCACCCTCGGCACCCTCGCACCTCGACCGCATGTTGGGAGAGGTTACGTCGCATGTAGATCCGGTCGAAGCCCTTCTCCGTCACCCGTGCGGTCTCGACGTAGCCCAGGTGGCGGTACAGCGCTTGGTTCTCCGTCATCAGCGCATGCGTGTAGAGACGGATCTCCGCGAATCCACGCCGCCGGGCTTCGGCCTCGGCGAACGCCATCAGGGCGCGCCCGTGGCCGGCGCCCTGGCACTCCGGCAGCACGGCGATGTTGTCCAGGAGGAAAGCATCCCCCTGTTCCTCCAGCACCAGCACCCCGACGATCCGTCCGGAATCCTCCAGCATCCAGGCTTGACCGTCGGCGATCCGGCACGCGTAATCGTCGAGCATCGGACCGGGCGGTTTGCCGATCCGCGCGACGTGGTGCCCGTACGCGGCATGCACCACGTCGCGTACCACGCCGGCCTCGCCTTCGCGCGCGCGTCGGATCATTTTGGGATTCCCTCTGCCAGTCGCCGGTCAACCGACGCCGGTAGCTGTCAGCGGCCAGCGTCGCCAAACCGGGCGTGGCAGAAACGGCAGCGCGTCGGAGGTGCCAATCTTGCTGCACGACGGCCTGACTCCAAACAGCGTAGCCGATTCCGACCCCGACGGCCAGGACCCTGGAGCCAGCCTGTAGCCCCAGGGTGGAATGTCCCCTTCGGCGGTGTGGCGGACCGGGGGCGTGGATGGCGGCCGCGGCTTCCACGGTCACTGTCCCGCGGAGCGCCATTCCCGCGGCGCCCGGGGCAACGCGTTGCCCCATCGCAATGCCGCTTGAATCCCTGGTCGGCGCCTGCGAAAATCCATCCGACCGGCTCAGGGGACAATCAGACGTGACCACCAAGCAGACCGCCAGCAAACTGACCGCCGGGCAGCGCGCCTATGAAGCGAAGCGCGCCGCGAAGGCGGGGGTGACCCTGGAGAAGTGGCTCGACGGCAAGCAGCGCGAGCAGCAGGCGGAGCAACGCGCCAGGCTGAAGGCGACCGAGGCGGCGAAGCCGCCGAAGAAGCCCGGCTTGTTCGCCCGCCTGATCGAGCGCGCACAACGGCCGCTGGGGACCCGGGCCGCTACAGCCCGGACGCCGCCGCGTTGACGGCGAACACCAGGCGGATCGAGTTCAACGCTGCCGGCAAGCTGTCGAATCGCTGCACCTGCGAGCCGTGCCCGACCGACGACACCAGCCAGCAGTTTATGCCCAACGGAGCGTGGATGAGGCAGGACGGCGCCTGGTCCGGCCCGATGGTCACGACGATCCGGCGGTAGAGGGCGGGATCGTCACTGCGGCGCTCGCTCACATAGGCCGCCGCGACGTTGCACGTCGCGGCCAGCCAGGTTGTCACCAGTGCGCGCTCATCCGGGTCGAGCGGCCGAGGCGGAAATGTGCGCAACACGTCCCCTGTGCGATCTGTCATTTTCGGACACCTACGTATAGCCTGGGCGATAGTGGCCGGTTCGTCGTTGCAGCGTGGTTGCGTCCCTCGATTCCGGCGATTTGCGCCACGCGATTGCGCTGCGCGCGCTGCCGCCGCCGTGCTAGGCTCGGTGGCAGCACTGGAAACGAAGGAGGTAACGCCCATGCCCTTCGACGCCCTGGTTGCCCCCACGCAACCAAAATTGTTGCTCGATGTGCTCACCGACCTCGGCATCGTGCCGATCAGCCGGGAATTGCTTGAGGCGCACAAGCAGGCGCAGCTCGATCGGTTCGCGCCCAGCTTCTGGTATCGCCACCAGCCGCTGCTGCCGGCGGCCTTGCTGGGGTCGGTTGGCTGCATGGCGGCCACCGGCGGGCTGAGCCAGCGCATGCTGCCTTATGCCTCGCTGTTCTCCGACTGGCTCACCCTTGCCTGGATGTGCGTCATCGGCCTGCTGATTGGCGCGGGCGTGTTCCGCGTTCGCGCGGGATCGCGCTGGGAGGAGCGTTCGGTGCCGGCCGAGTGGCTGCAGGGACTTGGCGTGCCGCAGCCGATCGCCTGGCTTGCCCGCGATCTTTGCCGGCAGGTGCCGGGGGCGGCGCTGATCCTGGGGGAACTGAAGCAGGAGTACGTCGTGCTCGATCCGTACTTGCTGCTGGAACGCGACGGGGAGCAAGTGTGTTTGGGGATCTGGGAGGACGGGCGCATCGTCGCCTGCGCAACCGCCTGACCTCGGCCGCGCAGCGGTCGCAGACGCGGGAGCGCCTGGGCCGAGGGTGACGGGGTTACCCCGCCGCACCCTGATCTGGTGCTTCGCGCCGCCGTTTCGCGCGCAGCGGGAGAGGGAATCCGTTCGCTGTACACCGGCGCTTAACATTGCTCCGCGACTCTCTGCCGACTGCAGGAGGCGTGCGGATGGAACTCGCGGAACGACGGCGGCAGTTGGGGGCGGCACTCGGCAGGCTGGAGGCCGGACAGTGGCAGCAAGCCGAAGAAGCGTGTGGCCGCATGCTCGCGCGGCAAGCGGTGGACGTGGAGGCGCTGCTGTTGCTCGGTCTTTCGGTGGCGGCGCGCGGCCAGACCCAGCGTGCCGCGGCGATCCTCGATCGGGTGGCGCGGGAACGGCCGCACGGCGCCCACCCATGCGGCGACCTGCCGGCACTGCTGCCGCGCTTCTCGCGGCCCCAGATCGCCGCGCAGTATCGGGCCTGCCTGCGCCTGGCACCGGAGGATCTGCGCCTGCGCCAGGCCTTCGCCGGTTTTCTGCAAGAGGGCGGCGAGCCGGAGGCGGCCGTCGTGTTGCTGCGCGAGGGGCTGCAACTGCGTCCCGGCGGCGCCGCCGCGCAGCACGCCATGGGGCTGGCGCTGGCGGAACTGGGCCAAAACGAGGAGGCGATCTGGCATTTCCACCAGGCGGTAACGGCCGATCCCGGACAGGCCGCGAGCTGGGCCAATCTCGGCTTGCTGCTGAAGGTCGAGCGGCGGTTCGACGAGGCGATTGCGGCCTATGGGCGGGCGGTTGCCGCGGCCCCGTCGGACCCGCAGATCCGGGTGAACCGCACGGTGGCGCTGCTGCAGGCCGGCCGCTGGGCGGAGGCATGGCCGGAGTATGAGTGGCGCCTGCAGGTCAAGGGCGCGCGCTCGCTGCCGCCGGACTTCCTGCTGCCGGCGATGTCGCAAGCGGGCGACCTGACCGGGCGCACCGTGCTGCTGACGCACGAGGAGGGGTTCGGCGACACCCTGCAGTTCCTGCGTTATGTGCCACTGCTGGCGCGGATTGGCGCGCGGGTTTTGGCATGGGTTCCGGCGCCACTGGTCCGCCTGGTACGGACGGTGCCGGGGGTGGCAGCGGTGTTCAGCGGCGAGAGCGCGCCGCCGCCATTCGATTTTCATTGCCCATTCGTCAGCCTGCCGCGTGCGTTCGGAACCACTGTGGCGACGGTTCCCGGCAAGGCTTATCTGGCGGCCGATCGGGATCTTGCGGCGATCTGGGAAAAACGGCTGCCGGATGCCGCCATGCGAGTGGGGCTCGTCTGGTCGGGTCAGGCGCGGCCCTGGCTGCCGGGCTTCTCGACGGTCGATCGGCGGCGGAGTGCCGGCCTGGCCGCCCTCGCGCCATTGGCCGCGGTACCCGGCGTGCGGTTCGTCAGTCTGCAGAAGGGTCCGGCACAAGAGGAAGTCCACCAGGCGCCGGAGACCATGGCGTTGTGCGATCCGATGGGAATGGCGGAGGATTTTGCCGACACGGCGGCGATCGTCGCCAATCTTGATCTGGTGGTGAGCGTGGATACGGCGGTCGTGCATCTCGCCGGTGGCATGGGCAAGCCGGTGTTCCTGCTGGACCGCTACGACAATTGCTGGCGCTGGTTGTCGGGCCGGGCGGACAGTCCATGGTACCCGAGCATGACGATTTTCCGCCAGGAGAAGCAGGGCGATTGGTCAGCACCGATGGCGCGGGCGGCGGCTGCGCTGCAGGCGATGGCCGCCTGGCATGGTGTTGCCGGAACCTGAGATGCATGGCCAGCGTGCGATAGGATCGGCGGCAGCTCGTTATTGCGAGTTTACCACCGGCCGGCAGCGGCTGGCCCGCCCTGAATGAAACCGCGCCGGTCGCGGGAAGCAGGAGGCTTCCCTTGAGGGAGAGGGGGTCGGTTTCTTGCGAGCAGCGAAGCGACGCGGCAAGCTGCCGCGTGAGGAGCCGCGGGGCGTCAGGCCGGGGATTGCGCGTCGCTCCACTCTGGCAATGACCGCGCGCACCGCGCCGGGCAGGAGGGCGTCTCACCCATGACGGAAACCCGTTCTGTGCAGGCCGCTGCGCCGCTGAGCGGCGCCGGCCGGCCGCAGGGCTCCGCGCTTGAGGTATTGCGCGCCTTCGCCTGGCTTGGCGTCAGTTGCTTCGGCGGCCCGATCGCGCATATCGGCTATTTTCGCGCCGAATTCGTCACAAGGCGCCGCTGGCTGGGGGAGCGCGCCTACGCCGACCTGGTTGCCTTGTGCCAGTTCGCGCCCGGCCCGGCCTCGAGCCAGGTCGGCTTCTCGCTCGGGCTGATCCGCGCCGGTTGGCTCGGTGGCATGGCCGCGTGGTGCGGGTTCACGCTGCCCTCGGCGGTGCTGATGACCGGGTTCGCCTTCGGCGCGAGCGCGCTGACCGGATCACCCGCCGGCGCCGGGTTGCTGCACGGGCTTAAGCTGGTGGCGGTGGCGATCGTGGCCCAGGCGGTCTGGGGCATGGCGGCGTCGCTGTGTCCGGACCGGCAACGCGCCTCCATCGCCGCCGGCGCGCTTGTGCTGGTGCTGTTCGTTGCCGGCTCGCCGGGTCAGGTCTCGGCCATCCTGCTCGGGGGGCTGGTCGGGCTGGCGCTGTGTCGCGGCGCGCCGAGCGAGCCTCAGGCTGCGGTCGCGGAAGCGCTGCCGCTGACCGTCACCCCGCGCGTCGGCGGAGTCTGCCTGGCGTTGTTCGGCGGGCTGCTGCTGGCGACGCCGGCGCTGTCCCGACTCGGCGGCGGGGCGGCGCTGTTTAGCGCGATGTACCGCTCCGGCGCGCTGGTGTTCGGCGGCGGCCACGTGGTGCTGCCGCTGCTGCGCGCGGCGGTGGTGACACCCGGCTGGGTGAGCGACAACGCCTTCCTCGCCGGCTACGGCGCGGCGCAGGCGTTGCCCGGCCCGTTGTTCACCTTCTCGGCCTATCTCGGTGCCGTCGCCCACCTGCCGCCTGGAGGCATCCCCGGCGCCATCATCGCCTTGCTCGGAATCTTCGTGCCCGGCATCCTGATCCTCCTCGGCGTGCTGCCGTTCTGGGAGGCGCTGCGCCGGCGCCCCTGGGCGCAGGCGCTGATGCGCGGAGTGAATGCCGCGGTGGTCGGGGTGCTGGGCGCCGCGCTCTACAGTCTGGTGTGGGTCAGCGCGGTGCAGCGTCCCGCCGACTTCGCGATCGTGGCCGTGGGGTTCGTGCTGCTGATGGCCTGGTGCGCGCCGCCGCTGGTGGTCGTGGTGTTCACCGCGACGGCGGGGGTGGCGGAGGGGTTGCTGCTGAGGTGACCCATCGACTCCCCCTCCCACAAGGGGAAGGGGAATCGCAGGGTCACCCCACCGCCTGCAACGCCCGCCCGTCCATCCCCACCTCCGGCAGCCTGAGATGGCGCAGAATGGTCGGCGCCAGATCGACGATATGCGCCGCCGCCGCGCGCGTTGTGCCGCCGGCGAACCCGGCCCCCTCGGCCAGCAGCACCGGCGATTGCTCGTAACGCGCCAGCCCGCCGTGTTGGCCGCACCCGACCCGCACCGGCTTGTCCCAGCGCGGCACCGCCGCCAAGGCGCGACCGGGCACGCCGTATTCATTTGCCGCATCGTCCGCCCGCAGCGACACCGCGAAAGCCAGCGCGTAAAGCGCCGCCTGGCCGATCGTGCCGAGTTCGGCCGCCGCCACCACCGTGCCCGCCCAAGACCGCGTGCGCAGGAAATCCTCCAGCCGGGAGCGGCGGTTTTCCTGATCGGGATGCAGATAGACCAGCGATGCCGTACCGTTCGACAACGCGACGACGTCGGTGGAGTCCGCGGCGTCCTTCAGGCCGGCGGCGACCAGCTCGGCTTCCACATCGACCGTTCCGCTGACCGTTTCATGCCCGTGATCGGAGCCGACGATCAGCAACACGTCGTCGCCCCGCGCCCGCTGCCGCGCCACCGCGTCGATCACCGCACCGGCGTTGCGATCGGCCTCGCGCAGCACCGCAAGCTGTGCCGGCGAGCCGAGCGGCGTCTCGTGCTGACTATGGTCCGGCTCACCGAGCCACAGCACGGCGAGCGCCGGCCGGCGCGGCAGCGCCTCGGCGACGAAACGCTCGGTCATTGCCCGGTCGCCCGCCGCGTCCAGCGTGACGCGCAGCTTGTCCGCCAGCGGGGCGCCGCCCGGGCCACGCGACACGACGCGGTGATAGAGATGGCCGTGCGCATCCGGGTCATGCGCGTTGGCGGCGCCGGGCGAGACGTTGTTGAACAGGATCGCCCCGCCATGCGCAGCGACCCGTTCGGCCAGCGTAGGAACCGCCAGCGCATGCCCGGTGACCATGCGCTTATGCGCCAGGAAATCCGGCCGCCCGACATCGTGCGGCACCAGCGCGCCGTTCTCCAGCAGCGCCACGGCATTGCCCTGCAAGCTATGTCGCGCCGGGTGGCAGCCGGTGGCGAAGCTGGCGGACACCGCGCGCGTGGCGGACGGGAAGGCGGTACGGAAACCGGGGAAGCTTTCCGCTTGTGCGGCGAAGCTGGCCAGGCGCGGTGTGCGTGCCGCATCGACGAAGTCGCGGCGAAGCCCATCCAGGATGACGACGACGGCGCGGTGCATGATGCGAAAATCCTGAACCGAGCGGCCTCGATAACCGCGGGAAGCATAAGCGGGATTGCCAACCTCCGGCCGTCTGCACAGGTTACATGCTCAATCGGTCGGGCTCCACTGGTCGGCGCAAATTGGCCGGCATGCCGTTGACCTGAGCGATGGTGACAAGCGATCGTCGGATCGCCTGCCCCGGCGAAGCTGGAGAAGCCACGCCGGTTCGTGCTAGTCCCGAACACCCCATTTATCGACAATCACAGCAGGCAGCGCGACCTCCCGCAGAATGCGGATCAGGATGCGCGACGCGGCTGCGGGATGCGCCAACGCTGCCTTCTCGATTTCGCCAACGGCGGAAGCGTCAGCAACAGGAGCAGGCAGGAGAAATGACATCGGAGCCTCGCCGGGGTTGACATGGCACCATTAACCATATTGGCGATTTGCTGTCAACGGCGAATTTCACCAAAACGGAGAATTTTCGCCATCCCCTCCTTCCGCGAAGTGGGGGAGCATCCGGACGTCAGCCACTATCTGCTCAAATATCAGCCGGCTGACCTCGCGTAACTCTCTGATATAACTAGACGTTCCCCCTTTTCGGCGCGCTGATGAACGGTGTCAGTGCCAATATGGCGAAAAAGGGGGTTGACATGCCTTCACCGTTCCGGTGAATATGCTCGGCATGAAGCTCAGGCAATATCTCACCGCCCACAACGTATCGGTCCAGGCGTTCGCTGACGCTATTCAGGTGAGCGTCCAGGCCGTCCATCGCTATATCGTCGGCGAGCGCATGCCGCGACCCGAGGTTATGGAACGGGTGAAGCACGCCACCGAGGGAGCGGTACAGCCCAATGACTTCGCGGAAGCCGTCGCTGCGTTCCAGTCGGCGCGTGCGTCGGGTTGCGCCGTGGATAGCCTACCAGCTGCTCCCATGAGCACCGCCCTCCGCAACCCTGGCATGACCCGCGCGCAGTTCTTCGCCTGGGCCGAGGCGGACGGCGGCCGGTGGGAGTTCGACGGCTTCGAACCCGTCGCCATGACCGGTGGCACCATCAACCATAGCCGGATCATGCGGAACCTGCACGCCGCCCTCGGTGCCCGCTTGCAGGGCAGTGGGTGCGAGCCGCTTGGTCCGGATGCCGGGGTCGCCACCGTCGGCGATGCCGTTCGCTATCCGGATGCCCTCGTCACCTGCGCCAAGGCTCCCGGAGATGCCTACGTGGTCCCTGGGGTGGTGGTGGTCTTCGAGGTACTCAGCCCGACTTCCGGCCGCATCGACCGGATCGTCAAGCTGCGTGAATACCAGGCGGTTCCGTCGATCCGACGCTACGTCATCCTGGAGCATGCCAGCATTGGCCTGACCGTCCTGACGCGCGCCAACGCGGACGAGAACTGGACGGCGACCGCGCTGACTGCGGAAGACACGTTGCGGATGCCCGAGATCGGGGTAGAGATCCCCGTTAGCGAATTCTATGCGAGCGTGGAGCTTCCGGCGTCCCCCGACGGCTAGTACCACGAGTCAGTCATATTGCGGGGTACAGCCTCTTCAGTTTGACGCGCGTGGTTGCGGTGGTAAACCGCCAATTCGTAATAGCGGAAGCCCGGCGGCAAGCGCCTGGCTTGCAGCGGAGGTGCTAACTGCTTCTGGTATATTTATCGCAAAGTTCGCTGAGACGCAGAGATCGCAAAGAAAAAGCTTCTGATCCGTGCTGGTGGGCCGTTCGGGGGACATCGTGCGATAGATCAGCGTCGCCATTTCCCCCAAACAGCGAGGAAGCGATCTTTTCGATCAGCCACTCGGCGTTGTAGCGGACGTCGAAGCCGGAATGCGTTCCAAAAATCTTGATTTTCGCACCAAACCATACGTCCGGTCTCCACCCATTGCGCCCACTCAAGCTGACCCATCACCGCGAGCTGGCGCGACACCTGTGGGCAAGCACCGCAGCGAACCACGGGTCCGTCTCGGTCGCCCCCGCCTGCCGCCGCTTCCCCGCCCGGCCGCGCGCAAGCGGCCTGCCCCATCCGCGCCCGACCCGGCACCCCCACAATCTCCCTTGACAATCTTCCCTTATTATGTTTTTATTCCCACCAATGCCCGCCACCGCCGCCTCTCCCGAGCCAACCCCACACCCCGATCCCGATCGGGCCCCCACCAACGCGCCCGCCCCATGGCGCCTCGCCGCCCTGCTCCGCCGCGTGTTCGACTACGGCAAGGAGCTCCTCGTCGCCGTGCGCCTGCGGGCCGCCTGCCCGGAGTTCCCCCGCCTCGCCAAACCCTTCGGCACCGCGGACCTCCAGTGCATCCTCGCCCGCATCAACGCTGCCATGGGCCGCGTCCTCCTGCTCGAGGCCGGCTTCATCCGCCAGGCCGGCCTCGGCCACCACGCCATCGCCCCGCGCTCCCGCACTCCCAGCCCGCGCAAGCCACGCACCGCCCGCCCAGATGCCGCGCCGCACCAGGACCCGCCGCCTGCCCGCCCTGCCCGCCGGAAGGACGCTTCGCTGGTCCCCACCGAAGCGCAGCTTGCCGTCGAGCTTCGGCGCCACCCGGTCGGCGTCGTGCTCGCCGGCATCTGCCGCGACCTCGGCATCACGCCGCACCACCCGCTATGGGAGGAAGTGTCCCGCGCCATCGTCGCCTGTGGCGGCAGCATCGCCGAGTTGGAGCAGGACGCGGACACCAGGTGGTGCTCGAAGCGGTGGCTGGAGATCCCCGTCGCCCGCCCGGCCTCCATCCCGGCCTGCCTATGGCCGAAATGGTGGCCGCAACCAGCGCCACAAACCGCCGCCAGCGCCACCGGCCCGCCCTGAGCAAGGGCGGACCACAGCATGCAACCATAACTAACGCACGGGGCCGTTCCAGGGCGGTCCCGCCGTTGGGATTCGCCCGCAACAAGCCCCCAGGCGAATGGCCGATGTTCGGATCAGTTCGCCAAAATCGGACCGACCGGGGTCCACCCAAAGCGGCGACAGCCGTGTCCAATGGACATGAACCACCGCACCCGACCCTTTGCACCTATTCAAACTAAGCCGCTACTCGTGGATGGCGGGCCTTCGCTCGCCATGACGCGCGAAGCGACAACGACACGTCATGCCAGCAACCCAGGAGGCACGGTGCTTCGTGCGCGAGGTCCGCAACGACAGCCAGAGTCACCCCAGCTTCGGGCCTCCGATCGTGACGCGGTGCATCAGCCGGCGCTCGCCGTGGTAGTCGTTCACCGCGTAGTGCCAGGTCGCGCGGTTGTCCCACAGCGCCACCGAACCCTCAGCCCATTGGAACCGGCAGCAGAACTCCGGCCGCTGCGCGTGGCGATAGAGAAAATCCAGCAGCGGACGGGATTCTTCGTCGGTCCAGCCTTCGAAACGCAGGGTGAAGCCGGGATTGACATACAGCGCCTTGCGGCCACTGCCGGGGTGGCAGATCACCACGGGATGTACCGCGTCCTGGGTGGCGAGTTCGGGATTGCCCAGGCGGCCTTGCAGATCGTTGCCCGGCTTGTGGCGGCTGGCGCCGAACACGTGGCGGTTGGAATGCAGCGCCCGCAGACCCTCCAGCGTGTGCTTCAGACCGTCCGACAGCGCGTCATAGGCGGCGTACATGCTGGCGAACAGCGTGTCGCCGCCGCTGGGCGGCACCTCCAGAGCGTACAGCATCGAGCCCAGTGCCGGCGCTTCGTCGTAGCTGTGGTCGGTGTGCCAGCCGCCGCCGATGTTCGTCCGTTGCTCCGGCTCCTTCCGCACTTCGGCGATGACCGGAAAGCCGTTAACGTGCCTGAAAAAGCGGTTGACGTTGATCGGCCCGAACCGTTCGGCCGCCGCCACGTGCTGCTCCGGAGTCAAATGCTGGTCGCGGAAGAACACCACGCCGCGATCGAACAGCGTGCGGCGCACGGTGTCCGCATCGTCGTCCCGCAGCGACGCCAGATCGACGTTGCGGATTTCCGCGCCGACGGCGCCGGTGAACGGATGGATCTCGATCGCGCTGTTGCGCATCGCGTGCCTCCCCTGGATGTGCGGACGGATGCTACAGGCGATCCTCGATCAGCACCACATGCAGCGCGCGCGGACCGTGCGCCCCGAGCTCCAGCGTTTGCTCGATGTCCGCCGACCGCGACGGGCCGGTCACCAGCATCACGTTGCGTGGCATGCCGCCGAGTTCGGCGCGCAGCAGGTCCCACGCCTCCTCATAGGCGCCGACCAGCCGCGAGGCGCGCAGCACGACGATCTCGGTATCTGCCAGCAGGTTCAGCGTGGTCGGGCGTTCCGGCGCGCTCGGCAGCATCAGCGTGCCGGTTTCCGCGATCGCCGCGAAGGCGTGCTGCACGCTGACCAGGTCGGTCGCCTCGGCGCGGCCCTCGCGAATGGTCAAAAGCGGCCGTGCCGACCAGGGGATTTCCCGCAGTTCCGGATGCGGCGCCATGACCAGCGAGGTCGGCAGGTTCTGCGCCGCGAGGTAATCCGCCACCGCGCCCGGCACGGCGTCGGCGTCGGCAACGCGCGCGACGCTGCCGAACTCCTTCTCCACATTGTTCACAAACAGCGTCACCTGCTCCGCGTGCGGCAGGCGCGAGCGCGCCGGAATCAATTGCCGCGGGTGGGTTGCCAGCCGCCCGCGCAGCATGGCCGCCTGGTCCGCCGGCAACGGACCGCGGCGCAGCCCGCGGCGGATCGCGTTCAGCATCGTCGCGCGGCTCATCAAAGCTTCCCTGCCCGCTGCGCCTTCTTGTAGCGCGCGAAGAACGTGTCGCCCTCCGGCGCGGGCATATCCCGGCCCGCGGTCCAGCCGCCGGCAAACGGCAGCCTGCTGAACCGGCCGCGCTTGCGCCCGAGCCATCCGAGCGTCAGCGCGGCGGCCCGCGTGGCCAGCCGGTACAGCGCCGGGCGGCGAGCGAAGAAGGCCCAGAACGCCAGGCCGGACCGCATCGCGGCGGGCGTCAGGTGACGCTCGAACTCTCGCTCCCGCCAGTGGCGCATCAGACCCGGCAGGGGGATTTTCACCGGGCAGACGCTCTCGCATTTGCCGCAGAAGGTGCTGGCGTTCGGCAGGTGGCCGGCCTGGTCGATGCCGATCAGCGACGGGGTCAGCACCGCGCCCATCGGCCCGGGATAGACCCAGCCATAGGCGTGCCCCCCCACCGCGCCGTACACCGGGCAATGGTTCATGCACGCCGCGCAGCGGATGCACCGCAGCATGTCCTGGAAGTCGGTGCCGAGCATCGCCGAACGGCCATTGTCCACCAGCACCACGTGGTATTCGTCCGGCCCGTCCAGGTCGTCCGGCCGCCGCGCGCCGGTGGAGAACGTGGTGTACACGGAAAAATCCTGCCCGGTCGCCGAGCGCGCCAGGACGCGCAGCAGCGACGTGCAGTCTTCCAGCGTCGGCACCATCTTCTCGATGCTGGCGAGCGCGATGTGCACGCGCGGTAGGGTCTGGGTGAGGTCGCCGTTGCCCTCGTTGGTGACGATGACGCTGCTGCCGGTTTCGGCGATCAGGAAATTGGCGCCGGTGATGCCGACATCGGCGGCGAGGAAGCGCTGGCGCAGCCGGGTGCGCGCCTCGGTCAGGATGTCGCGGCGTTCGGCGAACACGCGGTCGGGTGGCAGGTCGGTGTGCGACTGGCGGAAGGTGGTTTCCCAGTCTTCCTTGTTGAGGTGGAACGCCGGCGCAATGATATGGCTGGGCAGTTCGTGGCGAAGCTGGATGATGTACTCGCCGAGGTCGGTCTCGATCGGCGTGATGCCGTTTCGTTCCAGGTGGTCGTTGATGCCCAGCTCCTCGCTGATCATCGATTTTCCCTTGGTGACCGTGCGGGCGTTGGCGGCCTGGCAGATCCGCAGCACCGCGTCGCGCGCTTCGTCCGCCGTGGCGCACCAGTGCAGTTTTCCCCCCGCCGCCAGCAGTTTGGCTTCGTATTCCTCAAGATAGAAGTCGAGATTCGCCAGCGTGTGGTTCTTGATGTCGCGCGCGGTGTCGCGGAGTTGCTCGAACTCCGGCAGGGCGGCGACGGCAGCGGCGCGGCGGGCGACGAAGCTGGGGCCGCTGCGCGCCAGCGCCTTCTGCAGGCCGGCATCGGCCAGGGCGCGATGGGCGTTCTGCTTGAAGGCGGACGAGGTGGCGACGTGCATCAGGCAGCAAGCTCCTGCATCGAACGTGACATGTCCCGCAACGACGCCGCCGTGGTTCGCGTGCGGCGGGCGATCATGCTGCGGCCGGCCATGAACTCGGCGGGGGCATTGACCGCCTCCACCGCCTGTATCGCACCGTCGGCGGCGAGGTGAAAGGCGGCGAACTTTCCTCCCGCGGGGTCACCGCGCAGCACGATGTCATCCACGTCGAACGGCAGGCCGGCGATTTGCAGGCGGATGTCGTACTGGTCGGACCAGAACCATGGGACCTCCGGCACAGGCGGCCTCCGGCCGCACAAATCGGCGGCGGCCTGCTTCGCTTGCTCCTGCGCGTTCGGCACGCTCTCCAAACGGCCGGTGCGGCCATACAGCGGCAGCGGCCGGCGCGTGCAGTCGCCGATCGCGTGGATGTGCGGATCGGTGGTGCGGGCGGCGAGATCGACGAGGACGCCGTCATCGCAGGCCAGCCCTGCCGCGCGCGCCAGCGCATCGTCCGGCGCGGCGCCGACGCCGACCAGCACGGTGTCGCAGGGCAGCGACGTGCCGTCCGCCAGACGCAGGCCGAAGACGCGGCCGGCCGCACCGTCGATCGCCGCAATGCCGGTGCCACACAGGATGCGCACGTCGTTGGCCGCGTGGGCGCGGGTGAAGAACGCGGACAGGGGCGGTGACGCGACGCGGGCCAGCACGCGCGCCTCGCGCTCGACCACTGTCACCGCGACGCCGAGCGCGCGGGCAGAAGCGGCGACCTCCAGCCCGATATAGCCGCCGCCGATCACTGCCAGGCGGCTGCGTCGCGTCAGCGCCGCTTGCAGCAGATCGGCGTCGGCAACGCCGCGGAGTGCCAGGACGCCAGCGAGGTCGTGGCCGGGAATCGGCAGCCGCCGCGGCCGCGCGCCGGTCGCCAGGATGAGCTGGTCGTAGCCAAGCCGTTCGCCGGAGGCGAGCGTGACGTTGCGGTTTTCCGGATCGATGCCGGTCGCGTGGGTGGCGAGGCGCAGGGTGATGGCGTTGGCCGGGTAGAAGGCGGCGGGGCGCAGGGCCAGAGTGGTGGCGTCGGCCTCGCGATTCAACCAGGCCTTGGACAGCGGCGGGCGCTGGTATGGCGGCATCGGCTCCGCGCCGATCAGCGTGATTGGGCCCTTCCAGCCGTACTGCCGCAGCAGAGCCGCCACGGATCCCCCGGCATGGCCGGCGCCGATGATCGCTACATGCACCGAGGGGTCGCTCATCGCGGCAGTGTACCAACCTCTCCCGTTGCGCGGGAGAGGTTGCTAAAGCGAGAACTGCTTCGCCAACTGCGCCGACAGCCGGCCGTACACAAGCGCGGCATTCCCTTCGTAGATCATCTGCTTGTCCGCCGCCGACAGCGTCAATTGCTCCACATAGCGCCTGGTGTCGTCGTAGGGGTGCCCGGTCTCCGGGTCGATGCCGCGCACCGCGCCGATCATTTCCGAGGCGAACAGGATGTTCTTCGCCGGGATCACTTTCGCCAGCAGCTCCTGTCCGGGCAGATGGTACACGCAGGTATCGAAGAAGATGTTGTGCAGCAGATGCTCCGTCAGCAGCGGCAGCTTCATGTCCTGGGCGATGCCGCGGAACCGCCCCCAGTGATACGGCACCGCACCGCCGCCGTGCGGAATGATGAATTTCAGCTTCGGGAACCGCTTGAACAAATCCGAGGTCAGGCACTGCATGAACGCGGTGGTGTCGCCATTCAGGTAGTGCGAGCCGGTGGTCTGGAACGCCGGGTTGCACGCGGCGCTGACATGGATCATCGCCGGCACGTCGAGCTCGATCATCTTCTCGTAGATCGGGTACCAGTACGGATCGCCCAGCGGCGGATCGGTCCAGTAGCCGCCCGAGGGATCGGGATTCAAATTGCAGCCGACGAAACCGTATTGTAGCACGCAGCGCTCGAGCTCGGCGACGCAGTTGCGCGGCGACACGCCGGCGCTCTGCGGCAGCATGCAGACGCCGGTGAAATTGCGCGGGAACAGCGTGCAGACGCGATGGATCAGCTCGTTGCAGGCGGCGGCCCAGGCCTCGCTGGTGCCGGCATCGCCGAGATGGTGGCCCATGCCGGCGGCGCGCGGGGAAAATATCGTCAGGTCGGTGCCGCGCTCCTGCTGCAGCTTCAACTGGCCGCCGACGATGCTGGCGCGGATTTCGTCGTCGCCGATCACGGGGCGCGGCGGAGCAGACCGGCCCTCCTTGTGGGCGGCGATCTGTGCGGTGCGCCAGGCCTCGTGCTGGCGCGGCGACGTGGTGTAATGCCCATGGCAATCGATGATCATCATTTTCTCCCGTTATGTTGCGCGTGTGCGGCGGCGCGGCGCGGTCATTCGGGGATCAGGCCGCCATCGACATTGTACGACTGGCCGGTGATGTTGCGCGCGCCGGGCGACGCGAGGAACACCGCCATGGCGGCGATGTCCTCGGGATCGTTGGCGCGTTGCAGCGGTATGACCTGCGCCCGGCGGCGTTCCATCTCCTCGATGGACACGCCCTCCTGTGCGGCGCGCACCCGCAGATTGTCATCCGACAGCGCGGTCCGCGTCACGCCCGGGCAGATCGCGTTCACATTGATGTTGTGCGGTGCGAGTTGCAACGCGGCCAGCCGGGTCATGCTGATCACCGCGCCCTTGCTCGCCGCGTAGGCGACATTGGACGCGCCCGCGTAGCCCTTTCCGGCGATCGAGGCGATGCTGACGACGCGGCCGCTACGGAGCGGGATCATCTCGCGCGCGACGCGCTGCAGGCAGAAGAACACTCCCTTCGCATTTACCCGATGAATCCGGTCCCAGTCCTGCTCGGTCAAATCCATGATGTTGGCACGTCGGGTTACGCCGGCATTGTTCACCAGGATGTCGATGCGACCGAATTTTTCCATTGTCTGGCGCACCATGCCGTCGATCTCGCCCAAATCGCCCACATCCGCGCGCAGCGCCAGCGAGCGGCGCTGGAACGCAGCGGCGGCATCCGCCGTCGCCTCGGCGCTCGGCGCGTTGATGTCGGCCGCGACAACGTGTGCGCCGGCCGCGGCCAGCGCCAGGGCGCACGCCTTGCCGATGCCTTGGCCCGCGCCGGTCACGATGGCGACCTGGTCATTCAGGATCATGACGTTTGGCTCCCCTGGTGGCCGCCGAATACGGACCCGCGGCGCGGCGCCGTCAAGGACGCCGGGCGACAGGATGCCGGGCGCCGCCGGTTCGGCGATCGTCGGTCGCGCGAGGCCACGCGGCGCTTGGCGCGCGGTCTGGGTGCATGGGCGGCCTGGGAGCATGGATGGCCGTTGCGTCTGGTCCAGCCCGGGATGGCGTTCGACTGACGGGCGCGGCAGGCCCGGGCAGCTCATGCCGGCGAGCCGGAGACCGGCGCCGGCATGGCGAGAGGCGGAACGGACGGCGGACGCCGCGGGTCGTCCTCTATGCGCCCACCACCTTCGCCACCGCCTCCGGCGTCTGCACCACCAGTGCGTCGTAATCCTTCATCAGCGTCTCGGTGATCCGTCCCGGCATATAGCGGCGCCCGGCGATCTCCCGCACCGCGCACACCTCAGCCGCGGTGCCGGCCAGGAAGCACTCGGTCGCGCCAGCGATCTCCGCCAGCTCGATCGGCCGCTCCACCACAATCATCTGCCGCGCCCGCGCGAGGCTCATCACCGAGCGCCGCGTGATCCCGTCCAAGAAGCCATCCGGGACCGGCGTGTGCAATTCGCCGTTCATGACGAAGAAGATGTTGGCTCCGGTCGATTCGGAAACGCGTCCGCGCCAGTCCAGCATCAGCGCGTCGTTGAACCCCTGCTCCTCGACCTTGTGCTTCGACATGGTGCCGATCATGTAAAGCCCGGTGGCCTTCGCCGCGGTCGGCGCGGTTTCCGGCGACGGCCGCTTCCACTCCGCCATGCCCAGCCGGATCCCCTGCATGCGTTCGCTGCCGAAATAGCTTGGCCACGGCCAGGCCGCGATCGCCAGGTGGATTTTCGTATGTTGCGCTGATACCGCGAGCATCTCCGTGCCGCGCCAGGCGATCGGCCGCACATAGCCCTCAGTCAGGTTGTTGGCTTGCAGCACCTCCCGGCAGGCGGCGTCGATCGTGCCGGCGCCGAACGGAATCTCGAAGCCCAGGATGCGGCCGGAGTTGAGCAATCGGTTGGTGTGGTCGCGCAGGCGGAAGATGTGCCCATTATACGCCCGTTCGCCTTCGAAGACGGCGCTGGCATAGTGCAGGCCATGCGTCAGAACGTGCAGTTTGGCGTCACGCCAGGGAACCAGCTTGCCGTCCCACCAGATCCAGCCGTCCCGATCGTCGAAAGGAACTAACGTCATGGCCATATCCTCCGTAAGATTATTGCTCACGATGGGCACACCGTATAATGAACCCGAATATACGTCAATACCCCTGCCATAATACTCCGGTCGTTCAGAGAATGCCTGCCATGCACGAAACCAAGGGCGTTCGCAACACCTGCGACAGCAGCGGCGGGCAAACCGTGCTGGACGCGCGCCGCAAGGCGGCGAGAACGCCGGCCGGTGCGGCAAATCCGGCGTTCCCGGGGGTGGAAGACATCCGACTGGCACAGGATTTACTGTTCTTCGCCTATCGCGACTTCACCAATGCGGCCGACGTGATCCTGGAGGAGTTGGGTTTTGGCCGCGCCCATCACCGCGTGCTGCACTTCGTTGGCCGCAACCCGGACATGACGGTCTCCGCGCTGCTGGCGATTCTGCGCATCACGAAACAATCGCTTGCCCGCGTGCTGGGCGGGCTGGTGGATCAGGGCTATGTCGCGCAGGCGCAGGGCCGGGAAGACCGGCGCCAGCGGCTGCTGACCTTGACGCCGGCAGGCCAGGCCCTGGAAAGACGGCTGTTCGAGCGCCAGCAGGAGCGGCTTGCCGCCGCCTATCGCGGCGCGGGCGCGACGGCGGTGGCGGGGTTCCGCAGCGTGATGCTCGGCATCATGGACGAGGAAGCCCGTCGCGACATCGCCGAGACGCATGCCGGGGCGAAGGCGGGCGGCACGCCGGAGGAGCAGAGTGGCGGCACGCCGGAGGAGGAGAGCTGATGGCGGACGAGGCGCATATCCTGGTGGTGGACGACGACGCGCGGCTGCGCGGCCTGCTGTCGCGCTACCTGGCCGGCGCGGGGTTCCGGGTCACCACCGCCGACAACGCCGCCGACGCGCGCGCAAAGTTGCGGGTGGTCAACCCCGACTTGATGGTGCTTGACGTGATGATGCCGGGCGAGAGCGGCCTGGACCTGACCGGCTCGCTGCGCCGCGAGCAGGGTCTCGAACTGCCGGTGCTGCTGCTCACCGCGCGTGGTGCGCCGGAGGACCGGATTGCCGGGTTCGAGGCCGGGGCCGACGACTATCTCGGCAAACCGTTCGAGCCGCGCGAGCTGGTTCTGCGGATTCGCGCCATGCTGCGCCGTGCGCCGCCGCCGCTGCCGGAGCAACCGGCCGGCCCGGTTCAGCTTGGCGATCTGGTGTTCGATCGCGAGCGTGGTGAGCTGCGCGACGCCGACGGCCCGCTGCGGCTGACCGGGGGCGAGGCAGCGCTGCTGGCCGCGCTCGCCGCGAAGCCGAACGAAGTGCTGTCGCGCGAGGACATCGCCGCTGCCCTGGGCATGGACGAAGCCGGCGAGCGCGCGATCGACGTCCAGGTCACCAGGCTGCGCCGCAAGGTGGAGGCGGATCCGCGCGAGCCGCGGTTCCTGCACACGGTGCGCGGGCGCGGCTATGTGTTGAAGCCGGGGGTGTGACCATGCACACGCGCGTTCCCGGGGCGAGCGTGATGAAGCGGGTCCTGCCCCGCTCGCTGCTCGGGCGCAGCCTGCTGATGATCCTGCTGCCGCTGGTGCTGTTGCAGGCCGTGGCGCTGCAGATCTTCTATGGCAGCCATCTCGACCTGGTGTCGCGGCGGCTGTCCGGCGGCGTCACGGGCGAGATCGCCTACACGCTCGACCTGATGCGCCAGTTCCCGGACGACGCCGACCGCGCATGGATCCTGCGCGACGCCAACCAGCGGTTCGACCTGACCTTCAGCATCGACCGCGGCGCGATCCTGCCGAACACGAAGTCGGTCAATATCCTGGGACCGATGGACGACGACCTCACCGCGGCGCTGAGGCAGACTTTCACGGTGCCGTTCACGACCGATTGGCTTTCGCTGCCGCACTCGGTACTGATCCGCTTGCAGATGCCGGATGGCGTGCTGACGGTGATCGCGCCGCGCAAGCGGCTGTACACAGGCACCATCTATCTTTTCGTGGCCTGGGTGGTCGGCACCGCATTGCTGGTGTTCGGCATTGCGGCGCTGTTCATGCGCAACCAGGTGCGGGCGATCCGCCGGCTGGCAGCGGCGGCCGATGCGTTCGGCCGCGGGCGCGACATCGGTGCGATCAAGCCGGAAGGCGCCACGGAGGTGCGCCAGGCCGCCTCGGCGTTCAACCGCATGCAGGAGCGCATCCGACGCTTCCTGCTGCAACGGACGGAGATGCTGGCCGGGGTGTCGCACGACCTGCGCACACCGCTGACGCGGCTGAAACTGGCGCTGGCGATGCTGCCGGCGGGTGAGGAGACGCGCCAGGACGTAACGGAGATGCAGGCCGACGTGGAGGAGATGGACCGCATGATCGGCGGCTATCTTGCATTCGCACGCGGCGAGGGTGCGGAACAGGCGGAGCAAGTGAACCTTTGCCTGATGCTGGAGGAGGTGGCGGCGAGCGCCCGGCGGGCCGGAGCGGACGTGTCGCTGGATGCGCCGTCGGCCCTGACGCTGTCGTTGCGGGTCGATGCGGTGCGGCGGGCCATCACCAACCTGGTGGACAACGCGCGGCGGCATGCCCGGCACGTGGCGCTGGCGGCCAGTCCGCAGGGGCGGGCGGTGCTGGTGACGGTGGACGACGACGGGCCGGGGATTTCGCCGGAGCGGCGGGAGAGCGTGTTCCGCCCGTTCGAGAGCAGCGAGGCGGGGGGGACGGGGCTGGGGCTGACGATCGCCCGGGACATCGTGCGGGCGCATGGGGGGGAGATCGTGCTGGAGGAAAGCCCGCTCGGCGGGCTGCGGGCGCGTATCAGGCTGCCGGTGTAGGCTCTCCGAACCTGGCCAATTCGTGGCGCGCACCGAGGGTGATCGGGTCGGCTCGCTGCGCCGGGGTGCCGTGCCGCGGCTTGGTCAGGCACGACCTGATCACCCTCGCCCGCGGCTATGCGGCGACTTCTCCTGCAAGGCGTGTGAGGAGCACCTCCTGTGGGACCGCCGGCAGCACGATGGTGACCGAGGTGCCCTTGCCCAGTTCGCTGTGGATCTCGAACCGGCCGCCATGCAAATCGACGAACAGCTTCGACAGCGGCAACCCGAGTCCGGTGCCGCCGTGCTGGCGGGCGAAGCTGTTGTCCACCTGCACGAACGGTTGCAGCGCGCGCGGGATGTCCTCCGGCGCCATGCCGATGCCGGTGTCGCGCACGGTGATGGCCAGTCCCGCCTCACATTGTTCGGCGACGACCGATACCGTGCCGCCCGCAGGCGTGAACTTGATCGCATTGGACAGCAGGTTGAGCAATACCTGGCGCAGCCGCAGATGGTCGGCCAGGATCATCGGCAGGTCGCTCGGGACCACCAGCTCCAGGCTGATGCCGGCTTGCTCGGCCTTCTTGCGTACGATGCGCACGGCGGCGTCGATGATGCCGCGCGACGGCACGCGCCGCAGCCGCAGTTCCGCCATGCCCGACTGCAGCTTGGCAATGTCCAGCATGTCGTTGATGACGTCCAGCAGATGGCGCCCGCTGTGCAGGATGTCGCCGGCGAACTCGCGGTATTTCGGCTGGCCGACCGATCCGAACGACTCGTTGGCGATAATCTCGGAAAACCCGATGATCGCGGTCAGCGGGGTACGCAATTCGTGGCTCATGTTCGTCAGGAACTCGGTCTTCGCCCGGTTCGCCGCTTCCGCCTGCTCTTTTGCGGCGTGCAGCACCGCCTCGCGTTCCTTGAGCAATGTGATGTCGCTGGCGATCAGCATGAAGCTGCCATCCGGCCGTTCGCTCCGGCTGAGCCGCAGCCAGCGATCGCCGGCGATGCGCATCTCGCCGGTTGGAGTTTCCAGGGCGGCAGCGGTTTCCGGCGGCAGTTCGGTGCCTTCGGCGAAGGCTGCCGCGTGCGCCGGGAAGAATGTGGCGATCTGCGCATTTGCCAGGATCACGCGCCGGTCGGCGCCGACCAGGGCAATGCCTTCATTCAGTCCCTCGATCGCGTCCGCCAGGCGCCCCTGGGCGGAGCGGCGCGCGGCGACTTCGTGCTCGACCATGGCCCGTATGTTGTCGCGCATCGCCGACATCGAGGCGAGAAGCTCGCCCAGCTCATCGCGGCCCGCCGGCAGGATTTCGGCATCGAGATCGCCGGCGGCGATGCGGCGGGCAGCGTTCGAGGCGGCGGTGATCGGCATCACCATGTGCCGCGTGAGCACCATGGTGATAAGGGTTCCGATGAGCAGCGCCGCCAGGGTCGCGTCGATGCACCACATGCGATAGCGCTGGACCGCGGCAATGGTGCGCGCCCGATCGCGCATGCTGTCATCAACCGCCGCTTGCCGCAGCGTGTCGAGTTCAGCGGCCAACGCCGCGGCGCGGGTGTGCAGCCGGTCGTATATGGCGGGATTGGCCGCGCCGGCCGCGTCGTGCGGGCGCAGGGCGTTCCAGGCCAGGAAGCTGGCGAGCGTCCCCTGGGCGGCATCGGAGGCGCGGCCGGAAGCGGCCCGTTCGCGCGCCACGCCGAGATCCTCCTCCACCTTGCCGGCGAGCGTGGCAAGCTGAAGGTCGAAATGCTCCTGCAGCGCCGCATTGGCGGCGGCTTCGCGGCGCCGCAGCGCGAGGCGCATCGCGGTGAAGCCGGCCTCGGCCATGCGGACACGGCTGACCGCCATCAGCGGCCCGTCATAGACGCGCATGACCAGCCGGCCGGCGGCAGCGACGCTGTGAATGCCACCGAAGCCGAGCAAGCCGGTTATCGCGGTCAGTCCCAGGAATGCGAGCAGAATCTTGGCGCGAAGAGTGACGAAGGCTGCTCGATTCGTGCAGCGGAACCGCACTCTGATCTCCCTTGCGCCGATGCCTTTCGACTAGCCCGCACGGGGTTACCGCCGGGTTTCGCCGGCTTGCCGCGGGCAATGCGCGTGCGCCGATGGCGGGAAGCCAGGCCGTGGCCAGCCGGGAATCCACGGCGGAACCAAGACGGCGGCTCGGGCCGCGAATGCCGCCGCGTGGAGGGTGCTTTCGCGGCACCGCCATCTTGCTGTACGGTTGTGCCCAGAGGTCAGGCGCCCGGTCCTCTTGCCTGGCCGGAGGGCGGGGCAGGCAACGGAGCGTTAAAGGACGATGAAGCACTGGCGGATCGACGAGGTAGCCTGGGACCGCTTCGATGCCAGCAAGCTGGATCCCGAACTGGTTCGCCTGGTCAAGGCGGCCGCCATGGTGGAGCGCAACGGCACCGATTACGCGATTTACCTCAATCGGGTGTTCGCCGACGACCCGGATTTCCGCCAGGCCGCGGACCACTGGGCGGAGGAGGAGGTGCAGCACGGCGACGCGTTAGGCCGCTGGGCGATGCTGGCCGACCCGTCCTGGGATTACGCGACGGCATTCGCGCGCTATCGAGCCGGCTACAAGCTGCCGCTGGACGCGACCGGGTCGGTGCGCGGCTCACGCACCGGCGAGCTGATCGCCCGCTGTGTGGTGGAGACCGGGACATCCAGCTATTACAGCGCACTCGCGGAAGCCGCCGCCGAGCCGGTGCTGCGGCTGATATGCAAGCACATCGCCGCCGACGAGTTCCGCCATTACAAGCTGTTCTACGACCACCTGCGGCGGTACCTGGCGCGCGAAAGGCTCGGGCTGGCGCGCCGGATGCGCATCGCGCTGGGCCGGATCGGCGAGAGCGAGGACGACGAGCTCGCCTTCGCCTGGCACTGCGGCAACCAGCCGGAATCGCAGCAATTCGTGCGGGCGGATTGCACGGCCGCGTATATGGCGCGGGCGACGCGGTTCTACCGCTTCCGGCACGTCGAGCGCGGGATGGGCATGGTGTTCAAGGCGATCGGCATGAAGCCGCGCGGCCGGCTGTCCGGCATTGCGGCGAGGCTGGCGTGGCGGCTGCTGCGCTGGCGGCAGCGGCAGTTCATGCGGCGGCTGGCGGCGGGGCGAGGTGCGGGGTTGAGCGGGAGTGGGTGAAGCGGGGATGCAGGGTCGGGCCGGAGATTTGGGCGGACGGCCAGGTCCGGGGAGGCGTTGCGTAAATCAATATATATGCATCAGAGCGGGAGCCTTGAAAAACAAGGGCTTTTCTGGTGCCTGAATCAGGTGGAAGTTAGGGCATGATCTACGGCTATGCGCGAATATCGACGGACGGCCAGGGCGTCGCGGTTTGAGAGTCCCGCCGCCGCAAGTTAGCTAATTGAAAACACTGGCGGACCCGACACGATTCGAACGTGCGACCTTCGCCTTCGGAGCAATTTAACCTGCCCTTCGACCAACTG
>Ga0307373_10002649_pt1 | contig 32012 bp, 35 predicted proteins | sample OX2MG_FD_202534 | JGI IMG/M metagenome (GOLD analysis project Ga0307373, IMG submission 202534) | Soil microbial communities from Risofladan, Vaasa, Finland - OX-2 | ecosystem: Environmental > Terrestrial > Soil > Coastal area > Acid sulfate soil | place: Finland: Risofladan, Vaasa | collected...
AAAGGGTGGCGGTGGGGCCAGGGCAAAGGGTGGCGGTGGAACGGCGAGGGGTTCCGGAATCGAGGGTCGAAGCGGCCCGCCCCCCTGCCACACCGGAATCCAGGACCTCAGCTGCGACACCTCTGCCTCATGCACCCTGTCGCCATAGAGGAAACAGCGCACCGTCCGATTCGCCGAGGTGATGTCGAGGGGTGTGGTGATCCGACCGTTCGAGTCGACCCCCGCTGGGCCGCACCAGATGTTGGAAATCGCGGACCACGACACCGTCCGCTTGTCGGGAGGTTGACGGCTGAAGATATGCACCGCTTCCTCGTCGATCAGCAAGGTCAGGTCTTCGACGGTCGACGTTCCCGATTCGGTCGATCCGACCAGCACCACGCCGTCAAAACGGAGTCGTACCGGCTCGACGTTGCCGGGCGGGGGTGGAGGCGGTTGGAGTCGAGGCTCCGGTGTCCGTCCCTGCCCCTCCTGGATGTGCCCCGTTCGTTCTTCGTCGTCGTGCTCGGTAGGTCCCGACATGCGGCGTCGTCCTCAGTCTCCTGAAATGGCCGGTCCATTCCCCCGACGGGCCACTTCCCCTCCACCAACACTATCGGCGGCGGTGAACGGGTCGCCCCGTCCCGGGTGCCCGCTCTTTGCGCCGATGAGCGCGAGCGGCAGGGCGGCGGGGGTCGGCAGTACCGGTCAGTCGGCCACGACTTCGGCCATCGCCTCACCGGCACGCTCGACCGTCCGGGCGAGATCTTCTTGGCTGTGGGCCATCGAAGTGAACGCGATCTCGTACGGACCGGGCGCCAGGGCTACACCTCGTTCGAGCATCGCCCGGAAGAACCGCGCGTACAGCCCGGTGGTGGCCGAGCGCACCGCGTGGTCGTAGTCGAGGATCGGATCCGACCCCTCGGGAACAAAGAACAGGCCCAGCAATGGGCCGACCACCGGTACCCGCGCCTCGATGGCGATATCCCCCATCGGGTGACCGGCGTGATGCAATGCCTCGTTCAACACCTTCTCCAGCCCGGCACCGAACGAGGCGACTCGATCCGACAGCGCCGCATACGAGTCGGCGTCCACCTCACCGAGCACCGCCACCCCGGCGGCGGTGGCCAAGGGGTTCCCGGACAGGGTCCCGGCCTGATACACCGGCCCTTCCGGCGCCAGGACCTTCAATATCTCGCGTCGGCCGCCGAAGGCCCCGACCGGCAGTCCACCGCCGATCACCTTGCCGAAGCACCACAGGTCGGGACGCACGCCCGACCATGCCGATGCACCGCCCTCACCAAGGCGGAACCCGGTGATGACCTCGTCAAAGATCAGCAACGTGCCGGAGGCGTCGCAGGCCCGCCGGAGGCCGTCGAGGAACCCTTCGGCCGGCGCGATCAGCCCCATGTTGGCGGCCACCGGCTCGACGATCACACAGGCCACCCGATCATCGAGCTCGGGAACCACGTTGTAGGGAACCACGATCGTCTCCGCCACGGCGGCGGGAGGCACCCCGGCGGAATCAGGCAGCCCGAGGGTGGCCACCCCGCTGCCCCCTCCGGCCAGCAACCCGTCGGAGTGACCGTGATAGCACCCGGCGAACTTCACGATCCGGGACCGGCCGGTCATGCCGCGGGCCACCCGGATGGCGCTCATCGCCGCCTCGGTGCCTGACGACACCAGCCGAACCTGGTCGCAGCCGCCGACCCGAGCACAGATGGCCTCGGCCAGTAGGACCTCGCCCTCGGTCGGGGCTCCGTAGGTGGTCCCGCGACCGACGGCGGCGCGGACTGCCTCCACCACCACCGGATGGGCGTGGCCCAGCAGCGAAGCACCATAGGACTGGACGAAGTCGAGCAGCTGGTTTCCGTCGGCATCCCACACCGACGCGCCCTCGCCCCGGGCCACGAAGTAGGGATGCCCGCCGACGGAACGGAACGATCTCACCGGGGAGTTCACCCCGCCGGGAATCACCCGTTGGGCGCGGTCGAACAGTTCGGAGGAACGGGAGTGCTCAGCCACCCAGGGCCTCGGCCAACTGACCAGCGAAGTAGGTGAGGATCAGGTCCGCTCCGGCCCGCTTCACCGCGCTGATCTGTTCGAGCGCCACCGCCGGCCCGTCGATCCATCCCCGCTCGGCGGCCGCGCACACCATGGCGTATTCGCCGCTCACGTGATACGCCGCCACCGGCACGGACACCGCGGCCCGGACGTCGGCGATCACATCCAGATAGGTCAATGCCGGCTTGACCATCACCAGATCGGCCCCTTCCGCGACGTCGAGTGCGACCTCGGCGAGGGCCTCCCGGCGGTTGTGGGCGTCCTGCTGGTAACCCTGGCGGTCGCCGCCGTCGGCGATGGTCACGTCCACCGCCTCCCGAAACGGCCCGTAGAGGGCTGAGGCGTACTTGGCCGCATAGGCCATGATCACCGTGTCTGAGTGGCCGGATCCGTCGAGGGCGGCGCGAATGGCACCGACCTGCCCATCCATCATGCCGCTGGGAGCCACCAGATCGGCGCCGGCGATGGCCTGGGACACAGCCACCTGGGCATAGATGGGAAGAGTCGCGTCGTTGTCGACGCTCCCGGTGCCGGGGTCGATGAGGCCGCAGTGGCCATGGTCGGTGAACTCGTCCAGGCACAGGTCGGACATCACCACCATCGAGTCGCCCACCTGGTCCCGAACCACCGACAACGCCCGCTGCACGATGCCGTCGGCGGCGAACGCCTGGCTCCCCGCCGGATCCTTTTGCTCGGCCCGGGGAAGACCGAAGAGAATCACTCCAGGCACACCGAGATCGGCCAGACGGGCGACCTCCTTGGCCAGCGATTCGAGGGTGTGCTGCACCACCCCGGGCAACGATGCGATCGGTCGTGGATCCTCGAGGCCGTCAGCCACGAACAGCGGGGCTACCAGATCGTCAACGGACAGCCTGGTCTCGGCCACCAGGCGCCGGAGGGCGGGCGTCCGGCGTAGGCGCCGCATGCGGGTGGCCGGGAACGACCGGCTGGTCGGAGAGTCTGGCACCACGGTCCCCAAGCCTATGGCAGCACCACGTCGGGCCGGGTGTCGGGCCCGGGTGTCGGGCCCCTGGCTCAGAGGCCGGGCTCAGACCCCGGGCTCAGAGGCCGGGCTCGGGATTGAGCGCCGAGACCACTGCGCCGACCAGTCCATCGATGTTCGAGTCGATCGCCTCGGCGGCCACCTCGAGCCCTTCGGCCCGAGCCGATGCCGAAGTGACCGGACCGATGGAGACCACCACCGGCGGCACGCCATCGACGCCCAGCAGCGCGACGGTGCGCTCGACGGTGGACGACGAGGTGAACGCGATCGCGTCGGCCGTGCCGGCGGCAACGATGGATCCGGGATCGGGATCACCGGCCACCGTGCGGTAGGCGACAACATCGTCCACCATCCAGCCCTTCGCCTCGAGACCGGCCACCAGGGCTCCCCTGACCGTCTCGGCCCGCGGAAACAGGACCGTCGACCCGGCTCCGGATTGTCCGGCCGAGGGGAATGCCTCGGCCAGCGCGTCGCTCACCGCCTCTCCGGGAACCAGGGTGGGGGCGAATCCTCCCTCGGCCAGGCAGCGGGCCGTAGCTGACCCCACCGCCGCCCATTGCACGGTGGCGGGAACCGCCCTCCCTTCGAGGGCGGCGAGAAACCGGGACACCGCGTTGGCCGACGTGAAGGCCACCCACGAGTAGGCACCGGCCACCAATCGATCGGCGGCCTCGGCCAGACCCGCGCCGCCATCGGCCGCGTCCTCGATGGCGATGACCGGCAACTCGACAACCGTTGCCCCCAATGCCTGCAACCGGTCCACCAGTGCCGAGGTCTGGGCTCGGCTCCGGGTGGCCACCACCGTCCGGCCGGCCAGGGGGAGCGGGGTCACCCGCCGAGAGCGGCCACCGGGCCGATCACGATGATCGAGGGGGCGGGCAGCTCGACCTCGGCCAGAGAGTCGAGGGTGGTCCGAACCACCCGTTGCCGGTCGGTGGTCCCCCAATGCACCACCGCCACCGGGGTGCTGGCAGGACGACCGCTGGCCATCAGCTCGGCGGTGATGGCCGAACGCTCCCCCATGCCCATCAGGACGACCAGGGTGCCGTCGGCTCGACCCAGGGCGTCCCAGTTGACCCCTCCGGGCGCCGACGGGTCACCGGTACGGCCGGTGACCACGGTGACCGACGCCGACAGACCACGGTGGGTGACCGGGATCCCGGCAGCGGCGGGGACGGCGAATGCGGAGGTCACCCCGGGGACGACCTCGTACTCCACGCCGGCGTCCTGCAGCGCTTGGACTTCCTCCCCGCCCCGCCCGAACACGAACGGGTCGCCACCCTTCAGGCGGACCACTTCCCGGCCGGCCTGGCCACGGGCCACCAACAGCTCGTTGATCTCATCTTGACGTCGCGGCCGGCCGGGAGTCTTGCCGACATCGATCACTTCGGCTCCGGAGGGGGCCAGGGCCAGCAATTCGTGGGGGATCAGGCGATCGTGGATCACGACATCGGCCTTGCCGAGGAGGGTGGCCCCACGACGGGTGAGCAGCTCCGGGTCCCCGGGACCGGCGCCGACCAGATACACCGTCACTGTTCCCCCACGGTCCCCAACGAGCTGCCGCCGGCTTCGTCCACCAGGTAACGGGCCAAACCCCGGCCCAGCTTCTCGGGGTCATCGCCGGACACGGTGTGGCGCAACACCATCCTGCCGTCCTCGGTGGCCATCATGCCGGACAGGGTGATCGCCCCCCCGTCGTCGCCGTCCTCAGCCAGGATGCCGAAGGCACCGACCGGCAGGGTGCACGACCCGCCGAGCTCGGCCAGGTAGGCCCGCTCCGCAGTCACCACCCGACGAACCGACGGATCGTCGATGCGGGACAGCGCCGATCGGATCCCGGGGTCGTCCTCCCGGCACTCAACGGCCAGGGCGCCTTGGCCCACCTGGGGAAGCATCACCATCGGGTCGAGGATTTCGGTCTCCATCCCGTCGGGAGCGGTCCATTCGAGGCGATCGACGCCGGCGGCGGCGACCACCACCGCGCTGACGTCGCCGGTACCGGCCACCGCCACCGACAGGCGGGTGGCCAGGTTCCCCCGCAGGTCGCTGAACAGAAGATCGGGCCGGAGGTTGGCCAGCTGCACCCGTCGACGGGCCGAGCCGGTGGCCACCCGGGCTCCGGAGCCCAGAGTGTCGAGGGTGGCGCCGACCAGCAGGTCGCGGGGATCGGCCCGCTCCGGGAAGGCGGCCAGGGTCAATCCCGGTGCCTGCAGCTCGCCGGCGGCGGGCAGGTCCTTGGCCGAGTGCACGGCGGCGTCCGCCTCGCCCCGCATGACGGCCGCCTGTACCTCTTTGACGAACACCCCCTGCCCGCCGATGGCATGGAGCGGGACATCGGTCCGGCGGTCGCCTTCGGTCTCCACCGTGACCAACGTCGTCTTCACCCCCGAGGCCTCCAGCAGGAGTGCCACCCGGCGGGCCTGCCACAACGCCAGCGGTGACCCTCGAGTGGCCAGTCGGACGACCGTGGGTTCTGTCACCGGCCTAGAGATCGAACAGGGTTCGTAGTGACTCGATCAGGCGCTCCCCTCGAGGAGTGCCGACGGCGTCCTTCAAGGTCATGGTGGGCTGGTGCAACAGCTTGGCCACCATGGCTCGGGTGACGGCGTCCACCTGGTCCCACTGGTCGTCGGTGAGGTCGGACCGCTTGGCCCGTTGCCGATCGAACTCGGCCTGGCGCGCCTCTTCCACCTGGGCCCGAAGCGCGGAGACGACCGGCGCGGCCCCTCGGGCCCGGGACGCCGCCCGGTACCGCTCCACCTCGTCGCCCACGATCTCCCTGGCGTGGCTGACCTCACCCTGGCGGCCGGAGAGCGCGCCCTCCACCGCCGACCTCAGCGCGTCCATGTCGAGGAGGGTCACTCCGTCCAACTCGGAGGCGGAAGGTTCCACGTTGCGTGGCACCCCGAGATCCACCACCAGCAAGGGTCGCTCCGGGGCCCGGCGGGCCACGGCCGCCTCCAGCAACGACCGCTCCACAATGGGTCGGACCGTGCTCACCGAGGTGAACACCACATCGGCGCGATCGAGCTCCGGCCCCAGGTCGGAGAGCGGGACGGCCCGGGCCCCGGCGGCCACCTCTTCGGGGAGCCCGGCGATCAACGTGTCGGCCCGCTTGTGGGTGCGGTTGGCTACCACCAGCGACGCCGGCCGGTAGGCGGCCAGCGCCTGGACCACGCCGTCGCCCATCTCCCCGGCTCCGACCACCAGCACCCGGGAGCCGGACAGCCCCCCGGAGGCGTGGTTGGCCGCCAGCGCCACCGCCCCGTGGGACAGCGACGTGATCCCCCGGGCGATGGCCGTCTCCGAGCGCACCCGCTTGCCCGTCTCCACTGCGTGGCGGAACAGCGCCCCGAGCACCGGGCCCGAGGCCCGCTCGCGCTGGGCCTTCTCCCAGGCTCGGCGTACCTGGCCGAGCACCTCGGACTCCCCCAACACCGCCGAGTCGAGCCCGGAGGCCACCGTGAAGACGTGGTCGGCCACATCGTCGTCGAACCGGATGGTCAGGTAGTCGCTCAGGGCCTCGACGGTGGTGTCGCCCATCACGGCCAGGAATTCCCGGAGCTCGTCCACCCCGTCGTGGAACCGCTCCACCACCGCGTAGACCTCGGTCCGTAGGCAGGTGGAGAGGATCACCGCCTCCGACAGGTTCGACCGGTCCCGCAAGGCAGCCAGGGCCTTGGGCAGCGCGGCATCGGTGACCGCCACCTGCTCGAGCAGATGCAGCGGGGCGTCTCGTTGCTCGATGCCTACCACGATCACTGACAAATGGTCACCGCTCCGGTCGTTCGTTCGCTGGGTCGGTCATTGACTCACTGCTCGCTCTGCCTCGTCGATCCGACACGCCGGATCATCCAGCATGCCGGTCCGGTAGCCACGTCGCCAGTCGGGACAGTGACGGTATGAGCCTCAGTCTAGGTTGGCGGTGGTCATGCCAATCGACCGTATGACCGGCATCCCCTCGTCGCCGGCCAGGGACCGCCGGGACTGGTAGAAGCTCATGATCTGCAGCTCGATGCTGAGATCGACGTAGCGGAGCAGGATGTCCGGCCCCAGGGTGAGGACTTTGGGCGCGAAGTTGAGGATCGAACGGACCCCCGACTCCACCAGCCGGTCGGCCACCCCCTGAGCGGCGGGCGCCGGGGTGGCGATCACCCCGATGGCCAGCGGTTGTTCGGCGACGATGGCCGGGAGGGCGTCGATGTGGGAGATGACCACGTCGTCGACCTCCTCCCCGATCACCTCGGGGTCGACGTCGAGGAGGGCCTTCACCACGAACCCGCGGGCGATGAATCCCTGGGAGTGGGCCAGGGCCCGTCCCAGATTTCCGATGCCGACGATGACCATCGGCCAGACATGGTTGAGTCCGAGCTCGCGATCGATCTGCTCGACCAGGAATGCGGTGTCGTAGCCCGCCCCCCGGGTACCGAACGAGCCGAGCAACGAGAGGTCCTTGCGCACCTTGGCCGCGTTCACCCGGGCCAACGAGCCCAGCAGATCCGAGGACACGGTGGTGGTTCCCGACCGGAGCAACTCCTCGAGAATGCGTTGGTAGACGGGCAGACGACCTACCGTTGCTTCGGGGATCCGACGGTAGGCGGCGTGGGTCGATGCCGGGCCGCCGGTGGTAGCCGGGATGCTGGGCTCAGGAGGTGTCGGCATTGGCACGGATCGTAGGACCATCGGCCTCGACGAGGAAAACTGGGGGGCCCCGAACCTGACGGCTGCCGTTGGCGATCGGTTGGGCCTCGGAAAGGCCCCCAAGCGTCGTGTCCCGATCTCGAAACCCCGGGTGGCGACGATGTTCGGTCTCGCCTCGTTCGAGGGAGGACGTTCGATCACCTTCGGTGCGAACCACTGACAGCTGCCGGCATGCATCCCGATTCGATCGCCGTCGGTCACTCTTCGTCGGCATCAGAGACTGTCAGTGGGAACCGGTGGGATTGCCGGTCGAGGTCGTCTGCGGAGAATCGCCGGAGGGGTGTTTGGAATAGCCGACCAGGACCATCTCGTAGACGAGGTCCCCGGGTCCGGGCGCGGTAGCGATCTTCTGATCTTCCTCGAGCATCGCCGGATCGAAGATCCCGACCTGGACCTGCACCCGTTGGTCCACTTCCCAGGCCCGGCCCGACACCTGACTCGAGAGTCGGTAGTCGTTCACCGTATGGAATCCCTGGGGACTGAGTGCATGCTCGTAGAAGGCATACAGCTGGTCGGCGGTCACCCGTGCGGTCAAGATGGCCCCGGTATAGGCGGGGTCGGGCTCCGGTTCCGACGGTCTCGAAATCTGGTTCGAACCTATCGAACGAATCACTTTGGAGCCCGGGTAGAAGAGGTGTGACTCGCGGTGGGCAGCCAGTTCGGCCCGGGTGATCGGCTGACCGACCGGCAGCCAGAAATCGTCGACGCCCCGTGAACCGGTGCTGGCGCTGCAGGCGGTCAACCCCATGGCCGCGCCCAGGATCAGTGAGAGCCCCTTTGCCCTCAGCGCCGGACCACCAATCCAATGCCAGAGGCCGCCAGCAAGACGAAGCCAACGATCTCCACGATGAGCGACGGGGTGGCCCAGGGAACGCTCAATGCGTCATGGAGGCCCAGGAAGCCAACGGTGGCGCTCAGCACCAGGCCGCCCACGCTGGCGGCCATGAAGGCTGCGCCGGCCAACACCACGTACATGCGGCGGAACAGGACGATCACCGGGCCGAGCACGAACCCGGAGATTGACTGGGCCAGGAAGAGGTTGCCGATGCTGGCGATGTTCTTGTAGCCGATCATCCACAGATGCAGGTGGATCGCACCGGTGGCCACGATCGTCGCCGCCCCCAGCACCATGGTCCCGATGATGAAGACTTGAAGCGGGGCAGGAGATGATCGGGAGACCCCGAGGACAAGGGTGCGGCGCACCCAGGCGACCAGTCCGGGCTGTCCCACAGCCGACGCCGCGGCCGGGTCGGTCGTCGATACCGTGGCCACTACTTGTCGCACCCATCCCCGTCATTGGGCCCACCGTTGTTGTCGGCGTCGTGGTCGCCGCCGTTGTTCTGCGGGATCGTGCACTGAGTAGTCGACGTTGCCCCGCCGGACCCTCCGCCGGTTGTCGAGGATGCCGTGGTCGTCGTCGTGACACTGGTAGATGTGGTGGTGGAATTCGAGCTCGAGGACGGGGACGAGCTTCCGCAGGCGGCGAGGCCCAGGGCAACGGCGACCGATGCCAACCCCACCAGAGACCGCGTTGTAAGGCTGGTTCCTTCCGGACCGGACAGCCGTGACATGAGTTTCATACGTGGACCTCTCTCCAATATCTTCGATCTTCCCCAGGACTACGTCCGAAGGAGCCGATCTGTTCAATGGATCTCCGACCTTCAAAGGCCACCGGCTGAGGGGTTCACGTTGTTCCCCTGTCCAAAAAGGAGGCTGGCTGAGCGTCAATCCGAACGCCGGAGCCGCACCTGGTGAAGCGTGTCGAGTCCGAGGTGATCGGCGGCCGATGAACGATCGAGCACCAGCGCCAGGTGGCCATTGCCGTCGACCAACATTCCGAACTCCCCTCGACCGAGGTCGCCGAATGCTTCCACCCGTTTGGCATCCAGCGTCTGACCCGATGCCAGTTCGACCTCGACCCGAGAACCGACCGCCACCTCCAACTGGTCGAGGTCGTCAGGTCCGGCTCGCAATTGGGCGTTGCCGAAGCTGTCGATGTCGGTCACCGACGTCACCAGGACCGTTCCTTCGAAGTGGTCGGGTGGCGGGTCCGGGAGCCGCACCAGCGACCCCGGGTCCACTTCCACACCCAGCGAAACCGGGTCCCTCCCGCCCACCAGACGGGCGACCGCCGGGGCGAACACATCGCGGCCGTCAAAGGTGGAGCCGGGCTCGGTCTTCAGGACGTACACCGCGGCCACAGCCCCCCGGGACTCGACCGCCGGAACCAGCAGGCCGTTGTCGGGACCGACCCACCACTCCGGCCCGGTGTTCTCTGTGTCGGCAGTCTGACCGGCAGCCTGACCGGCAGTCCGACCGGCCGCTCGGATGGCAACTCCCCGGCGCGTTGTCCCCACCCCGGGGTCGACCACCGCCAAGACGGCCCCCGGGCCCAGATACGGCGCGGCGCGAAGAAGCGTGGCGGCCCCGGCGGCCACGTTGAATTGGGGAACGTGATGGGTGAGATCGACGACCGGCACCCCGGGGGCACCCACCTGCAGCCCGGCCCGGACCACGCCGGCGAACTCGTCAGCGGTGCCGTAGTCCGACAGAAAATAGATGGCGGGCGCCGAAGCGGGGCCCGTCACCTGACCAGGAGTCCCGGCCGGCCTCAGCCGGCCTTGGTGTACTGCTGGGCCAGGTACCGGTTGAGGTCGTCGTCACGTATCCGGAACGACTTGCCGATCCGGACGGCGGCCAGCGAGCCGGTATTGATCAGCCTGTACACCGTCATGTTGGATACCCGGAGTGTGGACGCCACCTCGGTGACGGTCAGGAACCGCGCTGTCGCATGCTCTTCCATCGGTGATGCACCTTCCTCCACTTGTGGCGACTGTACGCCACTGTGACTGATGGGGAAAGTGAGAATTTGGACGCGGCCAGGGGCGGTGTGAGTGGCGTACGGCCAAAGGGCTCCTGATGGGAACGACCGGAGGTCGGTTCCGACCGATGATCCTCAGATCTTCGCGACCGCTTTGGGCGCCAGCTGGGCGAAGAAGGTGGTGGCCGCCGTGGTCGTCGACCAGCCCAGGAAGACCGCGTTGGATCCCTTGACGGCGTAGAGAACATCCAGGTAGCTGGACTGATTGCCCTCAGTCAGGGTCATCTGGTCGGCAAACCCGGCGTCTCCGGTCGAAACCCCGGGGATCGGTTTGATTTTGAGGCTGGCCGTCACGTTCCCGGACTGCAGGGTGCCGCCGTTGCACGACTCGAAGGTCGATTTGAGCGATTTGACCGATGCCGCCGCCTGGCCGGGGGCGAAGACGCCCGCCGTCTGGATCACCGCGGTCGGGTTCTTGCCCGGGCTGGCAAAGACCACACTGGCGCTGGTTGCCGATCCTTTGAGCAACACCAGATTGGCCACACAGGTTGGCGTTCCCTTGGTGCCGGCGGCATCCTTGGCGGTGTCCTGGGCCCATCCGGTCGGAAAGTCGGCGGTGGTCAGCAGTAACGGCTTGAGGGCGGCGGCCTGCGCCGGGGCGGTGGTGGTCGTCGCCGCGGTGGTGGCCTTGGTGGTCGTGGTGGCCTTGGCCGATCCGCCGCAGGCCGCCAATCCCGCCGCCATCGCCAGGCAGATCCCGAGGGCGAACACCGCCCCGGTCGAGCGCCTGGTGGTCACCGACCCAACTGTCTCGAGCGCTCCACGGCCGCTGCCACCGCCTCGATGAACGCCGACCGGACCGCCTTGAACTCCAGGGTGCGCAACCCTGCCGCCGTCGTCCCTCCCGGGGAGGTCACCGCCGCCCGCAGCTCGGCCGGATCATCACCGGTCTCGCTCAGCATGCGGGCGGACCCCAACAAAGTGCCGACCACCAGCTTGTGGCTCACATCACGGGGGAGCCCTGCCGCCACTCCGGCTTCGACCATGGCTTCGGCCACCAGAAAGATATAGGCGGGCCCGGAGCCCGAAACTCCGGTGACCGCGTCCAGTTGGCGTTCGGGGAGGCGCACCACGGTTCCCACCGAAGCGAGGATCCCCTCGGCCCAGTCGAGATCCTTCGAGGTGGCGTGGCTACCGCCGGACATCCCGGCCACGCCGGCGCCGATCAGCGCCGGGGTGTTGGGCATGGCCCGCACCACCACCGCCCCCGGGTTGAGGGCGGCCTCCAGGCGGGCGGACGGCAATCCGGCCACTACCGACAGCACCCGGTTGATCCCGAACCCGGCCAGGGTGCGGCACACCCCCTCGGCGGCTTCGGGCTTCACGGCAAGCAGGGCGTCACCCGCGGCCATCGGGGTATCCACCACCGTGAGACCCGGGTGGACGTCGACCAGGCGTTGGCGCTGAAGCGGGTCGGGATCGCTCACCGCCAGTTCGTCGATCTGGGCCCATCCACCGGCCAGCAGGCCCGTGAGCAGGGCGGAACCCATCTTGCCGCCACCCACGAGCAGAAGTTTCAGTGCGATGCGCAGACGCTAGTGCAGTAACCGTAAACCTTTGCCCTCAATCAGGGCCGAGGTTGGAGGTTCCTCGCTCAAGCCGCCGAAGCGGCCTGGACGAGCGACTCCCCGAGTTCCTCGGGACGGGCCACAGCCGGCCAGGGACCCACCAGGTCACGATGGTGGTCCATCGCCACCCGCCGTGGGTCACGCCGGGTCCGTCCGGGCAGGTGCCGGCCGGCTCGACGGTGCATGATCTCCAACTCCATGGGGTCAAAGGTTCCTCCGCCCCGAGACCCTCTCGAGGCGATGTTGACGGCTCCCACCACGTCTCGGTGGGCCACCAGTCTGCAGTGTGAACAGGAGAACCATCGGCCCTTGGGTTTGGCCACCCGCTTCCCACACCGTGGGTAGGTGGAGCTGGTCCCCCGTTCGTCGACTCGTTCGATCTCGATGCCGGCCACGGTCGCCTTGTCGGTGAGGCCGCCCGGGACAGGTCCCGGCCCAGGGCCTGGTGGCCGACCACCGGCGCATCTCCACGCCGGCGCCGGAGGGCATTGAGCTCGAGTACCGGGGCCCACAGATCTCCCCCGCGCCGCAAAAGCCCGAAGCACCGCTCCCGCTGGGCGTGGGTCAGTCTCAGCTCGACCCGAGCGGTGCGATGAACGACTCTGTCTCCGTGATCCGGTCGCTGTCTGGGCACAGGCCCAGGGTGCCTCAAGGTTGTGAAAACGGGGCGAAGGTTTGTCGTCAGGGCACCCAGGCCAAAGAAGGCGGGCCGATCAGCTCCGGGCCGCCCGCGGCCGGCGTCGGTACATGCCCTCGTAGCCGAGGGCCATGGCCGTCGGGAAGCACTCGTCGGTGTAGGCCAACGAAGCTCCCATCACCCGATCCAGCTCCTCGTCGTCGACCCGCTCGACCGGCACCCGGCCAACCAGGTAGATGGCCGCCTCGGGGCCGAGGGCGAAACTCATCCCGAGCAGGTCGGCATTGCGCTTCAGCAGGTACTCCCAGGTGGCCTCCACATTGGTCTCGGGGGCCGGCATGAATTGCGCCTCGTGATGCAGGGTGCGCTGGCGGAGCGTGAGCCAGACGGTGACGAAATCCTTTTCATCGCCTCGCATCCGCAGGTACCAGCGGGCGGCGCCGGTCACCGGATCGCCGCCTTCCTGGCGTTCGGCGGCCACCACGGCGCTGGTCTCATCGGCCAGCTCGCGCTCGGCCCACCCGTCGATCACCCCGCACACCGCCTCGCGCTCGGCCTCGTTGAGGATGCCGCCCCACCGGTCGACGGCCGGGGTCATGGTCTGACCGGCGGGACCATTACGCGACCGTCGCAGGCATCACAACCACCGTCATGAGCACTCGACCAGCCGACCGACGGTCAGCTCTTCGTAGAGGTCGTGGAGCAGGGAGGCGGCCCGGGCCCAGGTGTAGCGACGGGCTCGCAGCACCGCCCCGGTGCCCAGACGCTCGGCCAGCAAGGGCTCGGCCAGGATCTGGCGGATCCAGGCGGCGAACGCCTCCGGCGTCGGGTCCTCGACCAGAAAGCCGGTACGACCGTGGTCGACCAGGGTGCGCAGGCCGCCCACATCCGAGGCCACCACCGGGGTGCCGCAGGCGGCGGCTTCCAGGGCGACCAGGCCGAACGATTCGGACCGGCTGGGGACCAGACAGACGTCGGCAGCCCGGTAGTAGGTGGACAGCAGCTCGTGGGGGCGGGGCGGGACGAACACCACCCGGTCGCCCAGCCCGAGCTCGTCGACCAGGTCCACCATGCGATCGAGCTCGACGTCACCCCGGGGTCCACTGGGGCCACCGACGATGGCCAGCCGGGCGTCGGGTCGGTCGGTGCCCAGAGACGCCAGGGCCCTCACGGCGACCTCGACCCCCTTCAGGGGTTGGATCCGCCCCACGAACAGGAGCAGGGGCCCGTCCATCGGCAGCCCGAGCGCGGCGCGGGCCTGCGGGCGGTACCCGGGCCCGAAGAAGGCGTGGTCGACCCCGGGGGCCACGATGCGGATCCGGGACGGATCGGCGTGGTAGAGCCCGGAGATCTGTTCGGCCTCCACCGAGCAGGAGGCGAGCACGGTGTCCGAGCAGTTGATGGTGGCGGCTTCGGCCTCGGCCCGGAGGTGGGCGGAGTCGGCTTCGACCTCCTCGGGGCTGAACTCGGCCTTCACCCGGTCGAGGGTGTGGAAGGTCGAGACCAGGGGGATGTTCATCTGGTGTTTGATGGTGTGGCCGGCCACGCCGCTGAGCCAGTAGTTGGCATGGACGGCGTCGAAGGGAAGGTCCTCGTCGTCCGAACCGCCCCCCGCCGACTCCATGTACTTGAGGACGCCCTCGGCGAATTCGTCGACCACCCCGGGCAGCAGCTCTTTGGCCATCGGGGTGGGTGGGCCGGCGGAGACGTGGTGTACCCGAAACCCGGGCTCCACCATGACGGTGGCCGGGAGGGTGTCCGACCATGCCCGGGTGAAGACGTCGCACACCGCTCCGGACCGGGCCAGGGCGGCGGAGAGCTCTCGGACGTAGACGTTCATGCCGCCGCCGTCCCCGGTGCCGGGTTGCGCCAGTGGCGACGTGTGCAATGACAGAACTGCCAGGCGTCTCATGCGTCGCCGAGCCTATAGGGATGGCCCCATCCGTCAGCGGCAGCCCCGAATGAGCTTGAGGCTGGCCAGATCAGCTGGCGGCCGACCCGCGGTGGGCGGCGTGGTCGGCTCCGGCCGCCCCCGGAGTGGGCCCTGTCGCCCCGGCCACGGTGGCCGCATCCCGCCCCGCGGCGTTTCCGGCCCGCAGAGGGGCTTTCCCGCCCGCCAACGAGGTCGCGCCCGCCGGTGAGGTCCCGGCACCCCCGCCTTCACCGTCTCCAGCCCCGGCTTCGCCAGCGGTCTTCCCCGCCCCGGCGCCTGCCCCGGCCCCCGGGGTCGCCACCTCGCCCTCGGCGTTGTCCTCGTTCTCGTGCCGGAAGGACAGGTAGATCCGCATCATCGCCTGCTTCTGCTCTTCGTTCAGGTTGTTGTCGCCGAAGATGTGGCGGGCGAGGTCGGTGTTCCCGTCGGGCTTCTCGAGGATGCCGGCCTGGACGTAGAGGGTCTCGGCCGAGATGCGCAATGCCTTGGCGATCTGCTGGAGGATCTCCGCCGACGGTCGCCGCAGCCCCCGCTCGATCTGGCTCAGGTAGGGATTGGAGATCCCGGCCAGCTCAGACAGTCGCCGTAGCGACAGCCGGGCGCTGCCCCGCTGCTCGCGTATGAACGCGCCGAGCTCGTTGAACCGCTCGGGTAATTCTTTCACCACTGGGATCCGGTCGACATGTGGGTCCTTCTTGCCTCTCACGATCACGACAGCAGGCCGTCGACCGAAGCGCGGCCGGACTTGTAGCGGCTCACCAGCTCCGCCTGGAGGGTGTCGATGCGTTGGTGGAGGCCACGGCGCTCGGCCGACACCCGGCGCTCGATCTCTTCGAGCCCGTCGGCCATGGAGCTGAGCTGCTCCTGGCTCAGCTCACCCAGATGCCCGATCTGGTCGGAGCTCACCACCGCGTCGAGCTCGGCGGTGAGGTCGGACTCCTCGGTATCCGGCGCCAGAATCGTCATCTTGTGACCGGGACCCGGCGGACGCCCGGGGCCCGAGGACAGGATGGCCGGCAGCCCCTCGACCAGGGCGGCCAGATCGGGGGGCTCGGCGGCAGACCCGGAGTCGCCGGCCGCCGCCGGGCGGACCAGGTAGGCCTGGACGATGTCGAGACGGCCTTGGGCCAGCCGGCGGAGGTAGGACAGGGCGACCTCGGCCTCCTGGCACTCGGCCCGCATGGACCGGATGTCGTCGAGCGACTTCGACTCGACGCCGTTGAGGTAGGAGTCGGTGAGAAGACGATCGAGTTCAGCCTGGAGACTCGCCATTACCGACGATCGTACTCCGCGGGCCAGGGGCCACGGCCCGTGCGCCCGGGCGGGGCGTAGCGGTAGACGGCTCGCCCCAGCACCGAGGACATCGGGACCGGACCGAACGTCCGGCTGTCGGTGCTGGCCTGGCCGGCATCGCCCAGGACTTCGAGGGTGGCGCCGTCCCTGTCCACCGACGACACCCGCTTGACCAGAACCCTGCCTGGATGCCGGGGGTCTCGCACCGCCACCACCTCCCCGGGCTTCAGCCCTGGCGCCCGACTGAAGAAAGCCGCCAGTCCCGGCGGTGCCGGCTTGATGACGACCAGGCAGTCACCGGGAAGGAGGGCGGGCGCCATCGATCCACCCTCCACCTTCACCCGGTGCACGGATCGGGACAGCGCCACGGTGACGGCACCGAGTACTGCCACCAGGGCCGCGCTGCCACCGAAGATTGTCCGGGCCACCCTCGGGGTAGAACGTCGGGGACGGGCCGCCATCAGGGCAACCTCGATAAGGTGGGCCGGAATTGCATCTCAACCACTCTGCCCCAGAGAAATAGAAGGAGCCTTGCCCCATGCGAATCGCCGACCGCCTGCTGACCACCCTCGATCATCTGTCCGCACCGGTGACCGGCCACGCCCACTGCGATCTCCCCTGTGGTGTGTACGACCCGGCTCAGGCCCGGATCGAGGCCGAGTCGGTGAAGAACACCATGGACAAGTACAACGACTCGAGCGACGAGGCCTTCAAGACCCGGGCCATCATCATCAAGGAAGAGCGGGCCGAGCTGGTGAAGCACCATCTCTGGGTCCTGTGGACCGACTACTTCAAGCCCGAGCATCTCGAGAAGTACCCGCAGCTTCACGACTTGTTCTGGAAGGCCACCAAGACGGCCGGTGAGGCCAAGAAGACCAGCGACGCCAAGGTGGGCGAACGTCTGTTGGCCGAGATCGCCGAGATCGACAAGATCTTCTGGGAGACCAAAAAATAGAAAGCGGTCAGACCGGGCAGGCGCCGCACCTGCGTGCGGTGGGGAGTTCGGCGAGCCGGGCGTCGTCGATGGGTTCGCCGCATTCCTCACACCTCCCGTAGGTGCCGGCGTCAAGACGGGCCAGTGACTGTTCGACCTCGTTGAGGAGGACGTCGACGGCGTCGATGTCGCCGTCGGTGACCCCGCCATCGGTGACCTGGGCGTCGATGGCCACGTCTCCGGTCACCCCGCCATTGGTGACCTGGGGGTCGGTCTGGGTGGGGTCGGCGTCCATCCCCGGGATGGTACCCGTAGGGTTGAGATCCGTGAACAGGCCAACCCCGAAATCCGATCGTAGGTCGTCGCCGGCCGACCCGGTGAGCGAGCTCATCGGCACCGGCCTGCTGGTCCCCTGCCTCGACGGGACCGACCGGCCGGCCGTCGAACTCGACCAGGCCGCCTCGACCCAGGCTCTGCCCGAAGCCGCGGCCCGGGTGTCCGAGTTCCTCCCCTCGTATTCGAGCGTCCACCGCGGCGCCGGATTCCGCTCCCGCCGGGCCACCGCCGCCTACGAGGAAGCCCGCCGGGCGGTGTTGACCTTCGCCGGCCGGGATCCGGACGGTGACGACGTGGCCGTGTTGTGTCGCAATACCACCGAGGCCATCAACCATCTGGCCTACCGGTTACGGCTGTCCCCCACCGACGTGGTGGTGACCACCGTGGTCGAGCACCACGCCAACCTGCTGCCCTGGGGTCGGGTGGCCGAACGTCGCTATGTCGAGTGCACCACCGCGGGCACCTTCACGGTCGAGGACGTCGAAGCGGCGCTGGACGCCGCGCCGAAACCGAAGTTGCTGGCCGTCACCGGAGCGTCGAACGTGACCGGTTGGGTACCGCCCCTCGACCTCATCATCGAGAGCGCCCACCAGCGCGGCATTCCGGTGGCGGTCGATGCCGCCCAGCTGGCGCCCCACCGGCCGCTGCCCCCCACCGCCGACTACCTCTCCTTCAGCGGGCACAAGCTCTACGCCCCGTTCGGATCGGGAGCACTGATCGGGCCCCGATCGACCTTCGAGACCGGTGATCCGTTTCTGGCCGGCGGCGGGGCCGTCGACCTGGTCGGGTTGGACGAGGTGGTGTGGACCGCACCGCCCGATCGGGAAGAGGCCGGCTCTCCCAACGTCATCGGAGCGGTGGCGCTCCATGCCGCCATCGACGGGCTCGGGGCCATCGGGTGGGAGCGGATCGCGGCCCACGAGCGCGCCCTGGTCGGTCGGTTGCGAAAAGGATTGGACCGCATCGACGGGGTGCGCCTGCTCGGCCCGGGGGCGGACAGCGGCGTCGACACCCTGCCGGTGGCCGCCTTCACCATCGAGGGGGTCCACCACGCCCGGGTGGCGGCCCGGCTCAGCGCCGAGTACGGGATCGCGGTGCGCCACGGCTGTTTTTGTGCCCACCCCTACGTGGTGCGGTTGCTGGGCCTGGACGACGTCGCCGTCGATGCCTACCGAAACGAGGTGCTCCGGGGTGACCACCGCAACGTCCCGGGAGCCGTGCGGGCCAGCGCCGGTCTGGGGACGTCCGGTGAGGAGATCGACACCCTGTTGGCGGCGGTGGCCGACCTGGCCGGGGGCCGGCCCGAACCGGTTGACTACCAACAGGACCTGGGTACCGGTGACTACTTCCCGGTGACCGACCTTCCCGGGTGGCGGGATGCAGCCCGGGAACTGGGCGCTTCGTGCGCCCGGGGGTGAACGACGATGACGAGGGCGGTACCGGCGGACCCTGACGATCCCACCCCGCGCCGGCGAGCGCGTTCGGCCCCCCGGGTTCGGACACCGGCGGCAGCCACGGCTCTCTGCCTTATCGCCGGGACGGCGCTGGTGTTGGCCGGCTGTGGCGAGTCGGCGGCTTCGGGGGTGGCCGCGGGGTCGGTGGCCTATGTCGCCACCGTGGCCGGGTTGGCCGACCCTGGGGACACGCTGAGCCTGGTGGATACCGCCTCCTCCAAGTCCCTGGGTACCATCACCACCGGCTCGCTCCCGGCGGCCATGGCCGCCACCCCCGACGGGGCCCACCTGCTGGTGGCCAACAAGGGCATCAACCGGCTGAGCGACATCTCCATCTCGACCGGCACGTCGACGGGACAGGCCACCGTCGGGCTCGAGCCCGACGCGGTGGCCATCACCCCGGATGGATCGCTGGCATTGGTGGCCAACTTCGGTGACAACACCGTTACCCCGATCGCCCTCCCATCCATGAAGGCCGGTGCGGCCATCCCCGTCGGCCACCAGCCGGTGGCGATCGCCATCGCTCCCGACGGGAAGATGGCGTTGGTCGCCAACTATCAAGATGGCACCGTCACCCCCATTGCCCTCCCGGCGCTCACACCCTTGACGCCGGTTCCGGCGGGGCCCGAACCCGATGCGGTGGTGATCGGGCCGGACAGCACCACCGCCTTGGTGGCCGATTTCGAAATCAGCGCGGTCACGCCCATCGACATCTCGCACATGGCTGCCGAGGAGATCATCCCGGTAGCCGGCAATCCCACCGGCATCGCTCTCTGGAAGTCGAAGACGGTCGCCTATGTGAGCGGCGGGGACAGCGTGACGCCGATCGATCTGGTCCACCTCGATGCCCGCACTCCCTTACCGGTCGGAACCACCGCCCAAGCCCTGGCCCTCTCCGACCGCGGGCGCAACGCCTGGGTGTGCGGCGGCAACGGAATGCTGGTGTCTCTGAACCTGACCAGTGGCGCAATTGGAGCCACCGTGACCGTTGGCGGCCAACCCACGGCCGTGGTTATCCCGGCGCCTCAAACACCACGAACGGCGCCGGGCGCCGGATCGTGAATCCCAGCGATTGGTAGATCCGGACGGCCGCAGTGTTGCGGGCCAGGACGTGCAGAAACGGAGTCGCGCCACCCTGGATGATCCCGTCAGCCACCGCCGCCACCAGTTGCCGGGCCAGGCCAAGACGGCGGAAACCGGGATCCGTGGCCACGGCGCTGATTTCGACGTAACCCGGCGGTCGGAGTCGTTCACCGGCCATGGCGACCAGACGCCCGCCGATGCGGATGCCCAGGTAGCCACCGAACTCGACGGTTCGCGTCTCGAACGGGCCGGGCTGGGCGGCCGTGGCCAGAGACAGCATCTCGGCGACATCGTCACGACCAAGTGGCACCGGGATGGGCGATCGTCTCGAGTGATTCGGAGGTCCTTGTCTCTTCAGGGTCTCGTCGGATCCACTCACCTCGGGCATGGACCGCCGAGGCACCATCGCCCACGAACTCCAAGTAGCGATCAAGGAGCGGATCACCGAACGAGTAGCGGGTCCTTCCAGATGGCAGGACGGTCTGGGACAGCTGCGGAGGAGTGGTCATCCGAGCACCATTCCACCGCCGGATGAAAGACAAGGGGATGCATCAACGATCACCCATGTATTAAGCGATCTGACCTTCCCGGTTTCGACCGGGTTGGACAACTCGTTGCGCACCGGAATGGAATGCCTCCGCCACACCCAAGCGATAGGTCATCGGCGTATCGCCGTGAACCCTTGAGGGAATCCGGACCCTCGAGACTGCGCTACAGGGCCACGAACAAGATCCAGGCCGCCGTCTTGGGTCTGGCAACCTACAAGTTGCGCCCAAGCGCCGTCAGGCCAGGTAGTTTTCCCAGTGGGCCGTTAGCTCATCGGGTAGAGCAGGGGACTTTTAATCCCAAGGTGGCGAGATCGAGACTCGCACGGCCCACCAGGTCAGAGGCCCACAGGCCCACGAGGTCGCCTCGACCGCCCAAAGCCACCCGACTTCAGTCATGGCTGCCGCTCAATAAATTCGTGCATACCCGGAACTGTGGACGCGAGAAACCCTCGTTCCGGTGAATACGCCAGGCCCTTCTTAATCAATTCATTTCGAGCCACGGAGATGTCCGAGGTCCTCGACTTACCCAGCGACCCTGCAATGTCAGATATTGAAGCAGCGTCATCACCGCCTAGTTCCGCCAAAGCCCTCATGACATCCCGTTGCGCCGGCGTGGCCCGCTCCCAGCGGGATCGGTAGAGGCCATCGTCGACTTCGCTTCTGGCTTCGCGTAGTCCGACCTCCACGTCGTCCAAATCGATAGGGCTTCGACGAGCATTGTCCCAAACTCGCTTGCCGATTGCCTGCAGGAAGTACGGATATCCATGCGCAGTATCCAAGGCAGAAGACAAGGCATCGGCTTCCCACTCGACTCCAAGATGGTTCGTCGGGATAACGAGAGCCTCGTTCGAAGCAGCCTCGCTAAGAAGTCCGACCGGCCGATAGTCATAGAGGCGTTCCGCGTAGCTTGTGGCCTCAGCAAGCTGTGCAGGCAACGAAGGAAGGCCCGCGCCCACGAATACGAGGGGCAGCGGCCGGTCTGCTTGGCCGAGTTCGTGGATCGCGGTGTTGATCGCAACGAGCTCATCGCCGGACGCCTCCTGAAGCTCGTCAATGAGAATGAGGACTCCGGTCCCGAGGTCGCGGGCCGTTTCTCCGAGGACTTCGAACAGTGAAGCAAGGTCATCTGCGAACCGTCCCGAATCAGCGATGCCACCTAGAGGATCGACGTCAACGCCGAGTGACACAGTTCCGCTCGGATCCACCTTCAGACTGAAGGCCTTGAAGACGCCCAACAGTCGCTGAAGGTGCGGCACCGGATGCCGACCGGTTGCAGTTCGCATGCTCCGAACAAGGGCCTGGCTCAACGCCACAGGCAGTGAACTCGACGCGCCTACCTCAACTTTGGCGGCGATCCAACCAGCGGAAGTCACTCGTCCCATTAGCTCGTTCAGCAATACGGTCTTGCCGACTCCGCGCAATCCGTTCAACACCCAGCTCCGGTCGCCCTCACCAACAGACTCGGCTCGTCGTTGCACCACATCAAAGGCGTCGAGCAGGGCCTCGCGCCCCGCCAGCAGAGGTGGCCGCCGACCAGCGCCGGGACGATATGGGTTCGTCACTGGATCCACGATCAGACTCTATCACACCGAGTAAGTAAAAGTCTTATACGCCTTTAGTTGTGCTTAGAGACTGCCCGCTCCCCCACCCAGTCTGATCCGAACTGGGATTGGCGGAGGCCGCTGATCACGTTCGGCAGTCAACCCGATGTCTCAAGCCGTTCGGGAAGGACGATGTGAACCGATCACTGGGCGATACGCCGTGGGTCGGGGAAGCCAAGGCTGATATAGCCGGGGGCGCGTTTGGCCAGAGACGACGCCAGGACCCCAGTAGCGATGTCGTAATAGGCGTGGATCTCAGCAGTTTTCTTTCCGGGGTAGGGCCGCAGGATCCGGCCGGCGTATTGAACCAGCCGCCCCTTGTGCGCGACCGGTGCAGCGAGGAACAGCGTGTCGAGCACTGGGCAGTCGAAGCCTTCGCCGGCGTAGGGACCAGTGGCGACGACTAGCAAAGGCTGTCCACTGGGTTGCACGTCGAGACGGGCAAAGGCTGCAGCTCGTGTTTTTGCCCCCATGCCGCCGCGCAATATCACCGGATCCCGTCCTTCCTCACCGAGTGCGGAGGCGAACAATTCGAGGTGCTTGGTCCATTGGGTCAGCACGAGGCAGTGCCGCCCGCGGCCGAGGGCGACCATGACGTCGATAACGACTTGCCCCGTGCGCGCGGAGTCGGCCACCAGGTCGCGATAGATGGCGGCAATCCCACCCGGTGCGGAGGGATCGGCATCGCCTGTGTACCGGAATGAGGTGGAGTGCACGAATAGAACAGGCTCAGGTGCTGGTGCCATGTTCGACTTCATCGTCGACTCGCTGACGATGGTGCCCGCCGCCGACCGTTTCGATGCTCCGGACCAAGCGGACCTCGAAGGGATGCTGGCGGCTATGGCGGAGGTCCCCACCTGACGGGCGTCGTCGGTCTGGATCTCGGATTTCAACAATGCGAACCAGTCTGGTCCCAACAATTGAGTCTCCCGCCGTCCTCTTCTGTCTCAGATGGTCAAGGGAACTGCCTCCTTCGCTGGCGTTCACCTGCGCCGATGCGGCAACGAGGAACCTGACGCTATTCATTGCGACGGTTCGTCGCCCACTCTTAATCCCAAGGTGGCGAGATCGAGACTCGCACGGCCCACCACAGCCCACTCGATCCAGCCCACTCGATCCGCTTGATCGGATTGTGTGACGGCGGTGGTCGCACCCGCCGCCGAGATCCAACCCACCTACACTTCCGGACAATGGATCGCGACACCGATTGGCTCATCAGGCGGGCTGCATTCACCCACCTTGACGACCTGCAACGGCGATTCGGCGATGTCGTTCCATTGACCGAACTCCGGAAGGGATTCGGTTTCCGAGGCGAAACGGTCCGGTTCCTTGGGCCACAAGGAATCTTCATCCCTCGTGGGATGGCGGTCCCATTGTCGATTACGACCGCTCCAGAACAAGTCGGCAAGGAGCGTCCTTACCCCGACGAGGTCGGTGATGATGGATGGCTTCGCTACAGCTACCGGGGAAGGACCCTGGCCGACGTCAACCATCGCGAGAACCTCGGACTCGTTGCTGCACTTGAGCATCAGGTGCCTCTGATCTACTTTTGGGGATTGGCACCAGGCGCGTATCGCCCAACCTATCCGGCATTCGTCGCGGGAGCCGATCCATCTACGATGACCTTCACCGTTGGCTTCGATTCCGTGCAGGCTCTCGATGCAACTTCGGGACCGATTCCCGACAGCGATACTCGGCGTGCCTACGTCACCCAAGAGGTACTCCGACGGGTTCATCAAGCGCGATTTAGGGAGCAGGTCCTGAGGGCGTATCGCATTTCGTGCGCAATATGCAGGTTGAAGCACAGCGAACTGCTCGATGCCGCCCATATCCTTCCCGACGTCCACGAACACGGACTGCCCGTGGTGCCCAATGGATTGGCTCTTTGCAAAATCCATCACGCGGCATTCGATCGCAACATAATCGGAATCCGCCCAGATTCAGTGGTAGAGGTGAAGACAGCGATTCTGGATGAAAGGGACGGCCCAATGCTTCGATACGGCCTGCAGGAATGTAATGGACAGAAGCTGGTCGCTCCACATCGCCCCGCTGATCAACCGAATCACGATCTTCTTGCGGAGCGTTATGAGCTCTTCAAACACGCGAGCTGAGTAGCCTCTTTGCGGCCAGGCCTCGTTGATCGTTGCGGGCTCAGGACGAATTTCCCGCAAGATGACGTTGTAGTTGGTTCAAATGGACCTGCGCAGCGTGCAGTTCGGCCTCCGCATCGCTGATCTCACCTCGTTCTGATCTGACTCTCTCTACAATCCAAGATCGTACGAGTGTTGATGCTGGGAGTTGGGCCGCGTCGGCAATATCCTGAACTGCAGCGACTTCATCGGGGTTGAGACGAATTGAGTACACCTTGGAGCGCGCTTGATTCGGACGGATCAATTTCGCCCTCTCCGGCATGGGTGCGTCCCGATTTACCTCTGACGATTCGGTTTCCTCGTCGATCAATTTCTCGACATTGTTCATGTCAGGTCCTCTCGATATCGATTGACATCGGTCTCGTTCGATCTCCATCCGTTGACTCCGTAGACGACGCCATCCTCTTCAACCGTGATGACCGTGATCAGGCAGCCAGCCGAGGGTGAGTAACCCACAGTCCGAACACTTCGACCTGACCGGCTTGCCGGGTCTGGTTCGATCTGCAAGGCGTCAGGATCACTGCATGCCTCGAAAGTCCATTCGACGTCGATGCCATGACGGTCACGCACGTACTCGGCGCGATAGCTCCAATCCACGTCCATCACTTCTCGTTGTACTACACTGTACTACGAGTTGCGCTCATTGGAACGCAGCCTGGGACCAGGTTGAATGCTTCACCGCATACCGACCCCCGCCGCAGCCGAGGACAACGGCGCTGATGTGTCCCAACATCTGTCCCAACAGTTGCCTGCCAGCTTGTGTCAGCTCGCCGCAGACTGTCTCCGAGTTGATGGAGGCTACGCACTTTGAGCGGGGAAACTGCGATGCGGCGGCACATAGTGACCAATCCAAGGACGTCCAAACTATGGACTCTTAATCCCAAGGTGGCGAGATCGAGACTCGCACGCCCACCAGGTCATCACTCTGCGATCGGCTGGGGCTCGGATGAGGGGCCGGTCGGTCCCCGTCGGAGCCGCTCTCGCATCTCCTTTGGGGCGAAAGTACTGGGCTCGGTGGTGCGCAAGAAGTCTCTCAGGATCTCGACGAACTTGGCGGGCTCCTCCGCCTGGGGAAAATGGCCGGCACCGGGAAGTACCTCCAACCGGCTGTTGGGCATCGCATCGAGCGCCTGGAAGGCATGGGACAGGGGGATGATCCTGTCCTTTCCTCCCCACACGATAAGCGTCGGTGTCTGCTCGGCCAGATAGAGACGGTCCATCGCATTCACCGACTGGCCGCCCGGCTCGATCACCGATCGCATGGTTCGCAGGAAGGCGCGTCGGCTGTCGGCATCGGTCAGCGAGCGGTAGGCGCGCCAGATCTCGACCGCCTGCGCATTCCGGAAGCCCAGACGATGCCCGAGCCGGGCGACGGCGTCGCCCCATCCGCGTGCAAAGGATGGGAACACGGCCGGCAGCACGTATTCGACGCCGGGGAGGGTGATCATGCGGAGCACCCAGCTCACCTCGCGCCCGAGGCCGCCGGCGTCCACCAGCACCAGTCGCTCGCAACGGTCGGGGAACTGGTAGGCGAACTGCATCGCCACCCCGCCCCCGAACGACTGGCCGACCACGGTGACCCGATCGATGTCCAACATCTGCAGGAGGTCACGCATGGAGCTGGCGAAGTTGCCGAGCGAATAGTCGCCCATCGGCTTGTCCGAATGCCCGTGGCCGAGGAAATCCGGGGCGACCATGGTGTACTCCGCCCGGAGGAGCTCCATGGCGGGGACCCATGTCTGCGAGCTGCCGGCTATTCCGTGCAGGAAGAGGAGGGCAGGCCCTTCGCCGCCGCGCCGGTAGGCGATCTGCCGCCCGTGGATGGTCACCTGCTCGACCGGAAAACCCGTATCCGGCTGACCGTGCCCGCCCGCTACCCGCTCCTCAGCCCTCTCCTCGACCATCGAAGGCCTACCGCTTGGCCGACACGCGTTTCGCGGGTGCCTTCACCGACGCCGACTTTCTGGCCACGGTCTTCTTCGCTGCGGTCTTCTTGGCCGCGGCCTTTGTACGGGTTGGCTTCCTCGCCGCCACCCCCTTCTTCACGGCCCTCTTCTTCGAGGCCCCCGCCTTGGTGACCCTGTGCGTGGCGGTCCGGCCTGCCTGAGCCGCACGATCTGTCTGCTCGTTGATGGTCTTGACCACGTCACCGACCATCTTCCGTTGGCCCTTGATCACCCGATCGACGAAGTCGAACAGCTCATCGACCAGGCGCTCGATGTCGTTCGAAACCGGTGGCACGAACCGCTCCGTCTCCCTGCTGATGCCACTGGCCAACTCACGGCTGGCGTCCATCAATTCGTCCTGTGCCCGCTCGATCAGGCGCTCGATCCTCTGCCTCATATCCTTCGGCTCAGCCATGTTCATCACCTTTCCTCTGCTCACAAGTCCCTCTGACCTCATCCTTCACCCTTTCTGACCGGGTGGCGAGAGGCGAAAGTCACATCTCGGCCACCCGAGGGGCCACACGGTCATCGGCAGGCCCCGACTGGGGCCGATTGGCCCTGTTCGTGTCCTGGATTCGGCGCGAGAACTGGGTTATGGACGAAGGAGGGCTCGCCCACCAGGGCGACACGTGATGATGTCCACGGGATCCCGACAGCGGGCGTGCCGGCTCCGCGGGCCAGGTGAGGCGCTGGCCCGCCGCCTCGAGCGTGAGCACGGCCCGGGAACCCTGTACCGGGATCCCGAGTACATCGATCGAATCAAGGGGGCGGTCCATGGCTATACCAGGTACTTCTCGCCGGAAGTGCGAGGCCTCGAGCACGTCCCCGCCGACGGGCCGGCGTTGGTCGTCGGCAACCACTGCGGTCTCTTCTACATGCCGGAGGTCTGGGTCACCGCACTCTCCATCGTCGACCGGCGCGGGACCGAACATCCCGCCTACAGCCTCACCTATGACCTCCTCTTCGCCTTCCCCGTGATCGGGCCGTTCCTGCGCCGCATCGGCGCCCTTCCGGCGTCGAGTGCCGAAGCCGAAGCGGCCCTGGACGCTGGGGCGCTCGTGCTCGACTACCCGGGTGGGGACTGGGAAGCCTGCCGACCGTGGCTGGATCGCAATACCATCGACTTCGGAGGGCGGACCGGCTTTGTCCGACTCGCGCTCCGTACCGGGGTGCCCGTCGTGCCGGTGGTGGCCCACGGGAGCCATGACTCGGTGGTCGTCATCTCACGCGGGGAAGCCATCGCCCGGGCACTCGGGCTGGGCGCCGCCCACATCAAGGTCTTCCCCATCCTGCTGGGACCGTTCGGGCTGGCCACGGCGATCACTCCACCACCGCCCCTTCCCTCGTCGGTGACCGTCGAGTTCCTCCCATCGATCGAGTGGAACGACCTCGGGCCCGAAACGGCGGAGGACGCTGCCGTCGTCGACCGGTGCGCAGCGGAGGTCGTCGAGACGATGCAGAACGCCTTGAACCGCCTGCGGGTGGAGCAGGCCCACCCCGTCCGTCGCGGGCTTGTCAACCTCGTCTCCCGTGCCCTTCCCCGCTGAACCGCGTCTGCGCTCGGCACGTCGATCGATATCTGCAGCGCCAGTCCCAACATCTGGTCGTACGTCTCCTTCTCGATCAGGATCTGAGACCCGTACCGCCTGGCGGTCGCGCGCCGTCGGGGTAGCTCGGTCGCTGGCTCCGGCGTCGGGGCTTCACCGATTTGTCCGCTGATCGCATGCGCCTCCAAGTCGCGGCGCCGGGTGGCGGTGAGAGCCGACCGGGTGCGTGTGAATTTGCCCACCCAACCCATCTTGACCCTTGCCCAGTCGACCTCCGGCGCTCGGCATGGCGAAAGCGGCCGACCGTCACGGCGAGGGCAGCCATCTCCGTCACCGGCTGGAGCCAGTGATCTACCCGCAACACTCGGCTGTCCCTCTGAGATCAAGCCGCCGACAAGCGGACCCCGGGGTGTTGATGCTCTGGCGGACCGCGTGGCACTGGGGGAAGCTTGACCCATGAGCATGCCAGGCCTCACCGTGGCCGAGGCCGGCAGGCGGTTGTCGGAGGCCGGACGTAACGAAGTCGCCCAGCACGGCCGGGTCACGATCCTGTCTCGAGTGGGCGCGCAGCTGCGAGATCCCCTCATCCTGGTGTTGCTTGGCGCTTGCGTGCTGACCGTTGCAACCGGTGACCTGCCTGACACGGTGGTGATCGGCTTGGTCGTCGCGATCAATACCGCCGTGGGGGTGGCGCAGGAGATGCGAGCCGACCGGGCCATTGCCGCCCTTGCTCAGCTCACCCCGTCGTTGGTGCGGGTCCGTAGGGGCGGTGCGGAAAGGTCAGTCCCCTCAGCCGAGGTGGTCTGTGGGGACATAGTCCTGCTGGGGGAAGGTGACATTGTGCCCGCCGACAGCGAGGTGATGGAGGCGTCGTCCTTGCTGGTGGACGAGTCGGCCTTGACCGGTGAGGCGATTCCGGTCGGTCATGAGGCGCGCCATGGAGACGTGGCGGGCGAGGACCTCTCGGCGGGAACGATCGTGGTCAAGGGACGCGCGGTCGTCGAAGTGTTGCGAACGGGAGCGCAGAGTGCACTCGGTCAGATCGCCGCGCTCATGGATACCCGTCCCCAACCCACACCGCTGCAGCGCCGGTTGGCTGGCTTGGGCCGGACGCTCGCCATTGTGGCTATCGGTCTGTCTCTGGTGGTGCTTGCACTGGGTCTGTTGCGAGGTGAGCCGTTTGAACTGATGATGGTGACAGCCATCAGCCTGGCCGTGGCGGCGGTACCGGAGTCGTTGCCTGCGGTAGTGACGCTCGCGCTGGCGTTGGGTGCGCGGCGCATGGCGATTCGACACGCCGTCGTAAGGCGGCTTCCCGCGGTGGAGACCCTCGGTTCGGTCACCGTGCTTGCCACCGACAAGACCGGAACCCTCACCCAGGCTCAGATGGTCGTCGGAGAACTCTGGACACCGCAGCGGCAGGCGACGGTAACCGGCGATGGGTACGAGCCCAACGGCGAACTGGTCGGCGGTCACATCCGGCTCGACCCGATCACAGCGCCGGATGTCACCGAGCTCCTACGGGCAGCGGCTTTGTGCAATGACGCCGTACTCGTTGCTCCCGACGGTTCCGGCCAGTCATGGAGCGGTCTGGGCGATCCCACCGAAATCGCGCTACTCGCGGCTGCGGGTAAGTTCGGTCTGTCTCGCGGAGCGCTCGAACGTGAGTACCCACGCCTACATGAAGTGCCGTTCCAAAGCCAGACCCAACTGATGACCACCGCGCACGCCCTGCCGGACGGGGAGGTGTTGGTCATCGTCAAAGGTGCACCGGAAGCCTTGCACGCGCTAGGAGCAAACGGCCCGAATGCGTCCGGCTGGCCCAATGCGCTGCAGGTGGCGGGAGGGTTCGCCGATCGCGGCTTTCGGGTCCTCGCCGTCGCGGCCGGACGGGCGCACGAGTCCGAGTGGGCCGGGCCCGTCCAGTTGCTCCTGCTCGGTCTCGTGGCCATCGACGACCCGGCGAAGCCGACGGCCCGCGCCACGATCGGCGCGTGTCGCGAGGCGGGCATCGTGCCGGTGCTCATCACCGGTGATCATCCAGCGACGGCACGGGCCGTGGCCCGGAGCGTCGGGATCCTGCCCGGGGATGAGGCCGAACGTCCCGGGCTCGTCCGGACCGGGCTAGAGATGACAGATGGGAGGGTGGGTGATCTGACGATTCCACGGGTCTTCGCTCGAACCAGTCCACAGCAAAAGCTCGCCATCATCCAGGCGTGGAAGGACCGCGGCGCAAGTGTGGCCATGACTGGAGACGGAGTCAACGACGGGCCGGCACTACGTCGAGCGGATGTCGGGGTGGCCATGGGGCACCGCGGCACCGAGGTTGCCCGGCAGGCCGCTGACCTCGTCCTGGCCGACGACGAGCTCGCAACCCTGGTAAAGGCTGTCGAAGAAGGTCGTCGGGTCTATGCAAACATCCGGAAGTTTCTGGTCTTCGGCCTCTCGGGAGGAGCTGCAGAGATCGCCGTCATGCTCATCGGTCCGTTCATCGGACTGACGGTGCCACTGCTGGCCGCCCAGATCCTTTGGATCAACTTGCTCACTCACGGCCTCACCGGCGTCGCGATCGGTGCTGAGCCAGCCGATGCCGGTGTCATGAAGGACCCACCCCGCCCGCCGGAGCAGAGCGTGCTGGGCGAAGGACTGTGGCAACGGGTCCTGTTCATCGCGATGGTGATTGCCTTCGTCACTCTCGGCATCGGCCTGTGGGCTCATGAGACGGCACATCCGTCCCGCAGCTTGATGTTCCTGTGCCTGACTGCATTGCAGCTCGGTGTGGCTATGGGTCTGCGGCCGAGCCTGTTTACCAAGAAGAACCCGTTCCTCCCCCTCGCCGTCGCCGGATCGCTGCTGCTTGCCCTCGCAGGCGTCTATGTTCCGGTGCTTCAAGAGCTGCTCGGCACGCGATCTCTCAGCGTCTCCGACGTGGCCATCGGTGCCGCCACCGCGCTGGTGGGTTGGACCACAGCGCGCCTATCACGCGGCCGAACATATCGGGGGCCCTATCACAACGCTACGGCGACGACGTCGTCTCAACGGGAGAGTCTGGGCCCGGAGGGAGAGGATCACTGATGTCGCGCGTCGGCGAGAGCGTCGAGTGGCGCATGAGGTCTGGGATCCGACCGGAAAGCAGTCCAGACCGAGGACCCGGGCAAGCAAGTCAAGACGCGGCTGCCGCCGTCCCCTGGCCTCCACTGGGCGATTCGCGTACCAGCTTTGATCGATCGATGACCATGATTCCGACAATCGCCAGGGCCGCCCCGAGGAGCTGGGCCGACAACAGAAGCGGACTCGACGCGAGGCTCTCGTCAAACAGCGTCGCCCCGATCACTACGGCGCTGATCGGCTCCACTGTGTCGATGATCGGCAGGCTTACGGCCAGCGATCCCGCTTGAAACGCGCTCTGCGCAAGCAGAGTGCCGAGCACCCCGACCGCCACAAGCGCGTAGGGCTGCCACTCGCTGAATACGCCCCAATGGAGGCGCCCGATTTCACTGACGAAGCTCTTGCTCAGCGCAGCCACGACACCGAACTCGACGGCCCCGATGGCTGCAAGCACCCCTGCGCGCACCAGCCCAATGGATCGTCGTGCGGCAACCATGCCGATCATCAGTAGCCCACCGACAGCGGTGAACAGAGGTACCCACGACAGGAACGGGGGCGAGGTGATGCCCGCCGAGGGTGGCGAGACCCCCAAGAACAACGCCACACCGCCCACAACACACCCGGCACCGGCCCAATTGGGCAGGGACAACGAGACCTGCCTGCTCCTCGCGATCATCGGCAGGGCAAAGACCAAGTCGAGCCCCGCCAGTGGAGCTACGAGCGTAAGCGGCCCGAAGAACAACGCCGTCGCCTGGAGAGCGTAGGAGACCACCTCAAGCAGCATTGCCATGACCCATGTGCGTTCCCGAGCCAGGTGGACGAGCAACCGCGGTCGCATGGAGTCACCTTTGTCCGTCCTGCTGGCCACTCGCTGCTGCACCACGGCCGCCACCGCATACGTCGCGGCGGCGGTCAACGCCAAGACCACCGCGGCAAAAGTTCGCAAGATGCCCCTTTATGCCCGCTGTCGCGTGATGGAGTCGCTTTCGGGCAGGATCGAAGAAGGTTCTCCCTCAAGCCCGATTTGTTGTCCTGATGGCCCCAGCCTAGCCTCGATCATTCGTCCGACTCCCGGCTGACTGCGGAATCGTCGCCGAGGTGGTGGGCATGACCGGAGCCGTCGTCCGGACCGCATCGTGGACGTGAAGCTCTGTGGTGTTGTCACTTAGTTTCTGATGTCACGCCCTGCAGATCTGCTTTCGGGTCGGGCGTAGTGACCCGGTTCGTCAGGGGATGGCCGCCCGGAGTT
>Ga0307373_10002650_pt1 | contig 32008 bp, 25 predicted proteins | sample OX2MG_FD_202534 | JGI IMG/M metagenome (GOLD analysis project Ga0307373, IMG submission 202534) | Soil microbial communities from Risofladan, Vaasa, Finland - OX-2 | ecosystem: Environmental > Terrestrial > Soil > Coastal area > Acid sulfate soil | place: Finland: Risofladan, Vaasa | collected...
ATGCCACCTACGACGCGGTCGGGAGTCAAGGCGGAACGGCCGTCGATTTGACGACCTTGGGTAACATCACGCTGACCTCGGGCGAAAGCGGTGTTCAGTACGATTTTTGGTTGCAGCAACCGGTCACGGTCGCCGGTATTGTGCGCGTGTCGCCCATGGGCACGCACGACGCCAATTCGACGCCGATTAGCGGCGTAACCGTGCAGTTGCTCGACGCCAAAGGCAACCTGCTGGAAACCACCACTACGGCCGCCGATGGTACTTACGCTTTTCCGACCGCAGGTTTGCTGTTGCGGCCGGGCACGTACACCGTACACGAGCTGATTCCCAGCGGCTACTATGCCACCTACGACTCGGTAGGCAACGACGGCGGAAACGCCACCGATTTGCGCACGCTCTCCAACATCACGCTCAGCACCGGGCAAAACGGTGTTCAGTATGATTTCTGGTTGCAGCAGCCCGTGAGCATAAGCGGCTATGTCCACGTGGATGTACACGGCAACTGCGAGACCGATCCGAATGCGCCGCCCTTGGCGGGAGTGAGCATCCAGTTGCTCGATACGCAAGGCAATGTGCTCGCCACGACGACGACCGACGACCACGGTTTTTATCTCTTCAACCAGTTGCCGCCAGGCATGTACGCGGTCCGCGAAATCGTGCCGCCCGGAGATTTTGCCGACGACGACCATGTGGGCAGCGCCGGCGGCACGCTGAACGGACTGACGAAAATCAGCGGCGCCAGCCTCACTTCGGACATGGCCGGCACCCATTACGATTTTTGCGTTCTGCAGCCGGTGAGCATCAGCGGCTATGTACACGTGAATGTCAACGGCAACTGCGACACCGATCCCAATGCGCCTCCCTTGGCCGGCGTGACGATCGACTTGCTCGACGCACAAGGGAATGTGATTGGCGCCACGACCACCGACGCCAAGGGCTATTATATTTTTCAGGGCCTCCGTCCGGGCGTTTACGGAACCCGCGAGGTCGTCCCATCGGGTTACTACGCCGACGACAATCACGTGGGCAGCGCCGGCGGCTCGCTCAACGGACTGACGGAAGTCGACGGCGCGACGCTCACTTCGGGCATGCAGGGCACGCACTACGACTATTGCCTCGACCTGCCGGTGAGCATCAGCGGCTATGTCCGCGTGGATGTACACGGCAATTGCGAGACCGACCCGAATGCGCCGCCCTTGGCCGGCGTGAACATCCAATTGCTCGACGCGCACGGCAACGTGCTCGCCACGACGACGACCGATGACCACGGTTACTATATTTTCAACCACTTGCCGCCGGGCGTGTATGGAGTCAACGAAATTGTGCCGCCGGGAGACTTCGCCGACGACGATCATGTGGGCAGCGCAGGCGGCTCGCTGAATGGACTGACACAGATCAGCGGTGCCAGCCTCACTTCGGGCATGGCCGGCACCCATTACGATTTTTGCGTTCTGCAGCCGGTGAGCATCAGCGGCTATGTACACGTCAACGTCAATGGCAACTGCGACACCGATCCCAACGCGCCCCCGTTGGCCGGCGTGACGATCGACTTGCTCGATGCGCAAGGAAACGTGATGGGCACTACGACCACCGATGCCAACGGCTTCTATATCTTTCAAGGGCTGCGGCCCGGCGTGTACGGCACGCGAGAAGTCGTTCCCACCGGCTACTTCGCCGACGACAATCACGTGGGCAGCGCCGGCGGCTCGCTCAACGGGCTGACTGAGATCGATGGCGCGACGCTCATGTCGGCCATGAACGGCACCCATTACGATTATTGCCTCAACCAGCCGGTGAGCATCAGCGGCTACGTACACGTTGACGTCAACGGCAACTGCGAAACCGATCCGAATGCGCCGCCCCTGTCGGGCGTGACGATCCAGTTGCTCGACGCGCAAGGCAACGTGCTTGCCACGACGGCCACCGACGCCAATGGATACTACGTCTTCGATCACCTGCCGCCGGCCGTCTATGGTGTGCGCGAGATTGTCCCCGCGGGTGATGCCGCCGACGACGACCATGTGGGCAGTGCCGGCGGCTCGCTGAACGGGCTGACGGAAATCAACGGCGCGACGCTTGCTTCCGGCATGGCGGGCACCCACTACGATTTCTGCGTGCTCTTGCCGGCGAGCATCAGCGGCTACGTACACGTCGATGTCAACGGCAACTGCGAGAGCAATCCGAATGCGCCGCCCCTCGCTGGCGTGACAATCGACTTGCTCGACGCACAAGGCAATGTGATCGGCACCACGACCACCGACGCCAATGGTTATTACGTCTTCAATCATCTCCTTCCGGGCGCCTACGGAGTGAGTGAGATCGTACCGGCCGGTTACTACGCCGACGACGACCACGTAGGAAATGCCGGGGGCACGCTGAATGGACTGACGCAGATTAACGGCGCCGGCCTCACTTCGGGCCTGGTGGGCACGCATTACGACTTCTGCGTCGCACCGCCGGTCGGTATCACAGGTTATGTCAAGCTCGACGTCTACGGCGATTGTGAGACGACCCCGGCCGATCCGCCGCTGGCGGGTGTCGTCATTCACCTGCTCGATGCCAACGGCAACGTGATTGGAACCACGCAAACCGACGCTGCGGGGCAGTATGTTTTCGGCGACCTGCCGCCGGGCACGTACGGCGTCGAAGAAATCATTCCCTCAGGCTATTTTTACAGCGATCAACACATTGGCTCGGCGGGAGGTGTTATCGCCGGCCAGGGCGTCACCGACTCGATCTCGCTGGCTCACGGGCAGATCGGCCTCGCCTACGACTTCTGCTTGACACCGCCGAGCACGATTTCGGGCTATGTCTTTATCGACGGCCCGCCGATCGAGACGACCAATCCGGCCACCGACCTGCCGAGCGTGCTGGCCAGTTTGCCGAGCATCCGCACCGGCATTCGCCAGCCGGGCGACACGCCCGTACCCGGCGTCACGCTGATGTTGGCCGACGCCACGGGCACGCCGCTGTTGAACCAGTCGGGCAATCCGATCGAGACCACCACCGACATCAACGGCTATTACCAATTCGCGGGTCTGCCGCCGGGCCTGTACAGCGTCATCAAGGTCCATCCCAGCGGCTACATCGACGGTCTCAACAAGGCCGGCACCTTGGGCGGCGAGGCGATCAGTCCGACGTTGATTCAGGTGGGCGCGGAAAGCATCGGCCCATCGATCTCGGCGGCGCTGCTCGAAACGGTCGGCCCGGTGAACGACGCCATCGTGAGGATACCGCTCGGCAACGGCCTGGGGTCGCTGAACAACAATTTCAGCGAGATCATCCTGACGCAGGCCATTCCGCCGATTCCGATTCCCACGCCCACGGCGACGCCGCTCACTGCCCTACCGCTCACAGCATTCGCGCCGCCCCCGGCGCCTCCCGCGGCCCCGGTGGCTTCGCCGCCCGGCTCGCCGTTCCTTTCCGGAAGCTGGGGCGTGTCGGGGCTAACGTGGCACCTCAGCGTGGTCGATGCCGGTCTGCCGCGGTCCAGTCTGGCGATGCTCCGTTCGGCGGCTCAACTGGCGGCCATGCGGGCCGACGTGGCGGCCTGGTTCGGCGCACGGATGCGGCACGGCACGTGGAAGCTGCATCCCGGCGCCAAGGGCGAGGCCCGGCAGGTCGTGTTCGGCAAGCTCGGCGGCAAGCCGGTCAGCGGCGACTTCAATGGCGACGGCGTGACCGACGTGGGCGTGTATGTCGACGGCGAGTGGTTCATCGACCTCAACGGCAACGGCATTTGGGACGACGACGATTTGTGGGCCAAGCTGGGGACCGCGCACGACAAGCCGGTGACGGGCGACTGGGACGGCGATGGCAAGACCGACATCGGCATTTTTGGGCCGGCCTGGCCGGGCGACCCGCGGGCCGTGCAGGCGGAGCCGGGCCTGCCCGATCCGCACAACCGGCCGACCGGCACCTACAAAAACATGCCGCCCGCGGCGCACGAGGCGACCCTCGGCCGCCGCCAGATGAAGCGCACGCGCGACGGCTCGCTCCGCGCCGACCTGATCGACCATGTATTCCACTTTGGCCAGGCCGGCGACGTGCCCATCACCGGCGACTGGACCGGCGTGGGCATCGACTCCATCGGCATCTACAACAACGGCCAATGGATCCTGGACGTCGACGGCGACGGCAAGCGGAGCGAGAAAGACATTACGCTGCGGCTGGGCGAGGCCGGCGACAAGCCTGTGGTGGGCGACTTCGACGGCGACGGCGTCGACGAGTTGGGCATCTATCGCGACGGCCACTGGCACATCGACATGAACCACGACGGCGTGCTCGACGAGCACGACCAGCACCTGGAGCTAGGCGACGCCAGCCACAATCCGATCGTGGGCGACTGGGACGGCGACGGCGTCGACCAGATCGGCGTCCACCAGGAGCACGTCGAGGCCCGCGACGATATTTAGCGAGTAGCAGAATTCGTGAGAATTCTGGATTGGCTTCCGTCGACGAGTTGGCTCCGCACGAAGTCCGCCAGCCGGTCCTGCGCAGTTCTTTTAACAGGTGGAGGCTCGCGACGCACCGTGCCGGCGGCATCGAAGCGGAAAAATGTCTCATTCTCGGCCGCGTGAAGTATAACCATGCGGTCAGCGGCGGCATCTCGCAACCATCCAACACCAACCCGCGCCGGCCAGGAGCGAAATAAGCGGCACGAGCGGCAGGCGAAAGCGGTGGTAACCGGCGGCTCCGCCCGACAACAACAACAGATACGCCCCCACGGCGAGCAACAACAGGAGGGCGGGCGTGCGCGCCGGCACAGCGACGAGTCCCACGGACGCCAGCCCAAGGTAAACCAGCAGCGTTGTCGCCAACAGGCCGTGTATCACCAGCACCAGTGGCCGTTGTTTCAGCGCCGTGACGAACCGGTCGATGAGCGTCCCAGGTTTCACGGCCACGTCCTTCGACGTGTCTGCCAGACGAAAAAATGCCACCCAGGCATTCCGGCCCGAATCGCCGAGCGTGTGTGCGACGCCACCAAAATGAAGGCGCGCCCACCGCCACGGGTCGCCGCGAATAATCCGCCAGGCCTCGCGCCGCAAGAAGGCGTAGCGCTCGGCCACCGGCCAATCGCGCTGCTCGGGGTGCCGCTGCAGATAGGCCGCCGGATTGCTCTCGCCCGCAGCCACCTGGAACTTGTCCCACTGGCTGGGCGGAATGCCGTCTCGCTCGGCGACGACGGGCAACGCTTCATAGTAGTAGAGATTCACGTCGGCGATGGCGGCGAAGCCCGTGTAACGTGCCTCGCTCCAATTGCGGACCTGCCAAAAAGCCATCAGCCATACGCTCAAGGCGAAGAAGGCGACGGCCTGCGCGGTCCGCCGCCACGCTCGCCCGTCTCGCCGCCCAAGCGCGACGAGCAGGGCCGGAGCCAGGCACACCGGCAGAAAATAGGTGATCGGTCGCACATAGGTCGCCGCCGCAACCACCGCGGCCGCCAGCAGAACGTCGCGCCACCGTTGCCAGGCGCAGTAACGAGTGATGAACCACAGCGCCGCGGTGAGCAGGGTTGTGAACAGCGTCTCTGAGAGGAGCTTGCTGGCATAGATCATCGATACCGGTTCGCAGGCGCAGAGCCAGGCCGCGGCCAGCGCGATGTCGTCGCGTTGATAGACGAGCGTCGCGGTCTGATACACCAGCCAAACGGTGGCACAGGCCAGCGCGATTTGCAGTGCAACCGTGACCATCTCGACGTGGCCCACCGCCAGGCCGGGCACGAGCAGCAGCGGATAGCCGGGCGTGCGTTTGATCTCCGGCTCGTCGCACGTGCCCAGGCGGCCGGTTTCCAGCAATTGCTCCGCCGCCTGCAAATAGCCCCCGCTGTCGGGTTCGCGGAACTGAGGCTCCGGCCGGGCCACGGCGAGCGCGATCAGCGGCACGGCCACGCGCACCAGGGCCGCGGCAGTCAGAACAGTCGCAATCGATCGTGCGCGGGGCATTCTGCGATCATAGACCGCTCACTCCGTGAGCGGAAGGGCGCGGCAAAGCACGAATGATGACTGACGAATGACGGAGGCCCCTGGTCGTCATTCCATCATTCCGTCATTCGTCATTCTGATACACAATCCGGCACAGTTCCCCCAGGGCCTTGCCCAGCCGCTCGCGATCGTCGGCGGTTTTGGTGTGCAAGTTATTGACAAACACCGCGAACGCCAACCGCCGGCCGCTGGCAGCCGTCATGTAGCCGGCCAAGGCTTTGCTGGTCAAGATCGCGCCGCCGTTCATCCGGTCGTTCCAGAACAGCGTGCCGGTCTTGGCCCGCACCTTGCCGCGCACGGGACTGTCTGCCGCGACGGCGTGGGCCAACGTGCCGTCGTGGCCGAGCACCGGCAAGGCCCGCTCAAACTCGGCAAAACCGGGCCGACTGGCCATGTGTCTCAGCAAGGCCACCGTGGCGCGGGGAGTCACGAAATCGGCCGCCGCGCCGCCCGCCGCACCGCCGAACGAGATGGTATCGACGTCGACGCCGGCTGTTGTCAGAAAATCTCGCTCATGCCGCAGACCTTCGTCGAGCGTCCGCTCGCCGTGCTTCGCGGCCAGCAGCAACGGCAGCATGCTGGCATGCAGGTTGTGACTGACCTTCAAGATCAATTGGGCAGCTTCGGAAAACGGCGACGACGTGAGCCGGGCGACGCGACGCAGCTTTGGGTAATGCTCGCGCTCCGGCAGCCGCCCGTCGGCGTTCTTGGCCAGCGGCGAGGCTTCGACGCCCACCTCCGCCCGACGCAGCGCCTCGATGAACAGCGATCGGGCAAACGACGCCGGTTCGCCCACCTCGTGAATGCGCAGCATCGGCTTGCGGTCGGCCGCAATCTGCCCGCGAATGACCAGCGAACGCTCGTCGGGCGACTCCACCACGATCTTCGTCTCGCCCTCGGCCGGGGCGGTGCGTACCTGAGCGTCGACGCACAAGCTCGTCGTAGTCGGCCGGCACGTCACGCTTGCCGGCGAAGCCGCCGTGCCAGGGGCGATCACGATGTCGATCAGATTGTCGTTCACGACAATCGGCGTCACCAGTGAGGGGCCGCTGCCCGAACTCTTCGCGTGCTCAAACAGCCGGTCGTCGATGAGCACGTCGCCCTGGATGTGCCGGACGCCCGAGGCATGCACCTGCTGCGCCAGCTCGTTCAAGCCTGCCAACGGATCGGCCGTCGTCAGCTCCGCGCCGTCGCCGTAAATGTGATCGCTGTGCGTGTAGGCGATCTCGCCGTTGGCCCCTTTTCGACCGCCCAAGTTCGGATCGCCGCTGGCCACAAGAATCAGGTCGCCCGACAAGACGCCCTGAGCGTCGATTTCGCCGCGGGCATAGACCGGAGTTTCAAAGCGGTAGTCGGCGCCGAACGCGTCGAGCGCGGCGGCGACGGAGAACAGCTTCGTGACCGATGCCGGAGCAAACATCTTGTCGGGCGACCGCTCATACAACACCTCGCCCGATTTGAGATCGGCGACGAGAATGCCCCAATGACCGTCTTTATACGCGCCGCGATCGACAAAGGTTTCAATCTGGCGCGTCAGCGGCTCGCCGGCCAGCGACCAACGGCCCAACAGAAAAACCCCACAACAAAGCACCCAGACGCGCGGCAGCATGATTACCATCTCGCTTTCAGAAAAACGGCTCTGCGGCGAGTATACTTCACGCGGCCGAGAATGAGACGTTTTGGCGCGAGGAAAAGCGGTGGCTGGGGCAGAGCTCGGCCGCGTGAAGTAAAGAAGCAGGGCAGATCGGCCTGCGATTTGCAGCGCCTTTCTAGCGGTTTGCGCACCAAGATTACTTACCAGGGAGGTGGATCATGTTCCAAAGAGCACGTGCCATGATAACGGGGCTGGGAATTGGGGCCGGTTGGATGTATTTTTTCGACCCGCAGGCCGGCAAGCGGCGACGCGCCCTGGTGCGCGACCAGACCTTCGCCGCCCTGAACGACGCGGCCTGCTGGTTCGACAAAGCGCTGCGTGACGCCGCGCACAGAATGGAGGGCACCGTGGCCGCCGTTCAAGGAATGCTCGACTTCAGCATCCCCTCCGATCAGCAACTCAGCGAGCGCGTGCGGGCCTGCTTAGGACACGTCGCCTCGCACCCGCGGCTGATCGAAGTCCAGGCCAATCAGGGAGGTATAACGCTGGCCGGGCATGCACCCGCCGACGAACTCGAAAACATCGTCTCCTGCGTGGCGGGAGTGCGCGGAGTGCGGTCGGTCGATAACCAACTCGACACACAACTGGGTCCGGATGTAACGCACGACGGGCAACGTCGCCGACGCATTCAGCCCTCGATGGACCTGATGCGCGAGAGTTGGGCGCCGTCCACCCGCTTGATCGCGGGCAGCGCGGGCACGGTGCTGATGCTCAACTGCCTGGCCCGACGCACGCCGGGAGCGGTGTTGATGGGCACGCTCGGGTTTGGCCTGTTCATCCGCGCCGTCGGCAACCGCGACGTCGGCGAACTGATCGAAGAAGGCACGGCCGCGGCGCAGCCCATGATGGGAAAAGTGCAAGGCATCGGCCGTCGCACTGCGGCAAGAGCAACGCGGTAGGCGACACGCTGGTCGTCCTACCGGGTTAGCACAGTAGTGTGGGACCAGCGAGCTTGCGAGCGCCGGCCCACCACGTTGCTAATGGTGGGCCGGCGCTCGCAAGCTCGCTGGCCCCACCCTACCGCTTTGCCGAAACTCTACTGGCCCAACTTGCCGACGCGCTCGATCAGATCGACGGTTCGGCAACTATAGCCCCACTCGTTGTCGTACCAGCTTATGACCTTCAGCAGGTTGCCGCCGATGACCTGCGTCCAGTCGGCCGCAAAGATCGAGCTGTGCGAGTCGCCGATGATGTCGCTGGAGACGATCGGGTCTTCCGTGTAGCACAGAATTCCTTTCATCTTCCCTTCGGCAGCTCTCTTGATGGCCTGGTTGACCTCTTCGGCCGTGACGTCGCGTTTCATCAGGGCGGTCAGGTCGACCACGCTGCCGGTCGGCACGGGCACGCGCATGGAGATGCCCGTCAGCTTGCCTTGCAACTCAGGAATGACCAGACCGACGGCCTTGGCGGCGCCGGTCGAGGTGGGAATGATGTTGAGCGCGGCGGCACGGGCACGATAAGGATCTTTGTGCGGCAGATCCTGTACGTTCTGGTCGTTGGTGTAGGCGTGCGTGGTGGTCATCAGGCCCTTGTCGATGCCGAAGGTGTCGTTCAGCACCTTGGCCACCGGCGCCAAGCAGTTGGTCGTGCAGCTTGCGTTGGAGATGCATTTGTGAGCGGGCGAGAGCTTGTCGTCGTTGACGCCGAGCACGCAGGTGATGTCGGCGCCGTCTTTGGCCGGGGCGCTCAGCACGACCCGTTTGGCACCGGCCTGCAGGTGGGTGTCGTAGCCGGGCTTGCCGCCGCCCGCACGGCCGGTGAAAATGCCGGTGCTTTCCACGGCGACATCGATCTTCAGCTCGCCCCAGGGGAGCTTGGTCGGATCGCGTTCGGCGAGCGCCTTGATCTTTTTGCCGCTCACGATCAGCGTCCCTTCTTCGTGCGAGACGGTGCCGGGATAGCGGCGATGGATGCTGTCGTACTTCAGCAGGTTCGCCAGGGCGGCCGTATCGGTAAGATCGTTGATGGCCATGACTTCGAACTCGCCGGGCCGGGCCATCAAGTTACGGAACACCAGCCGGCCGATGCGGCCGAAACCATTGATTGCGACACGAATTGCCACGAGAATCTCCTTAGTTTATGTTCGCTCCCGCCATCGGACCGGCGGGCAGAATCGCGTGCGACGAAACCGCGAATTATACTGCCGCGGCCAGCGCGCGGCAACCGGGCAACGGCGGCAGGTAGTGATTCCATTTGCCAGTCTGTCAAATGAAAACCGGGTTTCGGGGGCCTAGCGGCGTGCGCGGGAATTAGGCAGGGGCTATTCCCTGAAATTGTTAACTGCAAGGAACACGCATGCGATGGCAATGGCTCCGAGGAGCAGCATCGCTCCGCCGATCATCGCCAGGTCTTTCAAGCTTATCAGCGGCTCCCAGCGTTTGCGTGGCCGCTCGACTTTGACAGACGGTTTCTCTTCCATGCCGCCATCATACCACGGCAGCCGCCGGGGCGGGGTGAGCTACTTGGCCTGTTTGTCGCGGTGCCACTCTATGGAAAGCTCGACCGCGAGCACGGCGATGACGAAGAACATATAGATCAATTCCTCGCGTCTCGTCAGCCACCACTGCACGGCCAGCCACACGCTTTCGACAAGCATAATGCAACAGAGCGCGTTGCGGGGCCAGCGATACCACCTCGATTTAATGGCCATGCCTACATTTTAGCGTCGGCGGGGCGGTTGTGGGTGCGGTGCCAAAAACGTCTATCGTTGGCGGGGAATGAGGCTAGATTGCGGCATGGCGGTTAGCGTCTCTCTTACCGAAAGATCAAAGTCGCCGGTTGCCTCGACGATGATTGTCGTTCGGTTGGTTCTGAATCCACATGCTCGAAGAGCAACGGTCACTACATAGCGACCTCTGGGAAGAAAGACCTCCCCTTACCGGGAGACTCGCGCCTCCCGCTCGCCTGGGCGGCTACAGCGGCACGTTGAGCCGCACGTTCATGCAGAACTGCGATTCTTCGCCTCGCAGCCAGTCGCGCTGCATCGCTTTCAAGGTGGTAATCCGATCGCGGTGCGATTCCGCTTCCAGCCGCATCGGCCGTTCGAAGACAGTCGGGTTGTCGAGCACCGCACGGGGAACGAGCATCACGCGGATCTTCCGCTGCCGTATCCCTTTGTATCGCTCAAAGGTGAGTGCGAAAACGCACTCCACCTCCGCAACCCTGGCGTCGGGCACCATCTTGGCGGCCGTGCCAACCTTGAACGGCTCGGCAATCGCCAGCCGCACCAGATTCAGGACGTACCAGCGGTCTTCGCTCGGAAAGACCAGGAACGGTTGGTTCTCGGTCGTCTTCTTGGCGGCTCTCCGGATCAGTCGTCGCGGCATCGGATGCGAGATGACTTGCTCCAGAGGATCTTCGAAGTGGACGTCGAGGATCAACCAGAACTCCTCGGTGTCGTCGGCGCCGGTTCGGCGCACGACGATCGTGTTCTGCGAAACATGAATCACGTCCATGTCTTGGCGACTGCGCCAGCTCCGCCAGGTCCAGAAAAAGGCCCACAAGCTGCTGAACGCCAGCGCCGCACCCGATGCCACCACTTTCAACCAATGGTCGTGCGTCAGCTCCGTGGTGCGATGAACGATCCACTCCCAGTCCGGCATGACGGTTATCCTTTGCAGTTGTGCCTTTGAAAGTAGATTCGCCGGAACACGGCGGATCTTGACGTGCGAGCTCGTGGGACTCGGCAATCCATGAAACCCTACAGCCGCCGATCGAGCACCACCAGCGCGTCGGGCAGTTCGTTGACGTCGCCTTCGGCGCGTGGCAGCACGGCCGCCAACCGCCGGCCGGCGGCCGCGACGGTGTTGCAAATCGCGTCGGCCAATGGCTGCCCGCGCAGCGATGCGGTGAGATGGTCGCGCAGCTCATCCAAGGCCGGCTGACCGAGCTTGGCAACCACCGCTTCATCGGCGACGATGGCGGCCATCCGCTCGAAAAGCGAAACGTAAATCAACAGTCCGGTCCGGCCGGCCGTGTGGTGTACACGGCCGTCGAAGAACACTTGTCGCGAGCGGGCGAACACCTCGTCGCGCATCTGCTGCGCGGGCGTGAACAAGTGCCGCAACCAATCGACGTGAGCACCGACGACCGCGCCCACGACAAAGCCCACCACCATGCTGAAGACCAGCACCAACAAATACGCCCAAGGCGGCAACGATCCCCAGTCGCCCGCGCCGGCGTGTTCGGGCAACAGCGCCCACGTGGCTGCCAACGAACCGGCAGCCGCCCACAGGCCGACGATGTCTTCCGGCCGATCGTAGCGACCCGATACGGCCGCCACGACCGGCACAATCTCGGCCGAGGTTTTCGCCTCGGCAGCCGCGACCGCTTCGTTGATCCGCTGGTAGTCGTGGGCCGCGAGCTTCTTGGCAACGCTCTGCATTGTTATTGTTTCTCCTCGTTACCACGACCCCGTGGCGCCACCGCCGCCCGAATAACCTCCACCGAACGAACCGCCTGAGAAATCGCCTCCGCCCGAGTTCATGGAGCTTCTCAGGAACGAGTAAAGCAGGTAGCCCACGATCGAGAAGATCGCTCCCCACAAGAGCCAGGCCCAACCGCCGGCGCCGCGGCGAATGAGGGAGACCACCGTGAAGATCATCAACGCGATGGCCGCTACGACCAACACGGGCTGCCACCAAGGCGTGGGTGGCTTCGGCAACTCCAGGCCGCGCGCCATTTTGTCGAGCGCTTCGATGCCGGCCAGGATGCCACCGGAAAAGTCGCCCTGGCGAAAACGCGGAATGATTTGCTCTTCCATGATCTGCTGGGCCAAGGCGTCTTGCTCGTGCTTCCAGCCCGCGCCCAACTCAATGCGGGCCTTGCGGTCGTCAGCCGACACCAGCAGCAAGATGCCGGTGTTCCAGAGCTGACCGTCGAGCTTGGCATGCCCGATCGTCCACTGATCGAACAACAGATGGGCGAAGGTCTCGATGCGCATGCCGTCGCCGCCGTACTTGGCCATCGACTCGATCGTGACGACGATGACCGGCGTCGCCTTGTCGTCGAGCAGCTTGGTCGCAATCTCGCGGATGTGTTGCTCGTCGGGCGATGAAATAAGATCGGCCAGATCGACGATGAACTCGCGCTCGCCCGGACGCTTCAACTTCATGCGGCCCGGTTCGCCCACGTCGGGTTCGTCGGACCGCTCCGCCAGAGCTGGCTCCGGCTCAGTCGGACCGTCGGCCGCCGTGATCGTATGCGGACCAACGGCCATCAAAACGCCGACGAGAGCGGCCAACGCAAAACGAATCGGACTGACAGGCAACCGCGGGAGGCGAAGCCGATGACATTGATGGCTCATGAGATCATTGTAGGGTGCGACCAGCGAGCTTGCGAGCGCCGGCCCACCGTGAACGACGTCGCGCCGACGGTGGGCCGGCGCTCGCAAGTTCGCTGGTCCCACCCTACGCCTGCGGTCCACGCGATGCGATCCGGTCGCAACTCAGGTCTGGGCAAACGGCTCCGCGGCCGAAGTGGCCCCGAGAAAAAAATAACGCACGCAGTCGTCCGCCTTCTCCAGCTCGTAGATGGCAATGCTGGTTGTGCGGGCACCGGCCATGGCGGGCAGGCCCGACAGCATGCGAAAGATGTTGCGATTCACGGGCAAGGCCACCGTTTCGGCCAGGGCCTCCGGCGACGGCACACTTTGACGGTGGCCGTCATACGGTCCACCCACAAATTCAATACGGTTGCTCATGGTTCTTCCCTCGGCCCCTTTTTCTCTCATCGACGCTCACTAAGCCGACGAATGCTCTCCATAGCATATCGCGTGCCAGCGAATCCGTCACCTGCGGTGTACCAGAAAGCTCTCTTCTCCCCGCGTCAGGTAAATCGCTTCCTCGCCCAGACTCGCGCAGATTTGACGCAGAAAGCCCACCAGCCGTTCGAATTCGTGCTCGGCGCCAAATGAAACCTCGAAACGTTCCAGCACGTCGTGCTGCATGCGCCCCTGATCGTCGAGCCAGAAGCCTTTCACCAGCGAAGGAGCGTGCGTATATGCACGGAAGTGCTCAATCAGGAACCGGTGGATCGTGTCGCGTGGCGTGGCGCCGTGCTCCCTGGCCGGCGCATCGAGCTTGTGCGCCGGGATGTAGAAGGCCGTCATCTTGCCCAGGGGTGTCAGTGCGTCATTCACCGCGTCTTCCTCGGCTCCGCCCAGGTAGCCCGCTTGCTCCGCAAGCGGAACGGTTCTCCACTACCTTTGGACCGAACTTATGGAAAACCCAGCCACGTGAAAACGCCGTTCCGCTTGCGGAGCAAGCGGGCTACGTGGCGTAAAACTCCTCGCTGGCGGCCAGCGTCGCTGCCAATGCCTGCGACGTCTGTCCATTCTGGAACTCCGCCAGCCAGAAGGCCATGCCGTCGGCGTCGGCGGCCCGCTGCAGATATTGCTCATACAGATTGTTGATCGCAATCTCCCGGTATTCCGTCGAGGCCACAAAGATGCTGGCCACTTCCTGCGGCGTGACGCCAGCATTCAACTGCCCGACCCAATACCTGAACTCCGCCCCTGTGGGCAGGCGTCCCAACAGTGCATTATACAGATTGCTGACGAAGCCGTTGGTCGAACCGGCCATCGTCGTGAACTCGCTGGAGCTGACGATTTGTGCCACCACGGTGTCGGACGAGACGCCCGCCTCCAGTTCGGCCACGAAATAGCTCAGGGCCGATGGATCGGCGGCGCGTCCCAGCAGTTGCTCGAAGTATCCGTTGACGAGGTGCGTGTCATACTCGTTCGAGTGCGTGAAGACTTCGCTGATCTCGGCGCGAGTGGTTCCGGCGGCGAGCTGGTCGACCCAGTACGTGATCTCGGCGTCGGTGGCGGCGCCCGCCGCCCTGCCGAGCACCACGGTGTAAAGATTAGCCACCCAGCGGTAATCGGAGCTTTCGACGGTCACGACGGCGTTCTGTGCCGAACTGCTCGAACCGTTCGTCGCGCTCACGGTGAACGTGTCTTTTCCCCGGAATCCCGCGTCGGGCGTGTAGGTGAACGAGCCGTCGCTGTGGAGGGTCAGCGATCCGTGCGAGGGCGGGCTGACCAGCACGGCGGTGAGCGTGCCGGAGGTCGGTGTGGCCCCGCTCAACACGCCGGGCGCCGCGGCGGTGATCATCCCGCCGGGACTGTAATAGTATGTTGCCTCGGCCAGCACGGGCCGCGGGGTGGGAATGGCCGCGGCATACAGTGAAACGCCGTGCGTGCCGTCGTTGGCCGCGGCAAACAGGGTGTTGCCGGCCGACGTCAGATTGCTGGGGTTCGAGCTGGGCGCGCCCGGATTGATGTCGGCCAACAGCGTGGTGCCGGCCGCCGTGCCGTCGCTTTGCCAAAGTTCGAAGCCGTGTACGCCGTCATTGGCGGTGAAAAAGAGGTAACCGTTGGCGGCCGTCAGATTGTCGGGCGTCGAGCCGACGCTGCCGGCGTTGACGGCTGCCACCATCGTCGTTCCGGCCGCGGTTCCGTCGCTTTTCCAAAGCTGCGTGCCGTTGACGCCGTCGTTGGCCCGGAAGTAGAGCACGCCATCGACGTCGGTCAACTCGGCCGGATAGGAGCTCGCTCCGGCTGCGCTGGTATTGATGTCGGCGACCATCGTGGTGCCGGCGGCGGTGCCGTCACTTTTCCAAAGCTGCACGCCGTGCGTGCCGTCGTTGGCCGCGAAATACAGCGTGCCGGCGACGTCGGTCAAGCTGGTCGGAAACGAGCTTCCGGACCCGATTTCGGTCACCATTTCGGTGCCGCCGGCCGTGCCGTCGCTCTTCCACAACTGGTTGCCGTACACGCTGTCGTAGCCCGCGTAGTAGAGTGTGCCGTTGACGTCGGTGAGATCGGAGGGTGAAGCGCCGATCGTGCCGTTGGTGACGCCGTAGACGAGGTGCGTGCCTGCCAACGAGCCGCTGGTCACATAAAGCTGAGTGCCCGACGCGCCGGCGTTCGCCGTAAAAAAGAGCGAGCTGCCGACGGCCGTAAGCTGCGAGGGGTCGGCCGCGCCGCTGGAGGGCCGCAGGTTGCTGATCATGACCGTGCCGGCCGCGGTGCCGTCGGTGGTCCAGACCTGCGTGCCGTCGCTGCCGTCGTTGGCCGCGAAGAACAGCTTGCCGTTGAGGTTGGTGAGGTCGGCCGGAGCGATGCCTCCGCCCGACGCGTTGAGACCGGTCACCATGGTGGTGCCCGAGGCGGTGCCGTCGCTTCTCCAAAGCTGGGTGCCGTCGCTGCCGTCGTTGGCGGCGAAGTAGACGTAGCCGCCGACCGTCACCAGATCGGTGGGATCGGAGCTGTTGGGAGTTGTCACGCTGTTGATGACGGTGCTGCCCGGATTGATGTCTTTGACGAGCGTGGTGCCCGACACCGTACCGTCGCTCTTCCAGAGTTCGACGCCGGTGGAACCGTCGTTGGCGGCGAAGAGCACCTGTCCGCCGAGCGCGGCCATGTTCGAGGGGTCGGCGGCGCCCGTGGGGTTGATGGGTAGATAGGTGGCCGAGAGAAGACTGCGGTCTTCCAGGTTTTCGATGGTGCGGCCCAGGACGCCCGCTTTGGTGAAGCGGGGCCGTTGGCGCGTTTTTTTGCGCAGACGTTGGCAAAACCGACGGAACAGCGATTCCGGCGTCATGAGGGTAAGTCCTTTCCCAGCCCAGACAGCAGAACAAGCGCACGCGCGGCCTTTTTTTCGGCGGCGTCTTAGGGCCTATCGTCTTCGGCACCAACGCTACATCAGTAATTTGCGGCACAACCGTTACAGACCGGCGATTGGCACACGGATTGCCCCGCCACACGCTGCTGGAAACGTTCAATGCCCGCCAGGAAAAGCGGTGGCTGGGGCAGAGCTTGGCCCGATAGCGGCTGCCGACTTTCAATGGCGTGGCGGCCAAGCGATGCCCCGGTGCGTCCAACCGGGGCATCGCCCGGCCGCCAAGATCAACGAGGTGCCAGCCTCCACGCGGCCAGACTCTGCCCCAGCCGCCACCCACGTCTCATTCTCGGCCGCGTGAAGTATAACTCGTTGCAGTGCGAGAGCCGGGACTCGAACCCGGATGGGTTTCCCCACTGGATCCTAAGTCCAGCGCGTCTGCCAATTCCGCCACTCTCGCGCGATGCTTCGCTGACGTTGGCCATCAACATCACGCCGCGATATTGTATCAGCTCATTGCTCTCCGCGGAGCAGGTAGGCCAGCAGCTCGCTTAGCTCCGCGGGCGTTTTCACGATGCCGACGGGCATCGGCGAAAGCTCCTGGAGATCGCGCCGGGCGACCTCGCTCTTCACGAGAGTCCGGCGCGTGCCGTCTTGCTGGAGCAACTCCAGGCCGTCGGCCGTCTCACTCACCACCAGGCCGGTGACAACCTGCCCGGCGTCGGTTTCGATCGAAGTCCGACGGAAAAGCGGCGACATTTGCTTGCTGGGCAACAACACGGATTCAACCAGATAGGCCAGCGTGAATCGCTTGGCCGCGTCGGCCAGGCTGGGGCCGCCCGTGCCGGAGGCATCGGCGCTGACGGCGTGACACTTGACGCAGCCCAGCTTCTCGAACAGCCGCCGGCCCTGGCCCGCGTCGGCCTCGGCCACGGTCTTCGTCCAATCGACCTTGAGAAACTCGCCGCTTAGCTCGTTGCCGCTCTGGCCGGCCGCGCTCTTCAGCCGCTCGGCCAGAGAATCGGCTCCCAGCTTTTCGGGCAACCGCAGCGCCACGCTTCCCAACGCCCGATAGTGCAGATACATGCCGCAGTCGCCCGATACATTTTGTACGCGGACCAGCACATCGTTGCCGCCCGGCTCAAGTACGAGCGGCACGACATCTTGCAACGGCAGCGCCGCGCGCACCACATCCTGCGACCAGACCTCGCGGCCGTTGTGCCAGACCTTGACGCCGTCGTCGGAACCGACCATCAGCCGCACGCGCTCGCGCCGCACGGTCTCCAGGCGGAAATAGGCATAGAACGACGCATCGTCGCAGGGTCCGAACTTGCGCGCCAGATCGATGTGCGTGGAGTTCTCGACCTCTTTCCAGGCGATCTTGGCGTCGCCTTGCGGATAAAGGGCCGACAGGTCGATGGCCGCCGCTTCGGGTGGATGCCCCGTTTGAAAACCCCGCCCGTGATCGGCAAAAGGCCCGGCCAGCCAGACACGGCCGACGCCCTTCAACGGCGCGACTGCCAGGCGGCGCTCTTCGCTTTCTTCGACGACCCGGGCGACGGCCGGTTCGCTCCGGGCGTCGTTCAGCAACCGCAAGAAGTGGGCGGCCTGCAAGCGGACCGGCTCGTCGGCATCGGCCAGCCGCTCGACCAACAGCGAAAAGAGTTGCTCTTGCTCGGTCGAGTGTTGGCCTGCCCGCCAGTGCTCGGCCATGGTGAAGTTGCCGATGCGTCCGCGCTCGCGGAGATCGATCTTGGCGTCGGCGAACTGGATGAGGTGTTGCTCCGGAGAAGGGAGTTTTGCCAGCGGCAAATCGCCGGCAATCGGCTGCGTGGCCGGCGGCACGGTCAGCCGAAAACCGGCGGCCAACACGCCCGCCAACCGGCTGGCCGCGTCGCGGCGGGCGGCGCAGAGACGCGCCAGGTCGTCGCAGGTCGCTCGTTCCGCCAGAAGCAGCGCCGCGGTCTGCCGCAAGTAGCTATCGCCGCTGCGCGCCGGGTCGGCAAGCACCTCATCGGGCAAAGGGCCAACCGTTCGAAAGAAAGCCAGCAAAGCTGCGTGTTGCACTTGCAGGTCGGAATCGTGCAGGGCGGCGATGAAAACCTCTCGCGGCGTGGTTTGAGGGGCAAACTCGGCCAGCGCCCGAATGGCTTGCAGGCGGATGTCGGTGCCTTTGTCCCGCGTAAATGCGATCAACTCATCGGGCTTGCCGCCAGCGCCGGCCGCAGTAAGCCAGATCAAATGGGACCGGCTGGGATCATCGGGAGAAACGCGGCGCAGCCGTTCGGCCGCCTCGCCGAGCAGCGCCTCGCCGCGCCGCAGCAGTTCGACGTGGGCCGCGCTGCGCCTCGACCACGATGCGTTCGACAGTTCCGCCCAAAGTTGCCGCTGCTTGGCCCGCGCAAGATCGATCGCGGCAAACGGATGCGATGCGGGATCGTCGCGGCGGGTGATCATCACGAGGTCGCTCTTGTAGGCCGGCGAACCTTCGTTGTGGGCCATATGGGCCACCGTGGCGAAGATGCGGCCGCCGCGGCCCACGCACACGCCCACCGGCCGGGCGTCGTTCTGGCACGCCAAGAGCACGTGCTCGTCGGCCTTGAAGCCGGCGCCCCGCCGCTGGAGCGGATAGCGCGTCACGCTGCGCGTACACCAGCGGGCCACGAGCAGGTTGTCGCGGTAACGGGCCGGCAGGAAGTCGTCGTGATAATACGCCTGGCCGACCGGAACTGCCCGGCCCATGCCGGCGAACAGCGTATCGAGCAGGTCGCGGCGCTCGGGCGTCTTTTCCACCATCCAGCCCCGCGGCCAGAAAAACTCGGCGTGCGGCGTCGCGTACAGCAGCCGGCCGGGCACGTATAAATCGGGAATGCTCTCGTGGTCGTTGTCGTTGGAAAACAGGTTCCAGTGCCGGTCGAAGGCCAGACCGCACGCGTTCCGCATGCCACGGGCGACCACTTGAAAGCCGCTGCCATCCGGCCGGCAGCGAAACACGCCGCCGACGCCCGTGTACGGCGTGGGCGTGTCGTCGGGCTGGCTGAAGAACGTCCAATGGCACCAATGGTCGGGCCGGCTGAAGTCGCCGTAGCCGACCACCGGATCGCCCATCGACAGGTACAGGTCGCCCTCCGGTCCCCAAGCCAGCGCGTGAAAACACTGGTGTACGTGGCCCAGGGGAACGCCCCACACGAGCCGCCGCACGTTCAGCCCGTCGCGCTGGGTGACGCCGCCGGGCAAGATGTAGAGCGCGCTGACCGTGAGCAGGTAGAGGTCGTCGCCGCGGATGGCGATGTCGTTGATCCAGGTATGATCGGGAAACTGATACAACCGCCGCCGCGGCCGATAGCCTCCTCGCTCGTCGGGTTCGTACACGAACAACGAGCGCCGGCCGCCGACAAACAGCCGGCCCATCGAATCGCCCCGCACCGAAAAGAACGATTCATCGGCCGACGAGTCGATCGACACCAGCTTCAACTCGGGGTCTTGGAGCGAGTAACCCGCGTCGTCAGCCGCCCGTCCGGAGGCTGCGAAGAGAAGCATGAACGCGGCGGATGCCCGGAGCGATATGGCGAAGAATGGTCGTGGCATGACAAAAAGAGGGTGTCGGAGACTTTCCATCGTCACGTTTACGCGGTTAAAATAGACGGCAAACGGGTTAGCGAGGATTTGTTGGGAGATGTGCTTATGGGTTTGCAGTTGTCCGAAGAGTTCGAATCGTTTGTTCAACAGCGGGTCGAAAGTGGAGTTTACCCAAGTGCCGGTGAAGTCGTGCGGACGGCATTCGGTCTATTGGAGCAGCGCGAGCGGCTGCTGGCAAAGCTTGACGCGGGCATAGCACAGTTCTCCACCGGTGAGTTTACCGAGCATGACGACGAATCGTTGGAGCGGTTTTTGGACGACATTGAAACGGAGGCGCGACGGCTGCGAGCGAAGAAGAACGGCGCATGAGGCGGTTCGCCCTGTCCCATCTGGCGCGGACGGATCTCGCCGAAATCCGTGAATATGTCGCGCGCGACAAGCGCGCTGCAGCGCGGCGGCTGGTCAGTGCGTTCTACGAGCGGTTTCGCCTGTCGGCGGATTTCCCCGAGCTTGGCGAAAAGCGTGACGATCTTCGTCCCGACCTGCGCAGCTTCTCGGTCGGAAGCTACGTCATTTTTTATCTTCCGGATGTTCATGGCGTGCGAATCGCTCGTGTCATGCATGGCGCGCGCAACATTACGGTATTTTCCAATTTCGGCTGAACTCAACGATCGAACCAGCGTTTGAGGGAGTGCAGCGTGGTGGCGCGGCCGGCGCGGGCGATGGAAGTGGTGAGCGGAATCTCCTTGGGACAAACCGCCACGCAATTCTGGGCGTTGCCGCAAACTTGCAGGCCCCCTTCGGCCATCAAGGCGTCCAGCCGCTCGCCCGCGTTCAGCGCCCCGGTCGGATGCGTGTTGAACAGCACCACCTGGCTGATGGCGTGCGCGCCGATGAAGTGACGGTCGTATTCCACCCGCTGCCGCTCGGCAAACTGTTCGTCGGTCTCGGCGGGTTCACCGGCGTGGCCGGCGGCCTGCTCCACCTCCACCTTGAGATACTGCGGGCAGGCTTCCAAACAGCAGCCGCAGCTCATGCACTGACTGAGCGGATAGGCCTGCTGCTGCATGTCCGGCGACTGCCGCGGACCCGGCCCCATTTCGTGATAGCCATCCACCGGGATCCACGCCTTGACCTTTTCGAGCGCGCGAAACAGCCGCGAACGGTCGACCACCAGGTCGCGGACGACCGGGAACTTGGTCACCGGCCGCAATTCAATCTCGCCGGGCTCTTCTTCCAACAGCCGGTCGACCAGCGCGGTGCAAGCTTGCCGCACGCGACCGTTCACCAGCATCGTACACGCCCCGCAGACTTCCTCGAGGCAGTTGCAGTCCCAGGCCACGGGCGGCACCGGCTTGCCGTCGGACGTGCGGGCCTGCGCGGCGACGCGCTGCAGCACGCTGATGACGTTCATGTCGTTCTCGCGCAGCACCGTGTGCCGTTCCCAGTAGCTCGGCTCGCCCGGTGCGTCTTGCCGCAGCACGCGGACGGTGAACGTGGTGGGGCGGGCGGCGGCGTGGCCGTTGTGCTCGTGAGCCGCGTGACTTGAGGGGGCGCTGTGCGTGGTGGTGGACTGGTCCATCAGGTTTGATTTTGGATTTTGGATTTTCGATTTTGGATTGTAGGGGGGATCGGGAGCCGGCGGTCTCTCGGCAAACCGTATGCGAGTTAGTCGCTTAGCTTAGACATCGTCACAAATTCTTTGATGGTTCCATGCCGCGAATTTCCCGCCAGTATTCTTCGGCAACGTCCTCGTCGATTTCGACGCCACGTTGACCGCCATACAGGCGATCGTCACCGTCTGTGTGCGGGCCGGAAATCCACCACTCATCGCCGGTTACTTCATCGTAGTAGTTGGCTTTGAAGCCCTGCCCGCCCAGCCGATGAAAAACATGGTCCCTGTAGTAAATCGTTTTGTAGGTCTTGGAGAAACGAACCCGTCCTATGCGGCCTACGGCATTGAGGCCCTGTGCGGACTTATTCTCCATGTACATGATTCGTGTCTTCATAGCTCCGGATCCGCAGGGGAATCGTCTATCGCTCGACCACCCGCCCCTCGGTGGGCCGGCGCTCGCAAGCTCGCTGGTCCCACGCTACGTTGCTACGGCAACGGCGGGCTTGACTGTCGCGCCGTTACCGTCGGTGGAGGGCTGCGGCGGACGGCTGGCTTGCCGCTGCTTCCAGACCTCTTCGATGATCTCGGCGCCCACCAGACCATACAGCCGCGGCCGCGGTGGAATCAGCGACGTATCGACGTCTTCGTAACTCAACTCCGGTTCGCCGTCTTTCAACACGGCGATCGTCGATTTGAGCCACCTCTTGGTGTTGGCCTCGAACCGGTCGCACCACTGCTCCGCCTCGCGACGGAGTTCCGCGGGCGACGCGGCGCTCAGGCCGGGCAAGGCGAAGTCCGGCTTGAAATGGGCGCCGCGGCATTCGTCGCGCTGCAAAGCGCCTTTCAAGATCGTCTTCGCCAGCGGGAACATGTCGCGCAGGGCCTTGGCGAACACGACGTTCTGGTTGGTCCAGTTGCCGGTGTCCGAGAGCGAGCAGCGCTCGACCCGTTCGGCCAACTCGCTTACTTGCCCATAAGCCTCTCGCAAGGCATCGTTGTGCCGCACCACGGTGGCGGCCTTGGTCATGACCTGGCCGAGTTCCTGGTGCAGCAGATACGGGTTTTCGCCGCCACCCGTGTGCTTGAGCAGCCGGTCGTGGTCTCGCTGGTGATCGTTGCGGGCAGTCTCGAAGAGGCCCGCAGGCTGCTCGGCAGCCGACTTGCCCGACAGCGACTTGAGCAGGTTCTGCACGCCGGGAGCGATCATCAGTCCGCTGAAGATGCAGCTCAACAGCGAATTGGCCCCCAGCCGGTTGGCCCCGTGATACTGATAGTCGCATTCGCCCAGGGCATATAGGCCGGGGATGTTCGTCACCTGGTTCCGCGGCGAGCCGGCTTTCAGCCCGCCCGACGCAGTCCGCTCGTAATCGACCCACAGTCCGCCCATCGAGTAATGCACGGCGGGGAAAATCTTCATCGGCACGTCGCGCGGATCGACGCCCTGGAACTTTTCGTAGATTTCCAGGATGCCTGCCAGCTTCTGGTCGAGCACGGCCCGCGGCAGGTGGGTGAGATCGAGATAGACGCACATCCGGTCCGGTTCGACGCTCAACCCTTCCTGCGTGCAGACGTTGAAGATTTCGCGGGTGGCGATGTCGCGCGGTACGAGATTGCCGTATTTCGGATAACGCTCTTCGAGAAAGTAGTATCGCTCGGCTTCGGGCACATGCCGCGGATCGCGCGGGTCTTGCGGCCGCCGCGGCACCCAGACACGGCCCCCCTCGCCACGAGCGCTCTCGCTCATCAAGCGGAGCTTATCGGCGCCCGGAACCGCCGTCGGGTGTACCTGAATGAACTCGGCGTTGCCGTACTTGGCGCCCGCGCGAAAGCAACGGGCGGCGGCGCTGCCCGTGCAGGCCATCGACATCGTCGAGCGGCCGTAGATCAGGCCGCAGCCGCCGGAAGCCACCAGCACGGCATCGGCCGGAAAGGAGCGAATCTCCATCGTCACCAGGTCCTGAGCCACGGCGCCGCGGCAGATGCCGTTGCCGTCGAGCACCGGTGCCAGGAAATCCCAGAACTCATACTTGACGACGCGGCCTTCCCCTTCCCATCGCCGCACCTGCTCGTCGAGCGCGTAGAGCAACTGTTGGCCGGTGGTGGCGCCGGCGAAGGCCGTCCGCTTGAAGAGCGTGCCGCCGAAGCGGCGATGGTCGCGAAAACCCTCTGCCGTGCGGTTGAATGGCACGCCCAGCCGGTCCATCAAGTCGATGATCCGCGGCCCCCATTCGGTCATCTCTTTCACCGGCGGCTGGTGCTGCAAAAAATCGCCGCCGTAAACCGTGTCGTCGAAGTGCAGCCATTCGCTGTCGCCCTGCTGGCGCGTGGTGTTGTTGACCGTGTTGATGCCGCCCTGAGCGCAAACGCTGTGCGAGCGCTTGACGGGCGCGAGGCTCATCAAATCGACCTCGACGCCCAACTCGGCCAGCTTCATCGTCGCCGCCAGGCCGGCCAGACCGCCGCCCACAATCAATACTCGCTGTTTCGACATCGCCGTTCTCGTCTCTCCGGAGGATGGCCTTCCCAGGCCGTCCAGTGTGCTTGTCTTCTTTGTTACGGGATTCTTACGGGACGGCCTGGGAAGGCCATCCTCCCTATTCCTTCGCCGCGTCGGCGGGCAACTGCGCCGTTTCGCCGCCGGTCTTCTCGCTCGCTTCCTGCGCCTTGATTTGCTCGACGCGCTTGGCCATTTCTTCGCGCTGCTCGATGCGGGCCTGTTCGATCGCCTGGGCCTCGCCGATGTCGGCCCGGCTCATGCCGAACAGGGCGCTCATGCCGATGAAGGCCACCAGCAGGCCAAAGGCGCCGCACACATAGTCGGCCCGCCGCTGGGCCGCGGGCGTGGTCCACAGTCCCCAGGTGATGCCCGACGTCCACAGGCCGTTGGCCAGGTGGTAGACGGTCGAGAGCACGCCGACGGTGTAGAGAATCTTGACCAGCAGCGACTGCAAGGCGGCCGCGGCGGTGGAGGTGGCGTGTTCGGGGTCGAACTGGCCGCCGCCCAGATTGTGGGCCACTTTTTCGGTCCAGAAGCTGTTGTGGAACCAGCCGTGCATGTGAAACACGTGCCAGCCGATGAACAGCAGGGCGATCCAGGCGGTCACGCGCTGCAGCGTATAGCGGACGTTGCTGCCGTAGCGGTAGGTGCCGCTGTTCGGCTCGCAATTCACCGCCCGCACGATGCCCAAGGCGGCATGGAAGATGATCGGAATGAAAATGAAGGTCCACTCGACGAAGGGCAGGGCCGGTCCCAGGCTATGAATCGTGTCGACCTTCTCCTGAAACGTCTGCGGCCCGCCCAGCACCGTGGCATTGGTGAGCAGGTGGATGCACATATAGGCCCCGACGGGCACAATGCCGCTGAGCGAGTGCAGCCGGCGGAGCAGGAATTCGTGGCGGCCGTAAAAGCCCGTGGCCTGGGGTGCCGGCGGGATGGTTTGATGTGAGGTTTCCAACTCGGTCGTCCTTTGACTGGCCCCGAAAAGGCCGATGGCGTTCGCGCGTGAGGTTCTTTTCGGCCAGTATAAGGTTGTCGGCCGCGGTTACAAGCCTGCCGGATTGGCAGCGGCTTCCTATTTCCGCCCCCGCCGGACTCGCCCCATTCGCCCCAAGTTGTCTTTGCCGGCATTTCGAGCCATGATATAAGAACCGCAGGACATGAGAGTTACGCATGGTAGCACGCTCGCCTGCCGTGTCGACTTAGGATTTGGTATCGCACTTGCTCCATCTTCTTACCGCCTGCCACTCCTTCCTGACGAAAGCCTTGAGATGACGTTCCCGTTTGGCGCGAGGCAGTCCATGCGTGCTTCCATCTTGATTACCGACGACGACCGCGGTTTCCGCGAGACGTTGCGCGGCGTTTTCGAGCCGGAAGGATTCCACACGCTACTGGCCGAGAATGGAGCCGAAGCGCTCGACATCGTGCGCCATAGCGACATTCACCTGCTTTTGCTCGACATGCACATGCCGCGGTTGACCGGGCTGGAAACGTTGCGGATCGTCAAGCAGATGAAGTCGCGGCTGCCATGCATTCTTCTTTCGGCCCATCCCGACGAGGGCCTGGTGCGGCAGGCGTTCGAGGCCGACGCGTTTTCGTTCCTCACGAAGCCGGTCAGCCGGAGGACGATCACCAGCACGGTCCGCTTGGCCCTGGCCAACACTTACGATTGGGCCGTGGAAGCGAGCGACGATCACGAGGTCGAGCCAACTCCGCGCCACGAGCAAGACCCAGCTCCCCCGGCAATCGATCCGCGGCTGTTCCGGCGCGATACCTAGTGCTTTGTCACCGATCGACTGATCGATGGATCGCAAACGACTGGTCGGTGGCTGGGGCAGAGCTTGGCCAGATCCGATCCGGTTTGAGGACACGCTCGGCGGCCAAGCGATGCCCCGGCGCGTCACACCGGGGCATCGCTTGGCCGCAGGGCGTATTCTGATGGTCGCGGTGGTAGCAGGCCAAGCTCTGCCCCAGCCACCATCAATCGACGACTGACAAAGCACTGGGCCGGAACACGCGTTTGCAAGCACAGGCCCAGCGTTACCGAGAGCCGCCTGCCGATCTTGGCCCGTTCGCGCGGGCCTGCTAAACTCAAGAATCGACCACGATGGCGGTGAGACCACGACCATGCAGTCTTTTACGCTCGGCCGGACCTGCCTAATCCGTTCGGCAACGACGCGGTCCGAAGAGTGCCGATTTCAGCCTTTTGCACACAGACGTTTCTATGTCACCCGACGCCCGACAAACCGTGCTGCGACCCACCGTCGAAGCGCATCTACTCGGGCGGGTCGAGTTCGACGCCTGCCTGTCGCTTCAGCAGCGGCTGGTGTATGAGGCGTCGGGCAGCAACTGCGGCAACATCGCCCTCTTGGTTTGCGAGCATCCGCTCGTCGTCACCGTCGGCCGCCAAGGTTCGCGGTCGCACATTCATTTGAGCCATCACGAGCTGGTCAGCCGGCAGATCGACGTGCGATGGACGAACCGCGGCGGCGGCTGCCTGGTCCACGCCCCCGGCCAGCTCGCCGTCTATCCCATCGTGCCGCTGGAGAAATGGTCGCTGAGCGTGGGCGGCTTCCTCCAGCGGCTGCAACAAGGACTGGCGGCCGCCCTGGCCGACGTGAGCTGCCAGGCCGATGTCAGGCCGGGCCGGTTTGGTTTGTGGGCGCACACCGGGCAAGTGGTAGCCGTGGCCGCGGCGGTCAAGAATTGGGTCAGCTACTACGGCGCCTACATCAACGTCTCGCCCGCACTCTATCCCTTCCGTTGGGTCCAGAGCGATCCGATCGACCTCAGCCCGATGACTTCGCTGGCCGCCGACCGCCGCCGGCCCGTCCGCATGGCGGGCATGCGCGAGGCCGTGGTGCGGCGGCTTTCGGAAGCGTTTGGCTGCGACCGCTATCACGTCTATTCGGGACATCCGCTGTTTCGGCCGCGTCACGGAGCAAGCCATGTTTACCCTGCCCGTGTTGGATGAGCCCGCCGACGCGCCGGCCATGCGGCTGCCGCGTTGGCTGAAGCGAAATGTGCCGTTGGGCAACGCCGACCATTTCACGGCCCGGTTGCTCGACGAGCTGCGGCTGGAAACCGTTTGCGACAATGCCCGTTGCCCCAACCGCATGGAGTGCTATTCGCAGAAGACGGCCACCTTCATGGTGCTGGGCAACGTCTGTACGCGGCCCTGCGGTTTTTGTGCCGTCGAGCGCGGCCCGACGCAACCGCTGGAAATCGACGAGCCGGAGCGGCTGGCCGAAGCGGCTTTCCGCCTGGGGCTGAAGCACGTGGTCATCACCTCGGTCACGCGCGACGATCTGGCCGACGGCGGCGCGGAACACTTTTATCGCTGTGTGCTGGCGGTTCGCCAGCGGACCGGCGCGGCGGTTGAAGTGCTGACGCCTGATTTTCTCGGTAAGCCGGGCGCGGTCGAGCGCGTGGTGGCGAGCCTGCCCGAAGTGTTTAACCATAATACGGAAACCGTGCCGCGGCTCTATCGTCGGGTGCGCGGACCCAAGAGCGACTATCGCTGGACGCTCGAACTGCTGCGGCGGGTGAAGCGGCTTGCCCCGCGGATCAAGACCAAGAGCGGCCTGATGCTGGGCCTGGGCGAAAGCCGGGAGGAGATTCTCGACGCGCTGGCCGACTTGCGCGACGCCGGCTGCGATCTGCTGACGCTCGGCCAATACTTGCAGCCGTCGCGCAAGCACCTGCCGGTCGAGCGGTATCTGCCGCCCGACGAGTTCGACGAGCTGGGGCGGATGGCCCGGCAGCTCGGTTTTTGGCAGGTGGCCAGCGGACCCTTCGTGCGATCGAGCTACCATGCGCGTGACATGGCGGAGGCGAGCTGAGATGTCTGCGGCGCGGCACGTGCTGGCGTTGCCCGACCTGGGCCTTCCCGATCGGCAGCTCGTGGCCAGCGTATGGCTGGTGCGGCGCGGCAGCGAGGTGACGGAAGGCGACCGCCTGCTGGAAGTGCTGGCCGGCGAAGTGACGGTCGATCTCTCGGCGCCCGCCAGCGGCGTGCTGACGCAAAAGTTGGTGCGCGACGACGAACCGATCGTCGTCGGGCAACCTTTGGGCGTGATTGAAGAACGTAGCCCGCTCACTCCGTGAGCGGAACCCTCCAATCGCTTGGATCCTCCACCGTATGGGCGATCCAACGCCAGTGCCACGCCCTTCCGCTTGCGGAGCAAGCGGGCTACTCAGGCTGCCTTGCCAGCGCTGGTGAAATCCGGCCAGCGATACACGACGGCATTTCGCGACTTGCCGATCGCCTGCGCCGCGCCCGTCTCGCGCAGACAATAGGCGATCCGCTGAGCAACGTGCCGTGGCACATCGAGTGCCGCCGCCAGATCGACGGTCTGCCATGTTTCGGGCAACTCGCAGTCGAGCAACCTACGCAGGTCGGCGGGCGTCTGCAAGCGGCAGGAGTCGAGCACGGCTGCGAGCTTTTGGTCTTCGACCACGAAATCGCCGGCCCGCCAGCGTCGCCGCCGTCCGTGACCCGGATAGCGCCATTCTTCGGTCTCGACCAGCACGGCCTCCAGCGTGAGCCGCGGATGCGGAAACACTTTGGTGAAGTAGACCAACTCGTCGAACAACGCCAGCAACGTCTGGCGTTTGGGACTCAACCGGCGCTCGGTGACGCGGCCGTTCTTGCGGCACCGCTTGACCAACAGCTTGGCGGCCACGATCGGCTTGACCACCCGCACGCGATGGTCGCTCAAAAGCGCGGCCACTTTGTTGCGAATGGCCGACAGCGAGCCGTGTTGAATCTCCACCAGCTCGCCGTCGCGCACCGCATCGATGCGATAATGGCCGTGCCGCACCTCCATGCGCAGATTGGCCGGGTCGGCATAAAGCCGCTTCAGCTCTCGGTGCAACGAGGTTTCCATGCGCGTGCCGCCGGCGGAGTGGGGGCGTGAGTATAAACCCCTTGGACGACCGCCACAACGGCGGCTTATGGAAGCCTGGCATCTGTAGGGAACGCCCTCCGTGGTGTTCCGCAGTCAACCGACGGATTCGACAACGACCGAACCACGGAACACCACTGAGGGCGTTCCCTACAGATCGCTATTCCTTGAATAGCGACATCCCTTCGCGGAGTTCGTCGGAACTTGGCCGCGAGACTTGTCTCAGCACCTGCCCGTCACGCATGAAGACCAACGTCGGCCAGAGCTTGACGCGGAATGAACGGCCCAGCGGCTTGCCTTTGCCGTCCTCGATTTTGATGTGTCTGACGGCCGGCAGCGATTCCAGCGCGGCGGCCAATTCGCGCTGCACGGCCTGGCAGTGAGGGCACCACGCGGCCCCAAACTCCAACAACACCGGTCCGCTGAATCGGTCGACTTCTTCGCGGCCCGGTTCCGGCTCGCTCTGCGGACGATAGCTCATGGACTCTCCTTTTTCGGTTATGACAGTCAAAACGGGCAATGCAGCGCGCGTAGGGTGGGACCAGCAAGCTTGCGAGCGCCGGCCCACCGATACCAGGCGTCAGGCGTCAGGTGTCAGGCATCAGGCGCGAAAGAAGGAGGACCGTGCCTGATGCCTGACGCCTGATTCCTTCTCACGACGTCCGTTTTGCAGCCGACGCTACGGCAAAACCCGCTGGCCGACCACGGTGTTGAGCCGCAGCATGGCGCGGCGATGAGCGATGACGGCGTCGCGATATTGGCGGACAAACTCGTTATGTTGCCGCTGAGCTTCGAGCACGTCGATGCCGCTCTTTTCTTTATGTCTGAAAAGCTCGATCACGCCTTGGCGTGCCCGCTCCGAGTGCGGCAAGATCACCTTCTCCAGCCGCTCGGCCGACTTGCGGCTGGCCTGATACTCCAGCAGTGCCCGATCGACTTCGGCAATCGCCTGCCGCTCGGCCGCGGCCAGCCCGACGCGTGTTTGAGTCACGTTGTATTGTGCCCGGCGGATGTCCCCTTGGTTTCGGTTAAAGAGCGGAATCGTTCCCAGCAGGCCGAAGGAGAAGCTGTTTGCGGTCTGGCCGCCGATCGCCTGGTTGCTCTGCGTTTGGTAGGGCGAGTAGATGACAAACACGTCCTCGATCACCTCTTTGCGGTTCACGCGCAGGTCGGCTTGCGCTCGGGCGATCCCCAAGCGGAAGGCCGCCACGTCGGGCCGAAGGTTGAGGGCGGTCCGCACGAGTTCGTCGCGATTCGGCGGCGGAGGGGCTGTGTCGCGAATGAGCCCGCGCACCTCAAGTTGGTCCGCCATTTCGGGCGGGAACGCCAACATCATGCCCAACGCATGCCTGGCCTGCTGATATTGCGTTTGTGCCCGGTCCAGCCCGATGGCCGCGGCGTCGTGCTGGATGGCGATGTTCAGATAGTCCGGCTCGGTGATGGCGCCGGCCTGCAACTGGACCTCGGCGGTCTCGAGCAGCTTCGCTGAGCCGGCCAGGCTGGCCTCGGCGTAGCGAATGGTTTCGCGCGCCACGACCACATCGAGGAACGTGTTATAGAGGTCGTCGATCGCCAACCGCACGGCGTTCTGATACTGGGCTTCGAGCACGTTGACGGCGGCCCGTGCGGCGTCGGCGCGTGCGCGTCGCTTATGGTTCAGATCGACCGGTTGGACCACAGTGACTCCGTAGTTCGTTCCTCCCGGCCTCGTTTGGGAATAGGGCGCGTAGGGATAGCCGCCCCCCGACAAGAAGTAGAACGGATTCCCGCGCAGGCCCGCGGTGATCACATCGGCCCTGGCTTGCGGAATCTCGTACGACTTGGCCCGCAGGTCGGGGTTGAAACGCACCAGCCGCTCGATGGCCTGATCGAGCGTCAGACCGTCAGGCGGGCCTTCGACGTCGCCGGGCGGCAATTCGAGCGGGCCATACAAGGGCGGCAACGCCTCGGCCTTCATCTGCGGACGCGTGGCGCCCAGCGGGGCCGACGACCGAATGATCTGCGGAGGGGGCGCGGAGATGGACGACAAGGCACTGCCCGATCCGCCGCGAAAATGGACCGTCGATCGCGAGGGATCGGCATGCTGTTCCAGTCCCCGGCCGCGTCCGCCCGGCTCATGCAGAAACGGATTTTCGCCGGCGCCCGGCGCCGCGCCCGCGGCCGACTGTTGCTTCGCCTGCCGCTTCTTGGTCTGGCCCTTGGAAAGGAGGATGATTTCATCGCTGAGCCCAATCAATTGTTGAGCTTGGGCCTTGCGGCCAGCGGCGAGCGGGCCGCAAGCGAGCAGCATAGCCACGGTCAGAATGCTTGCGAGTCGTAGCATGAGGCTGAGAACTTTAAGGAATCTGGCTCAAAGGCCGAAAGCACCTCTTCTGCTTTGTCGGCCATAACGCCTGGGCCGATTGAGCCGAAATCGTCAACTTTAGCGGCCGCTCAAATCCTGCGGCCGGCCCCGCCCACGTTGCGCCCCGATTGCTCCTGAACGTTCGTCGCCTTATGATGGGCGAATGACCCAGGGAAGGAGCGACACGATGACAACCACCGCTACGCGAAACAAAGCGCGGCTTCGCACTTTCGAACCCACGTTGTTCGATAATGATAACGGCACGGACGAGCAGCGACTGCTCGTCGAAGCCGAACGCATCCTTTTGGACGTGGCCGACTACGTTTACGCGCGCACGTCGCTGAAACCCGTCTCCAAGACGCTGTTTTTCATTTCCAGGTGCCTTTGCGTCGCCAAACTGGTTGGCCGGACTTCATCGCCGGCCGATCTTTGTCACAGATACGGCGACCTTCGGTCTTCGATGAACGGGCTGTTTCCCACCGACGACTTCGACTTTTCCGCAGTCGTCGCAGAATGTGAGGAACATGTTCCACGGGTGCTGGAGGCTGTACACGACGTATGCCGGCTGACAAACAAGTCCGACAGCTTGGGCCTTGTGTTCAACACGCTGTTGCGAGGCAAGTTCGAGGGCGGCGAGGGGCTGGGAACGTTCCTCACGCCGGAGGAAGTCGTATTTCCGATGGTCGATATGCTCCTCAAGGTCGCCGGCGATAAGGCACTCGACCGGCTAGGCGGCGAGGAGCGGTTGCTTTTCGGCGACATCTGCGGCGGCACAGGCCGGTTCGTGTATGCGATTGCTCGCCG
>Ga0307373_10002652_pt1 | contig 32002 bp, 29 predicted proteins | sample OX2MG_FD_202534 | JGI IMG/M metagenome (GOLD analysis project Ga0307373, IMG submission 202534) | Soil microbial communities from Risofladan, Vaasa, Finland - OX-2 | ecosystem: Environmental > Terrestrial > Soil > Coastal area > Acid sulfate soil | place: Finland: Risofladan, Vaasa | collected...
GTCGGCGCAGTGACAGTTCGGTCGCCCGCAGGAGCGTTTATTCTCCACAAACGAGCCGGGCAGCATTTCGCGGAAAAGTCCGAGGCGGCGGACGAGTTTACCGCGGGACTGCAGATCGGGATCGCCAGCCATAAAGATAGGGACCCCCATTCTAAGGCGGGAAGCTCGCCCAGAGGGATGCTTTCTGTCTGGGACTTATATTAGTCCCAGAAATAGGGTGCTGTCAAGGGGTACGCGAACTTGCAAAAATGATCGGGGAAGTGATTTACCTCGGAAAGCCATCCAGCTCAATATGTTCCGGTCGACTCAGCCCTGACTTTGCGAAATCGATGCCACCAGAGCAGGCCGCTGTGAGATCAGCGGGGTTCGGATGGTCGCTTTTGCCCGTCTGACGAGCTCCGCTTGCTGCCGCCTCTAGCCCTCGAGGATTGCGCGCGTGTTGTTTGGTGTAAGCCCTCACTGTGGCCAGCCGTCGGTGCGGAACGGCGAGGCCGGGAGTCCCGCTTCGTTATCCGCTCGCCCAAGATAGAATTGGAGAAGCCATACCGGTAAAGTCAATCTTGGAATCGAGACACTATCCTCAACCGATCCTTCTCGCCTCCGACCTCATGAAAAGGCTCGTTCCAGTTCCTTGGCAGAATGGATTGCCTTTGCGGCTGACCATCTGGAATGGGCCGGCTGACAACCGTAACGCTTGGGCGAATTCCGTTCAATGGAAATTCAGGCTAGCTGGCCCATTCCGGAAACGCGGCGATCGCGTCCATGAAGTTATGGATCTTGTCCGTGTGTGCGTCCTCCTGCCAGCCACCGCGGCCGGGCCGGAGCGAGCTGTCGCAGGGACACCCATCGTCATTGGTCGCGTAAAGTCCGTAATTGAGCGCCTGCCATGCCAGCCCTTTGAACTCCTGTGAGCCGGTTACGGCCGAATACATGGCGAGCACCGCTCCGTAAGTCGAAACCGCGCCGCCCCAGGGGTTCATGTCATGAGTCTGCTCGCCGCATACCAGCACGCCGTGCCGGATGCCGCTGAAATTCCGGATGACAAATTCGATCAGAGCCGTAGCATGCCGTTCCCAGTCAGGATCGAGCGCTTCCTTCTTCTCGACCAGATAGCGCGCAAGGTTATTCGGTGACCAAGAGTTGCGATTGTCCAGCTCATCGTGGTCCTCGAAGAACTGTACCCAGAGCGAGCCGCCCTGGGCCAGATTGGGGATCTGGTAGTCGCTGATCCAAGCCCATAATCTCTGGCGGGGTCCCCGGAACTCCGCATAGCCGTGTTCCAACAGTCTGTCGAACAGGCGCAGGATGTAGGACATGTTCGCCGAGACCGGGCCGCGACCTACGCCCGTGCGGTAATCCACGCGGAAGGGCCAAGGCGAGTGGTCCCCATCCCCGGTTTCCATGTTGGCGGTAAGAACCCGCGCATTTTGGAGCGCCTGGTTCAGGTAGTTCGTGTCTTTGGTCTCTTCGTACAACAGCACGAGGGCATAGCCCGCGATTCCACCCTTGTCCGGCTCGATCTCGTACGGCCGGTCGTCCTGCGAGCCGCAGTCGGGGGGTTGCGGAAAGGACTCGCGCGAGCCGGTCGAGCGCGTAAACCGCGGCCACTTTCCCGTGTCCGGCGTGAGGCTCTCCCGCACTAGGTATTCGCCCATGGAGCGTGCAAACTCAAGCACATTTCGATTCCGGCGGCCCCGGTAGTGGTAGTACTTCAGATACGAGATGATCCCCATCCCATTCTGCATCGAGGGGATGAAGTCCCGCCGTCTCTCGATCGGCTGGTAATTGCCATCCATGAAGGTCATGCAGACAAAGCGCGGGTAGCCATGCTCGATGGGACACCTTAAGTACCATTCCATCTCGCGGTCGATGGCGTCGCCCCACGACGTCCACGCAAGCAGGAGGCCATGCGAATCGTATCGTGTCTGGTGGTTACCGATCATTGTATCCTGCTCGAACCGGCCGGGCCCGGCCAGCAGTGCAGAGGGGCCCTTCCCGGCCTTGCGAAGAGAATCCACTGTTTGCGCAAAGGAAACGTGTTTTGTTGCGAACGCTCCGGCTATCGAACACAGCAGGTCTCGGCGCGTGGAACCTTTCAGCGGCATAGAGATTTCCCTCCGACTGTTTTTAGGCCGACACTCTCCCGCTTCCGGCTGGGAACAACCCCGACCAGATCGCCTTCTCTGGGGCGGGCGTGTTTGCTCGCAGATTCGGCGCATCGAACAAAACCCCATCCTCTTCTCCTCTACCTCCAGATCCCTTCTACGCGCTTCGGGTGACCGCAGACGCGCCTTTCAGAGCCCTAAAACGTGAACGTCAGTCCCAACTGGACGATGCGTGGACTTACCGAAGTTGATGTGACCGTTCCGACTACCGGGTTTTCGATCGTGGCATTGGGAATGCCGAAATTCGGATGGTTAAAAAGGTTCAAGGCGTCTGCCCGGAACTCCAGGTTGTCCTATAAATAAGGGATGTCAAGAGAAATACTTTCCCCCCTCGGCTCGGTGCCGGGAGTATTTTTGCCCTGGCATCCAGCCCGACTGCTTGAACGTGGACTCTCGATGCGCAAGTGGTTTTCCTCGGGATTGCTGACCCATTTCGCTTCATCGCGCGAAGGGGCGAGGCTGTCTTCCACCTCTGTGGGTCCATTGCACTGTCGTGACGGCTGGGCCCGCAACGAAGGTTGACCTCTTGAAAACATTTCGGGCATTCTCCGGATCCGGTTGTCACTCGTGCCGTTGAAAATTAACGCCTAAAACCGGACGATTTGCCCTTATGAGGTATCCCTCGGAACGATTCGGAAGGGCTTACTATCCTCTGGCACTCTTATTGCCGCCTTTTTGCCCCCTCGTTTTCTCATCCCACTTTTCTCTTCCGTAGTCTAATCAGAACATGCCGGGTTCCTTCGAGTGAGATAAACTTCGGTCTTGGTTGAAATGGCTCACCGTCAGCGCAGTTCTCGCGCAAACTGCTTCCATGAATGTACCTTATATGGTACACTCCGTTCGTGGGCAAGAAACCGAAATCCGCCACAGGGGTAGGCATCCAATCTGAGACGCTCGAAAAACGGGGTAAACGAGTCCCAGCGATCTTCTTCCGCACCGATGCTGGCGGCGAGCCCGTGCGGGATTGGCTGAAGGGTACGCCCTCGTCCGAGGATCGCAAGCGTATCGGCGAGGATATCAAGACGGTCGAGTTCGGCTGGCCCATCGGCATGCCGGTTTGCAGACCGTTGGGCGAAGGTATCTATGAGGTGCGTACGGGCCTGGGCCAGAATCGTATCGCGCGAGTGCTTTTTTTACATCGACAAGAAGAGCCGGATGGTTCTGCTGCACGGATTCATCAAGAAAACGCGAAAGACTCCCGTCGGCGATTTCGGGTTAGCACGAAGCAACAAGATCAAGCATCAAAAGGGACTCCCATGAAACTAAGAAAAAATCACAAGAGGATCAGCCACAGCGGTTCGACCTTCGACAGCTTTCTTGAAGAGGAAGGAATCCGGAAAGAAGTCGAAGCGGTCGCCATCAAACGGGTGCTGGCTTGGCAGCTTTCTCGGGCCATGCAAGAGCAGCAAAAAACGAAACAGGCGATGGCAAAACAGCTTCGCACAAGCCGGTCACAGCTCGATCGCTTGCTCGACCCTCAAAACGTTTCTGTGACTCTCGATACAATCACGCGAGCGGCTCGGGCGCTCGGCAAACGCCTTATCATTCGCGTGGCGGACGTGAAGGCTCAGCGAGGCGCGGCTCGGCGGGGCGCGCCAACGTCCGCCAGCAAACGCTGAAACTCCGGGGAGGCGCGCAGCGGAGCAAACACCGGCTCGACTCCGATATAGATCATCCATCCCTGGCGCTCTTGTTCCGCGTCGCTAAGATGACGCAGCGCTTCGTTCTTTCTGCCAAGCCGCGAGAATACCCGCGCTTTTTCGTAGTCATCGCAGTAGGAGGAATTTGCGTATTCCTCGGCGATTTGTCTGAACCCGGGCGACCGGTTCACATTTTGAAGCTGGGCCAAATTTCCCAGCTTCTGCAATTCGGCAAGCCTTCGCATAAGCTCGCGTTCGAAAATAGACGACCCCAAGATAAAAACGTGCGTCTATAGCTTGATGCTCGTTTAAGCCCGGCTGGAGGGCTTTGACAAATTGTTGTCTTGCTAGGTCGTTCTCCTACAAAGCTAAGCAGCAGATCCCGAGGCTGAAATAAAATGCTCCATCCTTTCTGTATCTAGAGTCAGCAACCGCAAAGAGGATTGTCATGGAGTCGAATTCTCCTCAGGGTATCATCTTCTGAATCTCCGTCGGCCTTGCCCTGCTACCAGCCGCCTCCGCCGCCTCCGCCGCCTCCGCCGCCGGAGGCACCACCTCCTCCTTCGCTCGAACCGGGCGCTGAGGCCGAAGACAAGATTGCACTGGAAAAGGAGCTTCCCAAAGACCCGGCGAAACCCGCGGCACCCAGCGCGGCCCAATTTCCACCGGAATACCACGAAGGCGAATAGCTGGACGCGGTTGAACCGGGCATGCGACTCGCACCGTCCAGCACGCCAGAGAATTTCTCCCCCCACTTCTGTTCGACGTCCAGAGCCAAAGCATAGGGCAAGAATTTTTCGAACACCTGGGGAGTCTTTTCCGGCGGCATGGCGCGGTTGAGGCGATCGCCATCAACCTCACCAAGGAACATCTTGAACCCTTCGATCTGGTCGAGAATCGCGCGCCCGGCGCGTGTCGGCGCTTTCAAAAGGAAGTGAAAAAGAATGTGCAGGAATACAGTGAGCAGCAGAACGACGACGATGGTTACCGACGTGGTCGCGGAAAGCATGAAGATTCCGAAGCCCTCGCCCGCGAAGAAGGGCAGCGAAAATGCTGTAACGAAAATAGCTTTCCCGAAAGAAGACAAACGCGGCCGTCTGTCCGTAACGGCCGCTTTCCAAAGCTGAAAGTCGCCGATGGCCAGAGCCGCAACTGCAAGACTCCAGATGCTCACCCAGACACAGAGGAAACCGGCCATGACGATTTTCTGCGAGCTCTGCATTGCGACAACACCAACGAGCAGAGCAATGGAAATGAGAATTGCTGGAATGGAGTACCGGCTGTTGGTAAGGAAGTAGGTCTTTTGTTCCGCGGTCTTGAGCCAAGTGTTGAGGTCTTTGATCGCGGAGCTGACTGTGACTTGATTTTCATTGTGCAGCCAGATTTCGTTCCGGCCATCGAAGAGCGCAGCGGCGATTTGCTTTTCATCGGAAGAAAGAACGCGGTTATCCGCATTAGTCCGGTAAAGCGTGTACGAGCCGGCCTGTTCCTTGATGGTCAGAAACCCGCGCACGGCCATGTCGATAACGGCCGCCGCGAAGACTTTGTAGTCGTAACCCATGCGGACGAGGTACCGCGTGGCCGCGGGTGAGAAGTTGGAAGGTGGCTCGTAAAGCGGCATGATAACGCCGCGCTTGCGATGGCTCCCAACAGCCGACCAAACCAGATAATAGTAGAGGAGCAGTAGGAGCAGGCCGCCTCCCGCGAGAGCGGCGACGCGGTTGTCTTCGAGAAAGAATTGAATCTTCTGTTGTGCTGTTGGCGCCGTGAAATAGCCCTTGGGGAAGGAAAGCAGGATCGAAAGTCCCTCGCGCGGACCGAGATGGCGTGCGGCCACGAACTGAAAACGGCCCTCTACATCCTTTCTTGTCGTGAGGGACTTTTCCAACGAACCTTGCGGGCCAGTGTAGCCGCTCAAGCGGACCTCATCCGCAGGAATTTTGGGCGGCAGGTGGACCGTCGCTGAGGCATGATCGATCGGGAATGCCCAGCCGTTGCCGGTGGCATTCCAGAAAAGCTCGTCATGATCGCTGAAAAAGCCAAGCTGGCGGGTGGTCGAATAAGTAATGGTGTAGGTGTGCTCTCCGGGAGGAAGCAGGTAACTGGGGCTGCCGAGGTAGATCCGCTTTCCGTTACTGTAATCCTCGACGTTGGCCTGTTCGGATTCACCGTCGCGGGTGGCACGAAGGAACGCGAATCCGACAACGTAACGGTTGCCCAGGCGATCCTTGTATCGCGTGGGGAAATCCCGATAGATGCCATGGCGAATCTGACGGCCCTGGCTGAAGACATGGATTGTTTCGGTCACGGTGAGCGAAGCGTTGTCCTGAACAGTGATGTCGCTGTGATAGTTGAGGATGCGTTCGCCCTGCGCCAAAGCGTCCGGCGTGGAGAGCATGCCGAGGAGATAGAAAACTGCTACGAGCACAAAACAAAGTCTGCGGGTCATCCGCATGTCCAAGTAAAAGGGAGGGTCAGGGTCTCTCCTTCGGGTTCCTCCGAGATTTCGAGGCTTTGCTTCGAAGCGGACGAATTTGTCAAACTTGTAAGGCTCGGACACAAGCATGAAATTCCCGCGACGAACCCGAGAGCATAGGCAACAAATCCCGCGACATTGGAAGCCATCGGCGCGGATTGCGCCGCTGCCGATCGAATCGTTCCCACTGCGGCGGGACTTGGTGCAGTCCCACTTGTAGCGGCAGAAGTCGCCGCAGAACCTGAGTCAGGCGCGCCGGTTGAGATTGGCCCCGCGCTAGCAGGAGCTGCTTCGGCGGAAACTGAAGCTGTGTTTGCGGGCGCTCCGCAACTGTCGCAGAATGCAGTGTCTTTCACTACCTGTGCTCCGCACCTTGTGCAATAGCGCCGATTGCAGTTAGTTCCATGTTTTTCTCCTGGCCAGCTTCGTGTGATTCTTCGTTCGGTGTAAAGCGCCGTTAGCGTCTGGCTCTGATCAAGCTGACAGCAATCGTCCCGATGATCATCGCGATACCAACCAGGATCATTACAACAGCCTGCCATCGCAGTCTGTTTCCGATCTCGTTGCCGGTCTTCCCGGTAATCAGGAAAGCTTTTTTGTTTTTGCCCTTCCTGATGATGTTCTCAGCCGGCATATTCCCCGAAGTTGAATTCTGTTCGCATGTCCCCATCACGATGTATTCCCGGTCAGCCAGCAAGCAAGTTTCACTGAAACGAAAGCTCTCGCCGGCTTCACTTGGATTGATCGATACGCCATCCACATCCATGGAGAATCCTAGGGAAGCCATTTTTTGTCCAACCGCGAGGAACTTGTCTGCCGCTTTTGCGCCGGGTATTTCCGACGACTGCACCGCTGCCCTGGTCTTCTGCCAATCGCTCATGAGACAGGCATACAATTGGTTTTGGGTAACATTCGGCACTCCTAATGACGAGTCAACATAGCAGGACTGGCTTGACTCCGGCCCGATCTCCGCGCGAAGGCTTTGCGGCAGATCGAACTCGGCATCCTGAGGGTCTATCAGCACGCGGGCAGTTCCATCGTCCAGTAAAAAGTTCCGTTGCGCAGTCTCGTTCTTGAAATTCTGCCATCTCTCTTGATCGTCTTTCTTTACCCATTTATCCACTTCCAAGTGGTAGTAGTAACACGGCACTCCGGTGACGGGACTGGTCAAAATTTCAGCACCCGTTGCCTTGCCGCGTATGCGAACCAGCCCCACCGGAATGCTGCCAATCGGAGTCTCGGGCGTGTTTGCCACGAGGCGCCCTTCGCGGTAGGAATGCACCCCTAGGAGGAGAAGGAGCACTCCAAGACCGAGGAAGATAGTGGCAAGGACAAGGACGTGGATGACAGACGTTGCAGCAACTGCAAACAGCATTGTCATGGAGTCAAATTCTCCTTAGGGTGCCCTTAATGGATATGGCTCGATGGCCTTCTAAATCTCCCTCGGCCTTCGTTATGCGTGCGCCCTTTGGTGTTCTGGAAAGCATGTGCCCGGTTCGAGATTATTTGCGAGACAGATTGCGCGCGCACCGGACAAACGGCGGCAGTAGAGATAGAGGGTATAGGCCACGTCAAGCACGGATCGCACCGGCACGACACGGTCCGGTTTCCATCCCGGAATGGGAAAATCGAGCGAGACAATGCGCGCCCCGCTTCTCAGATGACTCGCCAGTCGAGGCTGCAATTGCTCGTTGACGATACTCAACAGGTACAGCGTAACGACGGTCGCGGAGCGGTAGTCTGCCGTGAACAAATTTGCCTGCTCGAACCGCACGCGATCCGCCAGGCCAAGCTCCGTCGCGCGCGCGGCGGAATGGCTGAAAAGGCTGTGGTCAATCTCGATCCCCACCGCGCGGCAGCCGAATTCCTGCGCTGCGAGAATCGGAATGCGGCCGTCGCCCGAGCCGGGATCATAAACCGTATCTTCTGGCGCGGTGGCCGCGAGTTCGAGCATTTCTCGGGCAATAGAAAGAGGCGTCGGATAAAACTGCGCGGCCTGATTCGACGCGGCGAGTTGCGCTTTCCATGAATTGGCCGGCGAATTCCGCTGAACGAGACTGGGCCATTGGATTTGCATTTGAGCTCCTCTCTGCCCGGACGCAAGTTCATCCGCGCAGAAATCTAACGCTTGGAAGACCCCGCAGTTTTAGATCTGGGGCCTCCGTGGCGCCGGTGGCTGATTCTCCTTGATCTTGTGTTCCTGCTGGGCAGCCGCGCGCTTCTGTTCGAGCTGGATCTGGCTTCGCTTGAACTCGGCTTGATTCTTTGCGCCTTTGGCTTGAGACTGGGCCGCCGCGCCTTTTTGTTCGAACTGAAGCTGATTTCTCTTCAATTCGGCCTGGTTCTTTGCCATTTTGTTTTCCTGCTGGGCCTTGGCCGATTTGTTCTCGGCCGCCAGATTCTGGCGCTTCAATTCGAGTTCTCGTTTTTGCGCTTTGATGCGGGCGTCCTGTTGCGCGGACTGAGCCGGCCGGGCAGGTTGTGTCGGCGGCGCTGCGGCACCTGCCGGTACTGAGATTCCCATCAGCGAAAGCACCGCAAACAGTTTATTTCTCATTGTCCCCTCCCGTGATCTAATTTAATGTCTTGCTCTGTTCCCTGATTTCCCTTCCCATTCGATTCAACGCCGCGTTCAACTTCCTCTCAAAACGGCGCGGATTAGAGCCTTGCCCTGATTCACCCGGACGATAACTTCCTCTCCACCTGCGGGAGCGGGGTCAAAGTGATCCGTGACTGCTGCTCCCGGCCGCTTCTTCCCCATGCTGTCCGTGTTGGGCCCCAGGTCTTCGGTGGGTTGGCCGTCCTTGAATGGAACGGCGACGAATTGCGTATCGTCGTCGGCATCCTTGCACTGCACGTCAAGTTTCTGGCCGGCCCGAAGCTTTACGCGCACGATTTCTCCGGCTGACATTTCGCGCTGATAAGGAGGCACGACGACGGGCGCTGAGGCAACGTCGGCTGCCCACGCCGGAGGTTTGTATTCGGATCCACTCGCCGGGCTGCCGCCGGACCCCATCGGATGGCAGTTTTGCGGCGTAGCGAAAAGCGAACTGTCCGGCGGCGACAGGCTGATATTCGTGTAGTCCTCGCGCACAAGGCCCCGCGACGTTTGCATTTCGGTTCGCACAGGAAAACCTTTTAAGTCGGTTGCCGCCCAGACTTTCATGGTGGTTGGCTTCCCTCCCTTGTCCGGAGTGATTGTGACCTGCTCGATTTTTGCCGGGTGGCCATTGACCGTCGCTGTGCCCAGCTCCTTGCGCTCTACCTTTCCCTGTGGCGAGCCCCAGAGGGGACTCGAGGCCGTTTCGGCCATGCCCGACATCACCATGCATACGCCCGGAGCCATGACCACATAGACCTTGTGCTGGTCGAGCAGCAAAATGGAGTACTGCTTTCCGCCCGAGCCGGGTATCTCCGCACGCATCTTGTCTCCAGAGCGGGCGATTTTCGAAGTGGATGTCTGCCCAGGCATGACCGTTGATACGGTCGCGGAGAATTGCGTGAACGGAAAAGGATTCTGGTTCTGCGCCAGCGCCCGTCCTGCAAGCACGCCCAAGCTAAGGCCAAGGACTGCCGCACCAATTGCAATTAGCTTCATGTTTTTCTCCTGTGCAGCTTCGTATGATTTTTCATGCAGGGTTATGGCCCAAGTGTGCTGCCCCTAGATTGGAACGTGATGTCTTCCATTTGCTGGGAACCCGGCTGCGAGTTCAAATTTGGAGTCAACTGGTCGATATTGGATATAGTCACGTTTACGAGCGCGAGCCTGTAACTGTCGGAGATAAGAGTGAGACCCACTCTTTTCATGGTCCATCCAGCTTCCATATGCCCCAGCAGTTGCCGGGACATCTGGTCAATTGGCTTACGACATGTCACTTTTGTTGTCTGCAGGCTCGGGCCACTTTGAGTAACGCCGGACGCGTCCAAGCGAAACAGTGTGCACGAGATTTTTAGACTCCCGGAATTCCCTCCGGGCGATTGCCCATAAGGAACTTTCCCAGATCCACTGTTTGTAGTGGTCGATCCCGATGGCGACGAAGCCGAGTTGCCGTTGTTTGGCTGTGCAGTTGCTGGATATGCGGGAGCTCCGTAACGCGCCGGGGCGTTAGACGTGTTCGCTGTGCTCACCCGATACGCGGGGGGTGGAGGCGCTTGGCTAGGCGGACCCGTGGGTGCCGGAGAATAAGTTCTAGTTGCGTACGCCGGCGCTCCCTGAATTTGGATCTTCTGGGCGGCCATCTGCAAGCCGCGTGGAACGCGAGCGAGTTGTCCAGAAACCGTGACTGTGGTGCCCGCTGCCAGCACATTCACCGATACGGGCTGCTGGCCTTGGCAGACGAGGACAGAGTTGTTGTATGTAATCCAAACGCTGGTGCCTCCGTTTCGTACTAGAAAGGTACCCGCGGACGGCGTTCCCTGAATTTGGCCGCTGAAAATCCTAGCGCTCGGCAAAGGCGTGCCGCAATTCGACTGCGCTGGCGCTTGAGCCAAATAACGCACCTGCGCCTTCGCGCGAGGCTGGCACACAAGAGCGCAGAGTCCGAGAAGTCCTACTACTGTCATCCACCAGAGTCCCTTTTTCATTTTGGTCTCTCCTTCGAGTTCCCCCGAGATTTCTGGCCTTGTTCCTTATTATTTTTCCGTGCCTACTATCCTATTCCTTGCATCCCCGGCGTGCCTGGCTCGTGCAAGACCATCGTCGCGGAGAACTCTTTAAAAGGAAAAGGACTCTGAGCCTGCACGAACGCTGAGGCCACAGGAAGGCCCAGGCTAATGCCAAGAATCGCTGCGCTGAATGTTCTTCGTTTCATGGGTGTCGGTCCATAAAGCCGTTGCCTTGCTGCCAGCTCCGATGACTGAATGTTTGAAGTTTACTGATACGGGACACCTGCGGGCCCATGGACATACATCGCCAGTGTGTAGGATGCCGACCCCAAAGCCGGGCTATCCCACCAATGAATGTCCACAGACGGTGATGAACTCCCGACACTATCTGCACCAATCTGTGCGCCGTTGCGTTTGTCGGAGGCTTGTCCAAGGCTGAGGTTCACGGAATCCAGCACCCAGCCATTCTTGAGTTGGTAGCCCTGAAAAAATATGTCGTCACCTCTTCTGCCCGTAAAGCCTCCAGCTATCAACAGATTGCTGACACTACCATCGGCTTTAATGCGATGGACGCTGACGCAAATGTCAGGTCCGCAAGATGCATCGCCAAATGCCGCGTCGTTACCGGCAATGGGTAACTGCTCAACGTCAATTTCAGGATTGAATTGAAATGGCACGGCATTGCTCTGCTGGCACGTCACCACGAAAACGTTGCCTGAGTAACCTAGGATTCCCGACACCTGCGGCACTGAAGTAATAATCTGTGTGTCGCTCCAGTAGTCGGCGCTGGCCTGAACCGTTTGACCAGGATTTACGATGAAGTTGATCTGGCCGGGGTTCGCGCCAAAACCATAGCCGTTAATCGTGACCGGGTCGCCCGGCTGGCCCTGGCTGACGCTAAGTGGGTTGATCTGCGGTACCGTGCAGCCTCCGCTGACCGGACGCTTACCGGCGTTCGGGTTCCCTGGTTGCGCGGCACTTCCCAGGTGCGTGCCTCCGCCAAACGGATGCGCACCGGGGTTCGGGTTCGTTCGTTGCACGGCACTTCCCTGATTTCTGAGCAGCGACTCCGTCAGGTGCGTCACCGGCTGCATGGTGTGCGCGATATTGGCGCGAATCCCGTTCGCATTCGCGATGCGATTTTGCAGCGCGGCTCGGCAACCAGTGCTCGCGCAAGAGGAATGCTGAAGCGCCGCATTCAGCAGCCCGACATGCCGGTCAATCTGCTGCAACTGGAACTTCGCCTTGTACACCTGAAACCTCTGGCGCTCCTGCTGAGCCATTACTTGGAGTTTAGCTTGCATGGCCGCCTGTCTCTGAGCCAGTTGCGCCTTTTGCGCCGGCGTGAGCTGCGGAGGCGTCGCCTGCCGGTTGCCATTGGGCTGAGGATTATTTGAATTGAAGGGTGGCCGCGCGGACCCTGGCGCCTGAGAACCAGCGGATGATTGGTTCGCTGCGCCTGCCGCGTTTGCCGCGTTTGTTGGCGTGGAAGCAGAGCAAGCGAACGCGGCCTGATTGGATTCGATCTGAGACGGTTGCCCGTCCAGGGAAACGATTTGAATAGCTTCCCAGCCAGACGGGCTCGGGCTTTGTATATCCCATTCGTCCCTGACGTTTAGCTGGCGCGTTGAAGTAGCGTTGACGGAAACCACGGGACCCGTGGCTCCGTCGCTGCGAATCCAGCGGTACTGCAAGGCGACCTCCGGTTTTCCGTTGACGTAGATGCTACCCACGAAGTGCTCTCTCGTCGGATTTCCCGGAACGCATCGTCCAGCGATCAGCTTCGCGAGAATACGAACGCCATTCACGGTTGCTCCCTGTGGCGTCCCCATCGTGCGAGCTGTCGGTCGCGCTGTGTATGGCTGAGAAGGAGCTTGGGGCGACGCTGCTGGCGCGGGTGCAGGCCTGAATTGCGGAGGCGGAGCCGAGGCTCGACCGTATGCCGGCGGAGGCGGCGCGGCACGCAACGGGCCATTCGAAGGCGGCCCGGATTGTGGCGCGGGCGGGTGATAGCCACTAGGCAGGCGGGCAGAGTTCGCCGTTCCCGTTTGTAACGCCGGTAGGATGACCACCTTGGTCGCATTGAATTTAGTCCCGAAACTAATCTGCGTACCGTAGTAATAGCCGGTGACTTGCGCTTGCATGTTTACTTGCACCGCGGACCTGGAGACGGGCCGGCCATTTTGCACGAAGCTGGTCGCATTCGAGACGAGAATGTGCAGTATGTCGTTTTTAGCAGGCCCCCACTTAAAAATGATCCACGGAGCCGCCGCCGTATTGGCCAAGACCGTGCCTGTCAGTGTCGTGGTCGTTGGCCTCAAAACCGGAGCGATAGTCTGCGGACGCTGCGCCTGTGCCGAGACCACCCTCATCGCACCCGCAGCAAGCAGTAACATCAGCGCGAAACTAACTGCCAGCGATGTTTTCCTCATTTCGTTTACCTCGCTAATTGTGTGTTGCGATTCGTTCCATCCATTGACTTCCAGACTGCTCTTCTGGTTCGCCGAAACCAGAGCCAGTCGCACAAAGCTACCCTTGCCGGTTCTAGAAAATTCGCGGTGATTACAATCAGCGCTTTTTAAGCGGCTCGACCGCGCCTCCCGGCGATCTAAGGCCGATGATATTTCGGGTGCAGCAGTTTCAAGCGAGTAGGGGCAGGCAGTTCCCAGGTGTCGCCCAGAGGGGTCTCAACCATTTCCCGGGAGATGTCCAGCCCCGGTGAGGGGGTGCCGCTGTTTGCATAAGTTCCTGGCGCCGTCGGCGAGCTCATGCAACCGCCGCAGTTTTGGCCATTCACCGCGATGCCATTCTGCGGAGGCGGTGGCGACAGAAGCTCCGAGCCCCCCTCGAGAACCATCCACCCGTTGCCGCTATCGTAGGCCATGCCGGCACCGTCGCGCGCGCCCGGCTGGCCGTTGGCGCTGAGCGTGACGTAGGAGTTTTGCAGTGCCTGCCAGTCCGTACCATTCCATAGCCAGGTATCGTTGAACTGCTGCTCGCCGATAGTGCCTTGCGTCGTGAATAGGGGGCCGGCGGCACCTCCGAATAAAACATCGCCGTTGTAGCCAGCGTCCCACTGCATGTCGGAGTTGTGCCGCGCCAGCGGGAGATGTGCCGGGCTCATCTGCTGCCACGACCAGCTTCTAGTATCCAGCTCCCAGGTATCGTTGTTATCCATTGCCTGTCCGTCCCCACCGCCGAACATCAGCAGCTTGCTGTTATTGCCGTCCCAGGCCAACATGGCATCCTGGCGCGGCGCCGGAGCGGAACCAGAGGCGGCATGGCGCGTCCAGTTCACGCCGTCCCAGCTCCAGAGGCCGCCGCCGCTGCCCGTTCCACCAAACAGCACCAGCAGCCCCGCCACCGGATCGTAGGCCAGACTGGCCCAGGCGCGGGCTGGCGGCGCGTTCGCGGGCGAAACGATATGGAAGCAGTCGCGCGCATCGGAGACCCAGGTCTGCGCCTGCGCTCCGCCATTGACGTAATCATCGCCGCCAAAGATCAATACCTGCTTCGTCGCCGCGTCATAAGCCATGGCGGCGCCGCTCAGCGCCGGCCCGCTGCAGCCCGCCTGCGACCAATTGGCGCCGTCATTGGTCGAAATCCAGACCGTGCCAGAAGCATTGTCCTCGCCCAGCAGCACCATGCGGCCGGTGGCCGCGTCATAGGCCATCGCCGTCTCGGCAAAATATTGGAGCGCGAGGCTCTGCGCCCCAGCGGCCTGATACAACTGGGTCACCCGCCAGATTTCCGACGCGGCCGCCGGCGCAGGGGGCGCAGGGGGCGGTGGAACAACGTTGACCGTAACTGCGCCACTTTGGCCGCTGGCGGTATCGGTGATGGTGTAGGTCTGCGGTCCCAGTGTGCCTGGAGTGATGTTTAACCCCATCATGCCGTCATTGGCGCTCAGGTCGCGGTATCTGGCCGAGCTGGACGCCCCGACGTCGCTGGTGAAGGTATAACTGTAAGTGGCCAAGGGCGTGCCGCCGCCCGCGGCCGCGCGAGGATCGCTTGGATCGGTAATTTTTATCGTACCCGTGTAGCCGTGATCTTGCGTGCCATCCGGCGCCATCGCCATCACGCTCACGCCGAAAATCAACCCTTGCCACACTGAAGGGTTTTTGCCATTGAGTTCATAGAGTGCCAATGACAGGGTGTCATTGACCTGCAGCCCCAGCGGACTCGACTTGCCCGTCATGCCGTTGGGACCGGTGATGGAGATGATATCGCCGATTTTGCCCGAAGGGATAAGGATGTGAAACGTGTGCGCGCCATTGTCGCAGCCCGAGGCGCAGGCAGTGAACGGGTAGGAATACTGGTTCACCGGTTCGGCGGTCGCGGTCGCGCTGGAGATCACCGCCGTAGGATCGGTGCTGCTCAACGATATCGGCCCTGTAAAGTTATTCAGTATCTGGCCCGAGCCGATTGTCGCGGTCGCTGTCACGTCGTAAGCCAAGCCGCGCCGATCGTTGACTCTACTGCCCTGCACTTGAAAGTAGGGCTGCGGCAGTCCTTGCCTCGGGTAGCGGCCTTGCGCTCCCGCCGCCACCTGTGGCCCTGCCTTGGCAACCGGTTGGACGCTCAAAGCAGGTTTCTGAAAGGGCGCATTGTATTCGACCGGGGGACCGGCTCTATGGTAAATGGCCGGCGAACTGGCCGAAGGAGCTTGGGGCGACGCTGCTGGCGCGGGTGCAGGCCTGAATTGCGGAGGCGGAGCCGAGGCTCGACCGTATGCCGGCGGAGGCGGCGCGGCACGCAACGGGCCATTCGAAGGCGGCCCGGATTGTGGCGCGGGCGGGTGATAGCCACTAGGCAGGCGGGCAGAGTTCGCCGTTCCCGTTTGTAACGCCGGTAGGATGACCACCTTGGTCGCATTGAATTTAGTCCCGAAACTAATCTGCGTACCGTAGTAATAGCCGGTGACTTGCGCTTGCATGTTTACTTGCACCGCGGACCTGGAGACGGGCCGGCCATTTTGCACGAAGCTGGTCGCATTCGAGACGAGAATGTGCAGTATGTCGTTTTTAGCAGGCCCCCACTTAAAAATGATCCACGGAGCCGCCGCCGTATTGGCCAAGACCGTGCCTGTCAGTGTCGTGGTCGTTGGCCTCAAAACCGGAGCGATAGTCTGCGGACGCTGCGCCTGTGCCGAGACCACCCTCATCGCACCCGCAGCAAGCAGTAACATCAGCGCGAAACGAGCAGCCAACGATGTTTTTCTCATTTCATTTACCTCGCTAATTGCATTGCTGCAGTTCGTTCAATTCATGAAATTAAAGTTCCCGTTGCCCGCCGAATCGATCGTGAGAACCAGTCTGCTCACGCTGGGCGTACCGCATTCTTGGGACATCGAATTGTCGAAGTCCGCGGGCTGGCCGGGCTTGACCGGCGAGCTGGCGAAATGGACGTGAAGATCCAAGTCCTTTGGCGCATTCTTCAGCGTCAAAACTCCGTTACTTACCTGCGACGTAATATCTCGGTTATTCTCGGACACAGTGTAGCCTTGCTTCACTAAGGTCATGTTGCTCAGGAGCATCACGCGGAACTCGACGGTGCATTTCGTCGTGACTGCGGACGCAGAGGAAGGTCCGGAAGATACTTGCGACGAACCTACGTTCTGAGCCATCGGCGTGCCATTGCTTTGTGACTGGGATGGGTTCTGAGCTGTGTTCATCGCAGGGGGCTGCGCGGCTGTTGCGGTGGCGTTCGCGCCGGCGTTCCCTGACTGACCGGATGGGATCGGCTCCGTGGTAACGCCGATTGTAAGGAAATCAATGGCCCAGGGACCGGCCCAAGCCCCACTGGCGTCGATTTGAAGCGACAGGGAGTTACCCGGGCGCAGGAGCTTCGGGTCAATGCCGGTCGTGAAGAACTGCGTCATCTGGCCGCCTTGTCGCAGCGAATTTAGTTCCTGCGAAAGCGACGTGTTCACCTGCCCGTTTATCCACGCCGTGTAGGTTTCTTGCGTGTCGGTCGAGTCGAATCCGGTAACAGCCATTCCCAGCGTCAGTCCGGCCACTTGTTGTCCTGCGGGGACCTGGCTGGAATAATCCATCGAAATGATTTGCGGGCCTCGGAGAGTCGGGCTTTGCACGTCGGTGATTGCGCTGCCGACGTAAGGCTGGTCTGTCCCCGGATAGTCGGACTGTCCGCCTAGGTCTCCCAAGCCCGGCGCGAATCCGTGCGCGTAGTAATACGTCCCGCTGCTCATCGTGACCTGGCTAGGAGTCAATCCTTCGAGTTGCGTTCCAGCAGTGGGGTCCGCGCCGTTCGCGTACTGCGTTCCAAACAAATCTTTGTCGCCGAAGACCAGAACCTGCGACTGGCTTGGCGGCGCCGCCTGAACTTGCTGCGGTGCTGATCCAGTTGCGTTTGCATTGGCTGCAGAAACAGTGGTGGAAGCAGTGGGCGTGAAGTTCTTGAGCGCGGCGATCATCTGGCGCGTCAAATCGTCGAGTGCTTTACGAGTAGCTTTGCCCAACGAAGTGTTCTGGAACTGGCCGCTCTGCATGTTCATGGTGCCGTAATTGGTGTTCACGTTGGGGTCGATGTGGGTCTCCTGGTCTTTGCCGGTGGCGCGAAACGTGCCGAGATTCAATGCGCGACCGACATCGACGAGAGTGGCCTGAATGACCACGGTCGAACTCTGGCTGTTGCTGTTTCCTCCGATTTGGAAACCACCCAGCTTGCCACCGTTGAAGGTGCCTTGCTTGGTTGTCACTTCTCCGGTTAGCAAGTTCCCGCTGATGACCAAATTAGTCCCGTAATACTGGCCTAACTGTGTGGCATAGGGAACATCAACCACCTGGCCTGGCGCGGCGCCCGGGGCACCATTCGCCGCCGCCGGTTGAATTTGCCGCGGAGTCAGAGACGTGTGCTGCAGCAAGGAGTTTTGCATCAACGCAGGTAGCACCGAGGAGAGCTGACCGAGGTCCGGGTTCGCGCTGAGATCGGAAAACGGCAAGATGCCCACGGTGTAGCCTTGGCTCGAGGAAGGCGGTGACGCTGACTTGTTTTGCTGCGCTCCGGCCGCAGCCACGAGAAGAAGACTCAGAACCAAGACTGACGCTGCGCGCGTTACCAGAATTAGCCTATTCACAAACCACCTCCCCGGTTAAACCTTTGACGCCGATAAAACGCTCCCGAAACGCGGCTAGGGCTTTCGGTGCTCACTGGGAATACGTTTGAAGGATGCAAAACGGAAGAATGGATCGAGCCCTTGCCCGAAATTGGGCCTCGCCGGAAGAACTAAATCCCGTCAGGGTTTGCGTTTATTCGGAAAGAGAGCGGGGACAGCCTAGATCGGCTGCGGGCCGGAGCGCGTGTTCGCCTTCTCCCCAAGGAAATTCATGGGAGTGGCTACGGCTTACCTTCGAGAACGAAGCTGGCCCACAGGATCGGATCTTCCGGGAGAACGTACGTCCCAGAAAGCGTGTGGATCTTGACCCGGCCAGCTCGCAGATCGCGCATCAGATGAAGCTGCGCCTCACGCAAGGCTTCGGCCTTGTTGTGGTCTTTGAGCCAGAACCGGTAAAAATCGGGAACCAATCGAACCGTCGTTTCGTCCGAGACATCCCAGAGGCTTGCGACCACGGAAGAAGCCCCCGCATAAAAGAATGCTCGCGTGAGCCCTACGATTCCGTCGCCCGAAACTTTTCCCATGCCGGTGCGGCATGCACTCAAGAAAACTAAATTCGCATGCAGCCTCAAGGAATAGACCTCTGCAGCCGTAAGGCGGCCCGCGTCGGGGACGCGGGCTCCATCCTCCCCGAGCGCAAGATACGACTCAGACGGAGACTGGTTCTCGAGAATTGCGTGGGTGGCGAAGTGGATAACGGTGTCGCCGGAAAGATCTCCATCGACGCGCTGTTCCTGCGCCTGCCTTCCGATGAGTACGGTCACTTCCCGGGCAGGGAGCATGCGGGCGACCGCAGCAACCTCCTCGCGCGCCCCAGGCAATGCAGGCAAACGCTCACCGTTGGGGCCTAGCGCTAGATCCGTTGGGTCGGCAACAAACAGGAAATGCGGCGCCCGTCCCGCATTGTTTTCATCTTGCTGATCCACGTACTGAAACAGCGACAGGGACGGCGTGTAGTTCAAACCGTAGCGTTCAATCAGATACCGGCCATGCGGGTCCATTAGTGCGGCAAACGGCAGCAGCAAGAGCGGGCCGTGCGGCTCGATGGTGAGCAGGCTTCCATGGGATGAAGGGAGATGCTCTTCGACTGGCTGGATCAGAAGCCTGTAGAGCTCGCGCCAATTCTTCTTGTCGTCCGAGCTGAATGTCAATTCGTCCCCGCCGCGGCCGATCAACTCTTCAACTCGAGCGCCGTGCGGGTTCATCGCCTTTGAAACGCGGTCGGAATCCTCGCCGCCACGGTTTTTTTCCTCAAGTTGTGACCGCGGCCACAAATCTCGAATCAGCTTTTCGAGACGGGTGGCGGAAACTTCGACGCGAGCCGAATGGATGGTTCCGTCGGGCTTTACGACCCAGATAAACATGGCGTCGGCGCCTACCCAATAGCTGAGAATCGTTGAGTGGTCTCGTGCGGCGAGAGCCTCAATCTGCCTGATCGATAATGGTTCGGATGAAACGAAGCTCTGCAAGTCCGGTTCGGCGACGGCCTGCTGCCCAGGTACAGTCGCGCTCGGCTGCTGCGCGCCGCGCAGTGTCAACCTCAGCGGCGTTGTCTTTCGGGTTTGCCGTGAGCTGGCCGTGGACGTTGCTTGCGCTTCGAGCTCGCCCGCTGCTGCGACGGCCTCGCGAGTTTCGGACTTGGGACTTACCTCACGGCTTGCCAGCAGATCTTCAAAAGCCCGCGCGCGACCTTCCTCGGAAATGGCCAGAGCTTGAGCATCATTTCCCTGCTGATGGTACAGAGTAATGGCAAAATCAAAGAGGAACTGAGACCAGTCGGTGAAGCCCTGCTTCATAAAATCGCTAGGGACAAGTTGATGGCGAATTTGTTCGAGAATTTTTAGAGACGCGTCCACGTCTGCTAGAGCAGCGTCGCTTCGCCCGAGCTTTTGTTCGGCCTTCGCCCGCCAATACAATATCCGGAAGGTCTCGTCGCCGTCCGCAGCCGCCAGCCGCAAGGCATTGTTGGCTGACTCCACGGCCGCTTCGCAATGCCCCAACTTAAAATCCGCCTCGCTGAGCTGAGCATATCGATTTGCGCGAAGATAAGGACTCTTCTCCTGAGCGAGAGCTTCTTCGAGCATCTCAGCGGCTACCGTGTAGTGCTTCATTGCAAGGTGCTCGCCGGCCAGATTGCCCAGATTAAACGCGATGAGCCGCGGAGACCCTGTCTTGCGAGCAAGCGCCAACGCTGCCTCATACTCGGCCAGGGACCTCTCCTGCTGGCCCATGAGGTCATACGCGATCGCAATTGCGTTCATGCTCTGGACCGTACCGAAGCCATCTCCAATCTCCTGTTGAATCTTGAGCGCCCGCTCATAAAATTCCAGCGCCTGAGTAGGAATTCCATGCGCACGGTAGATTCGCCCTTCGCTAGTCAGAACGCGGGCGAGCGAAGAACGGTCACCTACCTGCTCAAAGCAGATTTCTGCTTCTTCCAGCTTCTCGATCGCCCCCGCATAATCCCCTTGGTTAAACAGCGCATCGCCCCAGTCCTCAAGAAAACCGCCTTTGAGCTGCTTGTCGTCGCTTTGCCGGGCCAGCGTCAGTCCTCGCTGAATGTTTTGTTCCTGCTTCTGGCTGCTCAGCGACGGGTCATAATCGAGGTCTCTCAAGATGCTCGCTTGCCCATGGACGTCCTTGCGCAGCTCATATTCCGCTAGGGCAAGCCGATAAAGCTCGCGGGCCGTTTTCCAGTCGCCTGTCGCTTGAGAGAGCATGCCAAGAGCCTGGCGTGCGTGAGCTGCACAAAGTGAATCCGATGCAGCCTGACATTGCGTAAGCGCTTGTTCGAGTTCTTTCCGCGCCGCATCATACTGGGCTTGCTGCAGAAGGACGATCCCGAGCCCGCGATGTGAATCCGCTTCTACGACCGCGTCGTTGCTCCTCTGGGCCAGGGCGAGCGCTTGCTCGAATTGAGCCTTCGCTGCGGCGTACTGGTCATGCTCGTAAAAAGCAAAACCCGCCTGGAGTGCTTCCTGCGCGGCGTGGTCTGAGCCATTCTGACTGGAGACCTGTTGAGCCGGTGCTGTAGCCGCCTGCTGCACCTGCTCGCCGAAGCCAAGGCTACCGCTGAGAAATGCCAGAGTGGCAGCAATCCAGCAGGCCGCCAGAAGCAGCAGTCTCAATGGGCCTCGTCTGACGGGCGTCCACATGTTTCACCTGGGCGCGGCACTATTATTCGAGGAAGACAATTCTTTGAGTCCAGAGCACGCGCGAGCATGATATTCGCCTGGAGCGTCGCACAGACCCTGCAGCGGCACGACTGCTTCATCCGGTCGTCCAGACCGAATGTTCGCGATTGCCAAATACCATCGAGATGCGCCAGCCAGCTGCCCGGTGGAAAGTGTCTCGGCGCGCTCGAGATTCTTGGCCGCTTCGGAATTCTTGCCTTCAAACAAGAGCGAGACGCCTAAATAAAAAGGAACTTCGGCGGCGCGCGGATATTTTTGTGCGAGGGGTTCGAGGCGTTTGATTGCTTCCGTATAATCGCCTGCTTGATACGGCTCAAGCGCGCGGATCAGACCGGCGACATCAGCCTGGCGGTTTTCCGATGCGCCTCTCATCACAAGCGGAATCGGCATCTCAACGTTGGCTTTCTCCAGGACAAATACGGTTGCTGGGGCAACGGCCGCATCTGGAGTCGAGATTGCGGATGCAATCTTGCGGACGGGATTTTGCGGAGGAAAATGAGTCCAAATCACGAGAATGATCATTGCCGCGACGCCCAATGCTGGAATTAGCGCCCAAAACAAACGCCGGCTCGGCGACCGCCCGCGCCGATGAACTTTGTCAAAGATGTGGCCACGGATCCGGAGCTGCTCTTCCGGACTGAGCGCTGCGTCAACTTCTCCGATGTCACGGGCAAGGTTCTGGCACACTCGGCAGCCTTCCACATGACGCTGAACTGAGCCCTTTAAATTTTTGGGCAGAACATCAGCGTTAAATGCGCGGACCAGCTGCGGCGGCGGACATCCCGCCGAACTGGGAGATACACTCAATTCCTCCAGGAAATCCATCTCGTAGGGTTCGAGATCACTCCAGCGTTGTTTCGGTTCGTTTGCCACAGCAATCCTTTGTGAGTTCTTTTCTCAAGATCTCGAGGGCATACTGCAAGTGGCCCTTGACTTGTGTATCGCTGAGCCCCGTCTGACTGGCGATCTCCTGCCGCGTCATTCCGTGAACGTACCGGAGAGTAAGACACACCCGATGAACGGGCTTCAGGGCTTTATGCTCGAGCAACCCAATGTTCATTGTCGATGCGTTCAAAGTCCCGGGGTTCTCTTCCAACCATTTTTGGGAGTATTGTTGCTCAGTTGATTTCCTCCGCCAGTGGTCGAGCATCTTGTTCTTCGTGACTGTAAAGAGCCACCCAGGCAACCTGTCTTCGTCGACGGTATCCCGGTTGCGGAACAGAGCGAGGAACGTATCGCTGGTAACGTCCTCCGCAAGCGCCCGGCTTCCAACGAGGCTCAGGGCATAGCGAAAAACTGAATCTACGTGAGCCCGATAGATGCTGTCAAAGTCCCACATGTTATACGTTTGACGCTCGGATTCTGGAAGAAAGCCGCAAAAAACTCTTACATAAACCGAGCATTTCCCCAAATCCGAAGACCATGGCGGCAACTTGCGGTATACGGTAGCTCCTTTCGGATAGCCGGTCAAGAAACGGGACAGAAACGGGAGCTTATGGAGCTAAAGTGAACCAGCTTTTCCGCAAAGAAAGCGCCGGGCATGAGTTGTTGGCTTCGATATCCGGTTGTCACTCGTGCCGTTGAAAACTAACGCACAAAACCGGACGATTTGCCCTTATTACCTTCTTTTGCCGCCTCGCTTTTCTAGAACTTCCTTCAGATCAAGCAGATGTGGCGGAAGCGTGTGGGAGTCGAAAACACTACCGGGCGGAAGTTCAAGGAGTTAGAAGGAATGCTGGGGAACGCGAAGGCACTGAAAAGGAACGATAGGGAATGCAAAGGAATCCTTATTGGCCCCTCAAAGGCCCCTCGTTTTCCCGGCGCTGAAAATTCCGTCGTTGTGTTCTTTCTCGCTGCATAAAAAACGATGTCGGCTTCGGGTCAAATTTGGCGGTGCGGATGGCAAGCCGACAACCGAATCTTCCAAGGAAACGGGAGAAGCGAGACCCTCTCCTTCACTTGTAGCCAATTTGATCGTTGAAAGGGGTCCTGCAACCATCCGAATTGTTCTGCTCCAAACACCGAAGTCGGTTACGCGGCGGTTACGTGCCGCTGGCCGACGTTTCCGCCCGGTACCGAATTCCTTTCTCGGAAGTTTTCCTAGGTATGCCGACTGGCTAAGTACGGCGGGGAGTCGTACTGTCACCGATGCGCTTTAGGGTTTGTGACTCGAAACCGCTCTATGGCCTGCTCGCATGAATGCGAGCGCGCAGCGCGCGAAAGGCATCCGCAATCAGCCCGCCCAGTATAACCAGATGAGGCCACGCGCCGAAGGTTGGAGACGAAAATAAGGCTGGCCTTCTGGGTGCGTCCTTTGCGGCTATCATGACTTTCTCCTACCAGAATTAAGCGCCCGCCAAACAGGAAAGTCAAGGCGCCAACTTATATCCGCATCCGGGTCGGCTCAGTTGCGAGACTACCTGCCAAATCTTGCCAGAGGAGTGGCTAACGGAGCGGTTTCAGCAAGTTGGAGCAATTCCCCGCAAACCACTTTCTCCTGCATTTTTCCGATTTGCTCACTTTTTGTCACTGTTTTCCGCCACTTGCGTTACGTTTTCGTGACAGCAGGACAGGACAAAAGTTTCCGACCGTATGTCGATTCTCTCAATGTGTTCGTCGGATTTCACTTGGCCAGTATGCTCGTTTTGGCATAAGATGATGATTGTCGCTTCGCCTAGCATAAAACCAGTTGTTTGGATCAGTAGCGCGAGGGCAGACCTCTCCACTTTTCCCGAAGAGGTCAAAGACGCGATAGGCTACGCGCTCTATGTAGCCCCGCAGGGTGGCAAGCACCGAGACGCCAAGCCACTCCAGGGATTCGGCGGCGCAGGAATTCTGGAGATCGTCGAGGATCACGACGGCGACACATACCGCGCCGTCTACACTGTTCGGTTAGCGGGCCGCGTGTATGCTCTCCACGCTTTCCAGAAGAAATCAAAGAGGCGAATCAAGACGCCGAAAGCCGAGATCGACTTGATTAAACGCCGTCTCAAGCGAGCGGAGGAAGAGCACACGGCATGGCTAGAGCGCCAGCGAGGAAACAAACGAGGATGACAAGGGCAATCGACGTGGAGGAAAGCAGCGGAAATGTTTTCGCTGACCTCGGGCTACCGAACCCCGAGGAGCGTCTCGCGAAGGCAGGCCTCGCTATTCGCATAGCTGCGGCTATCCGGGCAACGCGACAGACGCAAGCCGGTGCAGCTCGCATCCTGAAGATCGACCAGCCGAAAATATCCCGACTTCTGCGCGGCCAACTGTCCGGCTTTTCCACTGGAAGGCTGATGCACTTTTTAACCCTACTCGGTCGCGATGTTGAAATCGTCGTAAAGACCGCCCCGCGCTCGCGACGCCAGGGGCGAATGCGCGTTGTAGCTATGGGGTAATTCGAACCCGCGCAATCCGCTTCCAAGAATTGAGATTGCTTCAAGAGAATCGGTGCGAACCACGTACTGGACAGCGAACCCAGGGCAAAATCAGGGCTTACGGTAGGCTTCCAAAATATCGTCGAGCGACAGAATCCCTTCCAACTTCTCCAGGTTTGCGCGGTTCACCACCGGCACGACAGGCCAATTTCCCATCAGCCGCAGCGCTTCATCTAGCGGCTGATCCGGATAAAGCTGAGGCAAAGGCCCGCGTCCAGATACTTCGTTTGTTGACGCGCCTGCCGATTCTGCCACTGCCTGCTGGCGAAGTTCCTCTTGGGAAATGGCTCGCCACCCATCCGCGCGCCGCCACACTAGGAATTGTGACGACTTCGACGCTTCCGCCTCGCGAAGCAGTTCGGCGGAATCACCATCACCCAAGACGATTGCCGCCCCAGGCCGCATCGCGTCCTCCACCCGCAACGTGTTCTGTTCGCGCATCTGCTCAATGGAAGGCAAATAGAAACCGTCCTGCCGCGCCAGGAAGTCGAATAACGCGACTTTTTGATACCGCCGAGAAATAAAATAAGCGATCATGTTCGCGATAATCGTTGGAAGGATCATCGAATAATTTCCGCTCAGTTCCGCAACCATGAAAACGGAAGTGATGGGCACCCGCAGAAAGCCCGCGAAAAACGTTCCCATGCCCACCAGCGCGAACGCCGCGACGGATTCCGCTGGCCGGTGAACGAATAAGTGCTCCACTCCTCCAACCGCTCCTCCGAGCATCGCCCCGATGAAAAGCGTTGGCGCAAACATCCCGCCCGGCGCGCCACTCACGAAAGAGATTCCCGTCGCGAGAATCTTGAACAGTCACAGGAGCAGCAGCATTCGCCACAGGAATTGATCGTGCAAAGCCTGGTCAATGATGGGGTAGCCGCTCCCCATCACTTGCGGCAGCCAGATGCCGATAATTCCGATCAGCAGTCCCGCCGCCGCTGGCTGAACGTATTGCGTCCAGCGCGGCAATTGCTTCAGGCGCGGACGAAAGTACACAATGAATTTCAAAAACGCGATGGAAGCCACGCCGCTGACGACGCCAAGTACCGCGTACCCGATCAACTCAACGGGGCTGCGAAATTCCATCGCCAGAACACGAAACATCGGAGCGCTGCCCAGAAATTCGCGCATCACCACAACGCTCGAAATCGCGGCTAGAATCACCGCGCCCAGCACTCCGCCGCTCCACGTGCCAATAATTTCTTCGATCACGAAAATGACCGCGGAGATCGGCGCGTTGAAAGCGGCGGCCAGTCCCGCAGCCGCTCCAATCGGAGCAATCAATCGCTGCTTTTCACGGGAAAGCTTCAGGCTGCGTCCCAATGCCGACGCAATCCCCGCGCCCATCTGCAACGAAGGATCTTCGGGACCCAACGATTGCCCGCTGCCAATCGCCAGCGCGCACGTGACGAATTTCCCGATCACCGTGCGAAAGGGCACGTAGCCATCGAAAATAAAAACCGCCGCTTTCGTTTGATTCACGCCGCTGCCTCGGGATCGTTTGAAAACCAACATCACCAGAAGCGCCACGCCGATCCCGCCCAGTGTCGGCGCCAGCAGCACGCGCAAATGCGACGGTTCCATCGAAGAGCCCAGCAGCACAAATCGCGTCCATTCAATCGCTACGCGAAAGCAAACGACAATCAGCCCGGAAACGATCCCGATAATGACAGCCAGCAGAAGAAATAACTGGCCTTCGCGCAGAGTCAGCGTCTTGCGCCGCCAGATGTTCCACAGCCCTACGAAACGGTTCGCCTCTCGCACCGGAGAACCCGCAGGCACTGGCGCGGCAACCAACTGCGGTTCCAGCTCCTTCGCTTGCCTGCCGAGCGTTACCATCTCCGATTGCGGCGTCCCGGTTGCGAAAAGATCGATGCCGCGGCTTTTCGCGCAAGATTGCGAGCGTCCAAATGCCTGCTCGAAATCCCGTTGCGCGCGGTCTCGACGTTCCGCCTCGCTCAGTCCGGGCGCATAAGGGTCGGCGGACGTGACCATCCTTGAAATATTAAGAGCATCGGAAACGTCGGCATCTTTGTTACCCAGACGACGCGCGCGCTCCAGGTAGCGTTCTGCCTGTTGAAATTCGTCAATTTGATAGGCCGCAAGTCCAGCACCCGCAGCGCATCCGCCGGTGCATGAGCAACCGTCAGTGCACCGTGGAACTCGGAGAGCGCGCGGCTCGCATCCCCAATTCTCAGAAAAAGTTCGCCTGTTTGAGCATGCAAGGACGCCCCATTGCGTTCCGGAATTTCCGAAGCCAGAGCAATCAACTCGGCTTCTGCTATGGATGTATCTCCACGCGCAATCAGAAAACGGCAAAGTTCAAGCCGGGCGTTCAATCGGTTCGCTTCCGCCTCGCGAGGCCAAACTCCATATATTGCCCCGTGGTAGTAGCGCACAGCGTCCGATTCCGAACCCGCGCCGGCCGCGATGCGAGCAAGCGCAAGATTAATCGGAGCATCGGATGGCGCGTGCGCTTGCAATTCAAGCAAATAGGCCCGCGCTTCGCTGGTGCGTCCCTCGGCGGCCAGAGCTTGCGCAAGCTGAAACTGAATTTGAGTATCGTCGGGACTGTAAACCAGCGCCGTGTGAAAATCGGCGAGCGCCTCGGCGGCGTTTCCTGATTTCAATTGCTGCTCACCTGCGTCGAACCATTCTCTTCCTAGGGCGGTCAGTTTTCGATGATAATCACGCGTGATAAATCCGGTAAGAAAAAAGAGGACGATAACGATTAGGGCCGTGAGTGACAGCACGATCTCCCGGGAGTGAAGGAGCACGAACAACCCGTTGTCGCAGCGCGGACACTCGGTCGCGCCCGCGGGAAGAGGATTGCCGCACCGCGGGCATGGTCGCGCATTCTCATCTCTAGCCATCGCGCACATTCAATTCTAGGATATCGCGGCACGGCACGGCCGCAACGTTTTATCTCAGACCAGTTTTATCTCAGACCAGAATCTCGCGAAGAAAACTATCGGGACCGCTCTCGCGTCGGAGGCACTCGCTGCCTGTTCATCCAATGCTGCGCTTTCCCTTTCTGCAGTCGAATACAGTCTTGATTCCACGCTCAAACAGACAAGGGCGTCTTTCGCGTCGTCGTCGTTTTCCGCGAGGGTTGCGCGTTCCCAGTATTGTGAATCAGCTAGTTAATCCACTGTCCGGTGGCTAAACACTGGACCATTTCTTCCAGTGCGCTCGCAAACTCTGCAGGCCGGAGGGAGGGCAATCCCAAGCATTCTTTGCCGCCGTCGATCGCAGGCAGCCAAAAACAGCTATTCTCGACCGGCAAGCAAAGGAAGGCGGTAACCGGCAGTCCAGCCAAAGCCGTCAGCAGCCCGAAACCAGTTCCATCGGAAAGATGCGTATTGCTGAGCACCAGATCAACCGAGCGCGAGTTCAACAGATCGAAGAACGCTCGCGTATTGCTGGCAAAATGGCACCGGAATCCCCATCGATGCAGCCGGTTCGTCAAGGTCTGGCCACTACGAAAACTGTGTCCGATCAAAAGCACGTTCCTTCCGGAGAGTGTCATTTGTCGCCGCCCAAGTACCGACGCTTGATGGGTGGTCGCTGGGCCGCAAGCAAGGACGTGGTGCCCAACGCGCTTCTCGCCTTCACATGCTGCAGCTCGTAGCAGTCGATACGCCCCGACTGCGTCGCGAAATTGTTGAAACCGAGTTTTGCAGGAGCCTCTTGCCGGCGAGAGCGCCAGGCTCTTCCGACGGACTCGGGACGAGTGTTGAGTTCTTGCTCTGATGACCAGTCCCCACACCCCCTCACATGTGAAGTCACAATATCCGAAAACGGACTGCAGAGTGTCCTTCGCCGCTTGGAGTTCACGATCCAGCTTTGGCTCCCCGGACATGTCTGCTAATTTCGTGCAGCAGCGGTCGGGCCGATGCAGGAACTGCCACTTTGCCTTCGAGAATTTCATGGCGGTCTACGTTGTCGCCATACATAGCTTTGTCTCCACTCTTGTCAGCTTGCACCACGGCGCCGTCCAGGCTCACCCCTGCAAAAACGCCTTTGGCACGCGAGTAAGACAAAATTTCCGCATTCATTTTAACGTCGGTGGCAGCAGAGGCGTTTCGGCCTACCGGCCCGGCGGCTACCGAGGCGTCGGCTCCCAGCTTGAATTTGTCGCTGAGCAGGCTGTGCAAGGCGTGATCGTTCATGAAGAGCAGCACGATGTCGGTGGAAGAGCCGCCGATCTGATAACCCACGCTGCCGCCATCAATGGCCACGAATAGGGGTGCGCTCCAGCCGTGCTCGGTGCGACAGGTGGCCACTCCCCGGCCATAGTTGCCGCCGAAGATAAAGGCAAACTTCACGTCGCCGGGAATGATGGCGATGCATTTCGCCGTTTCAAGCAGTTCCTGAGGAATGCCCTCATCCGGCGCGTTCATGATCTCTTGAAAAACCTGAGCGGCTTTATGGATGCGATTCACATCATCGTCGCGGTCGGACGCGACAGCAGTCAGAGCTACAAGCAGACCTAGCGTTGTGACAATAAGAAGACGTTTCAACATTGTTTTTCTCCTCCCGAGATTGAATTCACGAGCAGAAACGCACCACCACTTCTTTGATTTCATGTCTCGGTTCAATTTGCGATGTGTGAGTAATCAGCACGGATCACGTCGATGGTTGCGGACGACCTGACCGTTTGGTCCTCGAACTAGGACTCATTCACCACGGCTGAGCACGCTTCCGACTAGGAGGTTTTGCCCTTGCAGCCGGCGTGTCCGCACGAACAATCGATGTCCGGAGTCTTTTCCATAGCTTCGCATTGTGTGCTGCAATATTTGCCTGACGTTGTTGTGCACGAACAAACGGGGTGTGCGCACTTCTCGCCTTTCGCAGTCGCCATTTTCTTCTCTCCTATTTCGGGCCAAAAACTAGTGATCCGAACCGCATCTTAGCCCCCGCGGCCAAGCACTTCTATCCAATAAAGGACACGCCTCGATTTGTGACGCGGAGTGTGCCAACCAAGAATGTCTGTAGCGGCGAACGATTGTGATGCAATTGTGATCTGATTTACTGTGGGCTGGCTTTCGAGGCAGAAATTGAGCTTACATACGCTACGAGTGCCTTCAAATCCTCGCTGCTCAGGGAAACGGGCGGCATTCCACCCTGTTGCATGGGGGCAGTGGGATGCTGCAGCATTGTGGCTAGGAGCGCGGGAGCGAGGGTTTTGCCCGCAAGCCCAGAGGCTGCTGCTGTACCCCCGACACCATTGACTCCGTGACAGCCAGCGCATCCGTGCGCTTTGTAGATCACTTCACCTTGGGACTCTTCCTTCGTCGGTACGGCTGTCACAACTGGTTTCCCTTTGGCTGGCACAGGCGGGGCCGACTCAGCAGGCGGCGGAGTTGCTGCAGCGGCAGCTGATTTCGCCCCGAGGCTGGTCACATAGGAAACTAGAGCCTTCATATCCGCAGCATTCAAAGTCAGAGCGACCATGCCGGCAGCCTTCATCTTGGCAGTCGGCGCTTTCAGAACAACTGCCAGTTTAGCAGGCGGATACTGGCTGGAAATGTTAGTCAGCGCTGGGCCAGAGCCTCCACCTCCGCTCGCTCCGTGGCATGTGTCGCAGTGTTGAGAATCGAAGATACCCTTCCCTCCGGCGGCGGTCGCAGCGCCTGCGGCGCTTCCCGTCGTTGCTTTCGCCGGTGCGGCTGCGGCACCTACTTTCGCTTTAGCGGGCGCAGGCGTGGTCGATCCGGCAGCCGGGGGTGCCGCTGCAGAAGCGGCCTTCGACGCTCCAGTCGTAGCAGATGGTTCCGCTTTGCCTGGTGCAGGTGAGGTCGACCCGGCAGCCGGGGGTGTCGCTGCGGAGGCCGATGTTCCCCCGAGGCTGGTCACATAGGAAACTAGAGCCTTCATATCCGCAGCATTCAAAGTCAGAGCGACCATGCCGGCAGCCTTCATCTTGGCAGTCGGCGCTTTCAGAACAACTGCCAGTTTAGCAGGCGGATACTGACTGGAAATATGAGTCAGCGCTGGCCCAGAGCCTCCGCCTCCGCTTGCTCCGTGGCATGTGCTGCAGTGTTGAGAATCGAAGATGCCCTTCCCTCCGGCGGCCGTGGCTTTGCCTGCTGAACTTCCAGCTGGCGCTTTCGATGCTGCGGCACCTGGTTTCGCTTTACCTGGCGCAGGCGACGGCGACCCAGAAGCAGGGGGTGCCGCTGCAGAAGCGGCCTTCGACGCGTTGGCTGGCGCGGCTGGGGAGGACCCGGGAGCGAGCGCAGTTGGCGTGACGTCCCCAGTCCACATTTTCAGGTGATCGACTTCGGAAACGTTGTGAATGGTATCGTGGCAACCGCTCGAAATACACGATATCTGGCCCGACTCGAGCGAAGCTAAAGACGGCATGCGCGCGAGATTTTCTTCAAAGTTGCGGGCACCCGCGTGGCAGTGCAGGCACTGCAGGTTGCTGTACGTCCCGTCTAAATGGATTGTTTTGGGTGGCGTGCTCACATACTCCATATAAAGGTACCTTAGGCCTTTGAGCTTGTCCTTCAAAGGGCCGTACATGGTGTAATCGGTGTGGCAGGTATAACAGGCTTTGTCCGCCGGCACGAAGTGGTTCTGAAAATGTTGGGCAGGGATGTAACTCGGATTCAGCACGTACAGGCTTTTTCCGTGGCTTTCCATGCTGTGGCACGAAATGCAGTATCTCGTCTGTTCGGAACGTTGTATGTGAAAAGACATTCCCGTGCCGATGCAGAGGGCCGGAAGAACGCATAGGCTTATAAAGGCGAGAATCTTACCCGTGGCTCCCACAGTGATCGAGGGACGGACGAGAAACACCCCCGCCAGCACGATCGTCAGGACGATCAATGCAATGAGGACCCCGGTTAGTCCAAACACTGCTCCTCCTTGCCGCGCGCTCGCCGAAATTACCAGCGGAACGCCGACGAGCGTATCGCCAAGTCGTTGCTCCTTGTCGCCTAGCTCGCAGATCCAGGTGATAAAGTCCCTAAATATGTGAAGCCTTCAAGTTCTCCTCGAAATCGGCGATTTTGTTTTTGTCTCTCGCCGTGATCTCGATTAGTTCCTCATCGGTTTTTTTCTGTACTCCCCGCGAAGAGAAATCGGGTACGCCGCGTTTCTTGCGCACGAGCGCGCGGCCGTGAAAGATATCCGACAGTTGTTGTCGAGCGACTCGATTCCCGAGCCGGCGCCGATGAAATCTGAAGCTAGTTGTCCGTCCTCGCATTTCATCTGCGATTCTCGGCGGGAGGAGAAACAGCGAAGACCAGCGAAATGAGATAAACCCCGATTCCCAGTCCCATCAGAATTACGCCAACGAATATAAAGAGCACAAACGAGAGTGGGTGAAACCAGAGCAGGCTGACAATTTCC
>Ga0307373_10002653_pt1 | contig 31999 bp, 62 predicted proteins | sample OX2MG_FD_202534 | JGI IMG/M metagenome (GOLD analysis project Ga0307373, IMG submission 202534) | Soil microbial communities from Risofladan, Vaasa, Finland - OX-2 | ecosystem: Environmental > Terrestrial > Soil > Coastal area > Acid sulfate soil | place: Finland: Risofladan, Vaasa | collected...
AGTATTGAAGTCGCTTGAAACAGAAAGATATTATTCGTTTAGTGTTGGTGCAGCTTGTAATAAGCTTCACAATGTAATTGGCGACATGAAAACAGTAAGCGGATTAACGGGCCCCAAATTTGAGAAGCTCTATGAGCGTTGGGCCGAGTTTGTAGTTAAAAATAACGATATGAGCAAAGATGAAGCCACATTAGAAGCATTTTATGCTACAATTAATGAATGGCTAACAGGTGTAATATCATGGCCATAAGCGATAGAGATAAAATCCTAGATTTGTCGGAATGGAGTGGCAACGTATTCTTTATCATGGGCAAGACTCAACAGCTTTTACGCAGAGCGCAGAAGCCAGAAAATGAAGTTAATAAGCTTATGGAAGATTGCAAGAATCAAGAGAGTTATCATGCTGTTTTAGGCATGTGTACAAAAGCGTTAGAAGATGCAGGCTACGAAATAACTTATGGTGAAGAAGAACGGTAGAGCAAGTAACAGAAGCAGAGTTAGCTCTGCTCAATAAACAACCTATTGAGAAACCTGCTAAAAAAGGGCGTAGATATATTACTCCAGAAGAGCAAAGAGCAAACCGTCTTGAAAAGGCAAAGGTTATCAAAGTAGTTGGTATGCTTAATGCTGATTTAGAGATTAATCAATGGCATGTTGATAGTCAAAGTAATTCTGCAATCTATTATGTAATAGATAAGCACACAAATGGAGCATACACTTGTGATTGTGATGATTTTGCAAGAAGAAGTCCTGAGCCATGCAAGCATATCTTTGCTGTACAATTACATTTAGGCGAATTAAATGCTAACTAAAGCTAAAGATGCATATGGAGAGTTCCTAGAAGCTGGGCTATACCATACGCAGTTTGGTTTAATGGAAGTTACGCCAAAAGGCAAGAAGTTATATCAAAGCGAAATGATTTGTCCAATAGACGGCAATAAATGGAAATCATGGTCGGTAGTTCCCGGCGAAGGCATGGGCACATTAAATAATGGTTACTGCAGTGAAAAATGTTACAAAGCTGCATGTAATGGTGCTGAACATAAGTTCAGCGGAACAGCTAGAGAGTGAATTGCGAGTATGACTAATGGATTAATAATAGGACATGACGCGAGATGCGAATATGCGAAAGACCCAGAATGTAATTGCTTGTGTGAGGGCAAGTACCATCAAATAGGTTGGCGTATGGAAGGTACAATACTACCTTTCTTGCGAGAGAAATACGTTTGTATCAAAGCAAACTGTTTCAATGAAGTTGGGCCAACAGAATTGTATTGTGAGGAGCATAAACGGAAGTGAATGTTGTATTATATGGCTATATTGCATTTTGGTTAGTAATAATTATAGCGTTAGTCAAAATGAAGGTTTGGGAGCATTGAGTACAGTAGAATTTGTCAATGATTTTGAGCAATCTGTTAAGCAGTTGCTCAGCTCCAATTTTGAAGGCATGATAGTATTCGGTTCAGCATCTGATGGCCGTTGGAAAAAAGGCAGTGATATAGATATGGTAGTTTATATTAATCGCTCAACTACATTGCGAGAGAGAAAGGCTATATATGATGCTTATTGGCAATTAAATGAGAAATACAAATTGGGCTTGGAGAATGTACCAGTAATGCATCCAATCATTTTCATAGCTGATAACAAAGTTAAGCGTATTCTAATGCATAAATTAATCAACCATGAAATCGGCTTTCTACCTAATACACAACAGCGAAAAATATTAAAGAAGATTTGTCCGCCTGAAAGATTAGTAAAACCATTTGCACATATAATATAGCAAAATAATGAAAATATGCGGCAATAATACGCCGAAACAATTACTTTATATCTACTGACTTTAACAAATTCGGGCCTATCTAGTGTATTATTTTTGACTTTAGCAATAGAAGGCAATTTATTTGACAGATAAAAGCGAGATTTATGGCGAGATTACTAATGCCTTCAAACACAAGTACGGCGAGTTAGGTTTCCAATTTGCACAAGAGTTTCTAACATCTGTAGCATCATATCATGTGCAAACTTCATTCAAAGAAGAGCTAAAGCATGATAGGGTGCGTTCTCATTTACTTTTGTTTTGGCGTAACGGTTGGCTAAAATCTAGTTTGTGTTTCCGAGTGCGTGAGATATTAGGCCATGAGAACGTAGAGCTAATATCTGATATTAGTAAGGCAGCATTGCGTGGAACAGTTGAGTATTCAGAAGAAAATAGTGCTCAATTCAATGCACCTAAAGTATTAAGAGCTTCTTTTATCATAGCAACAGAATTAGGTACAGTAACAGGTAAAGGATTAGGCAACGGTGAAGATTTGAACCAATTGCTATTACAAATACTAGAAGAAGGCACTGTTAATGTTGATTTATCCAAATTCGCAAAGCTAACACTAGACCAAAGGCAAGAGATAGAAAAGCAGTATCCAATGGTGCATTTTAAAGGTAATACTGCAATAGAATATGATACTCATTCTGTATGGATAGCAGGCACGTATAACGCTAGATATGTATTAGATTCTGCTTTCTCTAGTCGCTGGGAAATTATGATACCTCAAGTTGAGCTTAATAGCGAATTAACAAAGTATATTGATAGGCATAGATGGACGCTTCCAACAGATATTCCAGCAAAGATTCAACATAATTTACATAGAAATACTGAACGCAAATTCTTTGATGCATGGTATGAAGATTTGCCAGATGAAGTCTATGCGGTTAGTCCTTCAATATCACCACGTTTTTCAAGAGCAGTTAAAGTGTATAAGGTATGCAATAAAATGTATTGGGATATGGATTGCACAACACAAGATTTAGTTAATCGCATGAAATTGGTAATCAAATCACAGGGTCGTTCTACGCAGAGCATTAAAGAAGATATACAAGATTATTTGCGTCATGTAGGTAGGCCATTATTATTTGATGAGATAAAAGCAGTGCTACCTATAGATGGCATGACTCTAGCAAAGGAGCTAGAGGCATTCCAGAAAATACGCGATACAGATGGCACTTATCGCTACTTAGCAAAGAAAGTTTAGTCTAATGACAGCGTTAGTGGCGAAGCGTATCCATAGAGTTGAGCACAGTCATAGCATTCTCCATCATAGACTGCGTACTCTTTATCAGAAATTGGTGCATTACACAATGTACATCGTATTTGTGTTTTGCTCCGTTCCAATAGGATTAAAGCCATATCTGAGTATTGGGCATTGCCTCTATATTAATCTATTGGTGAATTGTTCTATAACTTTGCATGTATGCGGTTAGACGTTTTTCCCCTATTTAAAAATACTATTTAAATGTTATGAGAAAGGACTATATTTAAATAACATTTAAGTTTTTTACAGTCTAGGGATAAGGGGCCAAAGAGGCGAGAGATTGAACAACCATTTAATAGCACCAATCCTAGAATTATCATGCGTATCAGTGTTGGTGCGTGGGCGTGAGAGAGGATTACGGAAAGATGCTGTTTTTAGCAGCGTTGCAAAACTGCTACAGCTGTACAAACTTTCCTCAATTTCTTGCGTGAGCATCTTTTGCTTTGGCATTCCCTTTATGGTGAAATAAATGGCAAAAGTAATGAAAACATTTTCATTGAGTCAAGAAGCAGCAGTATTGCTGGAAAATCAATCAAACCAAAGCAAAGCTGTAGATGATGCAGTAATTGCTATGTTTGGTCAAAAGAATAAGAAAAACGAAACAGAAGGCATAGGTATAAAATGGACGCGTTCTTTTTACACTGTTTATGAGGAAATTGAGGCAACATATAATGGTAAGAAATTGACTCCAACAAAAGCATTACAAATTTTGAATCGCTTAAGAGCAATTGGCGAACCTGATTTTACAGAAAAGGTAAATGGTGAAAGCGTAGCATTTTATGCTGGAAGCTATGCAGTAGTATTATCATTCCTAAAAGATACAGTAGCAGGCAAATCTCCTATTTGGGAAGATGCAACTAAATGACTGAACAGCTTTGTATTATGCCTGAATGTGGTAAAAAGGCTACAAAGGTATGCAACAACCATTGGACTCCATTCTATTTCTGCGATACTGACGCTAAGTACCATGAGAAAATAATTGGGCATAAGGTAGAAGATTATGAGCAAATTGGAAAGATTATTTAGAAAGCTGTTTGCAGCTTGGGCATACATATCAAAGTGATATAAAATGAATAAATTAGACGCATTAATTACAGAAGAGCAATTTAAAAGGCTCTATTATGATGATTTATATTCAAAAGAAGATATTGCGAGACAATTCAATATTAGTGCTTGGACTGTACATAATTATATGCTACAGCATGGTCTAAAAGAGCGAACTATGAGTGAGGCCATTATGGCAGTTGCTAAAAAGAAATATGGTGTAGATTACTATTATAATCCAGAATTAGATATTCGGCAGAATCAGAGAATTAACATAAAGTTAAGAGCTTTTAGAATGCTTGGTGGTGCAAAATGCGTTAATTGTGGTTGTACAGATATTCGCATACTTGAAGCAAATCATAAAAATCTTGATGGTTATAAAGAGCGTAAAGGTTATTATCAAGGTATGGCATCGGGCCAGATTTTATATATGAATATTCTAAACGGCAAAAGGAAAACTGATGATTTAGAAGTTACTTGTAAAATTTGCAATGCTTTGCATTATGTCAAAAAGAAATTTGGAATAATGAATTATAAAGTGATTTGGGAGCAGAGTTAATATGAGCATAGTAACAGAATTATTAAATAAGAGGCAATTTCAGCTCAATGAAATGCAGAAGCAAATAGCTCCTATTATAGAAAATAGTAATAAAAATGTTGTTATTTCAGCATTAACAGGCTCAGGTAAAACATTGCTAGCTGAAATTGGAATGTATAAGGCAATTAAAGAAGGTAAAAGCATTATCTATTTAGTTCCGCTAAAAGCGTTGGGTAATGAGAAGTACACTTATTTCAAAGAGTTTTTCGATAATGAAGGCTATAAAACTACTATTAGAAGTGGCGATTACGATTCAGAAGATGATGATTTGCCAGAATACGATGTGGTTATTGCAACATATGAAAAAATGGACTCATTACTTAGGCATAGAAATAAGTTTATAGAAAAAGTTGGTCTTATAGTTGTAGATGAAAGCCATAGCATTGGCGATACAACTAGAGGTAGTACACTTGAGATTTTGCTTACTAGATTGATGATTAAATGCCAAAATGCAAGGATAATATGTCTTACTGCAGTAATGCAAAATAGTAATGAGTTAGCTAAATGGCTTAATGCTGAATTTTGTTTAAGTACATGGAGAGCAGTTCCACTAGCAGAAGGCGTTTCATATTGGGAAGGTAACAGATTTACAATTATGTGGAAAGATGGTAGGCGAGACCAATTTGAGCAATTAGCACCTGATTTAGTTACTTCGTTAGCATTACAAACTATAGCTGTACAACAGGCTCAAGTATTAATAGCGTGTATGAGTCGCAAGGAAACTTATACCATGTCTAGGCGTATAGCACCAGAAATTAGTAAATGCTTAACAGAAGATGAAAAGGAGCAATTAAATATGCTTGCTGAGCATATTAATAATAGAGAGCTAGCTGAATTTCTTAAACAAGGTGTTGCTGTTCATAATGCTAGTCTCAATAAGCAACAAAGATTGCTTATTGAAGAAGCATTTAAACGAAGAATATTAAAGGCTATTTCATCAACAAGTACGCTATTTCAAGGCTTGAATCTACCTGCTAGGCGTGTTATTGTGGTTAATATTAAGCGATTCAATCCTTATGCAACTAACGCTAAAGAAAAATTCAAGCGCATACCTAAATACGAATATAGTAATTTAAGCGGTAGAGCAGGTAGATATGGTCTTGACCCATTTGGTGAAACTATTTTGCTTGGATTTCAAAACTATTGTAAAAACTGTAATTCGCGATTAGATAATCCTACACAATTGCCTCAAAAATGTTTTCGTTGCGGTACATGGGCGTGGTATGATGATACTGCATTTAGTCTATTAGACTATCTTAAGCAACCTAATGAGCTAATCAAATCACAATTAGGCGATGAATTTCAAATGTTCTCGCATGTGCTTAGTGAAGTAAGCATTGACCAACCAATAAGCATAGATGAACTGCGACACTTCTTTAGTCTAACATTTGGAGCTAAATTCCAAAGAGTAGAAGCAAATGTTGAACATGCTCTTGAGCTAGATATGGATAAGCTGGGATTAATCTACAAAGATAATGAGCAGAAGCTACATACTTCATTGATGGGCAGATTAGTAGCTATGACATACATTAATCCATTGTCTTATGCAACAATTAACCATTATCTTATGGTAGATAAGGAATACAAAATAGATAGTTGGCTTCAGCATATTATAGAATGTCCTGATTTCAAGCGTGGAGCACCGCAAGAACCTGATTATGTTAAAGTATTAAAGTATTGGATAGATGGGCATGAAATGGAGTGCCATACTACTAACTCATGCGGTGTTTGTATCAAAGACATAACAGGCACTTCACCCGGCGATATTCACTTAGGTAGTGAATTAGGCCAATGGATTGCTAATGCAGCAGGAGTAATAGCTGCAGCTAAGAGAATGCCAGAAACAGTTAAGCAATTACAGAATTTAGAAATACGTTTGAAGTATGGCGTTACTGATAACTTACTTGATTTGTGTAAAATTCCATTTGTTGGCAGAGAAATATCGCGTAAGCTGTTTGACTATGGTATTACAGATAGGAAAATGCTGAGAGATAATATAGATGAAGAAAGCGTTAAGCGTATTTGTTTCCGCTACCATAGCAGAATCAGAGAGGTAGTAATGCGATGAACCTCTGCCAGAAATGTTATGAAGCTATTAAAAAAGAAGTATTGCAAGATCAAGGCATAACATTCTATGGGGCTAGGCAGATTTTCTTAGATGCAGAGTGTGAGTTTTGGGCACATAAAGCATTCAATGTATTTGCTAGACTTAATGGTTGGCGTACTGCTACAGAAGCAGAAAAGGCAATATTTTTGAAGATTTTAAGTGATTTAGAATGAGCAATGAAGATGATGAAGATGCACAATGTCCATGTGAAGTTTGTGGACATACAATGCAAGAATGCGAAGATTATGAATGCGAATGTTGTGGTAGCAAAGCTGAATATGAGCACGAGCCTCATTTAATAGAAAGGCGAAGAATTATGAGTATTGATGATAAATTAATAGCTAGAAAGAAACAGCAAAAAGAAGAGCCGAAACAACCAATAGTTTCAGGTATATATATGTCTAGCAATGCACCAGAAATTACATGCTCAAAATGTGGAGCAAAAGGCGATGGTATTACTATTGAATCCGGCGGAGAGGGTTATACCTGTAAGAAATGCGGAAATGAAGTATTTTGGTAGAATTTCCAAATACGCCAGATGATGGGCATAAACATCAATGGTATAGGCCAGATAGCGACCCTATTGGTTGGCCAAGAAAATGCAGTCTTTGTGGCAAGAGAAAAGGTAGAGTTGGAAACAAAAGCGGAAATGTTTAATCAAATGGCTTATCGGCTTCTGTGAGTTTGTTTAGCTCATTTAATTCTGCATCTGATACTTCGCTTATGAATGCTTCCTCTTTAGGAGCTTCTACAGGCATATATTCATCTTTCTTTTGGGCATGTTCCTGTAACCATTGTGCCATATCAATATCAGGAAATAGTTTAGCAAACATATCGGGCCTAGTCATAAAGGCTAGAGGGTGTGTTTCTGCGGCATGTTTGTACATCATTAAGTCTATATCTTCATCGCTTTCTGCGTATCCTAGCTCAAAGACTAAGCCGTAACCTACTTGACATGAACCGCATATTACTCTATATAATTGTTGTGCCAAAATCAAACAATTCCTTTATTCTTGATATGTTTTTACTCTATATGCAGTAGCTTTTAATTTGCGAATAGTCTTGTACTTCCAACCATATTTTTTATGCAGATATTTTGGTGTGTGTAATAATATGCTACGCTTTCTTATATTACCATGTTTTTTTGATTTATGTTGTTTCTTAATACGCTTTTTAATACGTTTGAATTTTTTGTATTTTTCATAATCAATTAATCGTGGTTGCAAAAATGTTTCTGGTTCTGTGCTTAGTAACATTCGCATTAATATCACTTCTCAAATAGCAGAGAGCCATTCTCAATTCTAACTTTTAATTCATCGCCTTTATTCCAATCCATGGCCTCAACTAATTTCGCTGGAATAGTTACAGTATATCTGCCTTTTGATTCTTGCAATTTGACTGTCATATTTTCACCCTAGACAATTCTAAACATTTGTTTAGACATATTGATAAACATTTCTCTAGTAATGCTAGACAAATCTCTAGCGTTTTACCGAGTTTTAGGATAAATGGGCCTGAAAGCTAGGCCCCCGACCCGAAAGCATATGAAGCATAACACACTTGCTATAGTTGCTATAGAGCAAAATTCCAATCTCCAAATAATGCTAGTATTCCAACAGCTATGATGCAGCCAACTCCATAGAAGCCGAAATCTATTGCCCCATTAGTCCAGAAAGGATTATGCTCTGTCCAAACATCAAATGTATTCTCTTTTATTATGCTAATTACTAATATAGCCATTAGCCCAATAAAAGGCTTATTGAATAGTGCAGAAGTCATAAAGGGTATTAACATGCCGTACCCTATATGAGTGTCTGCGGCTAAGAGAGCTGTATGCTTTCCAAGCCAACCCATTTTACAATGCCCCTCTTATTATCTTCTCTATCATCTTGATTTTGCTAATACCATAGCTTCGTAGCAGGCATAATATTCCATTGATAATATCATTTATTCCCTGCGATACTTGTCCACTTTCATATTCAGTAATTCCCTGCTCTATCTGCGGTAAGCATGTAGTAGGGCTAGGAGTTGGCGGCGGTGTTGTACCGCCTGTACATGGCCCACTTGCTATTACATCGTTAAATGGTAGTACATCGTATGGCGTATCTGCTTCTGATGCTACTTCAACAGTAGTAAATGCTGATGGATTTGGTGAATACCCTTGCAGATTTGTTCCTGTTTGCGAATCCCAATCATTAACTCTTTGCTGATCATATTGGATACAGTATTGCCCACTATTCTTTAGTGTAACATCATATACTGCTATGCCTGCAGGTGTAGTTGCTGTAGAGAAGCCACCTTCAAGCATACTCCATGATTGCCCAGCTGCAAGTGTGAATAGGAAATAGACTTCTTGTGGATTAGTGCCAATATCAATAATGCCTATTGGCGGAGAATTATTTGCTACTCCATTATCTGTTAGTGGTGTTAATGCAGTAGCAAAGCTTACACTAAATCCAGAATTTGCTTCATATACTGGCCAAAAAGCGCCGCCAAAGAAATAGCCATTACGAAGTAATATACTTGTTGCTGTGCTTGTACCATTATTCTTAAATGTCCAAACAACTACGCCTTGCGTTGGGTCGTTATTATACCATGTCCAAGTTGCTGTAATGTTTGCACTAACATTCTTTGTATATGCTTCTGGAGTAAATGCTAATTTACGCTTCGGCTCGCTAATGATTCTGTGAGGCATGTTTGATCTTATCCATTAAACCTTTATAAGTGTGTTGTTTCTATTGGCCCTATATGAGAATACCAAGATTGATGCTACCTAAACTGCGATTGTCGAAGCCTATATTTGCCTTTCTTATCATAGTTGTTAATGCTACCAATTCCTATATAGTGCCTATTTATGTACATACACAAAACATTGTTATTTTCACTGCTGTCATGCTTAATGGCCTTATCATATTATTGACAACATATGAAGCCGTTGCGCCACCACTAGCTAAAGCCTAGCATATCTACTCTAATTTTTTGCCAGCACTTTGGGCAATATGTTTCGTAAATTGTATCTTCGCGATGAGCGTGTTTGTGGTATGCATCTGTTGGGTCGTATGAATTAGGTTTAAACTCCGCACTAACTGAATGACCATAACAAATATCCTTTTTGCAGATAAAACATTTCAACTCTGCTTGATCTGGTTTGTCATTATTGCAGAAATCGCAAATGATTTTCGTAGATGGAACTATCATTTGTGTATCGCCTCATCTTCAAAATCCATTAAGCTTGGAGTAGAATACTTCTGCTCTTCTTTGAATTGCCCAATATCTCTTAGCACTCTCTCATAGCCTTTCTTTGCCCATTCTTCTGTTATTTCTATTACAATATATTTACGATTAAGCTTTTCACACACACTAGCAGTTGTTCCGCTCCCCGAAAATGGGTCAATAACTAAATCGCCTTCCTCAGTGGACATTTTTACTAGCATTTCTACTAAACTTATAGGAATTTGTGAAGGATGCCCAATATATTCAGGTGTATATTCTTTAACTACACCAGCTTCTATTATGCTCCTAGGATAGCCTATGTTTTTACGATATATAAGCTCTTCTTCACCAGTCCACTTGAGCCTAGATGCTACTGGTTGCATAGAGCCTTTAAGATGTGAACCGGGCGGTTTGCTTGCTAATCGTATTTCTTCATCGCCTTCTGGATTTGTACATACCCGTTTTATATCATAATGTGTATCTGCTAGTTTAACATCATCAAATCTATATTGGAATATATTAGCATGCGCTCTTAAACAGTAGCGTCCATCGCCCATTGATGGTCTATCTATTTTACTCCAAATTATTTCTTGCATAAATCTAAATCCTATGCGTTCCATGGCTACATTATATGCACATTGGTAAGGCTGCATTCCAAATAACCATACTACACCGCCTTTTGCTAAGATATTTTTCATTTGGAATGCCATTTTCCTAGGTTCTGGTACTTTCCAATTCTCAAGTATTATCTGATTCTCAGATTGCTTTGCTGTACTGTCGAACCATGGATAATCATTTATAATACAATATACAAATTTTGGTATTAAAGGCAACACCTCAAAACAACTACCATTAACAATAATGCCATTAGGTAATTCATATATAGGAAACTTTGCCTTTATTGTCTCTATTATTGCTTTTAATTGGTTTTCATTCATTTTATCCATCTTCTTGCTATAGCTAAAAACTCATCTTCGCTAATAATAGGGTTAAATGATAATGTTGGATAAAATTTGAAAACATTTGATTTTTTCCATGCACTACCACAACATACAACATATGCACCATGAAACACATGATTAGTTTGCTTAAGAATTTCATGTAATATCCAATCTTCATATACTATTAATTTTTCAGTTGTACCGCTTACATCTTGTAATTTAACTGATATTATAAATTGACGTTGATCATTATCTCTTAAAATAAAATCCGCTCTATAAAGATAATCTATATTGCCTGATTTAATACGAAAATCATGTTCTTTACCATATGGTTTTAATTTCATACTTTGAAGTTTTGACACTAAACTATCGCGCGCCATATTTCCACGCTCTGATTTTGATTCATATTTTTTATATTTTGGTACTTGTATAATAGAATATGGTGGTGATTCGCCATCAGCATACAAATAATCAAATGATTCTCTGTCTATTCGCTTTATTTCTTTTACATTTGCTTGCTGATTATCATTAATATTCTCAAAAGATTCTAATGATGGCATTTTTGCTCTCATTGCTCAAAACTCTCCAATGTTGGTTCAATATATAGATTAACTTTTTCATTTGCTGGAAAACCACTTATTTTAATAGATACAGGTTGCCCAACAGTAGTAACTATCTTTTTAAGTCTTTCTTTTTGCCTTCTTGTTGTGTGATGCATTTTGCCTTGGCATGAGCAATGACACTCAGGATTCTTAGCATTTGAGCATCTTGAGGTATGCATTATATTAACTCCTTAATTGCTGCATTCCAGAATATTTCTGCAGCTATGCTTTTCTTCTCTTGCTCTAGCAATCTTTCAAATCTTACTGATTCTGCATATACCCAACGCTGTTGTATATCATCTCTACCAGTAGCCTTTACTAAGCCTAACGCAATAGTAAATGACAGAATTTCAGTTTCTAAATCGCCTAATTGTACTGATACAACGCCATCTTTAATAGCTTCTTCAATACGCTCTTGTGCTCTCTTTACATATAAATCATCGGCTTTCAATTCTGCAATCTTTATGTTCTTTGATTTGATGAAGTCATGTACAGGCGGAATAAAAGGATATTTCGCCATTAGCTCTAATTCTGCTTGCTCCATTTATTTCACCATTGTAAAAGTAATTAATGCATTATCTTGCAATAGATTAATAATGTTCCAATTTTTGCCATATATCTTCTTAGTAAGACAGGGTGTCGCTTGCCAAAATGCAGCAATTTCTATTAATTCTTTTGTTTCAGCAGGAGCCATATAGCTATTTGCTTTACAAGAAATAAATAGTTTTGAGTGCATAGGCTCATGTACTACTCTTACATCACTTACCGTATTAGCCGCTATTGTATTATCATTTGTAATAGTTAATATAAGCCCTGCAATTACATCAATACCCTTTGATGCTGAGCCACGTTGTACATGAGTATAACCAGCCATTCGTAACGCTGTAATGGCGGCCCATTCAAGTTTATTACCCTTAGCTTTTGTGTTCAATAGGTTTCGCCTCAACTATGTTTTTTGTATAACGACAATCAGGATAATTAACGCAGCCGAGAAACTTACCATATTTGCTCTCTCTTATCTTCAATACTCCGCTATCTCTTGGGCATGTTTCAACTGCTTTACCCTGTACAATTAACTCGATAATCCTCTCTTTTAAACGTAGCCCCCAATCAGGCACTCTATTTATGCGTTTGGCCTTACCTATTGGAAATTGAGAAGTAATAGCTTCATGTTCGCCTTTCTCAGGCTCATACAAAAGAGCTAGACGAATTGCATCTTCACCGCTATTCCTAGAATAGCCTGATACTGTGCTAACTGAGCTGTACACCATTACCACGACTTTTGGCTTTGCTTCAATGCGATAAACATATTCTGTAGTGCCATAAGGCGGAGTAAAGTCTTTTGCGTCAAACTCTTTGAGCACGGCCTCAAATGCATCTTTTGATATTTCAACATAGCTCATACTACTCACTTCTTTATGTATGGCCCTTCTCCACAATACTTGCAGAAAGGTGTACGTTTTACGGTTTCATCAAAACTAAGGTCGCTTGCTTTCACTTTCATCTTGATATATGTATCACGCCCACATTTTGGGCATCTATCAGGTACATCACTCATTATTTTCTCAGCTCAAATATTTGATTTAATTCTCTTATGATGCCCATTATTGTTGTACATCTGTTATCTGCTGCTAGATATATCAATTCTGGTAATTTTGCTGGTTTCGGTAAAAATACAATAGTTGGTTTATGCTGACCTATGAACCAACCTGCTTCCATATTTGCTGATGTACCACTTGGTGCAAGTAATACACATGCCTCAGCTTCATGCATAGCTGTATAATCTTTCACAAATGCTCTTTGTGCTATAGGGTTTTCTAATATTCCTAATTGTTGTTTTGCATCAAACTTAGCAAAATTCTTATCTATTTGTGCCCATTGGAAAGACTCTGCTTGTGCTCTATAATCATAGACAGAATAATCTGCATCTGTTAGTGCCTTTACCACTTCATCGTGTGATTCATGCTTCCAACTTGAAGCTACATATATGCGGGTCATTTTACTCTTGGCACCTCGTCTAAATGATGAAATATTTTAAGCATATGTTTCCTTGCCCATCTTAGCTCTATATCAGCACCTTTTGACTTAGCAATATAATACAAAGCATTACACTTTGCTAACCAAGCAATATCATATTTATACCAAAATTCTGATGGCAATGACTTAGACACCATTTCTAAATGCATATAATGTGTAAGATGAGGTATAAATGCATAATGCCCTCTTTCTATTAATGCATTACCTATCAAAATTGCCTTTCTTGTATTTTGATGCGCTATTCTAGCTGCATCATGTATATCATCAGTAATTGGCTTATATGGCCCTGCTACATAGATGAATAATGGTTTTGCATCAAATGACATTTTAATTCCCTACTGTTTGCTCCAACGTCTTTGTGCCTTCTCTTTCCTTTTTCCAGAAATTCAATTCCGCTTCTATAGCTCCATGCGATATACCTCTAGCTTGAGCAGGTAGAGCAAAGATGCTATTTGGCTCAACTGCTTGCTCTGTTAGTATATCATCATATCTCTTGCGTTTAGTTATCTCTACTGAGCCTTCAATTATTGTGCCGTTATCTCTTAATACCATTTCAGCAGAATACTCTGCTAATGGCGGTGATGCCTCTACTTTCATATTTTCATCATGGTAAAATCTGCGAACTATTCTAGGCATTTTGCTTCTTCCTCAATAATCTTAATTGCCTAAAATGTGTACAATGACATTTTTTGCCCCAAAATTCATAATTGCATTTACCAGTTCTATGATATGGAACTGCTGGGTGTCCGCAATCACAAGTGATATTCATTGCTCTCTTTATCTCTTTTTATTTGCTCTTTTTCAGCTTTTAAATCTCTTTGTTCATCGCCTAAATCATTGGCACCGCATTCTTCACACCATATTTCTTCGGTTGCATCTGTGTCTAATTCAAAGCCAATTACTTTGATATATTTGACCTTACCAATAAGACTGCCACATTTTGGGCATCTTGGGGCACTTATTGCTCAGCCGCCTCTTGCTCTTTCTGCTCAGTATCTTCTGCTTTCTTTACAGCCTCTTTAGCTCTTTTCTTGGCGCTTGTTAATTCGCTATCACTTTCTATTCTTGGGGCCAAATAATATGCTATCTTTGATGTGCCAACCATATCATTTTCCTCTATTACATTTGAAACTAGCTTACAAGGCATATTATGGCTAAATTCAAATATCACTTCTTCGGCTCCTAATGCTGCTACCATATTATCGAATACTTCAATATCATATGAAGATATTGATGGCTTGCCTATTGCAATATCTACTGGAAACATGCTACCTTCTCCAAATCTGCTTTCGCTTTTACCAGCATCTCCAACGGCTTTAATAGTAATAGCATTATTCTCAGCATTGAATGTTGCATTCTTTGATATTAACAAAGCATCTTTAATAGCCTCAGATATGCCAACTCTATCCATTTTTAGCTTTACATCAAATACTATTTTTGGCATTCTGGAAAGTGATGGCGCCTCATTAAAATGCAATAAGAATGTTGTTTTTCTTGTCTTGCTTTCAGCAATAGCATTTAATTCACCACTTACTACTTCAAGCCCAAATGACTCAGTAGCCCTAGCTACATATTTATCAATGCCCGGCGGAGCATTAGAACCACCTTTAGCCCTAGTCATTCGTAGTCCTAGACGTACCTCTCCTTCGCATGAATATTCATCAAAATCATCTGCTGTTATCTCAGCGTCAAGCATTCTATTGTGGCTGCCATTCATAGTTCGTACTATTAGCCCAGTTTCGCTAAAGTAAAATGGTACTACTTCTACATCTTCCAATGGCCCAATACAATTCAATATGCTTTTGAATAGTACAGGACTTCCTTTGCATTTTAGAGTGCCCATTTTGAACACTGGTTTTGCTACTGGTTCTGGTACTGATGCTTTTGGCTCTTGCGGAGCTTCTGGCCCTTGCGGCTCTTCTGGCTGTTCAGGTTCTCTTACTTGTTGTTCTTCTGCCATTCTTATTCACTTAACCATTTATGTAATTCCGCTTCTAATTTTTTTGCTTTTTGTTTATCAATAACTACCCAACCAATCATATTAGATTGATGCATTGCGCCTAATATATATATCTTTAGAAATATTTTATCTTTAGATACATATATGCCTTCAAAAGAGTGTAATTCGCTCTTAGGCTCACTTTGTTCATCACTACTCATTGAAGTATATTTGCTTTCTTCTTTGCTCATATTATTTCACTTTAATTAATATGCTACTTGTATTCCATTCATAGTAGCTTGCACTTTGTCGTGATTTATTTTCCAAATCTTATCATATGCATCTCTGATAAGACTATCAGCTTCATTTGACAGTTTAGCATCATCTGCTACTACTATTATCGTATAGACTTTGCGATACTTTTCTTCTGTGCTCATTCTACTTCAACCTCAATTGCTTTCATTTCTACATCTTCTAAATCTGGATATTTGTCTAAAGTAATATCTATCATTTGATCGCATTCATCTTTAGTATCATATTTTTGTTGTGATATGCTACCATTCTTATTTGTTATTGCCCATTTCTTTGTCATGCTAATCACTTAGAAATATGCGTCAAGCTCAGGGATTATTGCAGTATCTTTCAGCTTTGATTTTATCTTTGGTGCCTCTTGCTTCTTTGAATCTGATGGCGCTTTCTCTGCAAATATAGGTTGCCCGTACTGCCCATCATACCCAGCCTTAATTGTTAGCTTTCCAGCTCTATTCATCATAATAACTTTAGCTACAAATGGGCCAACTTGTGATTGCAATTCTTGTTCATCACTGCTTAATAGTATCTCATATTCAGTCTTATGCCAAATGAATAATTTATCAATTATTTCTTTACGCTTCTTTGGTTTATATCCAGCTCCTTTTAGCAAATCTTCTAATGGTAGCAGATTAAATTGCTTTTGTGTATTATATGGGCCACCATTACTTAATTCTGTTATCCTTTCTAATACGCCTTTAGTCATAGCCTTACCACACACTGAGCAAACACCAGCTACCTCTGCAGAAGTCTTACATTTACGATGGCCTGCAATATGATACTTACCATATTCAGGCGGTACTTCTATTGTACCAACAAAATTGAGATTTGGCGCTCTTTTAATAGTACCAATAATATTCTTATATGAAGGCTCGCTCATAGCTAAATCTAGTATTGTTGCTTCTCTACCTACACGACTTAATTCTGCCATATGAGGGTCGCTAAAGCTTACCAAAGGAATACCTTTAGTTGCTGCAACTTTGCTATTCATTAGAGGGTCGCTACTAAGGCCAGTTTCCAATGCGAGAATAGCTGAGTTATCTCCAAATGCTTCAACTATGGAGTTATATCCAGTTTTGAAGGCAAATATACCATTCCACGGCGTATAGGTATGAGCAGGTATAATACTGATATTCAAGCCCCCTGCTATCTCAGCTAATTTACGACAATGCAGATTGAGTTTTGGCCTACCATCACTATCTAAATCGCCAAATGAAGATACTTGCTGTCTAAACGCATAAACTTCTTCAAAGCTTGGGAATAGCAAAATATTATGTACTGATTTGAAATTGCCGTTATCATAATACTCATTTGAAACTTCTGTTGTTAGCATAAAGAGTACATCATTAATGTTGTTTGTAAGCAATTGCTTATCATCTTCATAATTCAATTCTGCTTGAATTTCCTCTATCCATTTGGAATGTAAGCAATCACCTGTGCCAATTACATTAATGCCCTTTTTCTTTGCTACTGTAGCTAATTCTTCAATAGTTATGAATTTGCTACAAGCAGCTGCGAATCTACTATGGATATGTAGGTCTATGATTGTCCATTTGCTTATATCTATTGATGTTGTACTCATTAATATCGCTTCCTTTGCTTTTCAGTAAGCTCTTTCTCTGCCAATTCTGTTATTGGTTTTTCCCATTCTGTAGTTGCTATCATTGTTGTTATATCTGAAAGCGAAACTTCTTTGATTTCTGGCTTCTCTCTATCACCAATGCTATCCTTTCGCGAAACTATGATATGGTACAAATTCAATTTATCATCTTTAGTACCTAAGCGTAACTGATGCTTATATTCAGATACACTTTCAACAAGCGTATCGAATTGCTGTGAAGCAACTGCAGAATTATCCCACGCCCCTTTTACTGTTAGCCAGTATATTTCCTTATATTCGCCTAGTTTCATGTTTATTCACTTATACTATACATTTATCTGGCCTTCTAAATTGTTCTATTGCCTGATAAGTAGGTTCATAACTGCATTTCAAACAATGTAATCTTCTTACACCATCATCGCATTCTTCTACAACAAATGTTGTATTGCTACAATTTGGACATTTATCTTTGTCGCTCAATCTAATATCACCATATGCTCCATATTGAATATATGAGCTTGTGCATCGAAAAACTGATGCAAACATTTTACATCATCTTCAAGCGGAAAGTCAAATACATAGCTTACTTTCTTGCCCCAAGATAGAGCTAATGCTATTTCTGCTGTAGATGAAGCACCAATATAACCGTTGTAATTATACACTACTAATTCATCGCAATCTTTGAGTAAATGAAGATAACGCATTCTATTCTCTAATAGATTCTTGCTTTCACGCTGTACTGGTGTGAGATTATTTAGAGTGCAGAATTGCATCATTAAGTTAAAGTTTTGCTGAGAGCCACAAATAAGTTGCATTAACCTGAAACACCTTCATTATAACAGAGACTGCAAGACTGACCAGCACTAACTCCATGCCAGCAAATATCTTGCTCAATAATAGTAACTTTGTTCTTTTCATCAATCATGGTTGTAACGCCTCAATTTCTAAGCCTTTCTTTGGCTCCCATTGATTGCACCATGATACTGATGCTTCATAGACAAGCTTATCACGCATATCTGATTCAACATATCCTATTACATCTGTGCCTGTTATATCGCAATATAATGAAGAGCCAAATGACTTCATATGAGGGCATTCAGCACAGGTCATTCGCTGATAGGCATTATTAAGTGTATCCTTAGCGTAATGTGTGCGGAAAATCATTAGAAATGGTATTAGATAATCTGCTCTTACATACCACACAAAATCAGTTGATTGATGAAGTGCCTCTTTTGGAATCATCTCTGCTTTACAGAATTTGTTACGCATATTTGGGTTGTATTGTAGATAGCCTATTTTACACCAAAAATGTATATCAACTATGCTAGACATTTCCCGAATATCAACTTCATTACGATACAGCTCAATAGGTAATAGATTACCTATATGCAGAACATCTTTCTGCTTAACTAGCTTAAGCTTATATTCTTGTTGCGTTAATTCCATGCTTGCCATTATTTTACATACCACGCTACTATTTTTTCAAGTAATTTATGAATTGCTCTCAATTCATTCATAAGATTCTCATATTGTGCTTCAGTCATTACTTATCCCACTTCCGCGTTACTTCTCTTACTTGGGCATTTTGAGTGCCAGTAACTTTGACGCTGTACAATATCTTGCCTCTACCAAACATTCTTGAGCGGAAAGCTTCAATATTGCACCATGTTGTATTTATATCAGAGTTCTCCATTCTTCTGCTTCTCCAAATCTCTTTTACAAAGAATTTATGCTTATCCCCAAATGGCTCTAATTCGTAATCTTTTCCCTTTGCAAATTCTGATTCAGGTTGATTCAAGATTAATACTAAGCATGACCTAGACGCTGAGAGATACTTGAGTCTGTATGCTACAGCAGAGCACTCTAATAATGCTTGTCCTCTATCTTTAGCGTCCATACTAGCAAATTCGCCTAGTATTGGAGCACCTAAACTGTCTAATATGATTAGGTCATACTTATGCGAAGTGTCTATCTTCTTAAGCTCAACATACATATCTGACCATTTAGGCTTGTACACATATGTAATGCCTTTTGGAGCTTCTTTGAAATTACGCTCATCATCAGCGTAAAATATACTTTTGGCAGGATTAGTAAGCTTCTGTGCTGCATTAATTACTTCATGTGCAAATGAAGTCTTGCCACTACCAGAATTGCCAAATATTTCTATTACATCATTTCCTGCTAATTGCAATAGCTCCATATATAGATTTGTTGCTGGGGTGTACACTTGTTTCTCATCTGTAGTTGCAGTTATTGGAGTTGTAGGGGTAGTATTTGTACTTTCTGTTGCTATACTAGTTATTGCCATTCTTATTTCACTTTAATTATATCCTGCCTCTATTGCTTGCTTCTGTACATCAAATGTATTACTTTCAATCTCGCCCTTCGACGCTTTCTGACCAATAACAGCCTGTACAAGCCCATTTAAATCCTGCATTCGCGTCTTTAATAGTTGAGAGTTTTTGTCCACATCTATTGCAAAAGTATTTGAAAGGTAATCCTTCTCGCGCTGCGTTCTTTCGCCCAAAAAATTTAAACAAATGAGCGAATAGCTGCATTGATCGCACTCATTCTTAAAAATAGGACTATCCCAATCAGGCACTATGCCATTGTTAATATTATCATAAATTCGTTTAGCCTTATCAACAATTCTATGATGCACATCTTCAAGCGGCTTAATAGTCCAATCCCAAATTTCAAATGTTCTTAGATTTACATAATACAATCTAGCTTCTTTTAGCTTTAAAGCATAAGCATATTCAGATGCTTGTGCTAGATAAGAAGCTATACCCATGTCCCAACCACTTGCTGGTTTTTCACCAAATTTCCATTCATCAACTATGCCATCATGTACAATATCAGCTCTACCTTTTATGATAAAGTCATCATTTTCATACACTTTAACGCCTTTTTCGTACTCTGCATTCTTATAATCTGGGTGCGATGATAAGAAATTAATAAGACGCTCATGTAAAAGACTACCTCTTAGCATTACTGCGTTTGGTGGATTAACAGAATGAAACTTGATATTGAAAACAAGCTTCGACGCACAATAGAGTAATTCCGAAAGATAGAATACGCCTTCTTCGCGTACTAGATACTTTGGATTAGGGTCGAATAGCTTATGCTTCAACCATTCAGATGTTTCTTTGCTTGTTGCTGTCAATTTATTTCACCGCTAAAAGTGAGGGAGAGGACAGTGCGACTGCCCAGACTGTAGTTGTTTTCGTGCTACCCATTTTTCTACCGCTCCATAATGCTAGGTATTGTTGCATGATAGAGCTACTCCCTCATTGTAGTAATACTTGATTTGCTTTTACCGATTCTTTCGATTGTGCATCAGCTAAAATGCCTAATGCATCTGATGTTTCTTGTAATGCCCTTATGATTTCTTTATTCAGCTCGTCTTGGGTTTTACATAATTGAACATTTTTGATGCAATTATCTATGTTATCTACTGCTGAACGAATTGGATTCCTAATACTCAAAGCTTACACACCCATCTTAATAATAGCTCTGCATCTGTTCAAGTTATGATATTCTGGCTTTTCAGCAGTTGCAGCTGATAGCTTGAATTTGCCTACTACAAAGTATAGAGTATTTGGCTCTACATCATTGAATATGCCTGACACATTACTTCCTACGCCTAAGAATCCTGTTGGAGCATAATCATAAGCAAATCCCATAGTCATTGTTCCACGATTAAGCTTTCGCATTTTCATATTTTCGCTCTTTTGGAGTGATTTGACCATGCAAATATCATATTCTACTTTAGAGCCTTTATATGTCAATCTACCTTTATTTGCTGGAACGCCCCATGCGTCTTTATGTGCTACAATAAATGCTTTGATTTCTTCAAGCTGATCTGGTGGCAGCGATACATCTGTAGTATCAGGTGCACCTTCATAATATGTCTTTGCTATGTTTGGGCCAAGCCAAGCTTCTATTGGGTCGCGGACTTTTTCTTCACTGCTCATTGTACCCCAACTCCAACAGATTGCTTTAGTAGCTCTCCTGCATAATCAGCTACATTCTTTCCTGCTAATGCTGCATCTGATTTTACCTTTCGCCAAACTTCTGATTCTACGTTTATTTTAACTTCCGCTGTTTCCGCCATGTCGTTTTCCCTTTAGTGAAAGAAAGGAATAGACTATATATAATGATTTCTATTCATTAATGTTAGTGATTAACTGTAATTTTATTGACCTAGACAGAAAAACACTATTTAAATAAGTATGAGGGAATTGTGAGGGAATTTAAATAAATGTTATGTAAAAATGTTAAAGTCGGAGAAATTCCCTAACAAGCTGGTAATTACGCCTTAGATAATATCTTATCATGCAGGTCAAATGATTCTGTAATATCAAACATTATCTTATTGCTACTCCATATCTCATATCTTCGCCAAACTCTATTAGCTCCCTGCTTGTCGTATCCAAACTCAACTACACGCCTTCTAGTATCAACGTCATAATGCATTAATGATGAGCCTATGCCCATGTGTTCAATTGCCTTCTTAATCTCTGCTGGAATATTTGGCAAATAATACTCTGTCTTTGCATGTATTAGTTTATTTCCATGCTCATTACAAAGCCATACTGAACGTATTATCCAATCACCAGATACTTCTTGCTGAATATCTTTAACAGTTATTGGCGAATCTACTATCAAGCTTAGTGTTTGCTCTACTGTACCTACTTCGCATAGTAGAATACGTTGATTTGTTGATAGCTCTATCTGTGCCTTACTTTCAAATTCTAGTACCTTTGCTCTCATCTGGCTACCGAAATCCGCTGATATTTTGATTTCCATGCTTATTCACTTACTCGCAATTAATAATGCTGTTAGTGAAAGCACTAATAGAACAACTGATATTAGTATTAATTGATATTGCTGTATTAATACTTCTGTAATTACTTGCTGTTGTTTCTTAAGTGAACGATACGGTCTACTTGCATTAATTTCGACAGATGCAGCAGAATAGCCAACAACCATTAGCAGAAATAATATGAGAATATTATATCCGCCTGAAAATGTATATCCAACTAACATAGACCAACTGCCCCAAGTAAGAGCGAAAGCACCATTAGTATGCAATCTTCCTTTAAACCATTCAAGATTATATGCAAGGGCAAAGAAAATAGCTATTAATCCTGTTGCTAATACCATTGTATGTATTACTATTGTGTAATATACGCCTATAGCTAGTGATGCTGCAAATCCAGATATTACTAATGACCATAACTGCTTCTTACTTAGATATTGCCCCCAAGGCCTGCCTTCTCCCATAGCATCTAAAGCATGTGCCGCAATACCTAGCCCAAGTAAATAGGCTACAAAGATTGCTATTTCTCTATCCCAATGTACTACAGGTGCAAATAATCCTGCCATGACTGGAAAACATGCACACATAATACTGTAAGGATAGAATGATAACCCTGCTAATGTACGAAACCATAATGGGCCTCTTTTTGGCACGTACCACTCAGAGAATCTGCCTTCAACTTTCATCAATATCACTTTTTGGTGGGCCTAGCGCTTGAGCTGTATGTAATACAATTCTATTTAATAGCTCATTGCATTCTGGGCATCTCTTACAATGAGCTGCAACGAAGTTTTCTTGTTCAAAGCTTACCACGACTATCAACCAGTAAGATAATGCGATAAAAATTCATCTGGGGCTGTAGCTAATAATTCCCGCTTTTCTGAATTTTCAAGTTTTAGTAGCTCATCAAGCAAGTTTTTACCACTTATTAACTGCTGTCTATATGGCTCATATTCTTGCTCATAATTTGGTTTGAAGCATATGCTACCAGCAACCATACTCCAAGAATCGCCCTCTCCAACGCCACTCATAACTTGGCCAACGCATTCTCCAATACCAACTATTTTGCCTTCTCTTAGTTTCTGAGCCGGAATATCAATAACTATTGGATTGCCTTCTGTTCTAGTTGTAGGTACAAAGTGAAATTGTGCAATAAAGCGTTCTAGTAATTCTTGATTGCTTTCCTCTTTAATACCAATCATTTGGCCCACTCCAATATTAAATAAATGATCGCCTATTGGAAATGCCCAAATGTATCCCTGCGGTATCATAAACATATGCAAATAGCTATCATCTAATTCTTTTGTAGTTGCATATCTTCTTAGCACTGGAATTTGATGCGGTATATAACCAAGATGATTTTTTGCTAAGGAATTTGAGCCGCCGTCGGCTATAACAACTAAATCACTTGTTTGCTTGAGAGTATCTAAAAGTGATTCATTAATTTTCATGCCTAATTCTACTTTGATATTGCTGGCATCTAAAATATTTGACACCATTTTTGCTTTATCAATAGTATGAATTGGCATTTTTTCATCTACTATTTCACGCAGTAGATCGAAATACCAATACATCTTTGTGCGCGTAAATGATTTGAGTATGAAATCTTTATGCACCTCATTTGGTACTACATCTAAGCCCCTCTGCACTAAACCATCACCGCATGGTTTCTTACAAAAGACTTTGTTTCTCTCATATATTCTTACTTCATGCCCTGCCTTACTAGAATAGTATGCAGCTATTGCCCCTGCCGGCCCCGCCCCTATTATGGATATTTTCATCTCTCACTCACTTCTCTTATCTTATCGCTATCATCAGTAGAATTTTGCTTATCATCTTCTATTTTTACTGCTTGAAATAATGGCTGTATAATTGGCTCTGCATCTATATCATACTCTACCATTGCATTACTACAACATATTGTTTCTATTGGATATGTTATGCCGTTTAAAGTTGCTGATGTAAAAGAAATACCAGCTCTAGCTGTTATCTTGCCACAAACATAGCATATTAGAATACGAAGTTTTCTCATAATTCCACTTTGCCCTCAGCTAGCATTTGTTTTACGCAATAATTTGGAAAATCTCGCAGTAGTGGTAAATATTTCGTTGAAGGCACAAGTAAATGTACTGCATATGACATAGCTATATTAACATACTCTTTAATCTGCTCTTTGTAGAACTCTACTGCATTAATATCCATTTCTGAGAATATCTGCCCAATATTGAATTTCCCTTTGGTTACTGCTTCAATAACGCCCGTTTTCAATGATTGCTCTACTTGTGCTGCAGTTACAACGCCAATTTTTGGCAATGCTTTAATCTTTGATATACTGAAATCTACATAATCATCGCCTAGTTGATAAGCTATACCAAGATTCATTCCATAATTTGCCATAATATTTATCAATTCAGATGATGCTCCAGCGCCTTCAGCTCCAAGCTTAGCTGACATTACAAATAACGCAGCTGTTTTTTGCCTAATTGTTTGGATATAGAATTTATACGCTGGGCCTTCAATCTTTTCTAGCCCCTGTAACGCATTAAATTCTTTGCTTTCGCCTGTCCATGCCTCTTTCCAGCCACCTACAAATGTCTTTACTAAAGTTGCGCCGAACTCCACTAAAGTATCCAAGCCAGTTATAATCATAGTATCTGCTGTTCGCACAGCTTCTAATGGGCCATTTTCTACCCAAGCTGAATCTGCACCGCGTCTAGTTACATCTTTATCTATAATATCATCTTTTATTAGACTAGCGCTCTGAGACAGCTCTGAAGCTGCAGCAATCTTTAACCCTGTTTGTTCATTAGTTCCGCCGCAGGCAAAGTAAGTTAATAATGCCAATTTACCACGAAGATTCTTGCCGCCTTGAATGTATTTTAGAAGCGTATCTTTGTTGTCGTTATGCGAAACGACTTCTATTAGGCATGCCTTTATTTTCGGTTCATATTCTGAAATGAAGGTATCTATGTTAAATGGTTTATCTGCCTTTATTGATTGTTCTGTACTTGCTGGTTGCTCTACCATTATTATCTACCAATCCCAAATAATTTCTATGTATGGAATTGCAGAAGTATTCCAAACTTTCATAAATCCAATAGGTATATTCTGCTTAAGAAATTTCAATGCATCTCCATAGTCAGCTATAAAATTTTCAATTTGCCAGCCATTAGATACCAGCAATCCTGCCTTATTATTAATAATCTGCTTTTGATATTCATAATAAACTGCCAAAAGCAATTTTGTATATCCTTCTAATAACTCGGTAGAATTTGCACCATTCCCTTTCGCTTCTATTAAATAGCTAGAATGCTCATAGGGACTGATTAAAACGCCGTCTATAAGTATTTTATAACCTACATCACTGTTAATTGCTTGCTCTATCTTCAAATCTGGGCCTAAATAGGCATAATTATGCGATTTGGCCCAAATATCAAGTGTTTTATAGATTTCAGATTCAGATAATAAATCAGTATTGCTATAAGTATTTGTGGAAAATTCTACTCTAGGTTTTCTCATGTTTCCAGCCATTTGAACCTAATACCAATTAGATATTAAGAGTTTCGTTTCAGAAAGGGTTAATAATGTCAGTTAATAATCGTAAATTGTTAAGTGGTTATTAATGAGCCAAAATCAAACTGTACGCGTAGAAAAGCAGGCAACACCAAATCAACTTGCTATTTTAAAGGCTTTGATGGATAATGGGTCTTTATCATTAACTGATTTGCAGGCTAAATTATTAGCTATAGGGCAGCAGTTTTCATTACCATATGTTTCAACAGAAACAAGCAAATTGATTGATGAGGGCATGCTAACTTATAATTTAGAAGGCAATAAAAAGATACTTTCAATAGTTGAAGGAGTACAGCCGGGCGAAAATTCAATATTTATGGAAGTTTCAGCAACGCAATTAACTCCAGAAGATAGATTAGCCCAAACATTAGAGTTATTTAATGTAAAAGGCGATGCAAAGCGAAAGGTTCTTACATTAATGGCAACTAATCCTACATGGAATAATCCAGCAAATTTCTTTAATCTTCTACTAACGCTTAAAGTTGATCCTTCTTCGGCAAGGCTAATATCAGAGCATTATTTTGGTTCTCAACAATGGGCACAAGCACAACAATATGCACAAGCGCCAAATATTTCTATGGGTTGGGGGCAACCACAAGGACAGATGCAAATGCTCCAACCTTATGGCCAACAAGGTGCAACTGTAGCAATTGCACCAAATGGGCAGCCATTTGTAGTAAATCCACCTACTCAGCCACAATATCCATCAGTACCAGTTCAGCAACAACAAGTTACTATGCGTAGAGTACAAAGACCTATGAAAGCTGCAGATGGCACATTTGTAAAAGATGCTGGCGGCAACTTTATTTATGAAACTATTGAAGAGCCTGTTTCAGCAAGTGGTAATTCTAACAGTGATGCACTAACACTAATTATGACGCAACAAGCAGAAAGAGATAGACAAGAGAGAGAGCGTAGAGATACTCAAGAGAAAGCTGAAAAAGACCGCAGAGAGCTACAAGAAAAGTATGATAAGGAACTGCGTGGAGAACGTGAAAAACGTGAAAAGGAAGAGCGTGAAGCAGAACGTGCAGCTGAGAAAGAGCGTTTAGATAGACAGGAAAGAATGGAGAAAGAACGCAGAGAATCAGAAGAACGCATACGAAAGATTGAGGCAGATGCTAGAATTGAAGCTGAGAAGGCCAAAGCTGAAACAGAAAAGCTAAGACAAGAAGCATTAGATAAGCGACTGGTTGATATGCAGAAAGAAAACAGTGAGAATATACAAGGCTTATTTGCAACTGTTCAAAAGAACTCAGAAACGCTTAGCAAGACTTTCAATGATACTCTCAAAACAATGCAAATGGAAAATCAGCATGCTAGAGAAATAGATACAGTAAAAGCACAACTAACAGCTCAGTCTAGTGCAGGTGAAAGACCTATTGTTGGCATTGGAAAGGAATTAAATCGCACAATGAGAGAATTACCAACAAATATAGCAGCAGCTATTCGACAAGTAGCTCCAGTACTTCCGCAAGGAATAGCTGGACAAATCCCAACTATGAGTCCTGAGCAACAAGCAGAAGCAGCTAGGAAGCTTGCAGAACAAAGTAAGAATATGGTGTAATCAATGGCAGGATTTACAATTCTATCAGGTACACCGAAGCAGAATGTAGAACTATATTGCATAAAATGCGATAAAGTTATACTTCCAAGAGCACCTGTTGGAGCAGAGATGGAGCCAGATGGTATATCTCTCAGTAGTTTGATGGGTTCAGCTACATGCTTAACAAAAAAACATAGAATGATATTAAGAGAGTGCTAAAAATGGCAAATAATACAAATAACTATGCCACCTATACCGGCAATTAATGATTTGTTAGGTGTGTAAAATGCTTAGAATAGGCATAATCAGCGGAAAAGGCGGAGTTGGAAAAACTTCATGTACAGTAAGTCTAGCATATGCATTTACTAACATGAAGAAAAGCGTAGGTATATTAGATGCTGATTTAACTGGCCCAAATGTTAATGTTGCTATGGGTATTGAAGCTGATTTACAAATTGATGCGCAAAGAGTCAAATATCTGCCTGTAGAAAAAGACGGAATCAAAGTCTTAAGTATGGCAAATATATTGCCACCTGATGGTGCTTTAATGATACGTGGATATGATAGCAACGAAAAATCATACACGAAATCCAGCATAATGAAAGAGTTTGTGCAAAATACAGATTGGGGTGAATTGGATATTCTGTTATGCGACCTTCCGCCCGGCACAGGAGATGAGGCAATAAGTATGATTGAATACTTGAAGCCTGATGGCGTTATAGTAATAACTACTCCACATTCATTTGCATACGCAGATTACTTGAGAGTAATGCATATGTTAGAATTATACAGTATTAGAGTCTTTAAGACTGTTATAAACATGGCATACGCATTACTACCATGTCCACACCCTGATATATGCAAAGAAGAAAATAGAGTGCATCGTTACGATATATTCAAAGATGGTGATTTTCAATATGAAAATGCATACGAAATTCCATTATGGCCAGAATATTCTCAATCGCATATAATTGAGTTGAAAGAATTGGCTGATGAAATATTAGAGAAATTTGTGGTGGCATAATGTCAGTAGTATCGTTACTCAGAGATGTATTTGACGCAAAGAGAGTAAAAGCTACACTAAAGGTAATTGGTAACGTACAAAAGGCTTCACTATATCGCAGTTTTCAGGTTAATGTTGTAAATACTCAACCACCATTTAGCTACGCATTTATCTGTACTCCAAATGGCATAGAGGAAATTGACCCTGAAAATCTAATACCTACTGTTAAGGTAATTTGCACATTTGAAGTACTTGATTATATATTGCAAAAGAAAATAACATTCCAAGATGCTATTTATGGCGGATTAGTACAGATAGAAGGAGATAATCCGCAGTTACATATCAATATTTTGCTTACATTCTTTAGTGATATAGTTTGAGCCATATTGCTAATGCTGATTTAATAGCATGGCAACATATCTCTAAAGCTAGAGATGAGCTTGAAGAAGCAACAAAACTTATTGAGTGCCCACTTTGTAAGGCTGATGTTGGATTAATTCTTGATGCAACTATAGAAGTAGAAAAGATAAGTGATTGGGCAGCTCATAATAATCCAGATAGCGTTCAAGCTATCAGAAGAATAGCAAGAGAAATGGATAAATTGCATATGCTTGCGTTTCTCGTTACTATGTATAAGTATTTATCTCGTATTAAGCGTATTAGTATCCGCTGAAAATCCTTATATAAGACGACTCTCCCCTCTCAAAGTGGTATGAGTAATCCTGCTCCTTCTAACGCAAAACAAGATAAACTTATTAGCAAACTTAATAAACAACTTGATTGCATAGAGCATGTAAAATTACAAAAACCCTGTATAGAGCAAAAGTGAATATTATGAGCAAATCAGAAGAATCAACAGTAGAAAGCGTAGCACAAACCGAAGAAGGGCATGAATGGGAATCTCCAACAGCACCTGAAACTGTTAGAGTTTCAATGCCTATAGCAGAAGTTGCTAAGAGCGACCCAGCTAGTGGCACAGTATCAGTACCAAAGTATCATAATGAGCTATCACAAATGGCACATACGATCTATAAAGAAGCTCATGTTGAGCTTGACATTCTAAAAGAAGATGCAGAGAAGCTATTTTCCAAGTATAAAGATGTTAAGCTAGTGAAGTAGCATGGCAGGATATAATCAAGCTGTTCAAACAACGCATGGTAAGTTTGAAGAATGCTTCTTAATGGGAGTATCACTGTGTAAAAAACTCGCAGATATAGATTATCGCATGGACACAAGCCCAGATATGGTTCTAGGCGATTTAAGAGATATAGAGCATGATATTAGTCAATATCAATGCCTAACAGATAACAAACAAGCATTTTTAAGTGGAGCACTAACAACATTACGCGGGCAAATTTTGAATAAGCATTTCAAAGAAGCATCTGGTACTATTCATTTCATTAATACGCATTTGAGTGATTAGCATGGCAACAAATAGAGATATGCTAAACTGCTTTGTTTCAGGTATGCAGAGAAGCTATTTTCCAAGTATAAAGATGTAAAATTGGTGAAGTAACATATGGTAGAAAGCTCCAAGTATAGCATGTCATGTTTTATGATTGGTGCTATTGTGGCTAAGAATACTTCTATGGCTTTAGATGATGTATATGAAGGAAAGCCAGAAGCGGCAAGTAGAATTGCTAATGCAATAAATGAATTGGAAACTAATCAAGCTGCTTGTTTAACGCAAGATTATAAGGAAAACATATTAGATAATTTGCACGAAGCATATGATAAAGTCAAAAGGCGCGATTTTAATGGAGCAGAGATTGTTTTGAAAAGGCTGCTTGTATCATATCCGTTTGATAAGCTTTAGTGATTAGCATGGCAAACTATAACAGTGATGATATAGAAAGAATTACTGCTAAAATATTCAATATAGTTGAATGTACTAATGCTACGCTTTTTGATGGCAAAGCTATGCCTATCTGCCCACGATTTGAGTCGCTGTCAAGAGAGCAACAACTAACTGCTTATGAAGGAATGAAACAGCGAATAAAAAATGAGGGATTACAAGCATACATTAATAGGAAGCGTGGTGTTTGGGGCAGTAGAGCTACTGATTCTGTTATAGCAGAATTAAAGGCAGAAAAATATATCTAGTGAAGTAGCATGGCAACAGATTTAGCTAAATGCTTTATCTTCGGTAATGTTGTAGGCCATTGGGCATCAAACGCTCAATCTGCAGCATCAGATTTAGCAGAGAAAACATGGAAATCTGATGTAGAGCTAGAGCAAAAAGTATCAAGCTTAGAAGAATATATTGATGGTTTAGCAGAGGTTTTTTCAGGTGAGCCATTAGCAAATAACTGGTCAAGAAATGTGCCACAATTACCTACAACTGCAAGTAGTTGTCTTACTCCAAATGCAATTGAAGAAGCATCAGAAATTCTTTTTAATGCTAGAACAGCATATGATGAACAAGATTGGCATACAGTTGAATCTCTATTAGATTCACTTGAAAGCAAGTTTGGCTTGAATGGGGGCTCTTAATATGGTAAAATATGAAAATCTTTCAAATGAACTTACAGCTAGCACTAAATGTTTTGTAGTTGGTACTCAAGTACTTGCTTTATTATCGAGTTTCCATTTGCAAGAAGAAATAGATGTTAAGAGAATTGAAGAAAGCGTAGATAATATGGAATATTTAGCAACTAAATTTAATGAGTGTGTTCCAGCACGGCAGAAAATAAAAATAGCGGAATTTATTGCTGAATCAAAGAAAATAGTACGAAAAGCCAAGAAAAATGGCATGGATACGGTTAAGAACTTCGATTATACAGCAGATAGCTATGCTAAAGAAATAAGCGGTATTCCTTTTGGTTGAGTGGATTATAATGGCAAGATATACTCACCCAATGGCAGATTGCTTCCGTTATGGAGCAGAGATTCAACAATTAATAGATAAATTGAAAGCAGCAAATAAAGCTATGTATGAAGCGGCTGCAGTACCTATTAATAAAGAATCATTAGATGCTGAAATCAAAAAATACAATTCAGCAATAAGAGATATTCCTAATCATATTGATCAATGCATAAGCGAAGATCAAATAGAAAGGCTAAATGAATATATTACAGAATGGAATAATTATGTATCTTCTAATGCAACAGAAGTGCTTTCTGATACTGTAGCTACTACTCTAAGAGCAAGAAATGCAATGTATGGTGTTGAAAGGGAGTTATTTCCATGAGCAGTACATTAGGGTATGATTGTTTCATCAGAGGCACTACAGTAGGTAGATATATGGCCGAACTAGAAAGTGTAGCAAGAGATGTAACAAGAAACGTAGCAGTACCACCGTCTGATTTAAGCGTTTTAGACGATCATATTATCCAGTTTGAAACGCTTTTGTTTAAAATTACAAAAGAAACCAATGATTGCATTCCAGAAGCTGATAAAGCAGAACTTGGAGCAATAACTGATTTATGGCTGGCTAACATACCATTAGGCAAAGTAACTGAGAAAAATATACCTAGCAATTTGCAATTTATTCCAGAAGAAATATATAGTCGTCTAAAAAAGATAGTGTAAGATAATGAGCGGAATAGCCAAAATAGCACAAGCAAAGAGATTAC
>Ga0307373_10002654_pt1 | contig 31996 bp, 21 predicted proteins | sample OX2MG_FD_202534 | JGI IMG/M metagenome (GOLD analysis project Ga0307373, IMG submission 202534) | Soil microbial communities from Risofladan, Vaasa, Finland - OX-2 | ecosystem: Environmental > Terrestrial > Soil > Coastal area > Acid sulfate soil | place: Finland: Risofladan, Vaasa | collected...
TCGCCACCCGGCCGCCGAGCTTTTTCCGATGATGCACGAAGACGAGCTGGAAAAGTTGGCGGCCGACATCGGCGCCAACGGCCTGCGGGAGCCGGTCGTGCTTTACGAGGGGCAAATTCTCGACGGCCGCAATCGCCTACGGGCCTGTGAATTGGCGGGAGTCGAGCCGCGGTTTGTCGAGTGGGACGGAGAGGGATCGCCGCTGGCCTTCGTCCTGTCGTGCAACCTGCACCGCCGGCATCTCGACGAGAGCCAGCGATCGGTGATCGCCTCCAGGGCCAAGGAAATGTTCAAGGACGAGGCCGCCGAACGTCAGCGTTCGCGGCAATTCGGCCGCCGAATAGCAAACCCTCCTAGTGAGGTAATCGAGGGGCAAAAACCCCGTATTTCCACGGTCGGTGTAAATTTACACCGACCGGAACGGTCGAACTCGCAAGCGGCGCGAATGTTCAATGTTTCCGAAAAGTCGGTGGCTTTTGCGAATCGGGTGTTGGCCTCCGGCCACGAGCAAGTGATCGCCGCGGTGGAAGGCGGCAGTATCTCGGTGTCGGATGCGGCGGCGATCGTCAAGCTGCCCAAGCCGCGGCAGCGAGAGCTGCTGGGGACCCGGAAAAGGGGATAAGTCCCATTTTGCTAGGTAACCGTGGCCTTTCGAGGCCGTCCGCGGGGGTTGAGCGTAAACTCCAGGCCCAACCGTTCCGCTGTCCGCCGCTGCCAGGTCTCGTCGCCAAACGGCTGACCGCGGCTCACCGACAGTCGCACTGCTTCTAGTTCCGCTTTTGTCTGCGGCTGCTTCACCCACGCCGCCCAATTCCGCGGTCGGACCACCGGCCATGCCGACGATTCCGGCGCATCATCTACCCCTTGTTTGCCCGCGCGCTGGGCCAGGCTGCTATACGGCCACTCTTCAGCCGTCTTCGCCATCCTGGCGCGGAGGCCGTTTCGTTCCACGTACCGGGTCACTGTGTAAAAGTGATCGTCGTCCTGAACCGGAAATGACTTGTAGGTCCCCTGGTAGAGGTGGCCGCGTCCGACGCTATGCCGGTGCAGGTGCCAACGGCGCACATGGGTCGTCGTCAGCCGTTGCATGAAGGCTCCGAAATCGCCGTCGTTGACCGGCCAAAGCAAAAAGTGCCAGTGGTTGGGCAACAGGCAGTAGGCCAAAACCCGCATCGGCACACGCTCTTGGGTCTCCTTCATCACGCGCAAGAAGGCTTCGTAGTCGGCGCGATCGTCGAAGATCTCTCCGCGGTCGTTGCCGCGATTGAGGACGTGAAACACCATGCCACCAGGGGCGACGCGAGCAGCTCTTGCGTGCCCCTCACAGTACACGGTGCCGCCCATCCTGTCAATAATGGGCCTTATCCCCTTTTCAGGGTCTTATCCCCTTTTCAGGGTCAGAGGCCATGTCCTCAGTAACCGCTTTCTTTCCCGCTACGAAGCAATACGCTTTTGTCGTCCCAACTTTTCCACCCCGCACGAAAAAATTTCGTCGGCCGGTCGCGTCAGCCAACCGCTGGCTCCATTCATGGGTGCTTGCCCGTTCCCGCTGTTCTACCTCCTGACTGGCTTGGGATGGATCTGCTGAAAAAACCTGCCTCTGCGCCGCTGCCTCTGTTCTACCGCGCGGCTGGCTTGGGACCGCGATACGCAAAAATCCCGTGTTTCATCGGCTTACGCAAATTTGCGGAAGCCGATCGGCACCGGCGGCCGCGTGGCGGCATTGCTCAATGTTTCAGCACGCCCGGTGGCCTCATCTCCCGGCGGACGCCCGTTCCACTACGAACAGCAAGTCGTCGCGCAACCGCTTGTACCAGCAGGCGGAGGCGATTCAGCAGCGGGCCGAGGGCGGCGCGTGTGTGTAGCCGCAAGGCGGGCGGCAGCTCGGCCAGGCGGACCAGGTTTTCAATCAATGTCAACCGTTCAGGGCCGCGCAGGCTGGCATGATGGATGAAGATCGAGCCCCAATCGTCGTGGATCCGAAAGCCATGAAAGCCGCCCTGCCGCTGGCCCAGCGGGTAGACCTGCACGTGCGAGCGGACATCCTCTCGGTTGAGCAATTCGATGATGGCCGCTTGCTCCCACCAGGGGTGATGGATGAACTGTTCGTGCTGGTAGATCGCGTGCATAAACTGGAACGACCAGGCAGAGTTGCGGATGAAGAACAGCCCGGCGTTGGGACCATCGTGGGTGCCCTGGTAGCCGAAGCGATCGCAATAGCGGCTTTTTGCCGGATTGACGACGGCGGCCATGCGGGAGAATTCTTCGCCGCAGAAAAGCGTAAGGAAGGCGAGTTTCATAACGTGGTCGGGACACTTAGTTTTTGCCACACCATAATGATACATGTCGGTCGATTCCGAGCGCCTGATATCACATGGCGGTGGAAGACGGATTGGATGCACGGGGTGCGTAGGCTGGGCGATTTCAATGGTCCGGGAAGTGCAGCCGTCGGGCCCGCTGTCCCTGTGCCGAGACACACGAGGTGCAAACAGCGATGAGGGCCGAGCCAACGCCGAAGGCGCCGCGCGCCACGGCGGTCATGTCATGTCGAAGAACTATTTTGGCTGCGCCATGCTCCGTCTTTCGGCACCGTTGCCAAAACAACGGCTCCTGGCACCTTTTCCGGCTTAGTTTTTGGCACACGATAGTGAGACAGTCGCCCGCCTCAGAGCGCCTGACATTCACGGGCAGTAGACTGATCGCGGCCGAGAGCGAAATGGCGCCTCCGGTCGCCCGCCTCAGAGCGCCTGACATTCACGGGCAGTGGAAGACGGATTGGATGCGTCGGTTGGGAAGTTGGGGTTAAATCTCAATGGGCAGACAGTTGTGGGCTGAGGCGGCCTCAGGCCCCTGCTTATCGAGACACATGGGACTGCAAAAACTGCCACGAGGGGGCCGACCCAACGCCCAAGTCGCCGCGCGCCATGCTGCTGATGTCCGAAGAGCTATTTGGCCGCGCCCTGCTCGTCACCCCGGAACCGTGCCAAAAACAACGGTTCCTGGCACCTTTTCCGATCCGGTTTGGACACTTAGTTTTTGGAACGCTTTCTTGATACATTTTGACCGATTCCGAGCGCCTGACAGACACGGCACTGTAAGGCGGGTTGCATGTGGCGACTGCGGAGGCTGGGTAATTTCAACGCGCGGGGCGTTGCAGTCACATGGCCGCACGTCTTGCATTGAAACACAGGCGGCTGCAAGACAGCATGAGGGCCGAGTTGGCGACCGAGGCGGGCGCCGTGCCGGTGATATCGAAGCGCTATTTGGCTGGGCTATCCTAGTCTCTCCCTACCGTTTGCCAAAACAACGGTTCCTGACACCTTTTCGCCATTCCCTTTAGACGCCCCGGCACCTTTTCCTGCCCCTTACGATCCTCCGAGATCCCTTGCAACGTCCGACATCCAACAGAGGAAAATATCGAATGCAACGCCGAAACATCCCCAAACAGCCACACTGATCGCGATAGTTTTCCACCTTTCACATGCGATAACCCCGATTGTCAGCCCGATCATGAGCGAGGCGACCAGGAACGTGCAAAGCAAATTCCACGAGATCTCCGCGATCGGATAGTTGATACTAGTCACCAGAGCCAGTGACAGCGCGGCCGTCGCCGTGGCGGCCAGTAGCCGCCGCAAACTAAACTGGAAGCGTCTCCGTCTCATTGTCGCGTGCTACCAAAGGAAAATCGAGAAGCCAATTAAAGTGGCGAGATCCGCCCTGCGCGTGCCACATCATGCTATTCTACCCAGTCCTTCGTCACATACTTGCAAATCGAAAAAGCACCGCTGGGCACCTTGCCTTGTCCGAACTCCTCCCAGAACTTGATTCCCGCCAGATTCGCCTCTATATCGGCGCCCGATTCTGCTGTGTCGAGGCGCCCGCCCCATTTTCTCCGAAAGCCTCTTAAGGGTTCCGGGGCACTACTAGGAAAAAAGACGAAGTCCGCTGTTTCAAGCCATTTCAGTTGTTTTTGGAACCGGACCGTGTGCTCTAGTTCCCTAATTTTACCTTCGGTCCAAAGGAAAAACGGATAGGCATACCCTGGGCCCATGGCCTGTTGAATTTCAAAGCCCATGTAGCCTTGTTGGAAAAAATGTCCAATCTTATCGGATCCTACGCATAGCCGCTGGCCATTGCACACCAACAGCATACAATCTGCAGTAGTCGTCTTGTTAAATCGTACTTTCATGTCCTTGTTTAGTCCAGCGATTACCGACCCCTCCTCCGTGTTCATGTGGATCCACTTTTCAATCTTGGTGATCGGTAGGGCGTAGCGACCTCGTCCCGTAGTGGCGTATGACACGGATGTATCCTTCGCGAGAAGGTACCAAAGCTCGATACTTGGGGCACGGCCCGCTGGTTTCTTTGACCGCTTCAGGGCAATCTTAATCTGACGGTTGATATAGGCGTCTAAGGCGGTCGCAAAATCGGTTAGCCCGCCGCATCGGCCCTTGCAGTCGCATTCGAGAAGACCAAGCGGATCAGCAAGGTTAAGTGAACTCCCACGCGCGTACTCATACTGGTGCGGCGAATCGACGTAGCCGAGTGGATCCCTCGTCAACCATCGGCCGACGAAGGGCCCGTACCAGCGGTTGCGGACGAGGTAGAGGCCCCAGCCCGCGTTGTAACGGTAGCCGGCGAAGAGCGTCTCCCAGTCAAAGTCCGAATTGAAGCCGTAGTTGATGAGATAAAAATTGCCGTTCATGAACGCCGGCATGCCGTAGCCGTCGTAGGCGTAGCGCTCCTGCACTGTGCCCGTCGTATCGACGATCGCCGTCACATTCCAGTTCGGATCTTGCAAGGCGTACAGCCGATTGGGCGTGTAATCGATGGTGTCGCGCAGCACCAGGTCGTCGATGTAGCGCAGCCCCCAAACCCACTGCCGCTCCGGCGTCTGGTACTGACTCGTGGTGTCATGCTGCTCGATCAATTGCCAGGAGTCGGAATAAAAGTAGCTGTAATTCGAGGCGTAGATTGCCAACCGCCCCAGCCCGTCGTAGAGAAGAGGCTGGACTGAAACAGAGGCCGCCCGGTTCCAGGCGTCATAGGTCAGGTTGTTCTGGCTCGCGTTCGCCACCTCCAGTTGGGTGGTGTTGCCCGCCGCGTCGTAAACCACCGGCCCGCGGTTCGCGCTGGTCGTGATCTCGTTGACCTTGTTGTGCGTCTGGGTGTCCGACGTGTTGCCATAGATGTTGTCCTGCTGCTGGATGACGTTCCAGTTGCCGGTGGCGTCGAGGCCCCAGGCTTGAAAGAGGTCCTGCGTGCCGGAAACGATTCCGTTGTTGGTGCCGTTGAGCTGGCCGCGCTCGACCTCGGCCAGGCGCTCGAGGCCGTCGTAGGCGTAAAGCTCGTCCAGCTTGGCGCTGGCCGCATCGGCCACCGTGTTGCGCCGCCACAAACGGTTGCTGGCCCGGTCGTAGCCGTGCTGGATGCGATCGAGATCGGCGCTGGTGCCGCTGTTGAACCAGCGGTTGTCGACCACGCGATTGAACCGGTCGAAGCCCGTGTAGGGATCGCTGCCGCTGCCGTTGATCAGCGACCAAGTGGTCGAAGCCTGCGCGTAGGCGAGCTGCACGAAGGTGTTGAGGCCCAGCCGCGTGTAGTCGGCAAGGTGCGTGACCCCATCGTTGTCGATCAGGCTGGCCACGCGACCGAGGGCGTCGTCCATGCCGCCGGACGTGCCATAGCTGTAATTGAGCACTCGCCCGGTCGGATAGGTCATCGAAGTCCGCCGAATGGTGTTGGCCGAGCCGTCGGCGTACGCATAGTTCGTGCTCCACGAGTAGATAAACGCTGGGTAATCGTCGGTCTCCGTCGTCAGTTGAGCGAATGAATTGTAGGAGAAGTAGACGCCGGTAACAAGGTTCCCGCCGCCCACGACGGGGGTGCTGTAGTTCTCCACGCTGGCCAGCATGCCGCGGACCTCGTAGGTCCGCTCGATCCGCTGCACCGTACCATCGATGGCATGTCCACCGCTGCTGGAGCTGCTCGAGCTGGCCAGGAAGGAGATCACGCGGTCGTGAATCAGCCGGCCCAGCAGGTCGAAATCGTAGGCATGCACCACCCCGCGCTGGTCGGTAAGCTGCTTGACTTGCGACTGGCGATTATAGAGATAGCTCAGCCTGTCGCTCGACGAATCGGGATAGACCACCGAGACGACCAGATCGTTTCGCGCGATGTCGGAGGCGGCCAGCGTGCTGCCGTAGTTATAGGTCGTGACCTGATTGCCGGTGGCGGAGTTGACCGCGGTCACGGTGGCAATCAGGCTGTCGGGCGTGTAGCTCCACTCGGTCGTATTGTTCTTGTCGTCCGAGACGGGGAGGTTGGACGATGACGAACTGCTCGAGCTGCTGGAACTGCCGGCGGGGTTGACGACGAGCTGCGTCTTGCGGCCGGCGTCGTCGAAGGTGAGCAGGCTGACCAGGCCCGCCGGGTCAATCGATTCGTAGGCTTCCCCGCGACTGTTGTAGAGCGTCGAGCTGACGAGCACGGTGTCGGCACGCGCCGGAATGGTCGCCGAACGCGTGAAGGTGGCGTCACCGTTGGTGCCGTAGTTCGCTTGCGCCTGCTGGCGGCCAATTGCGTCCGGATAGATGGCGACATAAGTGACCCGAGCCTGTGGCTGGCTGCCGCCGGGATAGGTAAGCGAACCGGTGCCGGTGGCGTTGTGGAACCGCTGGCGGAAGGCCGTCTGGATCACGTTGCTGGCGGCGTCATGGGTCATTTCGGTCTGCTCTACGATCGTGTCGTCCGTCACGCTGGAGGCGCTGGCATAGCTCGATTCGCCAGCGCTCAGATCGTAGCCAACGTATCGTGTCGTCTCTCGGCCCAGATTGTCCAACACGTGCTTGGTGAAGGTGTTAGCGCCCGAAGGAAGCTGCTTGATGACGTTGCCCGCCGGATCAAACCAGGAATTGTCGGTCAGGCTGTTGCCGACCGTGCCCGTGCTGGGATCGACGGCGTAACGCACCGACTGGTAGACGCGGCCGCGATTGTCGTAGAGCGTCTGGCTGCTGGCAATGAGGTTGTTCGTGCTTTGGTCATAGTGATCGACCTGCGTCACGCGGTCGAGGGTGTCGAAGGCGTTGACGGTATAATAATCTTGCGGCGCGGTGGCCTGTGTCTGGCGATCGCGCCAGTCGTATTGGAACGTCCAGACGCGGTCGTCGGCCGAATTGGCATCGACGGGCAACGTCTGCTTGGTGAGGTTGCCGTCGCCGCCGCCCGAGCCGCCGTCGTAGACGTTGACCTGCACGGCCAGCATGTTGTTGCCCGATGCTCCGCCGCCGGTCGGATCGCTATCGGTGGCGCCGGTGTCGTTGGTGCCGACGTAAACCGAGAGCACGAGATTGCGCGGGTCGTGGACCATCCGCGTGATCGTGCCGCCCGGCGAAACGGCCTTGTTTTGGCGGCCCATGCCGTCGTAAGCGAAATCGGTCTCGTTATAGTTGACGCCTTTGGAGCCGCTGCCGCTCGCGGGGATGGCATAATAGACCTGGACTCAGGCCCCTGTTATCGAGACACATGGACCAAATATCAGGTTGTGGTGACGCGGGCCGGGGGATCGACTTTTTTCCTGCCATAGACCGGCTTTGCCCCGGCGGCCGCGCGGCGGCGGCGATCCTTGCATTTCGCTTTGCCACCAGCTTTAGCGATTGTCCTCATTTTGACCCGCCTGAAGGAGTACGTCCGCTTTCATCGACGAACTGTTCGCGCAGTTTGCGCAGCGCGCGGACCCAGCGCATGCGTACCGTGGCGGGCGCGCAACCGAGTTGCTCGGCGATCTGTTCGTGGCTGAGTTGCTCGAAATGCCGCAAACGAATGAGTTGCTGGTCGCCGGGCGACAGGTTTTCGATGGCCTTGGCCAATAGCAGTGACGCTTCGTTGGTGGCCGCTTGTTCGGCCGGGGTCGGCTGACCACCGCCGGCCAACGATTCAATTCGCGAATCGGTCAGGTCCAGCTCGCTTTGCAGACGCTCACCGCCGCAACCACGCTTTTGTGTGCCAAAGCGCGAACGGCCCTGTTGCAAGACAACCCGCCGCAGGATCGCTCTCAGCCATGCCAGACGTTCGGCCTGCGTCGTGCCGCGAAAGCCGTGCAAACCTCGCCAGGCATCGAGCAGGGTTTGCTGAACGATGTCCGACGCCTCGACCCGCCCACGCAAGCTGGCGGGTAGCTCACGCTCCGCGACCATCTTCAGCCACGGCCGCAGCGGGCCGATCGACCAACTGGACGAAAGCTCGCATTCCGCGCGGAGCACCTCATCCGGCACGACTTCGTCAGGCATGGGTTCCTCGCGGTCGAATACGTTTGGCGAGAAATTGTACAAGCCTCCAAGTTAGGTATAATTGTGGAAGCATTACGATCAGCGCCATGAACATGCCGGCGAGAAAATCGTCCCAGCCTAACCGGTAGCGAACGTCGTCGGCCGCCAGCAGCGCCGGAATCCATTGCAACGCCGCCGTGACGCCCGCCGCCAGGGCCAGCGCCAAGAAGAGCGGCCAAACGCGTCGCTCGACGACGCACCGCACCACGAAGGCCGCCGCGATGACGACCATCGTGCCTGTAAACAAAACGACGAACCATGGCTCCTGGGCCGAATCGCCGCCCGACTCGTTGCCCGCCAGCATCGTCCGCCAGGTCATCACGCAGGCCAGCGCGGCCAAGGGCGCCAGCGACAATTGGGCCAGCGAGAAGCGGCGCTTTCGAATCAGCCAATGGACGCCCGCCAGCGGGAGGACAAAGGCAAACAGGCTCTGCACTCCCGCTCGCGTCATGTTTGCGACGAGGTTCGTCAACGTCCGATCGGAATTATTCAGGGGCGAGAAAACTGGGGCTCTCCAGTGGCGCGGATCGTGTGCGGCCGACGCCGAAAGCGGTGCCGGCGTGGCTGTGGCCGACGGCGATACTTCGCCCGTCGCTGTGCTGCCGGGCGAAACGAACCGCACCCCGTCGCGCTGCTGCTGGACGAGATGCGGCGTGGCGCCCTCGATCAACAGCGTCGGGCCTTCGGCCACGAACTCGGGGCGGTCGTTGAGTTCGACTCGCGGAACGCCGTAAACAGTCCGGCCCGTGGAAACATCGAGCAGTGTGTCCGATGCGTCTGACCTCCAGATCATGTACTTCGGATCAGCCGTGGCAATCAGCGATTGGCGTCCCGCGGCCGGCGGCCGCGTTTTCCGCCACGCGACCGCGTCCGGATTGCCGCGATAGCAGGTCAGCGAACCGCCCGTGAGAACGATTCTTGCCAAGCTCCCGCCCGTGTCCGCTGCGGACGTATAGACCTGCAGGGCCTGGTTTTCCGATTTGTACGTGGTTGATACCCTCTCGTGGAGCCGCTCATCGCGAAGCTCGAGCCGCGAACATTTGATCGCGAGGTTGAACGCCGCATCAATTTGAGGAACAACCAGCGAGACGATCGGCGCCGCTTCGCCGGCGGGATGCACTTGCAGCGAGAGCATTCCCGGCTCGCTGGCCGTATAGACCAGGTTCCGCAACTGAGTCGGATACGTCCTCGCATCGAGCTCTTGCCCGGTGGCGAGTTGCAGGAGGCGGACAACCAATTGGTTCGCGCCGCGTCTGTCGACCAGTAGGAGGCAGGAATGGTCATCGTGGCACGGCGCCAACTCCATCAGGGGCAAAGCGGTGTTCCTGGGCCATTCGGAAATCTTTAGTTCGGTGGGGCATGACCACAACTCTCGGCCATCGCGGCCCGATATGGCCACCAATCGGACCGTATCGCCACCGGCGCCGCCGTCGGGCACGATACAGTCGGAGATGCCGTCGCCATCGACATCGGCCACGAGTAGCTTCACCGGATGCTCCGCGTGCATGCGCGGCGACAGGCCGCCTAAGAGGCTCTTTTCCCAAACGGTTTTGGCCGTTCCCAGAGCGATCTTCCGCAGGCTGAAGCCGGGGAAGCTGGTGGTGAATGGAACACGTCCTGGGGCGCCAGACAGCACGAAGACTTCTTGAGAACCGCCTTCACACGCGTCGGCATCATGAAACCCGCCCAACGATTGGTTCGCAAGCGTCGCGCCCACGCGGCCTGTCTCCGCATCAAGGCAGGTCCAGCGACTTCGCATACGGATCTGGTCTGAGGTCTGCACCAAGAGCCAATCCTGGTCCGAGAGCCGCAGGTGCCGCGCCAAAGGTAAAGTGCTGCCGCCGGCGATCGCTTGCCGCCAGAGCAAACGTCCGCTGGGAACATCCACGGCGGCGATCCGACTCATGTCGCGATCTGTGAGCAACACCCGCGGTTCGCCTCGAGCGTTGTGCCAACTCTCCAACACCCATTGGTAGCCAAAAACGAGGAGCTGATTGCTTTCGACGTCGATCCAGGCGGCGGACTCGCGGCCAATCTCGTTGGGCCCGGGCCGCTGCAGATAGTAGCCGGCGCCCGACGGCGATAAACGCGCAAGCGCGGTGAGTCCGTGCGCCGCCAGCGGCAACTCGTCCCGCTCGAGAGAGAACCGCACGGTCGTGCCGTCCAACCGCCGCTCGGGCGGCTCGCCCCAGACGATCGACGCTTCCACGGCGCCATCGGGCACGGCGCGCAGCGAGTCAATTTCCATCAGCCGAGTGAACTTGTCGACCTCGGCGATGATGGAGTGAAGAACCTTCAGGCGCTGGCCGCTGCGACCGCTGACCACGTCGATGTACACACTGACCTCGGCGCGCTGGCTGCGAATGGACTGCGCGCGATCGCGTTGCGTTTCGCCGTACAGCGAAGCAATCGCCACGTCGTCGACACCGTCGGCATCGACGTCGCCGACGAGGCAGATTCGCTCCGGCAACGATTCGGCACAACGGGCCCGCAGGGGAGCCTCCCATCCGTCGTCGCCCGTCGCTGCGTCGAGGCGCCGAATCTCCTTGCTGGCCTGAAGGCCGCCATCGCCCACGGCCACCAGCATGTCGTCGATTCCATCATGGTCGAGATCGACGACGAAAGGGAAGTCGCTTTTCTCACGCCCCACGCTGGCGACGTCGGTTTTTAATTCCAGCGACCTGCTCCACAGCGGCGTTTGGCTCTCAGATCTGAAAACGGCAAGCTGCTCGCCCGCAAAGGCCCCGAAGGCCCCGATAGTAGGCACACAGGATTGAACCAAGACGCCAGGCGATTGGTTTGCTCCCATCCGGAGCGTGCGCGGCGAGGTCACCAGTTCGGCTGCCGCCGCGCAAAGCGCCATCGGACCCCGCAGCCGTCCCGTGGCGACGTCCAACCGGCGCACCTCCTTCGCCGCGGTGAGCACGATGGCTTGCTCGTCGCCATCGTCGAACAGCTCGATCGACGGCGTTACGGGCAAGCGCCCAAACGGCAGGGCGATCCACTGGATGCGCCGATCTTGGGTGATCACGTTGCGTACCATGTTGGGGCCGCTAGACGGCAGCAGCGGTCGTATGTACCGATATTCGTCGACCTCCCGCGATTGGTATTCGAGCACGCCGGACAACGGCCAACGCGAACCGTTGGCCGCGCTGATGGGTGGCAGCGGCGTCGTCCAAGCGCGCTCGCCGTCACGTCCGCTCAGCAAGGTGATCTGCGGATAGACGGATTGTGGCGGCCGGACGGCCATCGATACCACAAGCACGTCGCGAACTCCGTCGCCCGTGTGATCGTGCGTCAACGCCATTTGCAGGATCGAGGGGAGCTCGACGGGTTTCTGATCGTTGCCGATCCAAGGCGGGGGAGCGTCGGGCGGAAGAGCGGCTTCGGCGCGGCTGACCCACAACAGGTTGCCGCGATGATCGAGCGCGGCCACGATCGGTTCCAGCCGGGCGGCCAACACGAAGTCCGCTTCGCCGTCGCCATTGAGATCGGCGGCGACGGGCATGAAACGCTGCGGCTTGGCCAGGTAGGGCCGGCGCGCGTGGCGCATGCCGGTGAAGCCCGCATCAATGCGATAGCTGAAATCGACGTTCCGAAAAAGTTCCGCGGTCGTCGTGATCTCGTCCAGCCGTAGCTCCGACACTCCGTGGCGGAGTTGCCGGTCGCCTTCGGCGACCACTCCCCCGCCACGGAGTGCCGGGACGACTTTGCCGCCGCCGACTTCACCCCGTAGGTTGTTTTCTGCGGGCTGCATCAGTTCCAAGCGAAAGCACTCACGTCCGCCGTCGGCATAGACCGAGAGCTGGCGGTTGTCCAACGTAAAAAGAAACGTGGTCCGTGGCTCGCCGTCGGAATGGATCTCGCTGATCCACATCCGGTCGACGTCGAGGGCGGGCGGAGCCGGCCGACGATCGACGTAGCGCGGACTGGCGACGTCGCCGGGATTCAACGGCAGGCGCGCGCGTTCGCCGAACCGCCCTTGCGCCGCGATGGCGATCTCGTATTCGCCGGCCTCCAAGGGCAGCGGTTGCTGCATCGGCAAGGCGACGGAGACGACTTCCTCGGCTGACGATTGATTCGACGGTGCTCGGCGGATGGCGGCCACGAAGGGTCCGCCGGCGGAAGTCATCTGCAGTTGGGCGCGGCGGCGGGCCGTGTACTGCTGATACGCCAGGCTCGCGACGCTGACGACGGCGATGGCCACGGTGGCGGCCAAGGCAGCCAGGCGCACGCGGCTGGCGTGGCGCGAAAAACGCCGGCTCCAGACGGTCCATGTCGGCAGACCGCGGGCCGCGATGGGCCGCCCGTCGCGGAGCGCTTTGAGATCGCTTAACAAGTCGGCCGCCGTGGCATAACGGTCGCGAGGCGACTTTTCGAGACACTTGAGCAGCACCACTTCCAGGGCGCGCGGCAATTTCGGATTGATGGCGCGCGGCGCGACGGGCTCCTCCTGCCGGATCTTCTCCAGCACCTCCAAAGGCGACGTGCCGCGGACGACGCTTTGCCCGGTCGCCAGTTCATAGAGCGTGACGCCCAGCCCATACAGGTCGGTGCGATGGTCTACCGTCTCGCTGGCGCCGGCGATTTGCTCGGGACTCATGTAACGCGGCGTGCCCATCAGCGCCTGCGAGAGCGAGAGTGTGGCGTCGACGTCGCGCCGGGCCAAGCCAAAATCCGTCAGCCAAACGTGGCCCTGGGCATCTTGGAGCAGGTTGGCCGGCTTGATGTCGCGATGCACGATTCCCTGCCAGTGGGCATATGCCAAAGCTTCCGCGGCGATGATGCCGATTTCGACGACTCGTTGCCAGCCGATTCCCGAGGGGTGCCTGGCGATCAACTGCGCCAGCGACTCTCCGTCGATCCGCTGCATGGCGTACCACAGCGTTCCGGGGGCCTGGCCGGTCGCATAGATCGGCACGATGTTTGGATGTTGCAGGCTTGCCGCGGTGGCCGCTTCGCGCAGAAAGCGTTGGCCCGCCGATCGATCGACCGTTCCCAGGGGAAGCAGTTTCAGGGCGACGACGCGGTCGAGCGAAATCTGATGGGCCTCGTAGACGACGCCCATGCCGCCCCGGCCGAGCTCCTTTAGCACGGCGAAATCGGATACGGCCGGCAGATCGGCTTCTACGAGAACGGCTTCGACCGGTCGCTCGGACAGGGATGCGAAGCCCGTGGCATCGATCGCCTGCATGACCTCCGTGTATTCGCGCAGTTTTTCGGCCAAGGCGGCGTCACCTTCGGCCAACTCCAGTAAATCAGGCGTTTCGCCGCCATTCCGCCGGGCCTCCCATTTCTCGAGGATTTCCGCGATACGCAGGTCAAGGTCCACGTCTTCACCGCGACCCGCAAGTTCCGGCGATTCCATTTGGCGTCTCCTTAAAGCATTATCGTCTCCAGTGTCCTAGATGCCAAGTTCCGCGTTGCGCAACCGTGTGATCGAAACGGGGCTCTCAACTTTCGCGCAACGCCTGGTCGAGATCATCACGGAGATCCTCGAACGCTTCCAGCCCGACGCTCAGACGAATGAGGTCGTCTCCGATCCCCTCGGCCAGACGTTGCTGGCGATCGTAACTGGCGTGCGACATGGCCGCGGGCTGCTCGATCAGCGATTCCACGGCCCCCAGGCTGACCGCCAGTTGAAAGAGCTTCGTGCTTTCGACCACCTTTTTGGCCATCGCAAAGCCGCCGGTGACTTCGAAGCTCAGCACGGCGCCGAAGCCATCGTCCATCTGCCGCTGCGCGATCGTATGGCCCGGATGATCGGCAAGACCTGGATAAAGCACGCGCTTGACTTTGGGGCGCGAGCGGAGGAACTCCGCGACGGCCAGCGCCGAGCGCGATTGCTCGCGCACCCGCAGTTCCAACGTTTTCAGCCCGCGGGAACAGAGAAACGAATCGAACGGGCCGAGCACGCCGCCCGTCGCGTTTTGAATGAAATACAGCCGGTCGTAGAGATGGCGGTCCTTGACCACCAGCGCGCCGCCGAGCACGTCGCTGTGGCCGCCGATGTACTTGGTGGCCGAGTGCATGACGATGTCGGCGCCCAACTCCAGCGGGCGCGTGATGGCCGGCGACGAGAGCGTGTTGTCGACGGCCAACAGCACGCCGCGCTCGTGGGCCAGTTGCGCGCAGGCGGCGATATCGGTGACCGACATCAGCGGATTGCCGGGGCTCTCGATCCACACGAGCCGCGTGCGAGGGGTGATTGCCTTGCTCACCGCGTCGAGATCGGAGGTGGGAACGAGGGAGACCGAGACGCCGCCGCGAACGATCACTTTATTGAGCAACCGGTAGGTGCCGCCGTAGATGTCGGCGCCGGCCACGACATGATCGCCACTCTCCAGCAACATCATGACGCAATGCGTGGCGGCCATGCCCGACGCGAATGCCAATCCGCCGCAGCCGCCCTCCAGCGCCGCCAACGTGGTTTCGAACGCCTTCCGCGTCGGATTGCCGCTGCGCGAATAGTCGAACTCGACCGAGGCTCCGGCGGCCGGCTGCACGAAGGTGCTGGCCACATGGATGGGCGGCACGACCGCTCCCGTTTGGCGGTCGGCTTCTTGGCCGGCATGGATGGCACGAGTGCGAAAGTGCATGGCGCAATTTTGGATTTTGGATTTTGGATTTTGGATTTTGGATTTGGCCGCTGCACTAACCACTAACCACTAACCACTAACCACTAACCACTAACCACTCAAGCCCGTTCGAGCGCCTGGTCCAGGTCGGCGATCAGGTCCGACGCGTTCTCAATGCCGCAGGCCAGGCGAATCATGTTGTCGGGAATGCCAAAGCAGCGGCGCTCTTCGGGCGAACACTCATAGTAACTCATCACCAGCGGTTGTTCGATCAACGACTCCACGCCGCCCAAGCTGGGTCCGATGCGCGGAATGCGCACGGCATCAACCACGGCCGCGGTGCGCCGCCAATCGGCGTCGCGGACCAGAAACGTCACCAGCCCTCCGAAACCGCGCATCGTCCGCCGGGCAACTTCATAATGAGCGTGCGTCTCCAGCCCCGGATAATAGACCCTTTCGATCTTGGGGTGGTTCTCCAGAAAGCGGGCCACCGCCAGACCGTTTTCGTTGTGCCGCTGCATGCGCAGCTCGAACGTCTTCAGGCCGCGCAGCAGAAGCTGGATGTTGTGCGGCGAATTGATGGCCCCCAAAATGCCCCGCAGCTTGCGGACCGGCTCGATCTTTTCCGCCGAGCCGATAATGACCCCGGCCAGCAAGTCGTTGTGGCCGCCCAGGTACTTGGTGGCCGAATGCAACACGTAGTCGATGCCGGCCGCCAAGGGCCGCACGTTGTAGGGCGTGCCCAGCGTGGCGTCGATCAGCGTTTCGATGCCGTGCCGCTGGCCCAACGCGGCGTAGCGCTCCAAATCGACCACGCTCAGGTGCGGATTGGTCGGCGATTCGCTGACCAGCAGGCGCGTCTTGGGCGTGATGGCGGCTTCCATCGCTTCATAGTCGCAGGCCCGCACTTGCCGCGTGACGACGCCGAACCGCGAGAGGTGCTTGACGCAAAACTCGCGGCTGCGGTGGTAACACTCGTCGAAGAAGATGACCTCGTCTCCGGCGTTCAGCCGAGACATGAGCAGTCCGACGATGGCCGCCATGCCGGTCGAAAACAGCAGCGCCTCTTGCCCGCCTTCCATGGCGGCCAGCTTGCGCTCGACCACTTTCTCGCTGGGGTTGCCGTAGCGGCCGTATTCTTCGCGCGGCAGCTTCTTTTCGATGAAGTCGATGACGGCCTGGGTGTCGGCGAAGGTGTACGTCGACGAACAAAAGATCGGGTCGCTGATGGCGTTGGCCGGCTTCTGCCGCTCTTCGCCGGCGTGAATCGCCAGCGTCGAAGGTTGCCACCGCGAGGGGTCGCCGGAGGAATTCGGTGTCATCGGACTGTCTCAAGCTTGCTGTCGGACCGGTGCGAGACAGCGACGACTTGCAAAAAAAACGCGGACCCGCTACGAGGGCGGTCGCGGCTTACACGAGCTGTCGTTCGATCGCCAACTTCAAGTGCGTTGCCGCAGGCAGACCTCCGTGAGGCCCTGCGGCGGACTGGCGATGGCACTTTAGCAGGTGAAGGCTGCAAGCGGCCGCAAATCCCAATTGCCCCTGATTGTAGCCGCCGGCTTCGGTGCAATCAAGTCTTAACGAACCGCGAAATGACGACAGGCCCGTACTTTTCGCTCGCATTTGGCCCGCGAACCCGTCATATGGTTTGGACTCTCGGTTTCCTGCGCGGTAGCATTACAATAGGTGCGTGGCGGACATCCTTCCAAAATACGCAAAACGCTACGGTCCAGCGGCGGATGGTGCCAGGCAGGCGTTTTCGCATTATCAGAAGCATCACGGGATTAATCCAATTCTTGCGAGCGAAAGACTTGCACGAAATCAAAGAACGGATGGGCTATCCAGCGGATAGAAACGTCGTTTTCGACCGCACGGGGAATGTCTACGACCCGGATAGTCTTGAGTGGATTGGGAGTTTGACAGCCGGAGGTGCAAAATGAGTTCATCGCAATCTGTGTCGGCCAAACCGGCAGTGGGCAAGAAGGGCCGATTTGAACATGCGTTTGCGATCATCCGCTTTGATGAATTTGCACTGCCAGATAGTTCTCTGGAGAATTGCGTCGCCGTGACGGCAATCATGCCCGACATTGAATCGGCAGAGCGCGAGGTCGAACGATTGAACAAACAGGCCGCCAAAGGCGTGCGCTACCTGTGGCAGACGACGCGACTGAAGCAATCGGCGTTGCCAGAGAGCAAGTGGTCGCCAGAAAACAGGATAAGCGAGCGAGCGAAGGATATTTCTGCTGAGCCCGATCTATCACTCCGCGAATTCCTCGAATCCATCGCAGTTCCAGACTACATCTGGAAGGGGCTATCCGAGGGCGGCTTAGGGTTCCCTGCCTTCCGAGTTTTCGAGGTTTGCAAAAAGCCCTCTGAAATCGAGCGTGTTCAGCGGGGTGAAGTGCTTGCGAGCATCCTGGCGTCCCATGATACGGATTTTTCCGAGGTGGTTGGAGTCGGAAGTTTCGATTCAAAGAACCTGACGTGCTTCGCTTTCCGCGTATTTGACGACTTATGCCAGACGCCATTGCGACAAATGACCCCGCTGAAGATCGTTCAAAATCTTGCCGAACGGTTCGGGTTAGAGATATCGATCGGGGGGAGCTGCGGGAAATTCATCCTGGAGAAGCAGTTTGACATCCCAAGAATCCTGCGGCCTCGCACCCCAGAAGGCCAAGTCATCTCGGTTGAGGATCCGGCCGAACATTTCGTTCTTTGCACCACCTTCAAGTTGGTTCCCCCCAAGGTCGAAATCGCCCTGGCGTTTTGCATCGACACCGATAAGTACGGTGAATGGCTTGCCGCCCATTAGAGCCTCGCATCGCGGGCACTCCACATAATGAGCGACCTACGGCATCCTGTCGCTCTTCTCGTTCCGGCTGCCGCCCGCAACCGTGGCAGGGAGGCGGCGACCTCGCGGGATTAGTGTTGCATTCTCGCCCAACTCACTAATAGCCCACATCCTCGCTTGCGGCCCCTTGCCCCGCTTCCCACGGTCCGTAATGTTAGAGATGAGGGGCCCAATTCCAGGCAGACCGCGGTTTTGCGCGGAGGAGAGTGATCATGTTGACGAAGTTGGTGCTGGCGACGTTGGTGGTGGGCGGGCTGGCGGCCGAAGTGCGGGCGGCCGATACGCCGCTCTCGGTAAAAGCGCAGCCCGTCGTGTGGCGCGGCGGTTATCGCTTTCGCAGCTATCCGGCCCGCACGGGCAACGACTCTGCGTATCGCGGTTCGCGTAGCTACGGCAATCGCGGATGGACCGGGCGAACGTCTGCGCTCGATTATCCGCCGTGGACCCAGCCCTACGTGACTCGGACCAACCAATGGAACAAGTACCCCAACCAGCCCTACTACCTGCGCGGCGAGCGCAAGTCGTTGCTGATTCTGCCGTAAGGCGTGTTTATCTGACGCCCGCCATGCTGGTTAAGCCCAGCGGTTCGCGGCTGAAAAACGGTTCGCCGTAGTCGGCGTTGATGGTACCGCCCCAGTAGGCGGCCTGATCGCGCCAGCGGTCGAGGAAGGTGGGCGGCCCGGTGGGGCGGCCCACAATGAACTGGCTGGCGTAACATTCGATCGCCGCCCGCTTGCGGTCCCAGTAGCGGCTGATGTCGAGCACGAACGACGGCGGAACCACCAGTTTGATGTGGACGCCGAAGTAGTAGAAAATCCGCTCGGGATGGTGCGGCCCGCCGGGCAAGTCGCTTTTGGTCAGCTTTGCCCAGAAGCGCGCCGCCTCGACCAACTCGGTGGCCGCCACGTGGTCGGGGTGCGAGTCGACCCAATACGGCGCGAAGAGCCACCGCGGCCGCGTCTGCCGAATGACGCCCGCCAACTGCGCCCGTGCGTCGAGCGTCGCTTCCAAACGGCGATTGGGCAGGCCCAAGTTCTCGCGCCACGCGACACCGAGCATCTGTGTGGCGGCGGCCGTTTCGCGGGCACGAATCTCAGGGCTGCCATGCGGCGTCGGCTCGCCGTCGGTCAGGTCGAGAATGCCCACCCGCCAACCGTCGGCGATCAAACACATGATGGCCCCCGCCATGCCCAGTTCGGCATCGTCGGGGTGCGGCGCGATTACCAGGACGTCGAGCATGCGCAAACCGATGAAGCGGGCCCAGTGTTGGAACGATTGGCTGGACTGCAACAGGTTATTCCTCTTGAGGCGGTTCGGCAAGCCCCTGGCGGCAACCGCCTGTAACACGCGGATGAGATCGGTCGATGCGGGAGAAGCGCCTGCAACCACGTTCAGCTCGACCGTGCGGCGGCGATCAAATCCGCGGCGCTTTGGGAAAGAAGCTCTGCTGCTACCTGTTCGCCGATCTTGGCGGCGTCGCCGGGCGGGCCATCGCACTCGGCCCTAATCCTTCGGGACCCGTCGGCGCTAAGCACCACTCCGCGCAAGCGGAGTGTGCCCGCCACCACCTCGGCCTTGGCGGCGACCGGCGCCAAACAGCCGGCCCGCAAGGCCGCCAGCATCGCCCGCTCAGCCACGACCGCCGCCCGCGACGCGAAATCGTCGAGCGGCACCAGCGCCGCTTTCAACTCCGCGTCGGCGGTGCGGATTTCGATTCCCAGCGCGCCCTGGCCGACCGCGGGCAGCATCAACGCTTCGGGCAAAACCTCCGTGATGTGCGACGCCAGCCCCAAGCGCACCAGGCCGGCTTGTGCCAGAACCAAAGCGTCGTATTGGCCTTCCGCCAGCTTGCGCAGCCGCGTGTCGACGTTGCCGCGCACGTCGAACATTTTCAGATCGGGCCGAGCGTGCCAAAGCTGCGCCCGTCGGCGCAAGCTGCCGGTGCCGATGGCGGCGCCCTGCGGCAAGTCAGCAAACGAGGAGGAGGCGCGGCTCACCAGCACGTCGGCTGTCGCCTCGCGCGGAGGCACGGCGCCCAGATCCAGCCCGGCGACGGCGTCCGTCGGCAGGTCTTTCAGGCTGTGAACGGCCAGGTCGATCTCCTCGCGCAGCAAGGCCCGTTGCAGTTCTTTGGTAAACACGCCTTGCCCGCCGATGGCTCCCAGCGACGCCGACTGCTCCTGGTCGCCGCGTGTGGAGAGCGTCACCAGCGCCACGTTGTGGCCCAGCTTGCGGAGCTCGCCGGCCACCCACTCAGCCTGCCAGCGGGCCAACGGGCTGGCGCGCGTTCCCAGACGCAGCAATCGGGCGGCAGTCATGAGCGGGCCGCTTCCATCGAATCGGCCCTCGGCAACTGGTGCGGCGGCACCACCACGCCGCAGCTTATCAGGAACTGCAGGGCCTGGTCGATCGTCAGGTCAAGGTCGATGGTTTCGCTCTTGGGCACGGTCACGATGTAGCCCGTCACCGACATGGGCGACGAGGGAATCATCAACGAAACCATGGGCTCGCCCGTCGTGGAGCGGATGTCCATCAGGCTCTCGCCGGTGACGAAGCCCAGCGCCCAGACGCCTTTGCGCGGGTATTCGACGGCCACCACCCGCTTATAGCCGAGTTCCCGTTCGTTGAACATGAAATCGGTCATCTGCTTGACCGAATCATAGACGTTTCGCACCAGCGGCACGCGGTGGATGCCGCGCTCGACGAGGTTCCAGAGCATGCGGCCCAGGCCCGCCCCCAGCAGTTTGCCCAGCACATACAGGACCAGCATGAAAACGCAGATAAACAGCGGGATGACCCGGTGCGGCTGCAAGTAGTGCAGCTCGACGTATCGCCGGTACACCTGCCGCAGGTTGCCGCTGGCGATGACGCCTTCGGGGTTGTCTTTGATCAGCTCCAGCTTGACGGTTTCCGGCACGTAGGTGCCGCTGGGCAGCCGCACGTAGCGTTCGCCGGTGGGGAGACTGATTTCCGGCGATTGGTTGGAGACCTGCCGGGCCACGTCGGGATGGGCAAGCCGATTGGCGTCTTGCCGCGCCCAGTACCAGGCCAGCGCGTTGCGCGTGCCTTCCGTGACCGGCTCCAAGGCATACTGTTTAATGGTTCCGCCGACCCAAAGAAAAATGACCACCGTCAGCAGCGGCGGCAGCACGACGCCCAGCCCGCTCAAGATGGCCCGCTGGAACGGGTAAAGCCGCGAACGCGGTCGACGAGCTTGGCGGGCATTTCGCATAGGCCGACGGAGGAGCGGAAAAGGCGATCGTTCAAACTTTCAATTATATCCGATCGCGGCGGGCGGTTGAAAGTTGCCTACTTTGACGCCGCCGGGCCAAATTCTCCTTTTTGATCTTTTTGCACCCCCCCAACCAATGCAAAAGCCGACATGTACCCGCCGGGCGAAGTTTCACGCAAACCCAGCTTGACCTCGCTTGCGTAATAGGCATAGCATAGGCCACTTTTTGCGAGCTTATTAACGGACCGGTGGCTCTCCGTGAGTCTCAAACGGTTTCCCCCTGGCGCTGCGCTCTGGGCCGTGTTGGCCTTGGCGCTGGCGCTGCGCCTAGCGGCGGCCCTGTGGTGGCAAGCGCGGCTGGGGCCGGGCCAGCAGTTCTATTTCGGCGACAGCGACGCCTATTGGGTGTTGGCGAAGCAAATCGCCCACGGGCAACCGTTTCAGTATGGCTCGCCCGACGCGCGCATCTTTCGCATGCCCGGTTATCCCGCCTTGCTTTCGGCGATGTTGTGGCTGTTCGGCGACGAGATGCCGGTGATCTACGCCCGGTCGCTAAGCGCCTTGCTCGGCACCGCGGCCGTGGCGGCGGTGTACGCCCTGGCGGCAGCGTTGTTCGACCGGCGGACCGCGTTGCTGGCCGCCCTGGCCGCGGCCTGCTATCCCGGCGCCATCGCCATGAGCATCTTCGTGCTGAGCGAAGCGCCGTTCTGTCCGCTTTATCTGGCGCAACTCGCCGCTTGGGTGAAAGGCTGGCACTGCGACGACGCCCGGCGCCGGCTTGCCTGGGCGGTCGCGTCGGGCCTGCTCGGCGGGCTGGCCACGCTCATGCGTCCCGATTGGTTGCTGTTCGTTCCATTTGCCGCGGTGATCGGACTATTCATAGCACAGCGCACTTCCGGCGGATGCCAAGCGGAGGATGGCCTTCCTAGGCCGTCTAGTGACAGACGCGACGGCCTAGGAAGGCCATCCTCCGGAGACGTGCAACCCTGGCTGCGGCACCTGAAGCTTGCGCTCGTAATGTCGCTGGCCGTGGCGGCGGTCATGACGCCGTGGTGGTGGCGAAACTTTGGAATTTACGGCCGGTTCATACCCACCACGTTGCAAGTGGGAGCGAGTCTCTACGACGGGCTGAACCCCCGCGCCACCGGCGCCAGCGAGATGTCGTTCTGCGCCGAATTCGTGCAGCAGGAAAACCGCGCTGCGCCGGAAGCAAACGACCTGGAGTATCGCGTCGACCGGCGGTTGTGGCACGCGGCGATCGAATGGGCGACGGCCAACCCCGCGAGCGTCGTCAGGTTGGCGGGAATCAAATTCGTCCGCCTATGGAACCCTTGGCCCAACGATCCGCAACGTCGCGGCGGCTTGCTGTCGTTCATCACGGCGGCAACGTTCTTGCCGGCCATCGTCCTGGCAATCATGGGCATCTGGCGTTCGCGCCGCGATGCCTGGCCGGCCGCTCTGGCCTGGTTGCCGGCCATTTACCTCACGTCGCTGCACCTGATTTTCGTAAGCTCCATACGGTATCGCGAGCCGCCGATGCTCGCTCTGTTGATTTTTGCGGCGGCCGCCATCACGCGAGGGAATCAGCCATCGTCCGCCCGGTAGCGCGAATCTGCTGGAGATCGTTCAAATGGTCGGTGCTGCTGATCGCAGTCGCGGCGGCCATCGGAGTGCCGTTGGCCTGGCACCGCTTCGACGACGAAGTTCGCCGCCGCGTCGAGGCGAAAATCGCCGAGCATTATCCGGCGCTGATCGTCGGCGTTCGCTCGGCGCGGTTCTCGGTTGGCAAAGGCATCGAGATTCGCGGCCTCTCGATCGCCGAGCCGAACGTGTCCGGGGCGACCGCCGAACTGGTCTATGTGGAAGAGTTGTTCTTGGAAGGCGACACCGAGTGGCAAGAACTGCTGCAAGGAGAGCTGCGGATCAGCCGCGTCGTTTTTCGGCGGCCGACGCTGCGCATCGCCCACCGGCCCGACGGCTCGTGGAGCGCGGCGAAGCTGCTCCCCTTGCCCCGCCTGAGCAAGGATCCGCCCCGCGGCACGTTCGAGAACGGCGTCATCGAAATCCTCGATCCGCTCAAACAGCAAGGCGGTTCGCTGATCGTGCGCGACGCACAGCTCGATTTCGAGCCGGCTCAGCCGTCGGCGCCGGCCTCGGCGGGATCCATCGCGGCGGAAGCGCCGGCACCGCTGCGCGTCTATGGCCACTTCGGCGCCGACCACGTCGAACGTGTCGAGGTCGATGCCACGCTGGTGCCGTCGGGAGCGGCGTGGTCGGTGACCGGGAATATCGACGGCCTCGACTTTTCGCCGGAATTTGTCCGGGCATTGCCGGCCGTGCTGTCGCGGCGGCTGGCCGAGGTCGGTTCGCTGCGCTGCGAGGTGCAGGGGCGATTTCGATTGGCGCGCGCGGCGGATGCCCAGGCCGGTCTCGAGTTCGACGTCCGCGGCCAGCTCAACCGCGGCCGCATCGACGACCCGCGCCTGCCGTATCCGCTCACCGACCTGCGGGCGGCGTTTCATGCCGACAACCAGGCGTTGGCCCTCACCGACGTGACCGCGCGCAACGGTCAGACGACGCTGGCCCTCGAACTGCACCGCCAGGGCTACGTCAAGCAAAGTCCCTACACCCTGCTGGCCCGCAGCCGCCGCATGGTGTTCGACAAGCAGCTCCGCTCCATCCTGCCGCTCGACTGGCAGTGCGAGTGGCACAAAGTGATGCCGGCGGGCGAGTTCGACGCCGAATTCAAGCTCGTTTTCGACGGGCGGCAGTTCAGGCCCGAACTGACCATCGTCTGTAAAAACGCCTCGTTTTCGTTCTACAAGTTTCCCTACCGCCTGGAACGCACGACCGGCCGCGTCGAGCTGATCGACAGCCTGCTCAAGCTCGACCTGAAGGCCTTCAGCGAAGGCGAGGAGGTGCGGATCTTCGGCGAGTTCCGCAACCCCGGCCCGCAGGCGGTGGGCCGGGTCAACGTTTCGGGCGACAACATCCGCCTCGACGAAAAGCTCTTCCTGGCCTTGAGCGACGGCGGCCGCCGCATCGTCCGCTCGCTCAATCCGCGGGGCACGTTCAACGTCGCGTTCGACCTGTGGCACGGCGGCGAATCGCCGCCGCGGGTCCATAAAAAACTCAGTCTGTCGCTCAACCGCTGCTCGCTCAGGTATGAGCCGTTTCCGTATCCGCTCGACAACATCCGCGGCACCATCGCCATGGAAGACGACGTCTGGGACTTCAAAGACCTGGAAGGCACCAACGGCACCGCGACGGTGGAATGTCACGGACGGCTGGTTCCACGGGCGGCGGGCCACGACCTTTCGCTCCATTTCTACGGCAAGGCCGTCGCCCTGGAAGACGAACTGCGCGACGCCCTGGCCGTGCAAAGCGCCGGCGCCGCGCGCTTCTGGCACGACCTTCATCCGCGAGGATTCATGAACGTCGATGCCGTGTTGCACTGCGCCGCGGGCCAGCGCAAGCCGGAAGTCGCGGTCACCCTGCAGCCTTTGTACGGGTCCGACGGCAACACCGCCGTTTCCATCGAGCCGACCCACTTTCCGTATCGCCTGGAAAAGTTCCGCGGCATCTTCCGCTATGAAAAAGGCAAGGTCACGCTCGAAAACGTCCGCGCCGAGCACCGCGGCACGCGGCTCTCCGCGGCCGGCGAGTGCCTGCTGGACGGCGAGGGCGGGTGGCAGCTCGTGTTTCAGCGGTTGGAGGTCGAACGGCTCAGGGCCGACCGCGACCTGGTGCAGGCCCTGAGCGGCGGGCTGAAGCGCGCCGTGACGGAGCTGTCGCCGCGCGGGCCGGTGAACGTGCGCGGCACGCTCGGCCTGGCCAACAACGGACGGACGACGGGTCTGACCGCACAGTGGAACGTGAGCGTCGAGGCGCATCAATTGGCCGTCGACTGCGGCATCGAGCTGGAAAACATCTTCGGCGCGGTGCGGCTCTGGGGATCGTTCGACGGCCAGCGGTTCGTCTCCAACGGCGAGCTGAGCCTCGACTCGATGACGTACAAGAACTTCCAGTTCACGGAGTGCCTGGGACCGTTTTGGCTCGACGATCGCGTGGCGCGGTTGGGCCGCGACTCCGATCGCCAGCGCGGCACGACGGCCGGCCGGCCGATCACTGCCAGGCTTCTCGGCGGCACGATCATGCTTGGGGGCCGCGTCAACTTCGGGCCCCGGCCCCGCTATTCGGTCTATGCGACTTTGGCCGGCGCCGATCTGGCCCGCTGCGGCCAGGAAGCAATTGCCGGCCAGCAGCGGCTCAGCGGGCTGGTTTCCGCCGAGGTCGATCTGCACGGCACCGGCCGCGGCATCCACCATCTCGGCGGCCGCGGCTCCGTCGAGTTGCGCGACGCCAAGGTGTTCGAGCTGCCGGTGATGCTGGCCCTGTTGAAGACGCTCAGCGGCCGCTTGCCCGACACGACGGCCTTCAATACCGCCGACGTCGACTTTCGTATCGAAGGCGAACACGTGTACTTGAACAAAGTCAACTGCAACGGCGACGCCGTCAGTTTACGGGGACGCGGCGAGATGAATCTCGACCGTTCCATCCGGCTTTCGTTTTACGCCAAATTGGGCCGCGGCGAGGGGCCATTTCCGCTGTTCGACAAGGTGCTCAGCGCAGCCAGCCAGCAAATTATGCAAATCCAAGTACACGGCACACTCGACAATCCCATTACGCAAAGGACCGTGCTTCCCAACGTCGAAGAGGCCATGCGGCTGTTCCAGGCCGATACGGTTATGCCGGCGCCGGTTGTTCCGCGGGGCGTCGGCCGGGCCACCGCCGCACCGCAAACAAGGTAGGGTTGAGTATGAGCATCGGTCCCACGACTTTCGCGGCGAGCCTGGCGGCCACAACGCTGAATCCGGCGCGCGGCGGCGACACCGAACGGGCGCAACACGATGCGGCCGCCAAGGAGCGGCAGATCGAAGGCGATCGCAAGGCCGAGAGCGCCGCCGGCGTCGGCACCACCGAAGGAGATGAAGCCGCCTCCGACCGCGACGCCGACGGCCGCCGCCTGTGGGAGAAACCGCCCCAAGGCAAAGGCGCCGATGACGCCGACGATGAAACGGAACTCCCTCCGGTGAAAGACCTCACCGGGCAAAGCGGCTCGCTGCTCGATCTGACCGGGTAACTTGCAGCGGAGATTACACTTTACGCGGCCGAGAATGAGACATGGGCGGTGGCTGGGGCAGAGCCTGGCCAGGTGGAGGCTGGCACTTCGTTCATCTCGGCGGACAGGCGATGACCCGGTGCGTCCAACCGGGGCATCGCTTGGCCGCCACGCTGTTGAAGGGCGCCAGCCGCTGTCTGGCCAAGCTCTGCCCCAGCCACCGCTTTTGCTGGAGCAAAAATGTCTCATTCTCGGCCGCGTGAAGGAGATATCCTTGACGCCGCCAGACTGCCGAGCTTAGGATGACCACCGGCCAAATTTCGGCAAGTCTGCCGATCGATCGCACATCACGGCGCCCGCGCCTGTAACCACGATCGCGCATGACTTCCCTTTTCCGTGGGCGTCCTCGGTTCGATCTAGCGCGAAGGAGACAGAAAGATGCGATTTGTATTCACGCTCGCGGCCATCGCCGCGATGTCCTATGCCTTGCCATGTCGGGCGGAAGAGCCGGCGGGCGAGACGGCACGCGGCCTGCCGGCCGACGCGAACACGGCCAGCCTGGCCGACCTGATCTCGCCGCTGGTGGCTCGCGAGCTGGCTTTTGAACTTGAGCTTGCCGCGCGGGACGACGACGAGGAGGACGACGACCGTGGCGAGCACCGCGGTCGGCGCGAGCGCGAGCGACGGGCCTCCGACCGCCGCGAGGGCGAGCGGCGTGAGGGTGACCGCCGCGACGAGGGCGAGCATCGCGAGGGGCACGATCGCGGCCCCGGCCCGCATCCGGGCCCCGGTATGCACCACGCGGGCCCCGGTGGCCCGCAGCACCATCCGGGAGCACATGGATTCGGTGGACCCGGCGGGCCGGAACACCATCCAGGCGCGCCAGGCTTCGGAGGTCCCGGCGGGCCGGGTCACCACCCCGGCGGCCCGGTTCCTCCGCCGCCGCACGAGGGTCATCCTCACACGATCATGGTTCACGTCTTTTTGCATCACGATTTTGGCGGAGCGCCGGCGGTCATGATGCGTGGCATGATGGGCGGACGCCAGCGGCAAGGCGAAATGCGCGGTCCTCCACCGCCCCGCCGCGAACCGCGCGGCGAGGATGAAGAAGACGAAGATGACGACCGCGAAGCTGACGAAAACAACCGTGGCGAGTCGGACGAGGATGCCGAGATCGAATCGCTGCGCGACGAGGTGGCCTCGCTGCGAAAAGAACTGGGGGAGCTATCGGGCCTCGTCCGCCAGTTGGTAAGCGAACGGAAGTAGGCCGGCGCTGGTCCCACCCTACGCTTACTGTTCCGGCTTGAACTCCGCGAGCCTATAACCGCTTTCGCCGTTCCAGACGTATAGCACGCCGTCGCGACCGCCGCCGAAGACCAACCGGCCGTCGCTGGTGGCCGCCATTGATGAACTGTCGGAATCCGACAGTTCTGCCCGGCGACTTGCGTCAATAACTGACCAAGGCCAGCCAGGCCACGCCGCCGGCCGTGGTCAACAGAGTCAAGGGCACGCCGACCTTCAGGTATTCGCAGAAGCCGACCTCGATGCCGGACCGGCGGGCACTTTCCACCACGATCAAATTGGCCACCGAGCCGAGCAGCGTCAGATTGCCGGCCAATGTGCTCGACATGGCCAGCGCCAGCCAGGCCTGCTCGCGCTGAGGAATCGCCTCGATCAACGGCTTGAAGAGCAGCACCGCCGGCACGTTCGACACCAGGTTCGACAGTGCCACCGACAGCGCGCTGACCAACACCACGGGCGAACGCCGCAACCCCTGCCATTGGTCCAGGCCCCAGTCGTGAACGACGTTGACCTCGAAAGCGCGCACCACGACGAACAAGCCGGCGAACATCACCAGTAGCGGCCAGTCGACGATGCGGTAAACCTTTTCGGGCCGCGTCCGGTCGACCATCAACAGCCCGGCGGCGGCCAGCGCCACCAGGGCGATCGGCTTGCCGGCGAAAAACAGCACCACCGTGCCCAGCGTGACGACGACGCTCTTGACGAGCAGGTGGCGATGGACGCGAGCACGGCGCGGAGCATCTGGGACACGGATATCCCAGACTTGCCCAAGCTGATTGCGGTAGACCATCGCGACGATCAAGAAAACCAGCACGAGTCCACCAAGGGCGATGGGAAAAAGCCTGACGCAGAACCGCAGGTAGGAGATGCCCGACAGCGAGCCGATGATCATGTTCTGCGGATTTCCCGTGATCGTGGCCACGGAGCCGACGTTCGACGCGGTGGCCAGGCCGATCAGGTAGGGCAGCGGCGGCCGGCGGAGGCGGCGGCAAAGATCGAGCACCAGCGGCGTCATGGCCACGCAGACCACGTCGTTGACCAGAAACGCCGACAAGACGCCCGACAGGCCGACCGTCATGGCCAGCAGCGTCTTTGGCCCACTGAAATGCTGCGCGACCAGTTCCGTCGCCAGGGCGAAAAAGCCGGACAGCTTGAGATAGGCCACCACGATCATCATGCCGAACAAGAGCACGAGCGTCTCGTAATCGACGGCCCGCGCGGCCTGGTGCAGGTCGAGAATGCCGGCCGCCAGCATGGCCGCCGCGCCCACCAGGGCGATGCCCGCCCGGTCGATCCGCAGGCCGGGGATTTTGCCGACGGCCAGCCCGAGATAGGTGAGCGCGAAAATGGCCGTGGTGATGGGCGCGGCGGAATCAGGGGTCGTCATGACGGCTTTCTCCATAAACTCCGGCGATGTCCGCGCCGGCACATTCCAGCGCGATCGCGGCGGGCGGCGCTTGCTCATCAGCCGCTGCCGGCCCGACCTGGGCCTGGAGTTTAGGCCGTAGAGTTTCGGGCACAAACGCCATCAGCGTCAATGTCGAAATGCCGCCCACGATGGCCAACGCTCCGAACAGGCCCCGGTATCCCAGCACATCGACGAACTGGGCCGCCACCGCCGGTCCCAGGGCCGAACCGAACACCAACGACGTGCCGACGATGGCCTGAGCTTCGCTGACCCGCCGCGCGTCGCCCAGCCGGTCCGTCACCCAGGCGCCCGCCAGAACCGAGAACAGTCCGCTGGCCACCCCGTCGAGCACTTGCACCGCCACCACCTGCCAGCTTTCTTCGGCGATGGCCAAAAGAACCAACCGAACGGACATCGCCATCCATCCCACGACGAGCAGCGGCCGTCGGCCGATGCGGTCGGCCAGGCGTCCCGCGGGCCGGGCAAGCACCGCCCACGCGATCATGCTCACCACAAACGAATAGGAGAGTACGCGCATGGGCGCTTCCAGATCGCGATTCAAGAACAACCCCAGATAGACGCCGGCCGGGGCGTTGCAAAAATGGAACAGCACCATGACGGCGATGAACGCCCACAGCGCTCGGTCGTAGCCGCCGCGCGGACGTTTCGCTTCCATCCTCATTGCGGCGGTGGCTGGGGCAAAGCCGCGCACGACCGGCGCGTTTTCGACCAGCGGTCCTCCGCCGCGATGCCCCGGACCCTGAATCAGCAAGCCGCACACCACCGCCAGGCATTGCACCACGGCCAGCCAAACGAGCACCGAGCCGACGCCGTATCGTTCGGCCCACAGACCGCCCATCAGTGCCACCACCACCACGCCGGCCGGGCGAAAGAACCGCAGCGCACCCAGGGCCGATCCAACGTGTTCGGGCGAGGCCATCGAGGCCGCTTCGGCCCCGGAAAGGCTTTCGACCACCGCGCGGCAGATTCCGTTTTCAGCAAACAGCACCACCAGCAGTCCCAGCCAAATCGCGCCGTGCGCGCCCGGCAGCAACACCGTCGATATCGCCAGCAGGGCCAGGGCCACGATCAGAAAGGGTTTTCGCCATTGAAACCGGTCTGCCAAAAGACCGATGGGAAACTGGGCCAGCGCGGTCAAGGCGGCCAGCGTCGAGACCATCCCGATCTCTCCGTCGGCCAGTCCCTTCTGGCTTAAATAGAGAGGCAAGAACGGCAGCGTAAAGCCGATGCCCGACATGCCGAACAGATACGCGCCGTAGAGTCCAATGCGGTTGCGCAGGGTCATAGGTCATCCAAGCGAAAGCGATGTTGTTCCCAGTGTGCGAAGCACTTCGCAATCGACATGCCTTGAAGGCGGGACCGTTGCGACGCCGCGGAATTGCGGGGAGTTGCGCCACCGCGTCGCATTGGGACAGCACGCAGTGGGCAGGATCCTCTCGCCCAGCCGGGAGATATTCGCCCAACGTTCTGACTAGCAGAAGTTCGTGCTCTTGACCGGCGGCCAGCAGACCGACGACAATGACGAAAGTGGAATTCGCCAACCGAAAAGCTCTCGACATTTCTGGACATTCTTGGGAAGAACCTACGTTCGACAAGGAAGCAAATCGAAATACATTACATCTCTACCTCCTCCCCCAAGCTTTGCTTGGCGCGATCCCGTTTAGCGGCTCTGCGGGCGGCATAACCGCTTCCATGCGCGGCGGCAGCGATCGCCGGCTTTTTTCTCCCTGACGATTGCCTCTCGGCTGTTGCAGCCCGCCGCGACGGCGGTAAATTGGTGATCGCCGCCAAGCCGAGACAATCTCGTACACGCGGCCCTGCGCGGCATACGGCTTGGCGGCCCAATCGCGCGGGGCCGTACTCGTAGCGGTCTGATCGAGTCAGAAAAAGGGCCAGAACAATTTTAAACTCGTTGAACTAAGCCGCTGCGCGGCAGACCGCAAGCGGCGGTAAAGCATCATGGCCCGGCTTGGAATGGCCGGGCTTTTTCATGCGCAGGGGTGTCGGCGGCCAAGGGAGGGCAGAATGGAGGTTTGTGTCGGACTTTCCATTTCCACCCCTTTCCCCAAGGAGCTGCTGACATGACTCCCCTGCGCGAGCGCATGATCCGTGAACTCGAACTGCAACGCAAGTCCCCCCTCACCGTGGACGCCTACGTCAAGGCCGTGGCCCAACTGGCGCAACACTACGGACGCTCCCCGGATGCCATCTCCGTCGAGGAGGTCCGCAGCTTCCTGCATTACCTCATCAGCGAAAAGAAAGTGGCCTTCAGCACTTGCAACCAGAAACTGTCCGCCATCCAGTTTTTCTACCGCCACGTGCTCAGACAGGAAGACTTCTCCCTGCGCGTTCCGTCGAAACGTGGCGGGCGGCTGCCGGAGCCGTTCAGCCGCGGCGAGATCGCCAAGATCCTGGACGCCACGCGGAACCTCAAGCACCGCGCGCTGTTGATGACGGCCTACGGCGGCGGTTTGCGAGTGTCGGAACTCGTCCGCCTGCAGCTTGGCGACATTCACTCCGAGCGGATGTTGATCCGCGTCAACCAGGGCAAGGGCCGCAAGGACCGCTATACCCTGCTTTCGCAACGTCTGCTGCAGGAACTCCGCGCCTACTGGCGCGCCTATCGACCGCAGCCGTGGCTCTTTCCGGGCAGGGATCCGGGTCGCCCCTTGCCGGCCAACACCGCGAAAAAGATTTTCACGGCGGCCAAGCAGCGGGCCGGCATTCAACACGGTCACGGCATCCATTCCCTGCGACACTCCTTCGCCACGCACTTGATGGAAGCGGGCGTCGCCTTGCCGGTCATCCAGCGTCTGATGGGACACGGCAGCTTGAGCACGACCGCCAAGTACCTGCACGTCACCAGCCAGCATTTAGCCGGCGTCCGCAGCCCGCTGGACTTGCTGCGTTTGCCGGAGGACAAGGACGTCGCGGAGTAAATGCCATGCCCAGCGTCGTGCCCCACGCCACGGCCCCGGCAGAGAAAACTTCCTGTGAATTGGCCGACGTTTTCCAGCGTTACGGTGAGGCGTACCTGAACTCGCATCCGCTCACAGCGGCGCAGCGCAAGGCGGTGTGGGCGATCACTCATTGCCGCACTGCCGCTTTGGGCGGGCACCGTGAGTGGTGCCCGGCTTGCGGCTTCGAGCGGTACA
>Ga0307373_10002655_pt1 | contig 31982 bp, 26 predicted proteins | sample OX2MG_FD_202534 | JGI IMG/M metagenome (GOLD analysis project Ga0307373, IMG submission 202534) | Soil microbial communities from Risofladan, Vaasa, Finland - OX-2 | ecosystem: Environmental > Terrestrial > Soil > Coastal area > Acid sulfate soil | place: Finland: Risofladan, Vaasa | collected...
AGCGCGGGATTCTTCGCTTCGCGGACTTGCAAACGCGGCGAGCAGACTCGCCTGCTCGCTCCGTTCGCAAAGCCCGCTTCGCTGGGGCCCCGGCTTGTCTTGTCGTTAGCCACCGCAGGCATGCCGATAATGCTCACTCGGATACTGGAGTGAGGTGCGGCGGCGATTCTTACTTGGCCGATCGTAGGTCACCGTTCGCAATCGAGTTTTGAGTTTCAGCGGTGACAGGCTTTTGGATCCGAGCTTCGGGGACTCGAAGTAACGATATCGGCACATGGTGCGGCCGATCGTCCCCTTTGGCCGCCAGGTCACGGGGCTCCAGGAAACGCATGCGCGTGGTGCTGATGCCCACGAAAACCGCCGCGGAGCGCGAGCTGCGGGGCTCGAGCACCCGGCCTTCGAAGCGGACGGTGACGTGTGGAAGACCGTCAATCACCTGGCACGACTCGACCGTGCCAGGCCACCATCTGCCCTTGCCCAAACGCACAATCCACACCCATATCGCCGCGCCAGACGAAAGTTCTACTACCTCAGATGGCTCCATCGCTTCCTTTGACCGATGTTCCGCGGGTTGTCGGACAGGAGACCTTTTTCGCTCACAATTCGAACGCTGCCACGAGAGCTTCGTGCTGAACTTCGATTTCGCGAGGGAGTTCGCAACTTAGCCGGCTGAAGAATTCATCCTGGGAGCGAAGCTCGGCGCTCCATTCGTCGCGCTTGATGGCCATCGCGGCACGCAAACGGCCGTCGGCCATTTCGAGTCCCTCAAGGTTGATGTCCGGTGTGCGTGGCACCAGTCCGGCCGGCGAGTCCTGCGCCCCCACGCGCCCGTCAACGCGATCCGCAATCCACTTCAGAATGCGAAGGTTTTCTCCGTAGCCGGGCCAGAGAAACGACCCCTCGCCGTCTTTCCTGAACCAATTGACCATGAAGATCCTGGGCGCGTGCTTGAGCCGCGAGCCCATCGCGAGCCAGTGCGCGAAGTAGTCGCCGATGTGGTAGCCGCAAAAGGGCAGCATCGCCATCGGATCTCTGCGCACCAGCCCCACTTGCCCGGTCGCCGCCGCGGTGGTTTCGGATCCCATCGTCGCGCCCAAATAGACTCCGTGTTTCCAGTCGAACGCTTCCATCACGAGCGGAACGGTGGTCGCGCGCCTGCCGCCAAAGATGATCGCCGAAATCGGCACGCCCTGCGGATCCCCGACGTGCGGCGAGAGCGCCGGATTGTTCGTCATCGCGGTGGTGAAGCGGCTGTTGGGATGCGCCGCGGGGCGCCCCGAATGCGGAACCCAGGGCGTCCCCTGCCAATCCAGCATTCCGCTGGGCGGATCCAATCCGATCCCCTCCCACCACACGTCGCCGTCCGGGGTCAGCGCCACGTTGGTGAAAATCGTATCGCGCTCGACCATGCGCATCGCGTTGGGATTCGAGCGCGCGCTGGTGCCCGGCGCGACGCCGAAGTATCCCGCCTCCGGATTGATCGCCCACAGTCGCCCGTCCGACCCGACGCGCAGCCACGCGATGTCGTCGCCGACCGTGAATACGCGCCAGCCGTCGAGCGCGCGTGGCGCAGTGAGCATCGCAAGGTTGGTCTTGCCGCAGGCGCTCGGGAAAGCCGCCGCCACGTACGTCGTCGCGCCTTGCGGACTCTGCAAGCCCAGGATGAGCATGTGCTCGGCAAGCCAGCCTTCCCTTCGCCCGAGCCAGCTGGCGATGCGCAGGGCGAAGCACTTCTTGCTCAGCAGGGCGTTGCCGCCGTAGCCGCTTCCCACCGACCAGACCGCGTTGTCCTGCGGAAAATGGCAGATGAGCCGACGCAGCGGGTTAAGGTCGAGCGTGCAATGAAGTCCCCGATTGAATCCCGACGTCTCACCCAGCAGGTCGCGCGCGACGCGCCCCATCCGCGTCATAATCCCCATGTTGAGCGCGACGTAGATGCTATCCGTAAGCTCGACCCCCACGCGCGCGAACTGCGAGCCCGGCGGTCCCATCAGGTACGGCACCACGTACATCGTCCGCCCGCGCATCGAGCCTCGCAGCCAGTCTCTGAGCTTGCGATAGGCCTCCTCGGGCGCCATCCAGTTGTTGGTTGGGCCCGCCTGCTCGCGAGTGGGCGTGCAGATGAAAGTGGCGTCCTCGGTCCGCGCGACGTCGCCTGGATGGGAACGGTGCAGGTAACACCCCGGACGCTGGCGGCCGTTCAGCGGGATTAGAATGCGCTCGCGAACCGCCTGCTCTGTCAGGCGCACCCTCTCATCCTCCGAGCCATCGCACCAGAACACCCGATCCGGTCTTGTGAGCTCGGTCACATCGTCAATCCATGTCGCAAGCGAATTTGAAGCAGCAGCCGCCGGAAGAGAAACACTCATAGCCGTGAGTTCCAGCTCAATTTCCGCTCTGCGAGGGAAACAGCATCCGCTCCGCGCAGGAGAGGGAATCGAAAATCGCCTCGGCATTCGGCGCCGCAATCAATTCCATAGTCGCCTCGGGACGGCCGAACAACTGCGCAAGCTTGGCCAGCCATGGAAGGTGTAGCTCGTGGAACTTAAGTCCGAGAACAAAGAACAGATGCGTCGGATTGCCGTCCAGCGAGTCGAAATCAACGCCGTCGCGCGAGCGGCCAAGCACCATGAAGGGACGGACCACCTGCTCGGGATGGCGGTACATGGTGTGCAGAAAAGCGACACCGTTGCCGACCCCACTCGGCATGATGTTCTCACGCTCGATGAGGGCGCCAACGAACCAGTTCTTGTCGCGCACCAGGCCTAACCGGTTGGAGAGATCCGCGAGTTCCTCGATGACTCCGATCTTGGTCGATGCCTCCAGTTCCGCGACGATGTGGCTGGGTTGAAAACAGGTCGCAAAATCGAGCATCCGGCGCGGTGCACGATTTCGATTTTCGAGTTCAAGATGTTTCGGCATCACGCCCAGCATCTGATCGTCCAACCATGCGTCCAGCATGGCTTTGCGAAAGCGCCACTGATTTCCGATTTTCACCCCAGGCAGCGCGCCCTCGGCTACGAGCTTGATAACCGTGCGTTCGTTCACGTTCAGGTATGCGGCGACTTGACGGGCAGTCATCAGGCGATCCGCCATTTCGAGTAATTTCGTCGTAGTTTTACGTGGAATACCTGACATGATCTTTAAACTACGGAAAATTGCTTAAAAATGCAATGGATTACCGATATAGCGGAAACCAGCGATGGGTAATAGCGAGCGATCCGTGCGGCAATTCCCAGCCCGAAGGATTTTGGCCGCCGGTCATTCGCGCGGAGATCGCGGCGGCTGATTTTGGCTGAACCCGGATGTTTTGATATTGTCGGCTTGCCTGCCGTCACGATTCGCAAGAAGGACAGCCACGCAGGCCAAAAGGTATTTCATGAGTCATCCGATCAGCCGGTTCCCGGTTCCTTCCCTGAAAGAGATGCCCGATGATATTCGGACCCGGATAGAGCAGGTTCAGGCAAAATCCGGCTTCATTCCGAACGTCTTTCTCGCCATGGCACATCGTCCGGAGGAATTCCGCGCCTTCTTTGCCTACCACGACGCGCTGATGAACAGGGCTGCCGGGTTGACCAAGGCCGAGCGCGAAATGATCGTGGTCGCAACCAGCAGTGCCAACCAATGTCACTACTGCGTGATCGCTCATGGCGCCATTTTGCGCGTGCGAGCGAAGAACCCGTTCATCGCGGATCAGGTGGCTATCAACTATCGCAAGGCCGATATCACGCCGCGGCAGAAGGCGATGCTCGACTTCGCCTTAAAAGTCGCCGTCGCGCCGCAAACGGTCGGAGAGCCGGAGTTTGAAGTCCTCAAAAGTCACGGCCTAAGCCAGGACGACGCCTGGGACATCGCCGCGATCGCCGCCTTCTTCGCCATGTCGAATCGCCTCGCCAATGCCAGTGACATCCGGCCCAATGATGAGTTTTACTCGCTAGGGCGCGGGTGACACGGGGAAGCTCTCTCGTCGACCACGCCGGACCACCTCATGCGCCGCGCGCTCAGCGCCGCGTGAGCTTGTCCACCGCGTCGCGCTCCTCGGCGCTTAGCCTCCATGCTCCGGCCAGGACGTTCTGGCTTACCTGCTCGGGGCTGGTGGCGCCGCAAATCACGCTTGCGTTCTGCGGCTCCGATATCAGCCATCCGACCGCGAGTTCGAGCAGCGTATGGCCGCACTCGCGCGCGAAATCCTCGAGCTTCTCCAGCAAATCGAAATTCGGCCCAGTCAGCGTCCGCGTCGCAACCTTCTCCATCAGCGCCATCCTGGTGCCCTTGGGCGGTTGCGCGCCACGCCGGTACTTGCCGGTAAGGAAGCCGCTCGCCAGCGGAAAAAACGGCAGGATACCGACGCCGAGATGGCGGCAGGCGGGAAGCAGTTCGCGTTCGATGTGACGGTCGAGCAGGCTGTATTCATTTTGCGCCGAAATGTAGGCCGGAAGGCCGCGGGCGCGCGCTATCCCCAGCGCTTCCGCCAGTTGCCAGGCGGCGAAGTTGCTGCATCCGAGGTAACGGACCTTTCCGGCATGCACCAGATCGGCGAGCGCTTCGAGCGTCTCCTCCTGCGGAGTTTCGGAATCGGGCGTGTGCAGCTGGTAGAGGTCGATGTAATCCGTGTTCAGACGCCTCAGGCTGTCCTCGGCGGCTGCCATCACGTAGCGGCGCGACGCACCGTGCAGGTAAGGCCCATCGCCCATCGACATCCCGAACTTGCTCGCCACGACGACTTCGCGGCGGTGTTTGCCCAACGCCTTGCCGAGCAATTCTTCCGAGCCACCGCGGTTGCCATAGATGTCGGCGGTGTCGAAGAGCGTTACGCCCTCGTCGAGCGCGCGATGCACGATCGCCCTGGTCAGTTCGGCGTCGCACTTGAGCGCGAAATTGTTGCAGCCCATGCCCACGGCCGAAACCTTGAGCCCGGACAGTCCCATGTTGCGATGTTCCACCGCCGCTTTCCTCTTCCGCGCCGTTATTTGTCGAAGATCGCGAGCGGCAGCAACGCCGAGACCACGAAGTTGGGCACGTCGACCACTTCGCTCAGCCGCAAATCCACCGCCACGCTGCAAATCGCGTAGGCCTGCTGGCGGCTCCAGCCGCGCTCCATCAGGAGCGCGATCATGTTCATCAGGGCGTGATGCGCCGCCATGGTCGCGTTTTCCGATTCGTTTACGCCCTCGCGGATGCACATTCCGGTGGTGGCGAGAAACCGTTTCGGCGCGGCCAGTTCGGGCGACACGAAATAGTCGTCGCGCTCGAAGCGCGGGAACCGAATCTTGTGGCGCGCGGCCTCGCCCTTGCGCAGCGCGAACTTCACCAGCATCGACGCGCTCATCTCGACCGCGGTGCCGCAGGATTCGCCGTCGCCCTGCGCGAAGTGCGCATCGCCAACCGAAAACAGCGCACCCGGCACGAACACCGGCAACAACAGCCGCGCCCCGGCGCTCAATTGCTTGATGTCGAGATTGCCGCCGTTCTCGCGCGGCGGAATCGTGCGCAGCCCCTCCGAGGCAACAGGCTCGCGCGCGGGCACCGCGCCCGCAGGCTCCGGCGGCAGGACAAAGCCGCCGCGCTCGCGCAGCGCCTCTTCGCGCCGCAATATCTCGCGCCGCAACTCCTCGGAGGGAGCGACGCCGATGGTGCCCATGAAGGAACCGTCACGCAGGCGCACGCCGGGAAGCTCGGCCGAAGTCGCCCAGCCATCGGCAATCTGCCACTTCACGATAAAGGGGGCGGGAAATTCGTCGCGCAGGAAGCCGAAGCCCGGCATCTGGACCGTGAAACCCCATTTTGCGGGCTTGAGCTCGCAAATATTCACTTCGAGCAGATCCCCCGGCTGCGCCCCTTTCACGAACACCGGCCCCGTGAGTGGATGCACCACGCTCATGTCGACCTTGAGCAGGTCACTGGCGCTGCTCGATGCGGTGACTTGACCGTCGAGCGCATCCCTGGTCTCAAGTTCGACCTCTTCGCCCGGTTCGGCCTCCAGCGCGGGCGCGATATCGCAATGCCAGCGGTTGTGGCCCTTTGCGGGTTCCTCCGCGCAGCGAACATCATAGTTCAGCCTGATGCTTTTCATCGGATATGCCGCCCTTCGATTTATGCCGCCTGGCCTGCGCCGCCACGCTATCACTTAATCGCCAAATTCCAAGCTTCGGCGGGCTCGCTGTCGGCGACGGCTTCGGCCCCTGTGTTTTTCGGCCCCGTTCGCGCCGGCTCTCAGGCCCGCGGTCGATTCGACGCGTGTTAGCTTAATACTCAAATCATACTCTGTTATCCAACATGTCAACTAGGACTATCGATTTCGCTTCTTCAATCCCATATTGACAATGATGTGTACTACCACAGTCAATTGGCCGTCGAGACGGGACCCCGATGGAAGGGGTCGGGTTAGACAGCCTCGGATCGTTTGGGTGGACCGAGCGGCTCACCCGCGCCGCCGCGCCGCCGGCGACGACCACCAACTATTATCGCTCGATCTGGATTTCCGACCTGCATCTCGGCACGCCGCGCTGCAAAGCCGAGGCGCTTTACGATTTCCTGCGCCATCATCAGGCCGACAATCTCTACCTGGTCGGTGATATCGTCGACGGCTGGATGCTCGGCCCTTCGTGGTACTGGAGCCCGGCGCAGACCGCGGTGATCGAACAGATAGCGGCGTGGCATCGGCGCGGTTCGCGGGTGGTGTTTCTGCCCGGCAACCATGACGAGTTGAGCGCCGATCTCGTCCAGTCGTTTTTTGGGCCAATTCCAGTCCTGAGCGAGTTGATTCACCGAACGGCCGAAGGGCGCCGAATGCTGGTCATCCACGGGCATCAGTTCGACGGATCGCTCAACCCCAATCGCTGGTTTCTGAGAATGGGCAACCAGGCCTATTTGACCGCAATGCGTATCGACCGCTGGTACCAGGGCGAAGGTGCGCCGCCGCGGGCGCGTAAAGGTCCGCTGTCCCGCTATCTCAAGCGACGGGTCAAGAAGGCGGTCGAATACCTGACCGACTTCAGCGATCGCGCGGTGTCCGACGCCGCCCGCCGGCATAAGGCCGACGGCGTAATCTGCGGCCATGTCCATCGCCCCGAGCAGCGTCTGATCGGACCGATCTGGTACATCAACGACGGCGACTGGGTGAGCAGTTGCACCGCGGTGGCGGAAGATCGAAACGGCGTGCTCGCGCTGTTGCGATGGGATCGCGCGCGCGGCCGCCGCCGCGCGCGCGACTCGGCAGCCGAGGCGGCGCTGTCATGAACGCCACGCGCGTTCTACCGGCGGTCGCGGGGCGCGAGGCGCGAATCGATCTGATTTTCTTCGACGCCGGCGGTGGCCATCGGGCCTCCGCAACGGCTCTGAAGGCGCTTGCCGATCAGCAGCGGCGCGGTTGGCAAATCCGGATGGTGAACCTGCGCGATATACTGGAACCGATCGACGTTTTCCATCACCTCACCGGCGTCCGGGTCGAGGATCTGTACAACCGAATGCTCAAGTATGGATTGACTATCGGGACCGGGCCGATGCTTCGCGCGGTCCAGTTTCTGATCCGGCGAATGCATCCGCGCAATGTGGCGCTGCTGTCCCGCTACTGGCAGGAGCGGCGTCCCGACCTGGTGGTATCGCTGATACCTAATTTCAACCGCGCGATCTTCGAGGGGCTGCGCATCGCGGACCGCGAGCGCGGCGGGCCCGCGACGCCGATGGTCACGGTTCTTACCGACCTCGCCGACTGTCCGCCTCACTTCTGGATCGAGCGTCAGGAGCAATACCTGATCTGCGGCACCGCCAAAGCGGCCGAGCAGGCGCTCGCGATGGACTATCCGACCGGCCGAGTGCTCCGCAGCTCGGGGATGATCGTGCGGCCCGAGTTTTACCGTCGATTGGATATTTGCCGCGAACAGGAGCGCCGCCGCCTCGGATTGCATCCCGACCTTCCCACCGGCCTGGTGATGTTCGGAGGTTATGGCTCCCGCCGCATGCTGACGATTGCGCGGCGCGTGGCCGAGGCCGCTGTGAAAACCCAGCTAATCTTCCTGTGCGGCCACAATCAGCGGCTGCGCGAAACGCTTTCGGCGATGAAACTTCCGTTTCCGTGCCACGTCGAAGGCTTCACACGAGAGATCCCTCGGCTTATGCAATTGAGCGATTTTTTCGTCGGCAAGCCTGGCCCCGGCAGCGTCAGCGAGGCGCTGGTGATGGACCTGCCGGTGATCGTCGAACGCAACGCCAGGACCATGGTGCAGGAGCGCTACAATACCGAGGGGATCGAGCGGCATCAGTTCGGAGTGGTGCTGCGCTCGTTCAACGAAATCGCGGCCGGAATCGGGCAGATGCTCGACCCGCAACGCCTCGCGCATTTTCGCTCCCGCCTGCGCACCTTCGACAACCGCGCCGTGTTCGAGATCCCCGATCTGCTCGAGGCGCTCATCGCCGCGGCGCCCGTGGAATCCGCGCCGGGCGCATTCCAGGCGCTGGCCTGATAGATAGGTGCCTGGGAGGGCGCCACGACGATGAAATTTCCGAGCGGGTTTCTCTGGGGAGCGGCGACGGCGGCGCATCAGGTCGAGGGTGGCAATGTAAACTGCGATTCGTGGCTGCTCGAGCATCTGGACAGCACCATCTATACCGAATCCTCAGGCGACGCCTGCGATCACTACCATCGCTACGCCGAAGATATGGCGCTGCTCGCGACGCTCGGCTTCAACGCGTACCGCTTCTCGATCGAATGGGCGCGCATCGAACCCGAAGAGGGCGAGTTTTCGCTCGCGCAACTCGAACACTACCGGCGAATGCTCGCGGCATGTCGGCAACACGGGCTCAAGGCGATGGTGACACTGCATCATTTCACCTCGCCGCGATGGCTCGCGGCGCGCGGCGGATGGGAGGCGCGCGAAACCGCGCGCCTGTTCGCGCGCTATTGCGAGCGCACCGTCGGTCATCTCGGCGACCTGGTGGACGTGGCCTGCACCATAAACGAACTCAACTTGGGAGTTTACCTGCATCAAGCGGGAATTCTTCACAGTGACGACACCATCCTGCGTTCGCCGATGCGGGTTGCGGCAGCGCGCGCGCTCGGCGTCGAACCGAAGATGTTTTCGAGCTTTCCGTTTTGCGTGCGAGCCCGATCGCGCGACGTCCTGCTGGAGGCGCACCGCCTCGGCGTTCAGGCGTTGCGTGCCGGCCCGGGCAAGTTCCCGGTCGGGATGACGCTTGCGATGAGAGACATGCAGGCGCTGACCGGCGGCGAGCATCTTCGCGACCGCGCACGTCATTACGGCGAAGATATATTTCTCGAAGCGGCGCGGCATGACGACTTCGTCGGCGTGCAGTGCTATTCGCGCCAGCGCTTCGGGCCGCAGGGGATGTTACCTCCGGAAACCGGAATCGAATTCACCCAGATGGGCTACGAATTCTGGCCCGAGGCGCTCGAGGCGACCATTCGCCGTGCGAGCGCCAGTACCCAGTTGCCAATCATCGTGACCGAAAATGGAGTCGCCACCGACGACGACACGCGCAGGATCGCCTTCGTCAAGCGTGCGATGGCCGGGGTCGCGCGATGCATCAGCGACAAGATCGACGTGCGCGGGTACTTCTACTGGTCCGCGCTCGACAACTTCGAATGGCTGTTCGGCTACCATCCGAAATTCGGCCTGATCGCGGTCGACCGCGAAACGCAGCGCCGCACCGTCAAGCCGAGCGCCGAATGGCTGGGCCGGATCGCGCGCGCCAACGAGCTTTAGCGCGCCGCCCCTTTCGCCGTCAGACGCGTTCGATTATCGACGCGATACCCTGCCCCACCCCGATGCACATCGTGCAGAGCGCGTAACGCGCGCCGCGATGTTCCAGCTCGCCGAGCGCCGTCAGTATCAGCCGCGCCCCGCTCATCCCCAGCGGATGGCCGAGCGCAATCGCGCCGCCGTTGGGGTTGACCTGTTCGGCGTCATCGGGCAGCCCGAGTTGGCGCAGGACCGCGAGCGACTGCGCCGCGAACGCCTCGTTGAGTTCAACCACGTCGATGTCGCCGAGCGCGATCCGGGTCAGTTCGAGCACCTTGCGCGAAGCCGGCGCCGGCCCGATTCCCATTATTCGAGGCGCCACGCCGGCGGTCGCGGCGCCGACCACCCGCGCTCGCGGCTTCAGTCCGTATTCCTTCACGGCGGCCTCCGAAGCCACGATGAGCGCCGCGGCTCCGTCGTTGACACCCGACGCGTTGCCCGCCGTCACCGAGCTTGGCGGACCGAACAACGCCGGCAATCCGGCCAGCGTTTCGAGCGTGGTTTCGGGGCGTGGATGCTCGTCGGCGCTTACTGTGACGGTTGCGCGCCGCCCGGCGATCTTGACCGGCACGATCTCCTGAGCGAGGCGGCCCGCGGCCTGCGCCCGTTTCGCGCGCATCTGGCTGCGATAGGCGAACGCGTCCTGGTCGGCGCGCGCGACCTCGAAATCGGCGGCCACGTTGTCGGAGGTCTCGGGCATCGAGTCGACGCCGTAGGCCTTCTTCATCAGCGGATTGACGAAACGCCATCCGATGGTCGTATCGTAGATCTCCGCATGGCGGGAAAAAGCGCTGGTGCCCTTGGGCATCACGAACGGCGCGCGCGACATGCTCTCGACGCCGCCCGCGATCGCCAGGCTGGCCTCGCCGGTCTTGACCGCCCGCGCCGCCTGCACCACCGCCTCCATCCCGGAACCGCACAGGCGGTTGACGGTGACACCGCTCACCTCCACCGGCAATCCGGCCAGCAGCGCCGCCATGCGGGCGACGTTGCGATTGTCTTCGCCGGCCTGGTTGGCGCAGCCGAAGATGACGTCGTTGACGCGGCTCCAGTCGATCGACGTGTTGCGCTCGATGAGCGTCCTTATCGGGATCGCCGCGAGGTCATCGGTCCTGACCCCGGACAGCGCTCCGCCGTAGCGTCCGATCGGCGTCCGCACCGCGTCACAGATGAAAGCTTCGGCCATTTCTCAGCCCTTCCTCATATTGTCCGACGCCGATTAAGGAGGCGATTCATCGCAACCTCACGCGCCCTCGCCGTGCGCTCGCGCGGTGCGCTGGTTCAAATCGCGCAATACCGCCAGCTCGGCGGCTGACGGCGGCGCGGTACGCGCCAGGTTCGCCGCAACTTTCAGCGGCCATCCGGTGGCAGCGATCGCTTGTTCGGTGGTGACTCCGGGATGCAGACTGGTGAGCGTTAGCTCTTTGGTTGGCGGATCGGGCGTGAGAATTCCGAGATCGGTTATCACCGCACGGGGGCCGCGGCCGGGCATCCCGAGTTTTTCGCGGCTGTCGCCGCCGTCGAGGTAGCCGGCCGAGGTGACGAAGTCGAGCTTGGCGACGAAGGCGCGCTTGCTCTGGCGCAGCATGATCAGGACCTCGCGCGCGTTGCATGCGATCTCGGCCGCGCCGCCGGCGCCCGGCAGCCGCACCTGTGGGGAGCGGTAATCCCCGACCACGGTGGTATTGAGATTGGCGAAGCGATCGATTTGGGCGGCGCCCAAAAAGCCGACGTCCACGCGGCAACCTTGCAGCCAGTAGGCGAAGATCTCCGCGATCGAGACCACGCTGTCGGCGGTCTCCGCCAACTCTCCGTCGCCGATCGAAAGCGGCAGCACGCTCGGTTTCGCGCCGATCGTTCCCGATTCGTAAATCAGCACCGCCTCGGGCGCATGGGTGAGCCGGGCCAGGTTGGCCGCCGCGCTGGGCAACCCGATACCGACGAAGCACACCGCGCCATCGCGCAGCATGCGCGCCGCCGCGACCGTCATCATCTCGTCGGCGCTGTATTGTGGTTCAGCCATTGGCCGTCTGGTGCGGGCGCCTGCCGTCCGCCGCAACGAGGCGGCGCCGGAACTCCGCGAAGTCCGCGGTCGCCATCACGTGGCGTTCGATCCACTCGGTAAAGCCCTGGCGCTCGCGCGCGATCTCGTCCCATCGCCGATAAAAGGAATTGTCGCGCGGGTAATAACCCAACGCGTAAGACGGAAACGCACCGCCCGCAACCTCGCATACGGCGCTGACCACCCATCCGGGCAGCACCACGGAGTTCGGCCGCGTCTCGATATGGTCGACGATCTCCTCGACCGTTACGATCGAGCGCCGCGACGCCATCACCACTTCCTTCTGCACTCCCACGATGCCCCATAGCAGGACGTTGCCCTTGCGATCCGCCTGCTGCGCGTGGACCACGGCCACGTCGGGGCGAATCGCCGGCACCGCGGCGAGCCGCTCGCCGGTGAATGGGCACTCGATGAATTTTATCCGCGGATTGTACTTGGGCAAATCGGAGCCGAGGTAGCCGCGCAGAACGCCGAAGGGAAGATTGGCGGCGCCCGCCGCGTAGGCCACCGCCATCCCGGCGTGACTGTGCTCTTCGATTTCGAGCGGCCGCGGCCATCCGCGTTCGATCGCGTCGCGCAGCCGATGAAGCGAGCCGACTCCCGGATTGCCGCCCCACGAGAACACCAGCTTGCGCGCGCAGCCCATCCCGATGAGCTGATCGTAGATGAGGTCGGGCGTCATCCGCACCAGCGTCAGGTCGCGCCGCCGTTGGCGGAGGATCTCGTGGCCGGCGGCCGACGGAATCAGATGGGTGAACCCCTCCATCGCAACGGTGTCGCCGTCGCGGACGAATTCGCGGATCGCGGCCGCAAGATCGAGTATCAGCGCCATCGCGATCGCCTCAGCGCCGGTAGTACGGCGGAAGCTTCGCGTCCACGTTGACCCACACCGATTTTGGACTGGTGTATTCCTCGATCGATTCAATCCCGAGGTCGCGGCCGTATCCGGAGCTGCGCACTCCGCCGAATGGCGATCCCGGATTGGCCCGCTTGTAGCAATTTATCCAGACCATCCCGGTTATGATTTGCCGGGCCACGCGATGCGCGCGCGAGAGGTTGCTGGTCCATAGTCCGCCGCCGAGGCCATAGACCGTGTCGTTGGCCACGGCGATTACTTCGTCTTCATCTTTGAACGTGGTTACGGTCACGAACGGCCCGAAGACCTCTTCCTGGCAGACGCGATCCTTGGGACGCGCGCGAACCACCGTCGGCATCACGTAGCATCCCTTCGCCAGCTCGGCGTCGGCGGGGGCTTTGCCGCCGAGCAGAATTTCGCCGCCCTCTTCGCGCGCGACCTTGCAATAGGAGAGCACGCGGTCGCGATGCGCCAGCGAAGTCAGCGGCCCCATCTCAGTCTGCGGATCGAGCGGATTGCCGAGCTTGATCGACGCCGCGAGTTTCAGGAAGCGATCGAGAAATTTATCCGCGATACTTTCGTGCAGCAGCAGGCGCGAGCCCGCGATACAGGCCTGGCCCTGGTTATGGAAGATCGCGAACGCGCTGCCGTTGAGCGCCGCGTCGAGGTCGGCGTCGTCGAACACGATGTTGGCGCCCTTGCCGCCGAGCTCGAGTTGGACCCGCTTGAGGTTGCCCGACGAGGCCTGCACGATCCTGCGCCCGGTCGCGGTCGACCCGGTGAAGGCGATTTTTTGCACCTGCGGATGCTCGGCGAGGTACTGGCCGGCGACGTTTCCATAGCCGGGCAGGATATTGACCACGCCGGGCGGAAACCCGACCTCGCGCATCAGCTCCGCCACTTTGAGCGAACTGAGCGGCGTTAGCTCGGCAGGCTTCATCACCACGCAATTGCCGGCCGCCAGCGCCGGCCCCATCTTCCAGCTCGTGAACATGATCGGAAAGTTCCACGGCACCACCTGGCCCACCACGCCCAGCGGCTCGTGCTCGACGTAGTTGAGAAACCCGGGGTCCACCGGCACCAAGCGCCCCTGGAGCTTATCGGCCATCCCGCCGAAGTAACGGAAAGTCGCCGCCGTGCGCGGCACGTCGAGCATCCGGGTGTCGCGGATCGGATGGCCGGTGTCGATCGATTCGACCTGCGCCAGATCCTCGCTCCTGGCTTCGATCGCCTCGGCCAGCTTCAGCAGCAGCCGCCCGCGGTCGGCCGCCGCCAGCCCGCGCCAGGGGGGAAACGCCTTGGCCGCGGCCGCGACCGCCTTGTCGATATCGGCCTGCCGGGCCTCGGCCACGTCGGCGATTTTCGAGTTGTCGTGAGGGTTGAAGACTTCGATCCTGCCGCGCGCCTCGGCGTCGACGAATTCACCCGCGATGAATAGCTTGTCCTGCAACTGCATAATTTACTTACTTCCGATCGAAGGCAAACAACTATGACTGACTAGAAATCGACCGGGTTCGATTTCAGGCGCTTTTTCGCATACAGCTCGGGCAACGTGGCGTCGTTGTTCTCCCACACCAGCAGGATCGACCGCTTGGGCGAATAGCCCTGATGGCGGATGTCGGCAGGCATCGCCGAAACGTCGCCCGCCTTCATCACCACCCGCGCCCGCGGCTCGCCGGTGTCGCGGTCGCTCACGTCCCATTGAATCTCATCGCTCAACTGCACGAACCACTCGACGCGGTCGTTACCGTGAATGACCGGAAGCATGTATTCCTCGGTGGTCGCGCAGATCAGGCTGTCTTTGACCGCCGCGCACACCGACGGATTCCAGGTCACATCGGAGCGCGACACGTAGCCGAAAAAGTTGAAAGCGTGGACCTCGTTCTCGAAGCCCGGCTCCGCGTGAACCTCGGGCTGGTCCTGCGCAACGTCGGCGAGCTGGCGGTTGACCGGATGGCCGCCTTGATCGGAGCGCAGCGGAATGTCGTCCTTCATCCCGACCATCCGTTTGGCGGTCAGGCGCTTGCGCGTGATCGCCTTGGTGTTGCTGCCGTGCTTGGGGCCGAATGCGGTGCCGGTCTCCTGCGGTGCGGCGAACGGGTCGAAGTCCTCATTGGTCCAGTCCTCCAGCAACGCCTCGAACATCGCCTTCACGTCGTCGCTCCTGAAGTTTTCGACGTGCTCCCGGCTCCGCTTGCGGTAGCCGCTGTTGTAGAGCCCGGCGAAGACGTCGACGTTGCCGTAATGATTGGTGGTGCCGAAGACGTTGTCGAAATTGACCGTGCCGTAGAAGAAGCTCCAGGCCAGATCGCGGATCATCGCGCGCAGAAAGACATCCACCGGCATCGAATGAGTGCCGCCCGGCCAGGCGACGTGCGCAAAATACTCGTCGCGCGCGAAACCGAAGCCACCGAGTTGGAAGCTCCGATAGCCAAAATCGTTGACTGCGCTATTAGACCGTGTGGGCATCGCCATTACTCAGTCCTCCCTCGCAGGCCTTCTCTACTTTTGTCAGATGTCTTATTTTTGACAGATATCTTTCCAGCGCTCGAGCGTGAGGTCGCCGAGCACGCTCTGGAGCAGGATCACTCCCGGCCTGGCGGCGTGGAACTGGTATGCCGCGCCCTTGGGCAGCAGCGCCATATGGCCGCGCCGGGCCACGATATAGCCCATCCGCTTGCCCTCGGGCGTCCCCTCCAACATGGTGGTCCCCTCGTGCTCCTCGGCGACCGCCGGCTGGTCCAGTTTGACCAATCGAATTTCGACCTCGCCGTCCATGATAATCGCCGACTCGTCGTGCGAAGCGGTATACCACGGCGAAGTACCCTCCGCTCGTATCGCCTCCAGCACGTACTTGAGGTTCTTGCCGACCGCGACCTTCTCGTAAGGCTCGGACTTCGACGCCACCTCGAAGATGTTCGAGAAGGCGTAGTTGCGAGGATCGTCGTTGATGACCTCGACGCCGCCCTTCTCGTAGTGTTCGAGCGAGCCCAGGCGCGTCGCGCGCCGCAGCATTTTCGGATTTTCCATGTCGCGTGGGATCCTCCGGGTCGCGCTGCCCGGCAGCGAACCACCGTGCATCACGCAAGCTGAAGGCATCCGTAGCACTTTGTAGCGGCGGATGCCAATCCAGGTAAAGCGGCTGAGTAAAAAGAAAAGACGGGGGCGATTCGACGAATCGCCCCCGTTCCGGACCGTGGATGAGTTGTGCGGCGAGTTAGGCGGCGCGGGCCGGCTCGGCCGACAGCTTGAGTTCCGCCGGCTCCGGCAGCGGCGCGGTCTTCCATCGCTTGAGCTCGGGCATCACGTGTTTGGCGAAGCACCTGATGTTGCGCTCGGCCTCGTCGAACGGCATCCCGGCGTAACTGAAGTTGCCCAGGATGCCGTTGTTGTCGATGGTCTCCTGCATGAACTTGAGTTTCTCGAGCACTTCGGCCGGCGTCCCGAAGGGCATCAGCGCGGCGAAGTCCTTGGCCGCGCTGTCCATCCCGTGGCGCGCGATATATTTGCTGACCCCGCTATAGAACTCGTAACTCTTGTTCTGGCCGAATTTCTCCGAGGTCATCTCATAGTGCTTCATCGCCGTGTGATAGTAATCGGTGATGTACTTCATCCCCATCTCTTGGGCGCGGCCGCGGTCCTCGTCGACGAAGATGAACCCGCCCGACAGCGGCGGCGGCGGCTCGCTCCCGTTAACCTCGCGCCAGACCTTGTGGTAGACCTCGAAATCCTTCTTGACCGCGTCCCACGGCTTTTGCGGAATCACCAGCACGCCGACGCCGAGGCGCGCCATGATCGGCATCGACTCGGGCGAGACCGCCGCGGCATAGCTGCGGCCGCGAAACGAACGCGCCGGGAAGGGCCGGATGTCGCGCCGGGGCTGATTGGTGTGACGGCCGCCTTCCATGTAGCCCTTCTCCAGAGCATTGAGCACCAGTTCGGCATACTCGACGAAAAGATTGCGGCCCTCATTCTGATCGAGGCGAAAGCCCTCGTACTCGATTCGCGCGAGACCGCGGCCGAGGCCCAGAATGAAGCGCCCGTTGGAGAGATGGTCCAGCAGCGAAGCCTGCTCGGCGACCCGAATCGGATCGTGCCAGGGCAGCACCACCACCATCGAACCCAGCTTCACGTGCCTGGTCTTGCCCGCCATGTATGACAGGAACTGCAGCACATCGGGACACATCGTGTAGTCGTCGAAGTGGTGCTCGACCGACCAGACCGAGTCGAATCCAAGTGGCTCGGCCATCTCGGCAAGCCGCAATTCGTTGCGGTAAACCTCGGCGTCGGAAAGCGCGTTGTTGGGATTTTGGAAAGCTGCTCCGTAGCCTACGTGCATGGCGTTCTCCTCTGTGGTGTTGGCTGCCGTCGTTGTCCGGGTACGGCCGCGGTGCCGTCACGGTCCGCGAAAGCCTACCTAATTGTGTATCGCACTCAGCCCCCATTTTTCCAGACGGCCGGTTGCGCGTTCGGTCCGGTCAGGGTCGGATAGTAGCGGGAAGCGCCGGAAAATGACGCGATTGCGTTTCACTTCACCGCCGCCAGCGCGCGATAATGTGCTCGCGCGGAATCCGTGCGCCGCTGGCGCACTACATGAGAGGAGGGCGCGATCGATGCTGCTCGAAAATGCCAGGGGAAATTTCAAATTCGTCCGGGGCTATGGCGCGCCCTTTTCGTCAGGCGCCCTGGCCAATCCGGGATTCGAGATCGTCCACGCGACCTTCAAGCCGCTCGCCAGGCTGGTCGACGGCTACGGGCTTATCGAGCGTCATCTACGCGAGGCGGGCCGTCCGTTAAATGCCATATGCGGTATCGAGCTGCGCATTCCCGCGGCACTCACGCCCGCCGGCTTCGACGAGTTCAATCGCCCGTATGTCGAGCGCCTCACAGCGTGGGGCCTGATGATCGACGGACTCAACCCGGTCGCGCGCACCAACGTCGCGCCGGCCACGACTCCGCTCGCCGAACCTTCGCTCTACGGCTTCTACTACACGGTGCGGGCCGTGGGCCCGGCGCGCCCGGCCTTCGTGCTCGCAGGCGTGCCCGAGGTGGCCTCGCGCGCGGGCGGAAAAATGGAAATCGCCGCGCCCGGCGACGTCTCGTTCGAGGGGCTGCGGCGCAAGAACACCTGCATCCTCGAAACGCTGGGTGGGCTTTTGCACGAGATGAGCCTTGGATGGAACGAAGCCTCGGCGGTGAACCTGTACACCGTCCATGACCTGCATCCGCTGTTCGCGACCGATCTGTTCCCGGCCCTGGGAGCCGCGGCATATCGTGGCATCCGATGGCATTACGCGCGGCCGCCAGTGCTGGGGTTGGAGCTGGAAATCGACGGTTACGCGGCGCGCCAGGAACTGGTACTCACGCCCTGAGTGTCGACTTGCGCACGGAACAGTTGTTCGAGTTTTAGCGCAGCGTCACTTTGGTGACGCTATTTCCGTATCATTTGTCGATATCGCTCTTCTCTGCGCGTCTACTGGCTCCCCAGCCTCGCAACCGGCCGGGCATCGCTTTTGCTCCATCTCGCTTTCGCCACATTGCCGGTGGCGCACGCGATGGGACTCGCCTCAGAAATTCGTTGGCCGCACTCGCGCAATGGGTCGACTCCACGTGCGGCGGCTAAGGCCCCGGCCACGCGGTCGGCTGGCCTTACCAAACTATTGACGATCGACAACGAGCACTGGGGCGCTCTGATGCTCCGCGTCAGTGCGGTGGTGATAGTTGTCTTTCAAACCGCGTACCTCCTCGACGAACTGAACGCGCCGGACCACTGGCCCGCTGCGACCGGCTTTCATCTGTTCAACATCGGGGTCTCCAGCCTCGCGTTGGTTATCACCTTTAACGCCTCGTTGGCGCGCTATTGGCGTGGAATCGTGCTGGCGATGTGCTGGGCGGTAATCGGTGGCACCGCCGCGATCAATGTTATCCGTCACGAAGACTTCCCTTTGTTTATAGCGGCGCTCCTCTTTTCGACCGGGACCGGCTGCCTTATCCCATGGAACGAACGCTGGCAGGCGGCGCTGAACGTCTTTGCGCTGGCCGCATTCGCCGCCGACGAAGCGCTGATTCCAGCACACGATCACTACCTCTATTTCCGTTGGCTGGCGGTGCTGACGGCCGTCATAATCGCGCAGTTGGCGGCACACCTGACCAGTCTCTATCGGCGCCGCCTGACCACGCGCTACGAAGAGCTGGCGCAGAGCGAGCGACGAACCGCCGAAGGCGAAGCCAAGCTGCGCAAAATCTTCGAGGCGACCAGCGACGCGATTGCGATCTTCAGCCTGGTCGACGGCCGCACGATCGAGGTCAACAGCGAGTTCACCCGGGTCACCGGCTACACCCGCGAAGAGGCGCTCACCGCTCGCCACGGCAAACTACCGCTGTGGGGAAACAAAGAGCAGGGCCGCCGCTTTCTTCGCGAGCTGAAAGCCAAAGGCATCCTGCGCAACATGGAAGCCCTGGTACGCAATCGCGATGGCACGCTTGCGCCGTTTCTGCTTTCGGGTTCGAGCGTCGAACTTGACGGCGAGCCGTGCGCGATTGCGATGGCGCGCGACATTGCCGCGCTCAAGCGCACGCAGGACGAACTGGTGGCGACGCGCGAGCAGGCGCTCATCGCCTTGCGCGCCAAGTCCGAGTTTCTCTCCAGCATGTCGCACGAGATCCGCACGCCGATGAACGCCGTGCTCGGCATGGCCGAAGTGCTGTCGGAAACCAGCCTCGACGCCGATCAGCGCCGCTACCTCGAGGTCATGCGTTTCAACGGCGGCACGCTGCTCACCCTGCTCGACGATATCCTCGACCTTGCCAAGGTCGAGAGCGGCCGCCTGCAGTTGGCGGCCGCCGAATTCGACCTTGGCGACCTGATCGAACAGACCATCGAAACGCTCGCCGTGCGCGCGCATGGCAAGGGGCTGGAACTGGTGGCGCGGATCGCGCCCGGGACGCCGCGGCGGCTCGTTGGCGATCCGCTCAGGCTCCGTCAGGTGCTGATGAATCTGCTCGGCAACGCAATCAAATTCACCGAACTCGGCGCGGTCGAGCTGACGGTCACGGCCGAAAACGCGGCCGAGGACGCGGCCCACGACGGCAGCGCGCCCCGGGCGGTGAGCTTTGCGGTCGCCGACACCGGCATCGGAATCGAGCCGGCCAAGCTCGGCGCGATCTTCTCCAACTTCACCCAGGCCGACTCCTCCGACACGCGCAAGTACGGCGGCAGCGGGCTCGGCCTGGCGATCGCCTCGCGCCTGGTGGCGCTGATGGGCGGGCGGATCGGGGTCGAAAGCGAGCCCGGCAAGGGCAGTACGTTTCATTTCATCGCACAGCTGGAGGTATGGAACACCGTGCGCGAAGCCACCCCAACCTACGACCTGCGCGGCCTGAGCGCCCTGGTGGCCGATCGCAACGCCACCAACCGGCGGATTTTCGTCGAGACGCTCGGCCACTACGGCGCAAGGGTCGCAGAGGCGTCCACGGTCCCGGAGACGATCGCAGCGCTCAGCGAGGCGCTGCGCTTTAACCGGCCATTCGACCTCGTGTTCGGCGACTGCCAAATGCCAGGCATCGAGCAGATCGAGCGTCTGGCAAAGGACGGATGCGCCTGCGGCGCTGCAATGATCATCCCGATGCTAACCACTGACGATCTGAACTCCAAGCTCGCGCGTGTGCGCCGCCTGGGCTTCCAGAACCATCTGCTCAAGCCCGTGCGCCGCTCAGATCTGCTCGAGATCATTTCGCGCGCCGCGCAAGGTCTCAAGAACGCAGCCGCGCCCACTCCACCTCTCCTTAGGAAGGCGGCCCCTACTGCAGCTCTGATTGCGCCGCCGCCGCCGCCCGCGCCTGAGCAAGCCATTCCCGCGGCCGCCACGCGACCTTTGCGTATTCTGCTCGCCGAAGACTCACCGGACAATCGTCTACTGGTTGCCGCCTACTTCAAGCGCCTTCCCTACCGAGTCGAAACCGCCGAGGACGGCAAGGTCGCGGTCGAGAAATTCACCTCCGGCCGCTACGACCTCGTACTGATGGACATCCAAATGCCTGTGATGGACGGGTACGCGGCGACGCGGACCATCCGTGCCTGGGAGGCGGAGCATCGGCGGCCCGCAACGCCGATTCTGGCGCTGACCGCTTCGACGCTCGACGACGACATCCGCCGCGCTTTCGAGGCGGGCTGCTCTGCGCACATCGCCAAGCCCGTGCGCAAGGCGACCCTGCTTGCGGCGATCGACGAAATGCTCGCGCCCTTTGCCGCCGAGCCATCCCGCCACACCAGCGGCACAACCGGCGCGCCAGCCGCACCGGTCGCTCCCTCCGCGCCGGCACCCGCGCACGCGCGGGTCCTCGGCGCCCCCCACTGAGGCGAAGCCGGCTGCGCCGCCGCGCGCCCGCCCGGCACGGGTTGAGTGCGGAGCCCCAATTGCCTACTTTCTTGGCTGGATCTTCGCGCGGTGGGACGCGCGCCGCAAAGCGGCGCGCGTCCCACCGCGCGAATGCGCCCCACACGTGACCATGCCGCCGACGCCGCTTGCCCCTAACGATCGCTCCATCGCGCAGCGCGGCCTTGCCGTCGGCCCCGACGGCAAGGCCGCCTTCGTACGCGCGATGTTCGCGCGCATCGTCCCGCGCTACGATCTCGTCAACCGCCTGATGACGATGGGCCTCGACCGGCGATGGCGCCGCGAGACGGCCGCGATTGCGCGGCCGTCGGGCGCCTTCGCGCTCGACATCGCAACCGGCACCGGCGACCTCGCGCTCGAACTCGCAAGCCAGGGCGCGCGGCGCGTGGTGGGCGCGGACTTCTGCGCCGGCATGCTGACCGCGGCCGTTGCCAAGGCGGCGCGGGCGGACGCCGCCCGCAAGATAACTTTCGTCGCCGGCGATACCACACGCCTGCCGTTTCAAGACGACACTTTCGATTGCATCGTCAACGGCTTCATGTTGCGCAACGTGACCGACCTGCCCACCGCTTTCGGCGAGCTCGCGCGCGTGCTCAAGCCGGGCGGCCGGCTCGCGTGCCTCGACCTCACGCCGGCGCGCGGCCCGCTGCACGGGCTGTTCGGCTTCTACATCGGGCGCATCGTTCCACTGCTGGGTGGCATGGTGAGCGGCCATTACTTCGCCTACCGATGGCTGGGCCAGTCGCTGCGCCCGCATCCCGATGCCGACACGATGGCCGCGATTATGCGCGCCGCGGGACTGGGCGAAGTCGGCTATCGTCTGACTGGCTTCGGCACGGTTGCGATTCACTATGCCGTCAAACGGGGCGCGTCCGAGATCTCCGGCCATAGCGATCGCGAGGAACGCGCCGGGCGCGCGGCGAGCGATGGACACGGCGCTGCTTGAATGGTGCCGGCGGCTGATCGCGTGCCGCAGCGTCACGGCCGAAGGCACGCGGCGGATCGCCGAGTTGTGCGCCCGGGAGATGCTTGCGCCGGCCGGCGTCGCCGCGCGCCTCATCCCCTCGACGCGCGAGGGCGACGAGCAGGTCAACCTGATCGCGGCGGTCCGTGGTCGCGACCCGTCGCTGAGACCCATCGTACTCAACACCCATCTCGACACCGTCCCGCCCGGCGCGCCGCAGCTATGGACCGCCTGCGACGGCGACCCGTTCGCCGCGCGCGTCGACGGCGACCGAATCTACGGGCTCGGCGCCGCCGACACCAAGCTGGATTTCGCGGCCAAGGTTTTCGCGTTGACCACGGTGGGCACGCCGCGGCGCGACGTTTACCTGGCCGGCAGTTTCGGCGAGGAGCACGGCCTTACCGGGGCCAAAGAAATCGTGGAGGCGGCGACATTGTCGGCGGGAGCGATGGCTTTCGTGGGCGAGCCGTCGCGCCTGGAGGTCGTCACCGCGCACAAGGGTCTAATGGTGTTCGAGCTGAAACTGGGTTTCAAGCCGCTGCGGGTCGACGAGGCGATGCAGGCGCGGCGGCTGACGTTTGCCGGAAGGGCCGCCCATTCCAGCACCCCCGCCCTGGGCATCAACGCGATCGAAGTCGCGCTCGCGGCGATGGCGATTAGCTTCAAACTCAACCTGGCGGCGATCTCGGGCGGCACCGCGGTTAACGTGGTGCCGGCGCGCTGCGACGTCGTGGCGGCAACCGAGGCTGCGCTCGACCTGCCGATCGGCGGCGCGATAGAGGTCGCGGACTTCGGCGGGCCGGTCGCGGAGATCATCCCGCTCGAGGCGGTCATCACGACGACCCGATTCATCGCCGCGCTCAGAAAATATGCCGACGGCGGCGGCGGCCTCGAGTCCGGTTACGCGGCGCCGACGCTGACCTGCAATCCCGGCGTGATCCGCTCTGCATCCGGTTCGATGACGCTGGAATTCGAGTTGCGCCCGCCGCCCGGGCTCGCGCTGGATCAGGTCCGCGCGGGGGTGGCGCGGGTGACCGAGGAAATTTCGCGCGACGCCGTGGGCGTGTCCGTAGCGCTCGGAGAGAGGCGCGCAAATCCGGGTTTCCGAGCCGCGGCGGCGAGCGAGACGGTCGAGATCGCGATGGGCGCGCTGGCGGGCGCGGGGCTGGCGCTTAACTCGGGCGTCAAGTCGGGATGCACCGAGGCGGGAATCTACGCCGCGGCGGGGCTCGACCCGGTGGTCATCGGGCCGGGGCCGTCGACCGGAGTGATCCACGCGCCCAACGAGTACAACTTTCTTTCCGACGTCGAAGCGGCCGTGCGCTTCTACCGCGCACTGCTCGAGATGTAGACCGTCACGATGCCATTTGCGCTCCGGAGCCGCCCGGCCACGGGCGCCCGCGACGAATCCGGCCCGCCGCGAGAAAGGTAAAAACCCGGGGTTACGGCAGAGGGACGGCGTCGACCAACGCGCCTTCGCTGAGGCCCAACGCCTCGAGCGCGCCCACCAACGCCACCAGCCGTCCTTCCTCCTCTTCCAGCGCACTGGCCTGCACCGCACGAAAGCCCCGGCGCGGGTCTTCGTGCGCGAGCATGTACGGGCGCGCGTGCTCGGCCGGCGGCGCGCCGATCCTGAATTTAAGCGTGCGCCGCTGCCTGATCGGGACCAGTTCGGCAATCGGCGCGCCGTAGTACGGGCCGCCGTCGAATGGATCGATCTGGTTGAGAAATTTCATCCCCGCTTGTTCCAGGAGCCTGACCGCGCCACGGCTCTCCTCGCGCACGGCTGCGATCGCCGCCCGCACCTCCTCCGGCAGCAAGAAGGTGTAAAGTGGCGCGTCGGGAAACAGCGCGGGGATGAATTCCTTGTCGTGCATCGAGAGCCGGTCGGCTTCGCGAAACGAGAGCCCCGTGACCCGCCGTCCGTAATGGTCCCAGAAGATGTTGCCGTGATCGCCGGCCGTCGGCGGCAGCATCTCGGCAATCACCCGATCCTGGAAGCGCTTGAGATGGCGCCCGATATAAACGAACCGCACCCACGAAAGCTGCTTGCCGACCCGCTCGGGGCGATGGCGCATCGCTTGCGTCACGATAAGTCCCCCGGTTTCGCTCGGCCCGTCCATCGAATGGCGCAGCCGCAGGTAGGTATGCCGGAACATCTTGCGCAGCCGCGCGGAGTAGCGCTCGTCGCTGTCGATTTCGAGGTAATAGTGCGGGCTCTGCGGCGTGCCGTGCTGGCCGATGATCATCGAGGCGCCGGCAATCGCGCGCGTCGCGATCTCCTCGGCGCAAAAGATGTAGACCGCGCGCGCGCGGTTGGCGACTCGCCCACGAAACGACTTCGCCGAGCGCGCCAGCGTTTCGGCCATCTCCGCCGAATCCGTCGGCAGGTTGACCGAATCGAGCTCGCGCGCCAGCCGCAGCAGGGAGCGATGGTCGGTGGTGCGGGCTTCGCGGATGATAAAGGCCGGCTGCACGGCTTCCATGGCAATCGGATACTATCACGCCAGCGCGTCACCGGGCTTTGCTCCCGCAGGGCCTGGCCGTATGGCAGGCCGAACGCCCGTTGCGCCGCCGGATCCGGCGGCCCGAAACGCCCGTACCGGGCGCAAAATCAGCGCTTTACCGGGACTGCGGGGTCAAGTTGAATTCGGTTCTTGGGTCGGATAGCTTCTGGGTTGGGCCGGGAGCTGGCCGGCCGCATAGGAGGTGTGGTGTGATGGAGTTGCCGAAGTGCCAGAAGTGTAACAATGGCACTCTGATCCCACTTTCGGACTATGGCCAGGAAGGCGCTTCGGTGATTTTCAAGGCGTGGGTTTGCACCAATCCCGAATGTGGCTTCAGCCTGCGAGTCGACAAAGGTGAAGTGACTTACGGCAAACGGATCGAAACCAAGCATTAGCGCATCCGCCGCCGAATCGGAAATTGCAAGGGGCGGTCCCACCGGACCGCCTTTTTTTACCCTCCGCCGTCGCTACCCGAGAGAGCTTTGCATGAGCGGTGCGGGCGCTTTTATAATCTCAGGGTCTTACCTAGCCTCGGAATCGCGCGTTTTTCTCTCCCGTCCGTTGGTGCCCGTCACCGATCCGGTCTATAAAGCGCTCATCGGATGCGGGCTATCGCGCCGGGCTGTCGCCACGGAGGATTCCAGATGAGCGGACGATTTTATCGATCCCAGCCGATCGGCTCGCTGCTGCGACCCGACTATTTGCGCGAGGCGCGGCGCGCGCTGCGCGCGGGCGCGATTTCCGCGGCCCGTTACAAACGGGTCGAAGATCGCGCCGTGGACGAAGCGCTCGCTCTGCAGGAGGCGGCCGGCCTCGACATCATCAACGACGGCGAGCAGCGGCGCATGAGCTTTCTCGGCTCGCTGCTGGAATCCACCGAGGGCCTCTCGCGCAGTTCGGCCGTCACCCAGCCCTGGCATGAGGACGACACTCACGTGGTCAACCTGACCCTGGGGCTGGCGGTCACCGGCAAGGTGCGCCGGCGCCGTTCGCTCGCGACCGAGGAATTCGTTTACGCGCGCGCCCGGGCGCGGCGGCCGGTCAAGGTGACGCTGCCGAGCCCGATGATGCTGAAGATGTTCTGGTCGCCGTCCGAGTCGTCCGCCGCCTATCGCGATCCGTTCGAGATGTTCGCCGACGGCGCCGCCGTCATTCGCGAGGAAATCGCCGAGCTGGCGCGCCTGGGCTGCGAGTACATCCAGATCGACGCGCCCGAGCTGACCAACCTGATCGACCCCGAGGTGCGCCGCGTGGTCTTCGAGGAACGCGGCATCGACCCCAAACGGATGCTTGCCGAGGGCGTGGAAATTCTCGACTCGCTCGCCGGCGAGGCCGGCGTGACCTTCGGCCTCCACCTGTGCCGCGGCAACAATGACGGCCGCTGGCTGGCCCGCGGCGGCTACGACTCGATCGCGCGCGAGGTCTTCCAGCGCGCGCGCGGCTACGACGAATTCCTGCTCGAGTACGACGACGCGCGCTCGGGCTCCTTCGAGCCGCTGGCCGACGTGCCGCGTGACAAGCGCGTCGTGCTTGGCCTGGTGACGACCAAACGCAACATGCTCGAATCGGCCGACGAGCTTGTCCGGCGTGTCGAAGAGGCCGCGCGCTTTTTCCCGCGCGAGCAACTCGCGCTCTCGACCCAGTGCGGCTTCGCCTCCGGAATCAAGGGCAACCCGATCGACCCCGCCATGCAGGAGCGCAAGCTCACCCTGGTCGCCGACGTCGCGCGTCGCCTGTGGGGCTGATTCACATCCGTACGGCGAATAAGCGCACCGCCCACGGAAGTCGGATGAGCGGCGGAGCGGTGGTACGCACTGACGGGTTGGCCTCGATTGTCGCGATCATCGGCGCACTGCCTTTGCGGGAAACGGAGGCCTCCAAAAGATGACCATCAAGCGAATCCTGGTTCCGACCGACTTTTCCGAACCCTCGCTCAAAGCGCTCGACTTCGCGATCGATTTCACAAGGGCGCACAACGCCGAACTCCTGCTGCTTCACGTGGTCGAGCCCATCCGGCATACCCGCATGATGCTCGACGTGTCGGAAATCCTGGAGCACCATCGCGCGGAGGCCGCCGAAAAACTCACGGGGCTGGAGCAACGGACACGGCGGCGGCACCGCAAGTGCCGCTCCGAGGTTCACTTCGGGATTCCATATGACGTAATCGCCGACATCGCCAAAAAATGGAAGGCCGACCTTATCATCATCGCGACCCACGGTTACACGGGCCTGTATCATCTGTTCCTCGGCTCCGTGGCCGAACGGGTCGTTCGCATAGCCTCATGCCCGGTACTGACGGTGAGAGCTCCGGAAACGCCGGTACCCCGGCGTCGTCGCCGCTCACCGAAGCGCACGTCGAGGTCGTCGCGCCGGGCTTGAGGTTCACAACCCCGATGCGCGGTATTCGCGGCTCCGGCCAATCGTAACCTCCCGCTCGCCGCGCGACCGCGGCGCGGTAACGCGACCTCGCATTTGGCCGGGGTCCGACGGCCGGCTCTACTACCCGACAGCCGAGCGCAGGTACACGATCCAGATCGACAACGCGTAGGCTACGAGCATCAGGGCGCTATCCGGTTCCACCATGAACACCCGCCGCTCGGCGCGGTACAGGATACTGGCCAGGCCAAGGCTCATGAGGACAACGGCGAGCGTACCCGAGATCGCGTGGACGGGGCTCAATTCGGCAAAGATGGATCCCGAAGGGCTTACCAAATCCAGCGCGAAAAAGATGACCATGTTGAAAGAGTTGGATCCGAAGAGGTTTCCGACGGCAAGGTCCAATGCTCCGATACGGACCGCGGCAAACGAGGTCGCGAGCTCCGGCAAGGAAGTGGAAAGACCCAGCAACCAGGTGCCTACGAAGGTGGTGCCAAGCCCGCTGACCTCCGCGATGTGCTTGGCCGACCATGCCAATGCCGGTGAGGCGACGAGGATCAAGGCTGCGGCCCCCACGAATATCGCTACCGTTCGCTTGAGACTGCGGGTGACCGCACGCTTTTGCGGCGGCACCGCGGAAGTCAAGGCCTTCGCGTGTCGCACGCCATTGCGATAAACGGCGCGAGTTCCGACGAGGTACACGAGCAGAAGCAGGACCGATTCCGGCGATACTCCGAGCAGCGTCGTTCGCGACTGCATGAGGACGAAGAGAGCGCCCAGGGTATTGAGAATAATCGCGAGGCAGGCGATCAGCCCGTTTTCGATCGCGGCGCGGCGCAAAACGCTTCCCTGCCGCGAAAGCTGGTCGATGACGGCGAGGATGAGCATGTTGGCCAGGCTGGAGCCGAAAAGGTCGCCAGCCGCCAGGTTGGGCGCGTGCATCCGCACCGCCGAAACGTCGGTGGCGATTTCGGGTATCGAGGTGGCGCCCGCCAGGAGCACGGCTCCGATCCAGGCGCGGCCCAGGCCGGTGGCTTCCGCGATCGCGTCCGCGGCTCGGGTCATGACGGCGCCGGCCGCGACCACGATCGCGGCGCTTGCGAGGAACACGAGAACGTATGGCAGCATGCCTCTCCCAACGGCTGAATCGAATATGTCTCGGTGGCCCCAGCGGCGGATCCGCTGCCAAGAGAGACCTGGCCTGCAAGAAATCCAATCCTAGTCAAGTGTGGAAAGGTGGTCCATCATGATTCGTGTCGATTGAGCTATGAACGACCCGCCGGACACCGCAAAGAACTCTGCGCGGCAGGACTGGCACGCGCTGCCACCCGACGCGATCGCCGCCGAGTTGGCGGCCGATCCGGTCCGCGGGCTGAGCGCCACCGAAGCGCGGCGCCGGCTCGCTCTACATGGTCCCAATGAGCTCGCGCAGGCTGGCGCAACGTCCGCGCTCATCATCTTCGCCCGGCAATTCACCAGTCTGGTGATTTGGATTCTGATTCTCGCCGCTTCCGTGTCGGCGGTGATGGGCGAACGCGTCGACGCTATCGCGATAGTCGCGATCATTGTGCTCAACGCGGCGATCGGTTTCTTCCAGGAATATCGCGCCGATAAGGCGGTGGCCGAACTAAAGCGCATGACGGCGCCCAAGGGTCGCGTCCTGCGCGACGGAAGCGCCGCGACCGTACCCGCATCCGTTCTGGTCCCGGGCGACCTGTTGCTGGTGGAGGCGGGCGATCTCGTGGCCGCCGACGCGCGCCTGCTCGAGGAGGCAGGACTCGAGACGAACGAAGCGGCCTTAACCGGGGAATCCCTGCCCGTAGGGAAGTCGCCCGCCGTTTGCGCGCGTGACGCGCTGCTGCCCGAGCGCGGCAACATGTTGTTCCTCGGCACCGCGGTCACGCGAGGCAGCGGCCGCGCGCTGGTCGTGGCCACCGGAATGCATACCGAGTTCGGGAAAATCGCCCGGCTGCTCGAAACCGCCTCGAGCGAGCGGACTCCGCTCCAACGCCAGTTGGACCGGGTCGCCCGGCAGTTGCTTTGGTTTTGCCTGGGGATCGTCACGCTGATCTTCGCGCTGGGGCTGATGCGCGCGGTCCCGATCTTCGAGCTCTTTCTTGGCGCAATCAGCCTCGCTGTCGCCGCCGTCCCGGAGGGCCTGCCCGCGATCGTAACCGTAGCGCTTGCCTTGGGCGTCTCACGGATGGCGCGGAGAAACGCGCTCATCCGCCGTCTCCACTCGGTCGAGACGCTGGGCTGCGCGCAGGTCATATGCACCGATAAGACCGGCACACTGACCGTTGGCGAAATGACCGCGCGCAAGGTGGTAACGCGTGACCGCGTCTTCGACGTGACGGGCGAGGGTTACTCCACCGACGGCGCGATCTTCGCTGACGGCGCGGTCCTGTCCGAGCAGGACGGCGCGCTGGACGATCTCCTGCGCGCCGCGGTCGCCTGCAACGACGCGCATCTGGCCTCGCAAGCCGGCCGTCCCGCCGTCCTCGGCGATCCGACCGAGGGCGCTCTGCTCGTGCTCGCCGCCAAAGCGGGCATCACCCGCGAGCAAGTCGCCGCGCCGATGCGCCGGGTCGGAACGATCGCGTTCACGTCCGAGCGCAAGCGGATGACCGTGGTCGTAAACGCCAACGGGCGCCTGATCGCATACACCAAGGGCGCGCCCGAGATGGTCCTCGCGCGATGCGCGCGAATCAGAACGCGCGACGGGGTCAAACCGCTGGACCCCGAGGACCTCGCTCGAATTACGGAGGCGAACGCGATGATGGCAAGCGACGCGCTGCGCGTCATCGCATGTGCGCAGCGATCGCTCGAACCATCGGCCCGGAGCGGCGAGGCTCCGCTCGACGCGGCGGAGCTCGAGCGCGACCTTGAGTTCCTGGGGCTGGTCGCGATGCAGGATCCACCGCGGGCCGAAGCGCGCGAAGCGGTGCGCAAATGCCGACTTGCCGGAATCCGCACCGTCATGATCACCGGCGATCATCCCGCAACCGCCGCGGCGATTGCCCGCGACCTCGGCATCCTGCGCCCGGGCGATCTGGCGCTCGGCGGCGCCGACCTCGAGCGGATGAGCGACCGGGAACTGCGCGAACAGGTTTACAAGGTTTCCGTCTATGGACGCGTGACCGCCGAGCACAAGCTCAGGATCATCCGCGCCTGGAAGGCGCACGGCGTCGTGGTCGCCATGACGGGTGACGGCGTCAATGACGCCCCCGCGCTCAAGGAGGCCGCGATCGGCATCGCCATGGGCATCAGCGGGACCGAAGTCACCAAGGAGGCCGCCGACATCGTAATCGCCGACGACAATTTCGCCACCATCGTCGCGGCGGTCGAGGAAGGCCGCGGCATCTACGACAACGTGGTCAAGACGCTGCTCTACTTGATGGGCGGAAATTTCGGCGAGCTCATGGTGATGCTGGTCGCGGGCGTCGTCGGCTGGCCGCTGCCCCTGCTCCCGATCCAGTTGCTCTGGATCAACCTCGTCTCCGACGGGTTGCCCGCACTCGCACTGGCGACCGATCCGATCGACCGCGACGTGCTCCTGCGTCCGCCGCGCCCGCCGAAAGCGGAAATCATCAGTCGGAGCTTCATGGGATGGGTGATACTGGTGGGATGTCTGTCGGCCGGCGTGACGCTATGCGCCTTCGGCTACGCGATTTACAGCGGGATGGAAATCGCGCGGGCGCGTAACGCGGCCTTCTTCGTGCTCGTGGTGGAGGAGCTGGTCCGGGCTTTCGGCGCGCGCAGCGCGGACAAGCCCCTCTGGCGGATCGGCCTGCTCACCAACCTGCGCCTGCTGTGGGTCGTGCTCGTGAGCTTCGCGCTTCAAGTCGTGATTTCCACCGCTCCGATGATGGAAACGATTTTTCAGACCCAGCGGATTACCTTCACCGAGTGCGCGGTCGGGATACTGCTGGGGCTGATTCCGCTTTCGATTCTGGAAATGATAAAGGTGTCGCGGGCGAATCCGAATTCCGGCAAGACGGCGCGATGAAGCACCTGCGCGGCCTCCGCCTTCGCCGACCTCTCTGCGCGACCGCGATCGGACGCACGGCCGCTAGAGTTCCGCCTTGAAGCTGTCGCGCAAACCACTCGCGTAGGAAACCCGCGTCGGCCGGATGCGAATCATCCGCAGTCCGTCGTTTTTGAAGAACGGCTCCTCGAACGGATTCTTCTTGAGGAAGATCGCCTTGAGCGATTCCCACTCGGCGCTCCCGCGCGCCACGTCGCTCGCAATCCCCTGCATCCAGGCCCGCACGATTTCAAAGGTCGGCACCTTGCCGACGTCGCGATTGTCGATCAGCACCGTGGCCTCGGAATGCTTGAGCAGGTTCTGATACTTGTCGGCGCTCCCGCCCATGATGAACAACAAATCGAATTCCGGCGTTTCGGCAAACGCCTGCAGGTTCGCGGTCGGCCACTTCTCGCCCTGGGTGACGAGCACGGCCACATGTTCCTGCGCGAGCAGCGCGGCAAGTTTTTCTTTCTGGGTAGCGTCCAAAGCCACTAATAGTTCCTCCGTTAAGCGATTTCCGAGAATCCGATCGGTGTGAAAGCGAGATGCTAGCCTCAAGGCAAATCAAAATCCATCACGCGTGTCGCTCCAGCCGATCGCCGCCGACGAAATGGTCGGCGCGTCGCGCGTCGCGCGTCGCGCGTGGCGTAAAGGATGGCAAAGATTTTGTACTCCGGCAGGTTATCAATCATCGTTCTTCCGCGCTTACCGCGCTTCCGCCGCCAAAGGCCAGGGTTTCTCGTCACAACCGATGGTTCAGCCCGCGATGCGACTCTCGTAGAGAAGCGGCAGCCATTTCAACAAATACGAGGTATTTTCAATCAGCCGCGATGAGGATCATCGTAGGATGGTCAGGCGGTGACGGCGCGTTTACCTCGGCGCTGATAAAACCGGGAAGACCGGCTACGGCCGTCGACATCTTCGCGTGCCACGACGAGAACTCGGCATCCACCCCCAGGCGCAGACGCAGCTTGATTACCGCCGCCACAGGCAGGTCGGAGCTTTGTGCCTGATCTTTCAGATTTTTAGACGG
>Ga0307373_10002657_pt1 | contig 31971 bp, 29 predicted proteins | sample OX2MG_FD_202534 | JGI IMG/M metagenome (GOLD analysis project Ga0307373, IMG submission 202534) | Soil microbial communities from Risofladan, Vaasa, Finland - OX-2 | ecosystem: Environmental > Terrestrial > Soil > Coastal area > Acid sulfate soil | place: Finland: Risofladan, Vaasa | collected...
ACATCGCCTCGATACAGGACGGCATTCTTCGGTATCCCGATGTCGACGAACGCCGCCTCCATACCGGGAAGGACGTTCTGGACCCGGCCCCGGTAGACGTTGCCGTCGATCTGGTTGGTGTCGTCAGCGGCCCGAGAGACGTAGTGCTCCACGAGGGAGCGCCCCTCCAACATGGCGATCTGCGTCATGGCGGGTTGGACGTGCACGCAGACGAGATATCGCCCAACCTGCTTGCCCTTCCGGTCGCGGCCCGACCGCCGGCGACTACGCGTCCGCTTCCCGTTCGAGGATCCGTCATCGTCGCCCACCTCGTCGGACGGGTCTGCGGCGGCGGCGGCGTCACCTCCGGCGTCGGCCGCCCCGGCAAAGGCCGGAGGGCGGATGATGGGTGCCACCGCCGGTACGGCAGGTGCGGGGGCCGCGGCGGCTCCGCCGGGGGCCGCAGGCGCAAACGACGCCGGGGCTACGGCGGGCGCAGCGGGTGCCGGCCTGGTGTCCCCTATCTGTGGTCGTGCTGGTGCTGCCTGGGGTGATGGCGAGGGTGATGGCGGCGCCTCGGGTGGGCTAGCGCCCCCCGTGACCTCCGCGCTCGGACCCTCGTGGGTCTGGCTGATCTCCGACTCGGACATGAGGGAGAGCCCTCCTTGCGTCGTTCATGAGGCACGCCCTGCGGCGTGTACCACGACGGGGTCGGTCCCGAGTCCGCTCACCGAAAGCGGCTCGAACCGTGCGCCGTCGCGCTCGATCCATTGATGCGTTCTACAAGCACGCGCCAGCACCACATCGGTGCCGAACGCCGAAATCAGGTCGCCGGGGCGCACCCCACGCGGGTGCGTCGCCAATTCGGCCCGCAGGCGACCAATCGGGTGTTCCCCCTGCTCCAGGTCATTTTCCTGGGTCATGGTAAGCGTCAAAATTGCTGGGCGGATGTCGTCTTCGGTCTGACGACCCTTCCGCTCACGATGGATGGTGAGGCTTGGAGCAGCGAGCATCCGCTCAACCCGCTCCTGCAATTCCTGACCACCCACGCCGTTTACCTCCAACTCCCAATCACAAGATGCTACCTCTTGCTGTAGCGAACCCTCCGCCATGCCGATGAGGCCGGCGGCCTGGACGACCACCCCGTCGGGCAACAGCGGCGTCAAAAGCGCAGGCAGCTCGCTGTAGGAGAGCTCGTCTGCCCCCGAATCCTCGAGTCGCGCATCGAGGTACTCACCCTGCGACTCACATCCGGTCGGGAGCGCCAAGCCGAAGCTCAGGAGGGGATGGGGCGAGAACCCCTGCGAGAGCGCCACGGGCAGCCGGCTGCGGCGCAAGGCCCGCTCCCACATGCGGGCGACGTCACGGTGGCTGGTGAAGCGAATCTTGCCCATCTTGGAGAAACGGAGCCGCACCCGGCGGGTCCCCGGCGGCCCAGCCGACTCCGGCGGCCCAGCCGACTCCGGGGGCCCAGCCGACTCCGGGGGCCCAGCCGACTCCGGGGGCCCCGACAACTCAGCCCGTTCCGGCGACGGACCGCACGCCACCGACGAGGCGAACAGGGATCCGGCCGCCCACCGAGAGGTCCTGACCCGTCCCCTGGCTCCCGCCCGCCGGAGGAATGGGCGAGGCGACCACGTGCTCGAGCCCGAGTCCGGTACAGGCTCCACAGTCGTAGCAGGGCGTCCACCGGCAATCCTCGACCACCGCTTCGGCCAGCGCGTCCTGCCAGTCGGTCCAAAGAAAGTCTCTGTGCAGCCCGGCCGAGATGTGATCCCACGGCAACGGTTCCTGCCCGTCACGGTCGCGATGGGCCACTTCGTGCAGGCTCAGTCCCTCCGCGGCAAGTGCCTCCTCCCACAGGGCCAGGTCGAAGCGCTCCGACCACTCCTGAAAGGTCCCTCCGGCCCGCCAGACGCGCTCGATGACGGCGCCCATACGTCGGTCTCCCCGACTCGCCAGCCCCTCGGCCGCCGACGCGGCAGGCTCGTGCCACCGGATGGTGAGGCCACGGGTGGATCGGGCGTGCTCCCGCAACAGGTTGACCTTGCGTTGCAGCTCGTCGACGGTGTCCTGGCCGAACCATTGGAATGGGGTATGGGGCTTGGGGACGAATCCACCGACCGAGGCGACCACCGTCACCGATTTGGAATGGCGCCGCCCGATCTCGACGCAGTGCTTGCCGAGCTCGGCGATGCCGATGACGTCCTCGTCCCGCTCGGTGGGAAGCCCGATCAGGAAGTACAGCTTGACTCGCCGCCAGCCTTGGCTGAAGGCGGCGTCGACCGCGCTGTAGAGGTCTTCTTCGGTGATCAGCTTGTTGATGACCTGTCGCATGCGCCAGGTCCCGCCCTCCGGGGCAAAGGTCAGGCCCGTGCGACGGACCTTCTGGATCTGCGCCGCCGTCCCGACGGTGAAGGCGTCGACCCGGAGCGAGGGCAGGCTGACCGATACCCGTCCCTGGTGAACGGGGTCATCGATGATGTCGCGCACGGTGTCCTCGATACCCGAGAAGTCCGCCGTCGACAGCGACGTCAGCGTGACCTCGTCGTGGCCGCTCCAGGCCAGGCCCTTGCTCACCATCTCTTTGACCTGTTGCGCCGGGCGCTCGCGTACGGGCCGGGTGATCATGCCGGCCTGGCAGAATCGGCAGCCGCGGGTGCAGCCCCGGAAGACCTCGACGTTCAACCGGTCGTGGACGACCTCGGTCAGCGGCACCAGCGGTCGCGCCGGGTAGGGCCAGTCGGCCAGGTCGTTCACCGTCCGTTTGGCGACTTCGGCCGGCACCCCGGGGCGGTTGGGTGCCGTGGCCACCAGGCGGCCGTTCTCGTACGTCGAGGTGTACAGGGCGGGGACGTATGCCCCGTCGATCCCGGCCAGCGTGAGGCGCAGATCGTCACGACTCCGGTCGGGCGAGGGGGTGGCCAGCCAGTCTCGTAGGGCTGCGTTGATCTCGCCGACGATCTCCTCCCCGTCGCCCAGTGCGAAGACGTCGACGAAGTCCGCCAGTGGCTCGGGATTGAACGCGCAGTGACCACCTGCGATGACCCAGGGGTCGTCGGTGCCCCGATCGGCGGCGTGGAGGGGCACATCGGCCAGGTCGAGCAGGTTGAGGACGTTGGTGTAGACGAGCTCGGCCGAGAGGTTGAAGGCCATCACGTCGAAGTCGCGGGCGGCGACGTGTTGTTCCACGCTGAAGAGAGGCACTCCGGCCGCCCGCATGGCTGCCTCCATGTCCACCCAGGGCGCATATGCACGCTCGGCCACGGCATCGTCACGCTCGTTGAGGATCTCATAGAGGATCTGCAACCCCTGGTTGGGGAGACCTATCTCGTACGTGTCGGGGTACAGGAGCAGCCATGCCACCTTGCCCGGGCCGTGGACGGGGTATTGCGCTCCCTGCTCACCCCCGATGTAGCGCGCCGGTTTGGAAACGCCGAGCAGCAGTCGTTCCACCTGTGGCCAAAGGGTCTCCATTACCGATCAACCCTACGGGACTGCTAGCCGCCCGCCTGCGACGGGGTGGTCGTGGTGGCCGTGGTGGCCCGCGACGTCGTGGGCGTCGTGGTCGTGGTCGGAGTGGCGGCGTGCGGCGTGGTCGTCGTGGTCGTGGTGGTCGGTGTGCCAAATGGTGGGTTGCTCGCCGGCATGGTGGACGTCGGAGGGCTCTTGAGGGTGGGCGTCCTCACGGCCGCGATCGGGTTGGCCACGATGTAGTCGAATATCGAGCGGACCAACGGCGCCGCCGCGGCAGCGCCATACCCACCTTCGTCGATGACGGCCAGCACGACGTACTGTGGGTTGGGGTTGGGCCCGAAGGCCACGAACCAACTGTTGGGCTCCTTGGCACTGGGGTTGGTGGCCGTACCGGTCTTGCCGGCGAGGTTCCAGCTCGTCGGAAAGCCCTGGAAGACACCGTAGGCGGTGCCATTCCGATTGGCGATGACGCCTTCGAGCCCCTGGAGAATGGGCTCGGACACACTGGCGGGAAGGTTCACGTGCCCGGTCACCTTCGGTGCGAACTGGGTCACCACCTTCCCGGTGGTCGGATTGACGATCTCTGCCGCCACCTCGGGTGCGTACCGCGTTCCCCCGTTGGCAAAGGTGGCGTAGGCCACCGCTTGCTCGATCGGCGTCAGCGCGGTGGCACCCTGGCCGAATGCCATTTCGACGTTGTCGCCCGTGTACCAGGTCGTGTTGGGAAACGCCGCCGGGGCTTGCTGGTGGAGTTTCTCCCGTTCTGATTGGCTGTCGACCCGCCCCTGAACCTCATTGGGAAGGTCGATGCCCGTGCTCACCCCTTCCCCGTACTGCGCCGCCACGTTCTGGATGGCATTGGCCCCGTAGGTCGCCCTTCCCTCCCAGAACAACTCCCCGAGGTTGTAGAAGTACGAGTCACTCGACACCGTCAGAGCCAGAGCGAGGTCGTACTCGCCACCGCTGTCCCCGGGGTTGTCGGTGAAGTTGCACGTGCCACCGGTGCAGTTCTGCACCTTGAAGGTCCCCGTGTCGTTGTAGTAGCGCGACGGGCTGTACACCCCGTCCTGCAAGTCCGCGGTGGCCGTGATCAGTTTGAAGGTCGAGCCCGGCGTGTACGCGCCCTGAATGGCGTCGTTGTTCTCCGCTCCGGTCGCCTGCAGGGCGGCGAAGTTCGCAGTCGAAATACCGCCGACCCACTGATTGAGGTCGTAGGTGGGATACGAGGCCATGGCGAGGACCTGGCCGTTCTGCGGGTTGAGGACGATGGCCGCGCCGTTGATGGCAGACGGAAGCCTGTTGCCGTTCGTCGCGTCCGGCGTGCGGCGGTCCTGGAGGATCTGGTTGGCCAGGTCGGTCTGCACCGCCTGCTGGAGGCCGGTGTCGATGTTGAGGACGACCGTGCCGCCGATCTGGGGCGCGGTGCGCGAGAGCGTGCCGACCACGTCTCCGGACGCATTCACCGAGAGTGCCTGCCTCCCGTTGACGCCGCGCAGGAACGGCTCGTACTGCGCCTCGATGCCCGACTGCCCCACCAGGCTGCCCTGGTTGTAGCCGGCCTTGGGATTCGCCGCGAGTTGCTGCGAGGTGATGTCGCCCGAGTACCCGAGCACGTGGGTGGCCGTGGTCCCACCTTGGGGATACGTGCGTTGCGTGATGGTCTGCACGCTGACGCCGGGATAGTCCGACTGGTGGGTCTGCAGGTACTGCACCGTGGCCGCCGACACGTTGGTGGCGACCGGCACCGGTTCGTAGGGGCTGTAGCGCACGTTCTTCACCGCGTCGTTGACCTGTGCCGGCGTTTCGCCAATGAGCGCGGCGACCTTGCCGATGATGGAAGGGTCCTGTGTCGCGCTGACGCGCGAGAGCAGCACCTCTTGCTCGGGGACGTTGGAGACCAGGACCGTGTCATTGCGATCGACGATCTGACCGCGCGGCGCCGCGATGTCCACCACACGGACCTGATTGCGGTTGACCGCCGCGGCGTAGGATCTGCCGTCGATGATCTGCAGCGTCCACAGCCGGAGTCCGAGGACGAGGAAGAGGACGAGGAAGAGGATACCGACCACCCGCAGGCGGAGGTTGGGGCGAGATGGTTCGTCTTCGGGCGAGCCGACCAGAGAGGCGACATTGACGCTCTTGCGCGGTCGCATGCGCGGCTGGAGCGCCTCGCGGTTCCACGTCGACTTGCGAGGTTGGCGTGACGAGGGTTTGGGATGGAGGCGATCTCCCCGGATGGGGTGGCGCAGCGTCCGCTTCACCAGATACCGCCCTCGGGTGAGTGGGCTGACACCAGCGTGCGCCGGTTCCCTTCTGCGAAGAAGGCCCACCGCATCAGGCGATTGACCGGCAGCACCAAGAGTGCGCTCGACACTGCGACGATGACGAAGAGTGACAAGAAGTCGACCTGCACCATCTGTTGTTGGCCGAAGATGGCTCCGAGCACGGAGAACAGCATGTCAGCTGCGACGCTTCCGATGACCGCGGCCACGGGCTTCAACCACACCGCGCGCTTGTCGACCGCTGCCGTGGCGGCGCCGATGGAGTAACCCAGCAGGGACCCCACCAGGGCACCGAGACCGAATGGCGTCGGGAGCACCAGGTCGAAGGCCAAGCCGGACCAGAAACCGACGATCGCACCCGTCTCGGGACCCGCAAGGAGGGCGGCCGTGATCGGCAGGAGCCACAGGATGTCCGGGTGTGTGCTTCCGATCCGTATCGACAAGATCACCGTCGACTGGAGGAGCAGCAACAGGAGCGTCACCAGCGCGACGCGGAGTGTGGCACGCCCACTCATGCCGGGGGCTCCCAGAGGACGACGTCGACGTACGCCAATTGGCTGAGGGTGGCCTCCGGCGCGACAGCGATGGTCACCTGGCTGGCCCCGGGGCTGGTGTGGAACGAGGTCACCTTCGCCACCGGGATTCCTGGAGGAAAGGCCGCGGCGTTGAAACCGCTCGTGTACATGACCTCGTTCTTGTGCAAGGGCGTGTGCGGCGGCACGAGATCCGCGGTCATCGAAGAGGCCGGGCCCTGGCCGTCGACCGTCGCCGTGTGCGATTGGGTCTGGCCGAACGTCACGCCCACCTTCGATTGGCCGTCGTTGACCAACCGCACGACCGAGGTGTGGTGAAACGACTGGATCACCTCCCCCACCAGTCCGCCCCCTCCGACCACCGGCATCCCGACATCGACCCCGTCAGATCGCCCCTTGTCGATGGTGATCGTCATGGTGAAGTTCGAACTGTCCAGCTCTTGTGTCTGCGCCGTGACGGTGGGCAGCGAATCGAGAAACGGCAAGTCGTTCAACGCCATCAGCTGGCGCAACTGGTTCTTCTCAAAGGCGTTCTCGGCTTGCGCCTGGTGCAGGCTGGCGACGGTGGCCTGCAGCTTCTGGTTCTCGGACTGCAGCGAGCCATAGTGCACGGCGCCGGCAAAGAAATCTCCGATCGGGCTGAGAATGTCGGTGACCGCGTGACGCAGCGGCGAGAACACTCCGTTCGCCACCGACTTCACACCCGAGGTGACGCTGTGCGTACGCCCGTTCAGGTCGAGCGAAACGATGGAAAGCGACAGCACGACCAAGACGACCACCGTCAACGTGCGGCGTGACCGCCGAGACCTCGCCACCCCGGTGAGACCGGACGATCCGTCAGCGCGTAGACGTGGTGATCAGCACCCGCTTGAGCGCTTCGAACTCTTCCAGACATTGACCGGCACCGACGGCCACGCAGTTCAGCGGGTCCCGGGCGACGACGATGGGCATTCCTGTCTCGTTCTGCAGGCGAGCCTCGAGCCCGTGCAACATCGCACCCCCTCCGGTGAGGACGATCCCCTGCTCCATGATGTCGGCCGCCAGCTCGGGCGGCGTGCGGTCGAGGGTGACCTTCACGGCATCGACGATGGCGGACACGGGCTCTTCGATTGCTCGCCGGATCTCTTCGGTCGACACGACAATGGTCTTGGGCAGGCCGCTCACGAGGTCCCGACCACGTATCTCCGCGTGGAGTTCTTGCTCCAACTCGTAGGCCGACCCGAGGGTGATCTTGATCTCCTCTGCCGTGCGCTCGCCGAGGGCCAGACTGAATTCCTTCTTCACGAATGCGATGATCGCTTCATCGAGCTCGTCGCCGCCGATGCGCACCGACTGGCTCGTCACGATGCCGCCCAAGGAAATGACCGCGACCTCCGTGGTGCCTCCGCCGATGTCGACCACCATGTTGCCGGTCGGCTCGTGCACAGGAAGGCCGGCTCCGATGGCGGCGGCCATCGGCTCTTCGATGATGTACGCCCGCCGTGCGCCGGCGTATTCCGCCGCTTCCATCACAGCCCGCCGTTCGACGCCCGTGATACCCGACGGCACGCAGATCACCATGCGCGGCTTGGCGAAGCGGCGTTGATGCACGCGATGGATGAAGTACCGCAGCATCTTCTCGCAGATCTCGAAATCTGCGATCACGCCGTCTTTGAGCGGGCGGATCGCTTGGATGTTCGACGGTGTCCGGCCGATCATCCGTTTCGCCTCGGCCCCTACGGCCAACGGGCGACCGTCTTTGACGTCGACCGCGACCACGGAGGGCTCGTTCAGGACGATGCCGCGACCGCGCACGTAGACGAGGGTGTTGGCGGTACCCAAGTCGACGGCCATGTCACGACCAAGGAGGGAAAGGCGGTTGTCGGCCATGAAGGACTTTCTCCCGGTGTATGCGGGACGAGCACCGGAAGGAATCCGGTACCTGTAGGTGAGGTACCAGGTTAGGGGACGGCTCGGTCCACCACAAGGCAACCCGCGCGAGGGCCCGGCGAACGGGGGTTACGAAGAGGCGAGTTCTGGGAAGAAAAGGGCGATTTCCCTTGCGGCCGACTCGTGGGAGTCAGAGCCGTGCACCAAATTCTCGGTCGTCTCGATGCCGAGGTCGCCCCGGATCGTTCCCGGGGCCGCTTCGGCCGGGTTGGTGACCCCCATCATGGTACGCACGACGGCGTAGGTGTCCTTCGGGCCCTCGATCACCATCAGCAGGACGGGCGAGCGGGTGAAGAATTCCACCAGGTCAGGGAAGAATGGGCGCTCGGCGTGCTCGGCGTAGTGCGCCTGCGCCAACTCCGTGGTGACGGTTCGCAGCTCGGCGGCCACCAGGCGCAGGTTCTTGCGCTCCAACCGTCCGATGATCTCGCCGATCAGTCCGCGTTCGACGCCGTCTGGCTTCACAATCACAAGGGTTCGATCCACGAGCGGAGGACAGTAGCAGCAGCACAGGTATGCAATGCCGCACACGACTCCGCCTGGGCACTCTTACTTCCTCATCCGTGTCGGCTGTCCTCGCAGGTGGCACGAACCCTCAACCAAAAACTCTCAACCTCAAGTCGAGACAACGTCCCGGCCGCACCGCCATCGCCCTCCGCCAAAACCCTCAATGATTGGTTAATGGATTGGCGCATTCCGGCGCCCGCCAGTCGGCTCATCCGGCCAGGCGGGTGCACTCAGCGGCCGGCGTCCTCCCAGCGCACAGCGCCGGCCAGGATCTCCCCGCGGGCGGTGCCCACCGTGTACAGCGAACCCGTCACCACGACGAGCCCACGGGCATTGACGAGTCCACGTGCGAGAGCCAAGGCGTCGAGCACGGAGGGCTTCACGTGCACGGTCAAACCCAGGGCCCGGGCGGCGTCCGCCACGTCGCCGGCCGGAAGAGCCCGGGGCGAGTCGGGTTGACAGGCCACGACGGTGGTCACGTCCGCCGGAGCCAGGGCTGCCACCATGGCCGAAGGATCCCGGCCCGACAGCATGCCGATCACGGCAACGCTGTTGCCGTCGACGGCGAACTCTTCAGCGAGGGCGAGCCCGAGGGCGGTCATGCCGGCCACGTTGTGCGCTCCATCGACCAGCAGCAATGGTCGGCGGCCCAGCACTTCGAGCCGACCCGGTACCCGTACGATCCCGAAGCCTTCTTGGACGACCTCGGGGTCAAGGGGACGGCCAAAGAAGGCCTCTGCGGCGGCCAGGGCACAGGCCGCGTTGCGTCCCTGATGCGCGCCGTGGAGGGGTACCAAGACATCCTCGTACCGTCCACCCGGCGTCCAGAGGGTGACGAGGCGACCCCCGACGGCCACCCGGTTCTCCTCGCAACCGAAGTCTCGGTCGGCCGCCCATACCCCGGCCGCGCCCACCCGGGCCGCGTGCCTTTCGACGATCGCCACCAGGTCGGCCCGCGTCTCACCCACCACCACCATGCTTCCGGCTTCGATGATCCCCGCTTTGTCCTCCGCGATGCCTTCGAGCGTCGGGCCGAGAACATCGGTGTGGTCGTAACTGAAATTGGTCAAGACGGCCACGTCACCGTGCAGGACATTCGTGCTGTCCCACGTGCCGCCCAACCCCACCTCGACCACCATGGCGTCGACGGCATCATCGGCGAACCACGACAGCGCAGCAGCCGTGAGGAGTTCGAAGCGGGTGGGCCGCTCGGGAATCAACGCCTCGAGCGAGGCCAGCTCGGAGAGCACGCCGAGAAATGCCTCGTCGTCGATCGGCTCGCCGTTGTGCGCCAATCGCTCCGAGACGCAGTGCAGGTTCGGACTCGTATAGGTCCCCACGCTCAGGCCCTGTGCCATCATCAAGGCGGACACCATGGCCGATGTGGAGCCCTTACCGTTGGTCCCGGTCACGTGGACCGAGGGAATCGATTCGTGAGGGTCGCCGAGGACCGCCATGAGGGACTTCATGCGATCGAGCGTGGGCCAGGTGCGGCGACTTGGCATGTTCGACTCGAAATCGATGTGATCGTCCAGCCACTCCAGGGCGGCGTCGAGATCCACAAACGGCGGGCCGACCGAAGGTACCTCCGCCAGTGACGAATCCGTCCGGCGAGAATCCGTCCGGCGAGGATCCGTCCCTGAAGGATCCGTCCCCTCCCCTGCCACCAGCGCGCGGCTGACTACGAAGCGGCGCGCCGGGTGCGGGTCGACTTGACCGGGACACCGCCCACGGGAACCAAGGTCGGAGCGACCCGGTCCAGCACGACGGCGCGGTCAACGACGCACTTGCCGACGTCAGAACGGCTCGGGAGGTCGTACATCACGTCCAAGAGGACTTCTTCGAGAATGGCGCGCAGCCCGCGGGCGCCCGTGCCGCGCAGCATGGCCTGCTCCGCCACTGCCTCCAGCGCGTCGGGCGTGAACTCGAGCTCCACGTTGTCGAGGGCGAAGACACGCTCGTACTGGCGGGACAGCGCATTCTTGGGCTCGACCAGAATCTGCACCAGGGCGTCCTTGAACAACGGGGAGACGGCGCTCACCACGGGCAAGCGACCGATGAACTCGGGGATCAGGCCGAACTTGATGAGGTCTTCGGGCAGCACGTGTCGCAAGATCTCTCCGTCATCGCGCTCACGGCGGTGCACCTCGGCCCGGAAGCCAATGCCCCGCTTGCCGATGCGGCCCTCGATCAACCGGTCCAGTCCCGCAAAGGCACCGCCGCAGATGAACAGGATGTTGGTGGTGTCGATCTGGATGAACTCCTGATGAGGGTGCTTGCGGCCACCTTGGGGAGGAACCGACGCCGTCGTGCCCTCCAGGATCTTCAACAGTGCCTGCTGGACACCCTCGCCCGACACGTCCCGGGTGATGGACGGGTTCTCGCTCTTGCGGGCGATCTTGTCGATCTCGTCGATGTAGATGATGCCTGTCTCGGCCCGCTTGACGTCATAGTCGGCCGCCTGGATCAACTTCAAAAGGATGTTCTCGACGTCCTCGCCGACGTAGCCGGCCTCGGTCAACGCGGTGGCATCGGCAATGGCGAAGGGTACGTTGAGCATGCGGGCCAGTGTCTGGGCCAGCAGCGTCTTGCCGCACCCCGTCGGACCCAACAGCAGGATGTTGGACTTGGCCAATTCGACCCCGTCATCTTGCACCGGTCCGGCCTGCACCCGCTTGTAGTGGTTGTACACCGCGACCGAAAGGATCTTCTTGGCGTACTCCTGACCGACGACGTAGTCGTTCAGGAAGGTGAAGATCTCCTTTGGCTTGGGCAGGTCCTCGAACGAGAGTTCGGCCGTCTCATCGCGCTCCTCGGCGATGATGTCGTTGCACAGATCGATGCACTCGTCGCAGATATAGACACCGGGCCCGGCTATCAGCTTCTTGACCTGCTTCTGTGTCTTTCCGCAGAAACTGCACTTGACCAGATCCCCACCTTCGCCGAACTTCGCCACCGAATCCCCTCTCCCCGTTACTCTCGCCGAGACGTTCTAGAAGGCCTATGCAGCGCCGATAGCTTCGAGCGGGGCGACCGTGCGGGAGGTGATGATCTCGTCGATCACGCCATACGTCACGGCCTCATCCGCCGTCATGATGAAGTCACGATCCGTGTCCTTGGTGACCTTCTCATGAGTCTGGCCCGTGTCCTCGGCCAGCATGCTGGTCAACAGGTCGCGCATGCGGAGGATCTCCTTGGCCTGGAGCTCGATGTCGCTCGCTTGACCCTCGACACCGCCCCAGGGCTGATGCAGCAGGATCCGGGCGTGCGGGAGGGCGAATCGCTTCCCGGGCGCGCCAGCCGCCAGGAGCACGGCCGCAGCGGACGCGGCTTGGCCGTAGCAGAACGTGGAGACATCGGGCTTGATGAACTTCAGCGTGTCGTAAATGGCGAACAGCGCCGTGATGTCGCCCCCGGGCGAGTTGATGTAGAGGTGGATTTCCTTGTCCGGCTCCTCGGACTCCAAGAAGAGCATCTGGGCGCAGACCAGGTTGGCCACCGTGTCATCGACCGGAGTGCCGAGAAAGATGATGCGCTCACGCAAGAGGCGCGAATAGAGGTCGTAGGCCCGCTCGCCCCGGTTGGACGACTCGATGACTGTGGGAACGAGATAGTTGTTCGCCCTGTACCGATCAGCTCCGAACTGATCACCTTCGTTCTTCTTCATCACTCGTTCTCCTCGTTCTCCTTGGCCGCGTCGGTCTTCAGGTCATCCCGCGACATCGGGTTGCCCTCCTCGTCGAAGAGCTCCACGTGGTCCAGCAGCCACTGCAGCGCCTTGCCCTTTCGTAGCTCCGAGCGTACCGCGCCCGTTCGTCCGGCCGTGTCGAGCTGCCGGCGCAGCTCGGCCGGGGTGGTCTCCATCCGCTCGGCCATGGTCGCGATTTCGTCGTCCAGCTCCTCGTCGCTCAAACCCAGCTCTTCGGCCTCGGCCAGGGCCCGGAGAGCCAAATCGGCCTTGACCGCCCGCTGCGCTTCGACCCGCACGGCAGCCAGCAGATCGTCGGGCGTACGGCCGGTGGCCTGGAGGTATTCCCCCAAACCCAGCTTCTGCGCCTCGAGCCGGTGTTGGAGGTCATGCAGACGCTCGCTCACCTCGGAATCAACCAGCACCTCGGGAACATCGCCCTCATCCACCAGGCCGGCGATGGCTTCGACGGTCTTTTCCCGCAGGGCCATCTGGCTCTGCACCAGCTTGACCCGGGCGACACGCTCGGAGATGTCCGCCCGCAGCTCGGCCAGGGTGGCGAACTCCGAGCTCTCGTCCGCCCACGCATCCGTCGGCTCCGGCAATTTCTTGACCTTGACGTCCTTGACGAGGACCCTGAACGAAATGACCTCGTCCCCGTCGCCCGGAGCCGCCGAGGTGAAGGCCAAGATGTCACCGGCCTTGGCACCACGCAATTGCTCGTCGAGCTCAACGGTGACGGTGCCACTGCCCACTTCGTAGAGATAGTCGTCCACGCCGACCACTTCGGCTCCGCTCTCGTCGTTCCCGTGGAGGTCGATGGTGACCAGGTCGCCGTCGATAGCGGGGCGTCCGACCAGCTCGAGCTCGGCATCGTTCTCCCGCAGGCGATCGATCTGCCGGTCGACATCCTCATCCTTGACGACGATGCCGGGCAGGGTCACCTGGAGGCCGTCGTAGCCGGGAATCGATACGGTCGGACGGACCTGGACGACAGCGTCGAAGCTGATCGCGCCGCCGTCCTCGCCGGAGGTGATGTCGATCTCTGGTGAGGCAATCGGATCGATTTCCGAGTCGATCACCGCGCGGGCGTAGAAGTCCGGCAACGCTTCCCGGAGAGCTTCGGCACGCAGCGCACCGGCTCCGCCCATTCGGGCCTCCAGCACCTTGCGCGGCACTTTGCCGGGGCGGAATCCCGGCACGCGGATCTGTGAGGCCAGCGTCTTGACGACGTCTACCAGAGCTTTGTCGAACTCTGGCTCGTCGATCTCGACGCTCAGGCGGACGAGGTTTCCCTCCAATGGTTCGGTGGTGGCACGCATCACGAATTGCACACTCTACTGGTCGACTCGAAGGACCCGGCACCGCACCGGCCCCGGACGATCTCGGGAGCCCCCGAAGCACCGCGCCCGGAGGCGCCGGTACGGGCTGCGGCACGGCTGGGCACGCGGCAACGGGGGCAGGTTGGGGTGGGCGGGCACTCGGGGCGGGCGGTCAGAACATGAAGTTCATTGCTTCGAGAATCGTTCTCCCGAGGGCCGCGTCCCCGTCCACCACTACCCCACCGGCGGCCTCCAACTCGCCCGCCGATACCCGACCACAGCCCAGCCGGACGAAATCGATGCTCGACAGGGCCAGGGTGACCGTGGGAACAACCCCCGCCGCCGCCGGCCGGCCCCGACGTCCCTGAACCTCGAGCGTGAAGCTGCGCGCATCGTCGGCGGGACCAGCCACCGAGAAGTGCACCGCCGCGCCCTCGGGCGCCGCCGCCTTCTTGCCCACGACGAAGCCCATTGCCGCCTCGACCTGACCCACTCCCATGGCCGAGGCCGATCCTCCGGTCCCCCCGGGCCGGCCCAGCGCCACGCGCACATCCTGCTCGTGGACCCAACTGTCGAAGATCCTGGTCTTCATGAAGTCGGCATACGCCACCTCTCCGACGATGGTCGGGCCGACGTGGGCCCACTCGTCCTCGGTCAGACGCCGGAGCGTGGCCAACCGCAGCTCGGTGACGGCGACGAACTCGGCCAGTACGACCGGCCCGGTTTGCGCCCGGCGCGTGGCGATCCACGGCTCGTTCTCCTAGGCGAAGGCGTTCCGCACGTGGTCGCCCAGCGGCGCATCCCACGCCGGTGGCGCCTCTCCGAGGAGGGATCGCTCGATGCCGATCAGGTGCGAGAGCTGGTCCTTGACCGTCCAGCCGGGGCACTCGGTCGGCAAACCCCACTGCGGTGCATCGAGCCCGCAGCAGACGTCGACGAGGGATCGCCAGGTCTCGGCGAGCGCGGCGGCGGCCTCCTCGCCACGGCGCAACCAGCTGTTGGCGCCGGCCCGCTCGCCCCTCTTTTCCTGGTCCTCTCCTCCGGCCGCCGACTCGCCCCCCACGTTCCTGAGGCTAGCCGTGCCCCGCCTGACCGGGCCTGAGCATCCCCCCCTTCTGCAAACCCCGCCGCTAACTTTCGAAGCAATCCGGGGGCTCACCGACGGGCTTACCGACAAGAGGAGTTGGCATGGCTAATTACGAGGGCTACTGCGTGAAGTGCCGCGAAAAGCGTGAATTCGACGGCCAAGAGGTCGAGCTGGCCAATGGCCGCCGTGCCGCCCAGGGTCTGTGCCCCACGTGTGGGACGAAAATGAACCGTATCTTGGGCAAGAAGAAGGACTGAGACCTCCCAGGTCACGGCTGGATGGTGCAGACAGCGCTCTCACGGAGCCGGGGGATGACGGCAGGTCGCGAGGTGATCAGGGGGGCGGGGGGGCGTTGCTGCCGTAGGCCACGCTGAATCCGTTGGCGGTCAGCGTCGAAGGCGTTGACACCTGCGTGCCGCTTTGGACCATGACGACTTCTTGCAGTTTCGTGGTTGAGCCCGAAAACCCCAGGTCGCTGAACGTGACGACCGGCGAGAACGGCGCAAGCGTGGCGACTTTGCCGCTCACGGTGAGCGCCTCGAGGATCCACTCGGCCGTGGAGGCGGGCCCGCTGTAGGTTCGATCGGTGGTGAAGCTCTCCCCGTTCGTGTCGTCGGTCAAGGTGATGCCCCAGTCGGTCCCGCTGATTTGATCGATGGAAACCGTCACCTGATCCCCGGGTTGGATCTGCACGCTCGCGATGTACGTCTCTGCAGCCGGGAGGATCTCCCACCATGGCTGAATGATGAAGCTGCCGGGATTGTTGGGATCCGGTGACTCGTTGAACCCTGCCTGAATGAGCGAATTGTCGCCGTTTCCCCCGTCGATCCCGACCCATTCGGACATCTGGTCACCGGGCGGGGTCCCCGGGGAAAGGGCAGGGACGCTGAACGTACCGGTCACCGACGTGAACGGGCCGTTGAGCTCGACGTAGCCGGACCAGTTCGACGAAAGAGCCGTGGTCGTCGATGTTGAAGGCGGGAAGACGGCTATCGACAGGATGGCCGACGCAGCCAGCGGCGTGGGCGACGTGGCGTCGATCGCCTGCACGGTGAAGGTGGCGCTGCCCTGACCGGTCGGCGTTCCCGTGATCACCCCGCTGGGCGAAAGTGCCAGCCCGACCGGCAGGGAACCGCCGCTGAGCGTCCACGAATAGGGGGCGGTGCCACCCGCGGCAACGAGCGTCGCCCCATACGCCGCCCCCACAATGGCGTCCGGCAACGAGGTGGTCCTGATCGAGAGTGGCGCCAGCGCCACGGAGATCGAGAGTGTCCCCGTGGCCGTGAGGGGGGTGGGCGCCGTGTCATCGGTCACCTCCACCGTGAAGGTGAAGGTACCCACCGCACCCGGCGTCCCCGAGATGATCCCGGCAGGCGAGAGAGCGAGGCCGAGCGGCGGGGATCCCGATATGAGTATCCAGGAGTAGGGGGCCGTGCCTCCCGTGGCGGACAATGTTGCGGAATAGGGCGATCCTTGCGCCGCTAAGGCCAGCGGGGTGGTCGCAATCGACAAGGGTGCCGGAGATTCCCCACTCGGGATGGCGGGTGGGAGAGGGGCGAATCCGACAATGGGCCTGTTCAAGGCCGTGCCTACGGTCGACCCATCGGAGGCCGCGTCACCAAACGAGTCGACCGCGCCATTGCCGGCGGCGAGCCAATAGCCCTGGCCGTCAGAGGCGGGGGACACGGCCACGATGTCGCCGAGACGAGCATTGGCGCCCGCTGCCGACCCGAAGAACCCGGCGCCGCCGAAGGTGAAGATCCCCCCGTCGGAGGCCACCAACCAGTAGCCCTGGCCGTCCGGGGTGGCGGCGATGCCCACGATGGGCGCATTGAGCGGGACGGCTCCCGTCGATCCGAAGAACCCGGCGTCGCCGAAAGTGAAGATCCCTCCGTCGGAGGCCACCAACCAGTAGCCCTTGCCATCAGGGGTGGCGGCCATGCCGACGATGGGCCGATTGAGCCTCATCGACCCGGTCGAGCCGTAATAGCCGGCATCGCCGAAAGTGAAGATCCCTCCGTCGGAGGCCACCAACCAGTAGCCCTGGCCGTCCGGGGTGGCGGCCATGCCCACGATGGGCGCATTGAGGTGGATGGCTCCCGTCGAACCGAAGAACCCGGCATCGCCGAAGGTGAAGATCCCTCCGTCGGAGGCCACCAACCAGTAGCCCTGGCCCTGGGGAGTGGCGACCATAGCCACGATGGGCGCATTGAGCCTCATCGACCCGGTCGAGCCGTAGTAGCCGGCGTTGCCGAAGGTGAAGATCCCTCCGTCGGAGGCCACCAACCAGTAGCCCTGGCCGTCGCTCGAGGACACGGCCAGACGATGGCCGGCGGCCGGAGACGGAGACGCGGCGGCCACGGTGGCGGCAGTGGCAGGCGCTGGTGAGAGAGCCGGGACTGTCAACCCGGCCGAGAGCGCCAGAAGGCCGGCGGCGATTCCGCCGATCCGCAAGGGGCGGCTCGCATGGACCCGGCGGACGGGAGATTGGTGCCTACGTTGCATACGGCCGTGGGCCCGCGTGCGGAGTGCCCGCCGTATGGTCCGTGTTCACGTTACGCGTCACCATCGCCGACCTCTCCCGTTCACGCAGCCCACGTCTGGTGACCCCCCGGCACCCGGCGGGAAGGTGCGAGCCAGCCCTGTAGACGTTGGCCATTTCCTTGAGCAGGCACCCGCCAGTCGGACCTTCGATTCGGGGTCGATGTTAACGCAGCAGCCCCCACAAAGGGCCGCATGGCCAGCCCTCTCCGAAGAGCCCGACACGCAGAGTGCTCGGCCGATGGCAGACTGTGCGGGAGGATACAGAGACGTCAGTGATGCCGATCAGGTCCGATGCTCGGGCAGCAGACGTGATCGGCGTCGAAACAACGGGCTGTAGCGCAGCTTGGCAGCGCGCCTGCTTTGGGAGCAGGAGGTCCCGGGTTCAAATCCCGGCAGCCCGACTCTTGACGAAGGAAGACAACCGGCATCAGCTCGACGAGGATCCCTGAGGAGCCGGTATGCACCACCAATCGCAGCGGTACGAGATCCGCGCCACCGCGAGAGGCCCGGCGATCGCCCAAGATTTCTGGCCCCTAAGATTTCTGGCAAATCATACGGCGTTCAGTTGAGGCGCGCGCAGAAGCCTCGCCGGCTTCGACCGGGTCGCCACCAGTGCGGGGCCGATAGCAAGGACATTCGCGACCACGACGACACCCGCCACCAGTACTCCCACGAGCCAGATCGGCACGATAGAGACCGGGACAGCGCCGAGGTTGTTGGCGAACGCCTTCCATATCGCCTGACCGACCACCACCCCCAGAGGGACGCCGACGATGATGCCAATGAGGGCCAGCGTCGTGGTCTGCCAGGCCACGGCCGAGACAACCTGGCGATTGACGAACCCCAGCACCTTGAGAAGCCCGATCTCTCGTCGGCGGCGCGACACACTCACCACGAGGAGGTGTGCGAGTGTCGATGCACCGACCACGGCCAACATCGCGCCGAAGATGAGCGGGAAGTTGACGGCCTCGCCGAAGTTGATGAGGGAAGTCGGGGTCATGGCAAGGGCTGCGGTTGATCGGTACGCATCGAGATAGTGCCTGATCGCTGTTTCCCCCCGTGGGCCAGAAACGAAGCGAACGAGCATTCCACCGCCATTGGTGGTCGCCAATCCCGCCTCTCTGCACGCCGCTCGCCCGGGACCCGGCGCACACACGGTGTTTTCGTAGCCAGCGGTCGTGAGCACCGCGCCGGAGCCCAGGCTCACGCCTCCTCCGAGCACCGGGAGGGACACCTGCGACACCACCCGGAATGTCGCCGTTCGTTTTCCACCCGACGGCAACGACACGGTGACACGAACGAGCGAGCCGACATGCGCGCCTACCTGGCGCATGGTCGTCTCGCCGAGGCCGATCTGATCGTCGGTGTTCGGAAGATGCCCGTTGACCGTCGAGAGGAGGAGCTGACCCCGGATGGCCGTTCCGGCCATAGCTCCCACCGCTAACTGATTCACCGAGATCTCGGTGCCGATGCCCTCGGTGATCCCGGTGACGGCCCTGTTGTGTTCAAGGCTTCTCAAGAGGACGGGGTTCGGTCTCCCCCCGCCGGATGGGTCGGTGAAATTGAGCTGGAACGTATCGCCGTAGAGCCTGGGCGTGGCCGTCAGGTGCGAAAGACTGGCCCCGAACACCGCGGTCCCACAGAGCGCCATGACGGCCAACACCGTTCCGAGAAGGGCGCTCCCCACTGGAACAGCCGCCCCACCGGTCCTTCGCTCCAACGCGTTCCTGACGCCGATCACCGCGCTCGGAGGTGCACCCATGGCCGCTAAGTGAGCCACCACCGCTGAGGGGCGGGTCGTAACCGCCCGGTCGTCGGTCCGCAAGGTTCGCGTTGCACGCAGGGTGGGCCATATGCCAAGAACCAGCACCACCACCACCGTGGCGAGTGCCCCGAACAACAGGACACGGGTGTCAAAAGTGATACCGGTGGAGCTCTCGGCAACCCGAGCCTCGCCGAGGGGGGCGATCGGCGAGAGCAACGTGGCCACCGCCACAGCTCCGGCGGCGCCGACGAACCCCACCACCAGGATCTGGGCCATGCCCAGCGCCGCCAGCTGACGCCGACTCGCGCCGAGGGCGGCCATCGTGGGATATTCTTCGCTCTCGACGATGTTCTGGCGGGCCAGTGCCTGGCCCACGACCGCCAGCCCGACTAGAGCGGCGAGCCCCGCCAAGATCCACCACCCGATGGCCTGGGGATGGATAGAGGCCTCGACCGATGCGGCTGCCGCGTCTTCGCTTGAGCCACCCTCCACGCCGGCCGCACGCAGAGAGTTGGTTTCAACGTCGAATCGGGGGAGATCAGCCGAACCGCCGCGCAAGCTGACCAAGTACACATAGCCGGCTGGCGTCCGAGGGATTACCGTGCGCGCAAAGGCTGGGGTGGTGTAGAGGTCGTACGAAGGAGTCGACCCGGAAGGGAACTCGAATTCGGTGGCTTCGAACCCGACGACATGGAGATCGATGGTTGGACCCTTGGGCTTCGGTGGTGCGCCAGTGGCGTTGTTGTAGGCCGAAGCCTGCGACAAGGCGTAGAACGGCACGCGGATCACGCTCCCCAGGCGCACGCCGTAGTCCTGTTGAAGAGTGAACGATGCCAGCACCTGGTCGGGGGCCGACGGGTCGGGCAAGCGGCCCGAGACGAGCTTGAAAGGTGATCTACCCTTCGGCGGCGCGAGGACGACGCCGAAGTCCGTCGGGTTGATCGGGTGGGTGCAGTCGCACGTCGGCTGACCAGTGTCGGGGCTGACCAGTTCGGTGGCGGACGTGACCCCAGGAAGCTCGGCCACCTTCGGGACCGGTTGGGTGGCGTACACATCGGCGTCAAAGCCATGTGCGGCGACAAACTGCGGGAATGCGGCCTCCGTACGGCGGCCGGCGGCCACCGCGGCCACCACCAGCCCCCCGACGACGCTGATCAGGATCGCAATGGCCAACCAGGATCGCCATCGGTGGCGCAATTTGGCGCGAAACGCCATCCCGACGGCTCCCAAAGTGTTCTCCTCGCCTCAACGTGTTCGCTTCATCGTCTCCGCGAGTGGGTGGGCTGCCAAGGTGGCTAACCCCCAAGGGCCCCTCGTGCTGATACCACTCGTATGCCGTCATCGCTTCCGTATCGATGGGATGGCACCTGCGAGTGATCTTCGGCGTTTGGGAGCAGGAGGTCCAGGGTTCAAATCCCGGCAGCCACACACCGGCAGCCCGACGCTGTGATGTGAGGCCTCCCGAGCCGGGGCCGCGAGTGACTGATCGAGAATGTCTCGAGCCTCTCGGCTCAGGCGTCCCGGTTCATCATTCGCCATGCACCGAGGACTGACCAGCCCACCAGCCACGCGACGATGACGCAGACGGCCACGGTGGTGGACTCCGGCAACAGTCCGGCATTCCCACCACCGCCGCCAGGCCCGCCCCCGCCGCCACCGAGTACCGGGAGCCCGCCGGGTGCCAGATGGGCCGTGGCCAGGCCTACGATTGCGCGCTGCAGGTTCGACAGATGAGGTATCCGCGCCCTCGACAGGATCGGCGTCAGGACAACCTCGAGAACGATCATGGTGATCACGGCCACCGTCCGCTGGCCTATCAGCGATCCCAGCCCCAGAGCGACGACGAACCCGATGACGGCTTCGAGCTCGAGCCACAGTCCGCTCTTGATCATGAGCGAGGTCGACGGGTAGAGGAACTGCCGGGCGTAGCCGGAATAGTCCAGCCCCGCGATCAGGCTGGCCGCGTGCCTGATCTGGGCCTCGGAGGCTTGCGGTTGGCCCGGTAACCCTGGCCCCCCTTTGACGCTCACGCCGCCGGGGCCATTACCGCAGGGGACACTGTTGACCGCCGAAGAGATCACAGACCCGTTCGAGGAAGACGGTCCGATCCTGAAGCCGAAGTTGCAGATGACCTCGTCGGCATGGTCGGCGGCCCAACTCTCGAGGCCGGCCTGCGACACGTTGACAGGCACGTTCACTCCGTCGAACTGGAGCCGCGTTGGCGCGGCGAACACGCACACTGCGCAGACGATGGTGAAGCCCACTGCCACCAGCGGCACGATGATGGCGAGCCCGGCGGGGATGCGAGCCAGGTACAGCGCAAGGCGCGAACGGCCGGTCACGACGAGGTGTCGGAACATCCCTTCGCTGAGGTCGACGGAACCCGCCGTGGCGCCCAGGGTGGCAGCCACGATGAAGCCGAACACATACAGCACGCCCGAGACAAGGGCGGTGTACGTCGAATAACCGCCGGCCGCCCCATAGGTCTTCGGCGCGAAGGCGTGGAGGAGGAGGCGGATCACCAGGAAGACCGTCGGGATCCCGACGGTCACCAGTATCAGGGTGATCATGAGACCGCGGCGCTTGCGCAGCTCCATGAACCTGTTGGAGATCATGCCCATGGTCGGGATCGGGGATCCCCGGTGGTCGGGCCGGGCGTCGGACGGCCCGGCGGCCTCGGACGCGAGGGTGGCCGTGTTCGGGACCGTCGTCATTCGGCGTCGAGCCTCTTCGTCACCTGGAGGAACCACGATTCGAGGGACGCCTGGACCTCCTGGAGACGGTAGAGGGCGATGCCGCCTTCCACCAGGAGGCGGGCGATCTCGGCGATCATGTCGCGGGACGTCCCGGCGGCAAGGGTGATGGCCACCCCATCGGCCCCGGCCTGGATCTGTGCCCCGAACGGCGTCCCCTCGAGCAGGGTACGGGCCCGGCCCGGTTCGGAGCAATCAACCTGGACCACCACGGAGGTGCCCGCGAGCAGTTCGGCGATCGGCCCCTGCCTGATGACGCTGCCCCGGTCGACGATGGCGACGGCATCACAGGTGCGCTCCACCTCATCGAGCAGGTGAGAGGACAGCACCACCGTGCGTCCCTCAGCCACGAGCGACAAGATCATCTCTCGCATGTCCTGCATGCCGGCCGGATCGAGCCCGTTCATGGGCTCGTCGAGGATCAGGAGCTGGGGGTCCCCGATCAGGCATGCAGCCACACCGAGGCGCTGCCGCATGCCCATGGAGTACTTCGCAACGCGGTCGTCGGCCCGGTGGCTCAAGCCGACCCGCTCCAGAGAGCCCCCGACGCGGCCCCTTGCCGCAGGCTCACGTGCACTGGCCAAAAGTTCGAGGTTCTCCCGACCTGTCAGGTGGGCGTGGAAGCGAGGTTCGTCCACGATGGCGCCGACGCGCGCCAACGCGCGGTCTCGGTGCTCCGGGACCTCATATCCGAGCAGCGACATGGTGCCCGCGTCGGCGCGTGTCAATCCGAGCAGGACCCGGATGAGGGTCGTCTTGCCGGCACCGTTTGGCCCCAGGTAGCCGAAGGCGCACCCGCGCGGGACGAGGAGCTCGACACTGTTCACGGCGACGTTCTGTCCGAACCGCTTGGTAAGGCCGTGCGTCTCCACCGCCCATTGGTCCCCGTCTGCTCGGGGAGGAGCGGCCTCTGCCAAGGTGGTCGCGCTCATGTCACCTCCGCGCTTCCAGTAATGCCCCTCCCGTCACGCTGCATCGCGGTCATCGGCTCGATCTGTCCCACCACTTGTTGCGTCCGCTCACCCGAGCCATCGTCTGGAATTTGTGCCGAGACCAAGGGGACCAGTACATGACGGCGAAACCGAGCACCACCAAGCCCAAGAGAAGCATCACCACCGCAAAAAGGATGAAGAGCCCATTGTTCGGCCCGGCGAATTGTGGCCCGAACCCGAACGACCGGAACGGCGGGCCCACCGAACCAGGTCCGAAGAGGCGAGCCGACCCCGGAAGGATCCGGCGGGCCGAGACGGCGGCCGAGGCACTGTGGCGGCCCACGAGCAGGGCGACGGCAGCCAAGACGAAGAGGGCAGCGAAGGCGCTCATGGCGACCGCCAGGACCGCTCGGCGCCGGGGCGGGCCATCGGCCAGAGCTGGAGCCTGCACTGTGGGCGCAAGCAGGGCAGGAGCAATCACCCCTCGAGCACCGGCCCAAGCTGCAGCAAAGGTCCGCGGGTCAAAGACGCTGTTCCCGAGCACGTCCTCGGCGGAGCCACCTTCGGCCTCGGCCTCGTCGATGTCAGCCGTCAAGTCGGCTGCCATCTCGTTGGCAATGGGATCTGGGACCCCGAGGCGCCGCCATTCCCGGCGACACTCCTCGACGAACTCGTTCACGTACCCACCTCCACTTTGACCAGACCGAGCGCACCATCGACGGCATCACGCGCCGCCTGCCATTCGCCTATGCCCGCCTCGAGCGCTCGCTCACCTTCCGGCGAGAGGCTGTAGTACTTCCGGGGCGGGCCGCCGTTGCTGGCTGCCCGCCGGGTCTCGACCAGGCCGTCCCGCTCCAACCGGCCGAGGAGCGGGTAGATCGACCCCTCCCCGACGATCGACAGGCCTCGCGCTCGTAGCCGCTTCGTCATCTCGTAGCCGTAGGCCGCACCTTCGCCCATCACGGCAAGGAGGCAGATGTCGAGCACACCCCGGAGCAACTGGCTCCGTCGACCCCCCGCATCTCCCATGCACCACAAGGTACTGCACGGTGCCTTGCTTTGCAAGGCACCGTGCAGACAATCTCGCTCGCCGCGGCACCACCAGTTCCCTTGCAGAGACTCCGAGGGCCCGACGCTGGAGACTGTGCTGCGGCGGGCGTGCGCCCGCGGGCAAGGAATGGAGTGCAGCGTGATGAAGTCCCACCACAACTACACGGAGTACAGCGTCAGTTGCTTTGTGGTCTGGATGGTCCTGTTGGCTGTCGTTGCGGTTAGAGGGGACAGCGACAGGACCCATCGCCTTCTCTTGGTCTTTGGAGGATGGTGCATCGCGTGGGTCTCGACCACGATCGCAAGGTTCGTCTATCCACCCCCCGAACGCTGGCACCAGCCATCGACGTCCACTCCGTAAAGTCCAGGAGCGACAGCCGAAGGCATGCCGATCAGCACAGCGGTCGGTGTCGACTGCACGTGCTGCCCACCGAACGTGCCCATCCCCGCGATCGAGTGGCTTTTCCGCGTTCTGGATTTGGGTATGCCTAAGGTGGAAGCACACGAAAGGACGCACCGCAATGGAAAAGGCAATGAGACCAGAGGACCTCACGCGTCTCTTCGTGGAGCGTGCAAACGACGGCGACGCTGCTGGCATTGCCGATCTCTACGAAGAACAGGCCGTGATGGCCTACCCGCCCGGAGAGTCGACAACGGGCCGCGAGGCGATCCGTTCACTCTGGGAGAAGGTCTTGAGCGGTTCGCCCCACTTTGAGCCGGAGAGCCCACTACCGACGTTGATCAGCGGCGACATCGCCTTGACGTCGACCGCTCCGAAAGATGGTGCAGGAGCTCGAGCGCAGGTGGTTCGACGCCAACCGGACGGAAGTTGGCTTCGATTGCTCGATCAGCCCGAGTTCACCCACACCACATGACAGAGGTCGTACGTTGCGGCGGGCCTCGTACGGACAAGACGGTGTGCAGGAAGGGATGACTTCGGGGGTTCCCATCCGTCTACGCGCTGTGGAAGCTGTGGAATCAGAACCACGACGTTCGTAGGAGGGTCAACGGGATGAACAAGACGTTTCAGGCTGTTCTGCAGAAGAGCCCCAGTAAGGGCGGCTGGACGTACGTCGTCATGGAAGGATCAGCGGAGTACTTTGGGACCAAGGGCCTGGTGAAAGTGAAAGGAACGGTGGATGGCCAACCGTTCCAGAGCTCCTTCATGGCTCTCGGGGACGGCACTCACAAATTACCGATCACGTCCGAGTTGCGAAAGAGAATAGGCAAGGGTCAGGGGGACACCGTCACCGTACGCCTGACAGAACGGCTGCCGAAATAGGTCCGGTGGTCGTGAGCAGCATGCCGCTTTGGCTTTCCGCCAAGGCGCTCGATTACCGTGCCCGCTGTGTTTACTGTCACCGGCACCGCGCAAAAGGAAGCATGGGACCGCAACGTGGTGCCCCCGGTGGAGAAAGTCCGACCCGGCCTGTGGTCGATTCCCGTCCCCATCCCGAACAACCCCTTGCGCTACGTCTCGGTCTACGTGCTCGAACTGGACAACGGAGTCGCCCTGGTCGATGCCGGGTGGCCCACCGACGATGCCTGGGATGCCCTGAACGCCGGGCTGACCGAGACCGGTGGCTCCATCAGCGACGTGCGCGCCGTCGTCGTGACGCACCTCCATCCCGACCACTACGGGTTAGCCGGACGGGTACGTGAGACCTCGGGTGCATGGGTGGGCCTGCACCCCGCTGATGCGAAGCTCCTTGAGGCTCGCTATCACGATACCGACGGCTTGGTCCAAGAGATGCGGGAGCTCTTCACCCTGTCCGGGGTGCCTGAGGACAAGCTCCCTGATTTGGCGTTCGCTTCGATGGAGATCGCAGCCACACTCAGTGTGGCCCAGCCCGATCTCCTCATCGAAGACGATCAGACTCTCGAGCTCCCGGGTTGGGACTTCAAAGCTGTGTGGACACCCGGCCACTCGCCTGGACACATCTGCCTTTATTCGGATCACCAGAAGCTGTTGCTGTCAGGCGATCACGTGCTGCCCCGGATCACCCCGAATATCTCCTTTCACTCGCAACAGTTCGCGAACCCACTCGGCGCGTATCTCGAGTCGCTGGCCAAGGTCAGGACCCTCCATCCCGATGAGGTCCTGCCCGCGCACGAGTACCGCTTTTCCGGACTGGCCGATCGGGTCGATGCGCTCGTGGCGCACCATGGAGAGCGATTGGGCGAAATCGAGGAAGTCCTCGGGAAAAGCCCTGGGACCTCCTGCTGGGATATCACCCTGGGTCTCTCCTGGTCGCGCCCGTTCGACGACCTCCCCGACTACATGCAACGAGCGGCGAACGGCGAGACGCTGGCCCACCTCGTGTTACTCGAGCATCGCGGTCGGGTCATGCGCGAGCCCGGCGTTCCCGCTCGCTTCTACCTCGCCGAATAGCGGACGCGGCAGACGCTCTTAGTGACCGGCTTCCGGGTCGGGATTCTCCGCGCGCACGTCCGACGGAGGCGGCCCGGCCAACGATGCGTTCAGTCGCGGCGCAGCGTGACGCTGCACCACGACCGCTTGCGACACGACGGGCATATCATCCGGCGATCGAACCGACCCCGTGGGAGCCATATGCCGATCGGGAATTGGAAGATGAGCACGTCCAGCAGGCCGACGTGAGATACCTGCCGGCAACGTTGGCACTGCACGGTGAACGAGCCGCGCGTTGCCAACGGATTGCCTGCGACGTCTCGCACGTCGCTTGCCTGGGACCGCTCTGAAGACAGCGCCCGCTTGCCCAGCGGGAGCGCTTCCGTCAAAGGTCCATCGGCGAGCGAACTCCGGCCCCGCGTGGTGGCGACAGGCGGAGCCCCGTACAGCGCTCGCTTGCCCAGCGGATCACGGGCCTTGCCGCTCTCTGCGGCCGCCATGTCAGATGGCCTTCAATGAGTCGTACACCTGTGCCGCCAACGAACGGTAGGCCAGCGCGCCGGCGGACGAGGGCGCGTGTTGCAGCACCGAACGACCGAGCTCGGGGCCCTCTGCAAATCGGACCGACTTCGGCACCGGTGGATCGAACACCCGCAAACCGTAGCGATCCCCGACCTCACCCAGGATCCTTCGCGCATGGGTCGTGCGGCCGTCGTACATGGTCGCGATCACACCGAGGACGCACAGCTTTTCGTTGGCGAACTGACGCACGTCCTCAATGGTCTCGAGGAGCTGTCCGACCCCTCTTTGGCTGAGCGCCTCACACTGCAACGGCACGAGGACCACGTCGGCCGCCGTGAGCCCATTGATGGTGAGCACTCCCAGTGAAGGGGGGCAGTCGATAAGGATGGCGTCGTACTCGAGCAGGACGGGCTCAAGGGCACGCGACAGAACATGCTCTCGACCCGTTCGGCTGAGCAGATGCACCTCGGCCCCGGCGAGGTCGATCGTGGCCGGAACCACACTCAGGCCTTCGATTCCAGGAACCACACGTCGCACGTCGGCGATCTTTGCCTGGCGGGCCAGGACGTCATGCAACGATGCATCCAGTTGATCAGGATCGATCCCCGTGGAGTACGTCAGGCAGCCTTGGGGGTCGAGGTCGACCATCAGCACTCGCTTGCCCTGCTCCGCGAGAGCCACGCCGAGCGAATGCACCGTGGTCGTCTTGGCCACGCCGCCCTTTTGGTTCGCCACGGCAATGACTTTGGCCATGGACTGGAGTCTACGACCGGGCCCGGGGCCAGGCTCGTGGTGCGACCGGTGACGGTTGGTGACCTTCGACGATCCAGATGGAAATGGGATCGTCCTCCAGGAGACGGCCTCTCAGCCGTGATAGGCGGCTTCCTCTTCCGCCACGTCGTTGACCAGGTTGCCCAACGCAAGATTGACGTCGTCGAGGTGGTACCCCCAATCGGGACCGGGCGACGCTTTCACCGTGGGCCGCGGGTCGCCGGAGGTCGAGGCGGAAGTGACCTGGAGCCACGTGGCCCCTCCCTTGCTCTCGCACTGAGCGGTGTACAAACCTGGAAATGAAACCCAGGGAGTTGTCACGTTCACGCCTGGCACGCGGGAGGTTGTGCTCAAGAAGTAGGGAAGCAGCGACCCTTTGGCGCCGGAGAAGGTGACCGGGTTGACACACGCCACCTGTTCGCTTGTCGAGGTGGTCTGACCCGACTGGAGGCTGACCCCCTGCCCCGGGCGGCCGAAGTAGGACGACGACGGGGGCGTGGCCCCGAAGCTCGAATACGCGATGACGCAGCCCGTGGCGCGCGCCGAGGCACATGTCGGAATATGCGTGAAGCTTCCGCCGACCTTCTTGCCTTTCGGAACCTGCACGTTGCCACCGAGGATGATGGCGGACACCATTCGCTTGCGCAACGTGGCGCTGGGGTCGATCTGGCTCCGCAACAGCCGGATCAGCATGGCGGCTCCCTGGGAGTGTCCGATGAAGATGATGGGACGCCCGTCGTTGTCGTGCGCCAGATAGTCCTGCCAGCCGGACAAGAGACTGGCGTACGCCACCTGGTCCGCCACCGGGTCACCACCAAAACCCTTCTCCAAGGAGGCAGCCGTACGCTGGCGGTACATGGGTGACCAGACCCGGCAGACGTGGGAGAAGCGAGAGGCCTGTGCGACAGCCGCGTCGATCTCCGCCGGCTTGATGTTGAGATTGGCGTTCGCTTTCAGCTGGGTCGACACCGTCGGGTACACGTAGAAGCAGTCAAACGCAGAGGAGCTCGCCGACACCGCAGGCGTCGCGCTGGTCGACCCGCGTGCCGTCACCGCCGTCGACGCCGAACTGAACGCGCAGGGGTCATTCGGCTGTCCCGGCTGGCATAGCCATACCGTGCTCGACGGTGCGGTGCCTTGTTGCAGCGACACGACGGAAGCGGCCGCGCCGGATGCCGCGACAAGGAACACCACGCCGGAGAGAGCAAGAGCAGTTGCCGCACGGGGCGTCCAGCGATGCCACTCCTCGGATCGCCGGCGGCTCGCTGACCCCGCCCCCGGCGGCCTTCGACCACCCCTCATAACCCCTCCCTTCCCCACCGGCCTTTCCACCGGAGGATTCCCAGTGTGCCGCACCACGGCCAAACCAACTATTTGTCCCGTCGACGCGGAGCGGCCCGACCCCGGGGAGAACGCTGCGCCACCGCTTCACTCGGAGATCCCCGGAAAGATGACCACAGCCTTTCGATTGGCGCATAGGGTCGTGACCACGGCGTCGTGTCGCTCCGCGTGCCGACGGGGTCCCAGGGCCCCGATGCCACTCACAGTCAGGAAATCCCAGATCGTGCCCGCAGTCGCCATGAATCAGAAGATCGCCGTCGGCGTGGTCTTCGTCTCCGCCATGTTCATGAACATCATGGACATCACGATTGTGAACGTGGCCCTGCCCACGATCGGCCGCGATTTCCACATCGCCCCCACGGCCGTCGACGGGATCGTCATCGCCTACCTGGTGAGTCTGGCCGTCTTCATACCGGCCTCGGGGTGGCTGGGAGACCGCTTTGGCGGGAAGCGCGTGCTGATGTCTGCCATTGTCGTCTTCACATTGGGATCGGTCTTGTGCGGGCTGGCCCAGAACCTGACCGAGCTCGTCTTGTTCCGCGTCATCCAGGGTGCCGGAGGCGGCATGTTGGCGCCGGTGGGCATGGCCATGCTGTTCCGGGTCTTCCCCCCGTCGGAGCGAGTTCGGGCTTCGAGCATCCTCACAATCGGGACCACCCTGGCTCCAGCCATTGGGCCCGTTCTCGGCGGGCTCCTCGTCAGCGATCTGTCGTGGCGCTGGGTCTTTTTCGTCAACCTCCCGATTGGCATCGCCGCCGTGACATTCGGCGCCCTGTGCCTCGAGCGCTCTGCACCACAGGAGGCGGGCGTCTTCGATGTCCCGGGCTTCCTGTTGGGGGGTGCTGGTCTGGGCCTGGTCATGTACGGCGTCTCGGAGGGGCCGCTCAAGAGCTGGTCGTCTCCAACGGTGATCACCACCTGTGTGGCCGGAGTGGCGCTCCTGGCGGTTCTGGTAAGGGTCGAGCTTCGAACCCCGCATCCAATGGTGGACCTCCGCTTGCTCTCGGCCCGGCTCTTTCGCTCGTCGAGCGGCATCATCTTCTTGGTCTCCGCCGCATTCTTGGGAACGCTCTATCTCATCCCCCTCTACTTTCAAGACGCGCGAGGCCTCAGCGCACTCCAGTCCGGGTTGTCGACGTTCCCCGAGGCCTTCGGCGTCATGATCGGGGCTCAATTCGCCAGCCGTCTGATCTACCCCAGGTTGGGACCGCGCCGGCACATCACAATTGGCCTGATCGGGCTCGCTGGAACGATGCTTCTCCTCACCCAGATCAGCCTGACGACCAGCCTCTGGTTGATGCGGGGTCTCATGTTCCTGCTCGGGCTGATCGTGGCGCAGATCTTCGTACCTGGTCAGGCTGCGTCGTTTGCCATGATCTCGCCCGCCGCCACCGGCCGCGCCTCGACCTTGTTCAACACGGGGAGACAGGTCGGGAGCGCCGTGGGGGTCGCCGTCCTTTCGACGGTGCTCATCGGCGTAGGGTCGACACAGGCGGCGGGGGGGATCTCCCACCCCAATCTGGGGGCCTATCACTTGGCCTTCTTCGCTGCCGCACTCTTCGCCTTGGCCGGAACGGTCTTCTCCCTGACCATTCACGACAGTGATGCGGCGGAGACGATGGTGCGCCGTCGGCGCCCCACGCAGAGCCCCGAGCAGCCGCTTTCTGTCCCCGAGAGTGTGGTGTGACGGGCGCAGACGCGTAGCCGCCCTTGCCGCTCACATCCTCGAGCGGAGAGACTGCCGCCGTGTCACCGCTCCGTGATGTTTCCGTCTTCTGTGGCTCGCGCCTCGGCAATCGCCCCTTGTTCGCTGCTGCGGCCCGCCGGCTCGGCGCCGGGTTGGCCGATCGCGGCATCGGACTCGTCTATGGGGGTGCATCGGTCGGCCTCATGGGAGTCGTCGCCGATGCCGTTCTCGGGGGCGGGGGGCGGACTGTTGGCGTGATCACGGCCTCGCTTGCCGACCATGAGATCGCCCATCAGGGCCTCGGACGCCTCGAGGTCGTGGGCACCATGCACCAGCGAAAGGCGCGCATGGCGGAGCTGTCCGACGCGGTGATCATGTTGCCGGGCGGGTTCGGCACCTACGAGGAGTTCCTGGAGACAGTCACATGGGTGCACCTGGGAATTCATGACAAGCCCTGCGGCGTGTTGAACACCGACGGGTTCTTCGACCTCCTGTTGACCTTCCTGAGGCAGGCCGTCGAAATGGACTTCATCGCGCCGCGACTCGTCAACGATCTGGTCGTTTCCGATGACCCTGACGAGCTCGTCGCCGCGTTGATGATCCGGGCGGTAATCTCCTGAATCAGGGAAACCGCTCAAAAGGCGCCCAAGGATCCGCGTACCGAGGCCTACGTCACCGGCCACATCGGCTGAGCTCGGCGTGAACGGATCGGGAGCCTGATCGCCGCCGGTCTCTTGGGCTCTCGCCGAACCAACCGGCGGCTCCAACTCAGGAGGAACGTCTCAATTTGAAACCCATGTACCACGGATCCTGCGGCCGCTTGGGACGCCGGAAGCGGGTTTCCTTCCAGTCATCAGCGCCCGGCGACGCCGTGTAGTAGTTGGACGCGAGCGAAAGTCGCGCCCCGCCGGGAGGACAACGAAACACTTCGGCCACCCCGTGGAGCGTGGCCGAAGTGTTTTCGAAGATCACCGTGCTTCCTGCACGCGGGGCAACCTGATGGTGGGAGCTCATATCGTATTTCCAGAGTTCGAGGTTTCCGCCGTATTCGTCTTTCCAGTCCCCGTTCAGGTAGACGATCACATTGACTCGGTGAAACAAGCCGGTGACCGGATGCACCCGGAAGTCGCGATGCAGCGCTTGAAACGACCCTGGTGGAAATACATGGAGTCCCGCCCAATAGTGCGTCGGATCCGCGATCAACCCGCTGATGCCCGTCAAGTCTTCCAGAAAGGCAACAAATCCACTGCTACAGAGCGCGTGGAGGATTTCTCCGGCAGCCGGCCCACTCGGCATGGGCGATTGGGCCTTGACCATTCGCGTCGTACGTCTGACGTGGAGATCAAGAGCCGGTTTCAGCTCCTCTGACTCTGCCGCCGCAAGTAGCGCCGGATCTACCAGGCCGTCCAGGACGAGATGTGGCCAAGGCGA
>Ga0307373_10002658_pt1 | contig 31969 bp, 24 predicted proteins | sample OX2MG_FD_202534 | JGI IMG/M metagenome (GOLD analysis project Ga0307373, IMG submission 202534) | Soil microbial communities from Risofladan, Vaasa, Finland - OX-2 | ecosystem: Environmental > Terrestrial > Soil > Coastal area > Acid sulfate soil | place: Finland: Risofladan, Vaasa | collected...
CCTAAAAATGCGCAGGAACGCCCGGAACTCGTCGTTACACTGCCCGTGGCCCTGCTCCAAGAGGCAGATCTCGGCATGCGCGATCAGATCTTTTACGAGATCGCGCGAGACCTCAGCTCCTCTCTCGAGCTCACGGTGGTGCTGCGGCGGGTCATGGATAGCGTGATCAACTATATGAAGGCCGACCGGGGCTTCATCGTGCTGGTCGAAGCCACGGGCGTAATGGAGGTCGTGATGTCCGGCGGCAACGCGGACCCCGAGAAGTCCAAGGAGTTCCTGGGCTCCCGCACCGTCATCGATCACGTCGTGCGGACCGGAAATGCCGTACTCTCGACCGACGCTTCGCTGGACGACCGGTTCAAGGGCCAGCAGTCGGTGATCCTTCAGAACCTGCGCTCGATCATCGCGGTGCCGCTGGTTACCAAGGACACCGTCATCGGAGCGGTCTACGTCGACAACAAATTCCATGCCGCCGTCTTCGCGGAGAAGGACAAGAAGTTCCTCCAGGCCATCGCCGACCTCGCGGCCATCGCGATCGACAATGCGAGGCAGTACGAGCGCTCCGAGTTTCTGCGCCAGCTGTTCGAGCTCTATGTCAACAAGCAGGTCACCGACTACGTCCTCGCCCGCTCCGACCGCGAGACCAAGTTCCTCCCAGGCGAACGCAGGCAGGTGACGATGCTGACCTCCGACATCGCCGGCTTCTCAGCCCTGACGCGGTCGATGGAGGCGGAGGAGCTCGTGCGCTTCCTGAACGACTACTTCTCCCGAATGATCGACGCTGTGCTTGCGCACGGCGGCAACATCGACAAGTTCCAGGGCGACGGTATGCTCGTCGTCTTCGGGGCGCCGAACCCGCTGGTCGACCACGCGGACCGCGCCCTCGCGGCCGCGCGGGCCATGATCGAGGAGATCGAGGGCCTGAATCGGGAGCTCAACGACATGGGCAAGCCGCAGATCTCAGTGGGGATCGGGCTCGACACCGGCGAGGTCGTGGCGGGTCACGTGGGGTCGGAGAAGCGCCTCGAGTTCACCCTCATCGGAGTGCCTGTCAACAACAGCTATTGCCTCTCCAAGGTGCGGCCGGCCACGGTGCTCATGTCCGAGACCACGCGGAAAGCGCTGCCGGACGACGTCGAGGTGATCGACTACGAGCCGTTGATCCTGAAGGGCATGACCGCCAAGCAGCCGATCTACCAGCTCGCCTATTCGACTGGGGAGTAGAGCCGCTCGCACCCGGGCCCGGGCGCGGATCCGACCAAAAGGGCCACCAATGGCTGGCCGAACCGCGCCCGGACGCGACCGTCTGTGCCCGACCGGCGCGGCCTTCTAACCCTGGCAGCTCCAGCGACCTGGGCCATACGTCTTGTACAGCCACGCCGCGGCCTCGGCGTTGGCGACCGCGTCAAAGCGGGACTTGCTCGCCCAGGGGGTACCAGACCATGTGCCCGCCATGAACTGGAAGAGGCCCGTGGCTCCGCTGGCCGTGTTCACCGAGTTCGGGTGGTAGCGGGATTCGCAGTAGGCGACGTTGATTGCCCACTGGACCGCGCGCGGCCCCAGGGGGCTGAAGGCGTCGTTGATGATCTTGGCGATGTAGGGCGGCGGCGGCGCGTGGTTGGAGAGGGCCGCGTAGCGGGCCGCCACGGCTCTGGCCGCCGCCAGCGCGTTCTGTTGCGTCTGGTACTTGGCCATGCCCCGCTCGAGCTCCTGCGTCCAGGCCTGGACCTGGGCTGCGGCCGCCGCGAGAGCTCGCTGCTCGCGCTCCTGACTGACCACCGACTGGCCGTCGTAGGCGTTCAGCTGGGTGACGGCTACCGCCGGGGCGGGTGCCGCGGGCGTGTCGACGCGCGGCAGGACGACCGCCGCCAGGACCACGGTCCATACCAGGACCGCCCGAAACAGTGGAACCAAACCCCTTGCGCTCCCCTAGCTTGAAGTCGCCCTACCCCTGGGGCGATGTTCAGGCCTGAGCTCGAACTGGGACGCAGTGCGGGGACCGCTCAGGAACCGAAGAATCGACACGTTAACAGACGAGTGGCCACTTTGTGTAGCCGTCTGAAAGGTCTAACGGTCGGTCGGCCCAGGACTTGCCCGAGCCCGCTTGCGCGTCGTCATCAGCCCGATTACGCGCGTTTGGGTCCGACGTCGCCTGTGGGGAGCGCGGCTTGCTCCGAAGCAGGGACTATATGTGGGTGAAAGTTGTTCTGCCCGAGCGCTTGAGGTCCGTGCTCCTTCGCCTTCCCTCCGACCCCGAGATCGCCTGGTACACCGATATCGATAGCTGCATCGCGGCGATACCAGGCGCCGAGGTCGTGTGGGTCCAGTTCGGGCTCACCGACATCGACACCGTGTTCAGGGCCGGCACCGATCTCAAATGGGTGACGAGCGCCGCCACCGGAGTGGACGGCTGGCCGCTGGACGTTCTTCGCCAGCGCCATGTCGTTCTGACCAACGGCGCTGGCGTCGGCGCGATCCCCATCTCGGAGTACGTGGTCATGGGCCTACTCGCGGGCTTGAAGGGCTTGCCCGAGCTGGTCCGCGCGCAGGACCGGCGGGAGTGGCTGAAAGGATCGCCGCCTTCCCTGGCCGAGCTGCACGGGAAACGTTCCCTGGTTTACGGCTATGGCGGGATCGGTCGGGCGATCGCAGAGCGGCTGCGGCCCTTTGGGGTGACGGTGACAGGAGTGAGGCGCAACCCCGGCGGCGAGGCGGGCGTCATCGCCTCAGACGACTGGGAGGCTCGTCTGCCTGAGACTGACCTTCTAATACTGTCCGTGCCGCTGACTGGTGCGACAAGCGCGCTGGTTGGGAAAGATCAGCTGGCGGCGCTGCCAAAAGGGGCGTGGGTCGCCAACATCGCGCGGGGCGGGCTGATCGATCAGGAAGCGCTGGTCGCCGCCCTCAAGTCGGGGCACCTTGGCGGCGCATACCTCGACGTCACCGATCCCGAGCCACTGCCGTCGGACTCCGATCTGTGGTCGATGCCAAATGTCATCATCACGCCCCACACCTCGTGGGCGACCGAGCATCTGATGGACCGCGCGGCGGAAATCTTCGTCGACAACTTCAATCGATATCTACGGGGCGAGCCACTGCGAAACGTCGTTGACATCGAAGCGGGGTATTGAACACACCCTCCGACCTTTCTAATTGATTGCCACGCCACTTCGAACTCGGTAGGCCACGATTGGAGTTGCGAACCCCTTCAGCTCCAGCTCCAGGCGCTCCGGTTCCAGCTGCCGCTCCTCCAACCACGAGCTCACTCTGCGCAGGGCCTCTTCGCTCATCGTCACCTCGCCCGCGGGCGACTGCGCCTGCAGCCGCGCGGCCAGGTTGGTCACCTCGCCCAGCACGCTCACGTTGGCGGAATCGGTCAGCCTCCCCACCACCGCCGGCCCCACTGCGATCCCGGCACCCACCGGAAGGCCCGCCAGCGCCGCTTTATCGATGATCGCAACGGCTGCCCTCAGCGCGTCCAGCGTGTGGTCGACGCGCTCACCGGAAATGTTGAAGGTGGCCATGATCGCGTCGCCGGCGAACTTGTCGATCGAGCCGTGGTGCCTTGCCACCTCCTGCGACGCCCATCGCTGCAGAGAACCGATGCGCTCGAGCATGTCCGCAGGCGCGATCCGGCCGCTCATCTCGGTGAACCCGCGCACGTCGGCAAAAAGCACCGTGACCATCCGCTCGCCAGTGGTAACGCGTTCTGTGGCGGTGGGGACCGGGTCGACGTGTCGGGGAGGCGCCACCTCCAGGCCAAGCTTCTGCGCAGCATCGCGGGCGAGCTTCGCCGCGAGTAAGGCGCCGGCTTCCTCCGCTTCGGCGACGATCACCTGCAGACGCTGCTGGGCCGCCCGACTATCGCCCGCGCCGGCTTCGGCTTCAGCCAGGGCGCGCCCCGCGTGCCAGGCGTCGAGAAGAAATCCCTCCTCTCGAAACGATTGCTCGGATCGGGTAAGCAATCGAACGCCGTCTTCGAAGCGTCCCTCGTAAAGAGCCAGGCGCCCATGGGCGGCGGCAGAGCGCGGGCCGGCCTCCGCCGTGGCAGTATGCTTCGGCATCGCCTCGAGGAACGAGCGCAGCCAGGTCGGATCCGGCGCCGCTCCCTCAGCCACCGCGTCGGCTGGCGAGCCAAGATCGGCCTGAACCGGCGAAATCGACTTCGCATCGCGCAGCGCCTGCTTGAGGTCGCCGGCGGCCAGGTGCGTGCGCACGCGCGCAGCCCCGTCATACACCGCGTCCTGGCCGTCGACTCGCGCCGATATCGGCGGGAGCTGCGCCAGCGCCTCAACCGGCTTGAGGTTTTCGGCCAGCGCGTGGGCCAGCACCACCGAGCTGCGCCACCCCATCTTTTCGTGACCTAGGTCGCGCGCAAACTGCTGCGCCTTTCTGCTCAGGCTGATGGCCTCATGGACGCGGCCGGTATGCAGAGTGATCAGAGCACTCAGATAAGCGGGCCATGCAAAACCAGGTGTCGCTGTCGACTCCATGCGGTCGGCCCACAACTGAGCTCTCCGTCCCTGACCGAGATGAACGGCGATCCAGGTGGCGTTGTAAACAGCATTTCCCGCCTGGACCTCGTAGCCCCCTTCTTTGGCAGCCGCGTAGCTGTCCTCAAGATGCCTGAAGCCTTCGTCGACCAGTCCGCCGCTGATCTTGGCGAGGGCGAGGAAGTTCCACGACCACGCCAGCGCCCTGCCCGAGCCCACGGCTGTCGCCACCTCGGCCGCGCGCTGCGCGTCCCCGATACCCCGGTCGCCGGTGCGATCAAAGACATCGAGGCCTGAGAGCCTGATGTACGCAACAGCGAGAGCCTCGCTGGGGCCGGCCGCTTCGAGTACGTCGCGGGCGCTTTCGAACTCTTGGCGCGCCAGATCTGATCGCTGTAGCTCCCAATAGCAGCGACCCAGGAGATTCCTCCAGCCCGCCGCTTCGAGGTGCTGGCCTGCAAGCTCGAGGTCGGCGATTCCTGCCTCGATCAGGGTCTTGGCCAGCGGGGGCTCAGCATTGTTGTAGTAGGCCTCGCCGGCCTCGCAGAGAAGCCGCCCGCGCTCCGCCGGGTCCTTCACGTGCGGAGCCGCGCGCTCCAACAGAGTGGCTGCGTCCCGATAAGCGCGACCATTCGTCGCATCCGCGGCGGCAGCGACGCACATCCCGACGGCCTCGTCGAACTTGCCGGCCAGCAAAAGGTGGTGGGCGAGATCGATGGCGGCACGGTCGGGGCGCGATGACAGCACCTCGGCGACGCGAGCATGCAGCTGCTGGCGCCGCGGCACCACCATGTCCTCGTAGGCGGCCTCCCGGGTCAGCGCGTGGCGAAACTGGTAGCGGCCGTAGTTGGCGCGATCCTCTTCGAGCAGCTGGTACGTGACGCCGGTCTCGATGGCAGAGAGGACTGCGATCTGCTCGACTCCGGTGACCTCGGCGAGCGTCGCCAGATCGAACGAACGACCCACCACCGCGGCGGCCGACAGCACCGCGACCTCGTCTCGGCTAAGGCGCTCGAGACGGTGAAGGATGGTGTCGCGCACGGTGCGCGGAATGCGAAGCTCGTTGACCGCCTTGCGGTCCCAGCCCTGCGCCGTGTGAAAGATGTCACCGCGATCGAGGGCGTCGCGCAGCATCTCTTCGATGACGAAAGGGTTGCCCTCGCTGCGCTCATGCAGAAAATCTCTAAACTCATCGCTGATCCGAGGCTCCTCAAAAATCGCGCAGACGATGTCGGCCACGCCATCGGCTTGCAACGCCTTCAGCTCCACCATCTGCACCTGGCCCGAACGCCGCCAGGCTTCGATCGTCGGCAGCAGCGCGTGCTTTCTGTGCATCTCGTCGGTGCGATAGGTGGCCAAGATCAAGACGTTGGTCGAACGCAGCCGGCGCGTCGCATAGTCGAGGAGCTCACGCGTCGCCGGGTCGGCCCAATGCAGGTCCTCGAGCACGACCAGGAGCGCGCTATTCCGCGCCGCATCGCGCAGCAGCAGCAGGATCGACTCGAAGAGGCGAAGCTTGGCTTGCTGGGCTTCGCCTCCAGTGGCCTGTGCACGGCCCATCTGTGGGAACAGCTGGGCGAGGTCGTCGGATGCGGCGCCAAGTCGGTCGCGCAACGCCGCGACATCCTCCCGGGCCAGGTAGTTGCCGATCGCCTCGAGAAAGGGCAGGTACGGTAGCGAAAGCTCGGCCTCGCTGCAGACGCCGGAGACGACAGCACAACCTCGGCGGCGAGCCCTCATGACGAGGTCGGCGACCAGCCGGGTCTTGCCCATCCCCGCCTCTCCTCCGACGATCACCACGCCTCCATCGCCCCGCAGGGTCGCCAGCAGGGCGTCCTCCAGCAGGGAGATTTCGGATTCGCGACCAACCAGGTCTTCACAGAGGACTCGCGCGAGGGCCATCTCTAGAAAAGGTTAGTGAGCTTTTTGCGCAGCCACTTGCGCCCCGGCTGGTCGCGGTATGCCGGCATGAGCGCTTTGATCGTCTCGAAGGCCGCGGCGCTCAGCGAGCCGGGATCTTGGCCCGCGGTCTGGAGTGGCCGGCCGATGACCACCTTTATGCGTTTGCCAAACCACAGGTCCTTGGTCCCCGACAGCGCCACCGGCACTACGGGCACCTTCGCCTTGATCGCGAAATGCGCGAAGCCCTTCTTGAAAGGCATCAGCTCGCCCTCGGTCGGGCCGTAGTTGCCTTCGGGAAAGATCGCCACCGCGCCACCGACCTCCAGGCACCTGTCGACGTGGTGAAACAGCGCGGGATCGCCATGCCGCCCCTGTACGACGGGCACGAAGCCACCGGTCGAGCGGACGAGGAACCACTGCACCTTGCGGGTGACCAGGAGGGTCGGGTTGGCCAGGAAATGAAGCCTTGGTTCGATCGGCAGCACCATGAGGAGCGCGAACTCGTCGAGCCAGTTGAGGTGGTTGGCGATGACCACGTAGTTGCCGGGACGCGGCACGTTGCCCAGCCCTTCGACGTCGAAGCGGAAGAAGAAATGGAGGAGCGGGACGGCGACGAGCCTGACGATCCGGTACGGGATGTTTGATCGGCGGCCCACCGGAAGCAAGTCCGCTGGCGGCATCGGCGCCTGAGCCATGTCGCTCAGTTCCGCGGTTGGGTGGTCCGGCGCATGGTGGCCGAAAGTTATCTCATCGCGAGGCACGCGGCTCCGACCAAAAGGGGCACAAATGCGCCATGCCTGGCGAGGGATCGGACGATTCGCGCCCGAGTGGCGCGCGAACTCGTGCCCCTACGGCTCCAGCGGCCACCACTGCAACATTCGGTTGTAGGTTCCCAGCGCCGCCTCGACCGCGTGGATCGCGCTGGTCAGGTTCGCCTGCTCGCCGCCGGTGATCTTGCCGGTCTTGACGTCGGCCCTGACTTCGTTGAGGAACGCGCTCATCTGGTTGTGCGAAGCGTTGTTGTCGCCGCGGGCGGCCGCAGCGCTCGCAGCATCGAGCTTGGCGAGCAGGCTGTTGATCTGACCGCTGTTCAGAGTCTTGATGCCGCGGACGTAGGCCTCGATGCTGGTCAGGGCTTGCTGCGGCGTCTGCACCACGACCGTGGTCTTCGCCCCTGCGGCGCCGCCATCGTCGTCGGTCACCGTCAGCGACACGTGGTACGTACCGGGCGCGCCGTACGCGTGCGACGCGGACAGGTTGCCCGAGCCGGATGGGCCAAAGCTGGCCGAGCTGGTGGTCGAGTCGCCGAAGTTCCACCGGCTTGTGTGGCTGTCCAGGACACCGGGGTCGGAGAAGCTGCCCGTGAAGTTGATCGTCTCCTCAGGTGTGACGACCAGCGGCACGGTAGTGCTCACAGAGGTGATGTCGGCGGTCGGCCACACGTTGGTGCCGGTCACGGTGACCGAGGCGGTGTCGCTCATGCCGCCGTCGTCGGTCGCTCGCATCGTGACCACGAAGGTGCCTTCGTCATCAGGGGTGAACTGCCAGTGGGCGCCGGACCCGCTCTTGTAAGCGGCTCCGTTCTTGGTCACCGACCAGCCATAGGTGAACCCGGCGGCATTGTCAGCTGCGCTCGGGCTGGTGGCGCTGCCGGCCAGGTGGACAGCGGTTCCCTCGGGGCCGGTCGATCCCGGAGCGGTGATGGCGGCGATGGGAGCCACGGCGGCGACGCTGACCGGGAAGGAAGTTGTCGATGTTCCGCCACTGCTGTCGTCGGCAGTGATGGTGATCGTCTGGGAGGCTGCCTCATCGGAGGCTGCCGCCGACCATGACCACGTCCCGGCGCTCGCGCCGCTCTTGGTGATGGTTCCGCTGGAGGCGGTGAGAGCCACCGCGTTGCCGTCGGGGTCCGAGAACGTGCCAGTGTTGGTCGGCGGAGCGCCCTCGTTCACGGCGACGGCAGCGTGGTCGGCGGCGACCACGGGCGGTTGGTTGGTCGGTGTGGTGGAGACCCAGGTCTTGAAAGCGAGGTCCTTGGTTGCGAAGGGGCTCCAGCCGCAGCCAATGCAGGCGAGCCACTCCTGGCCGCCGGTGTAGGCGTCAAAGCCGCTGCCCCACCAGAAGGCGCTGCCGACCCGCGTCGTCCAGACGATCGCGTACTGGGTGCCGGCCGTGATCGGGAAAGCAGGGCTGATCGTGTAGTCGTGGTAGGTGTTGCCGAAGGCATAGTTGAACTGAGTAGGGGCCGAAGCCTGCTGCATGGTGCCGCCGGTCGGCGAGCCGTCCGCAGCCACGGTGCGGATCTGGACCCAGCCCGTCACGAGCTGTGAGTGGGTTTCCAGCGATAGCGAAACCTTGTCGATCTGGCCCGTGGTCGACGCCGTAAATGTCTGGGCCATCACCTTGGTGCTGTTGATGATGTTGGGAAGGACCGTGGCCGGGAAGGACTGATCGACCGCGTCGGCCGCGACCGCCTGGGCGGGGATGGCCAGCAGCAGCCCGGCGGCCACGCCGGCGGCAAGCGTCCACCGGGGCATGGCGCCCCGAGGCGTGCTCAACCGGATGCGGCCGAACCGATGGCTCATGACCATCTCGACGCAAGTGCACAGTGATTCCTGCGCAAGATCAAAACGACCAATTTCCGAGTGGCGGAGGTTGGGCGGCCTGGAGCTGACCATTGGTGCCCTTTGGCCGTCCCCAATGCTCTCGAAACGGCTGTTCGTACCCTTCTGGCTACATCACTCACCCGGACTCGCGACGAGGCTGCACCGTACCAGCATCGCAACCGGGTCGGGCGTCAGGGCAAGATCGGCCGTCCGTGGGGCCCCATGGGCCAGTGGGGGTTGTGGGCGACCTCCCAAAGGTGTCCGTCGGGGTCGGCGAAATAGCCGTTGTAGCCGCCCCAATCGGTGGCCAGTGCGGGGCGGGTTATGCGCCCGCCGGCCTTCACGGCAAGAGCCAGGAGCTCATCTACGTCAGCGGGGCGGTCGAGGTTGATAGCGAAGGCGGACCCGCGGTAAGCAGCATCGCTGCCAGGCTCAACAGAAAGCCCAGCATCTTTCGCGAGCTCCTCGTAACCCCATATCGCGAGGATGCCGCCATCCGTATCGAAAAAGCTGACCTCGCCAGGCAGCGATGCAGTCGACATTGGCCACCCGAGTGCCTTGTAAAACCGAGTGCTGACAACAACGTCGCGCACACCAAGAGTCGCAAGGCTGAATCGCGCGGGCAACGTCATTCGATAATTTTCGGACAACCGTGGCCTGCGAAGAAATCGATGGACAGCGATGTGACCCAGAAAGCAGCAACCGGCATGCCGATGAGGAAAGCTCGAGACCTGGCGCTCAGCCTTGTCGAGACGACCGAGCAGGATCATCACGGCATGCAGAAGTCCGTTCTGGTGGCAGCACCAACAGCAGCACGAAACCCGCTAGGCAAGGTTGCGCCTTCCCTGACACTACCCAGCCCTCAGGCAACTTCACCTCCTGCGTTGGATCGTCCCAAGTCGTCTCGCCATCCGGGTAGCGGCCGTTCCCGCGTGAGCCGTGGTGGCCTTTTTCGCGGGATTGGTACTGGTGCGGGAGATTGGTGCCGGGTATAGAACCGACGGAGATTGGTGCCGGCGCAGGGATTTGAACCCTGGACCATCGGTTTAAAAGACCGTTGCTCTGCCAAGCTGAGCTACGCCGGCTGCCAATGATTGTGGCTGGTAGTCGAGGCCGGTTGCTCGGCGATTCCGGGTTGGGCTCAAGGTGCCACCGGGGCGAAGATCCGTCAAAGGCTGGCGGCGAGCGATTCCGCGCCGGCGCCATGGTTCGTCAGGAAGTAACAGACCACGTCGCTGCCGGCACCGACCACCGCCCTGCCGAACACCTGCGGATCCTGGTGAGCATAGAAGGACTTCCACAACGTCGACAGCGAAGTGGCAATTTCGGCCTGAGGCAGCAACCGGTCGTTCCGGCCCGAGTTAATCCGATCTTGACCGATCGTGCAGTGCGTGTGCCCTGACGCCGCCCTGAATCTTCAGGATGGCGAAGTGAGAACCGAGGTAAGTCGCTGGACGTCCTGCTCGGCGATGTCAGTGAACCTCAAGCCGACCTCAAACTTCGATTGGGCTCCAGGCCTCAGCTCACCGACCCAAACGACCTCCGCCCACACATGAACCGCCGAGCCATCTCGCAGTATGACGTCGAGCTCGAGCCGGGAATGAACTCCAAACGTCTCATCCGAGAACACACGCATGCCCCCGAGGCTGATGTCCTGGGTATTTCTCTGGTGATGCATCCAGCTGAGGCCCGCAGGTCTGCAAAAGACGTCCGCTTGGACACGGGGGTATCGCCGACGGTCTGACACTGTCGCGCCAGCATAAGTCTCCAGGCCAACCGGAACTTGGCTGGGCTGCCCGCAAGCAATCGCGGCCCTCCCCGTTGGGCAGCCAGAAGGTGGCTGAGTCGGGCAGACAGAAGGTGGCTGACACTCGGGAAGGTTACGAGCGCATGCCTGTCCGGCCTTTTTTACTAGATCCCGAGCTGAGTCGCATGGTGTCCGATCTGACTCGCGACGTCGAACAGTTCGATTCCTTGCTTCAAAGCCAGCGGAACCTGTTCCAGCAGGCTAAAGATGTGCAGCCGGCCGAGCGGCAGTGGAGACAGATCCGCACCGAACTCGGCAGGATCACGACCCGGGTTCACGCCGTCCTCGACGAGATCGCCCTACCTATCGCCGATAGCTGAGCTCGCGGTCGGGCGACCTGCGCCAGGCTTGGCGGCGCGGGATCGGGATGAGGAATATGTCAGTCGCTAGTCGCCATACCAGCCGACGATATCGACCACGACCTGGGTCGAGCCTGTTCCGTTGTAGAAGTCGACAGCACCGCCGGTGCCGACCTTAACCACGACCAGGTTGGGCACCGTCTGGTTGGCGACGTAGTTTAGGTCTGAGGCCAGAGGCCGGATCGTGCCGTCCGGCCAGACCGTCATGAAGCTGGCTGCGGTCGGGCCTGTCACGGTGACGTTCAGGACCACCGCGGTGGCGTTTGCCGGCACGCCCTGGAGGCCCGCGACCGGCAGCGTCATTGTCCCCCCCGCCCCGATTCGGCCGTGGCCGTTGCGGGTGTCCATCAGCCGCGTCGGCGTCATCGCCCCGAAATCGGACCCTGTCGCCGCCAGATCGGTCCCGTCAGTGAACCAGCCGCCAACGTCCGCCACCACGTTCACCGAGCCAGCGGCGTTGTAGATGCTCACCCAGCCGCTGGTCGCCGTCCGCGCGTTGGTGCCGACCCCGACGATCACGCGGTTCGGCACCGTCTGCCTTTTGACGAAGTTCAAGTTGGAAGCCAGGGGACGGGTCGTCCCCATCGGGTAGACGATTAGATAGCTCGAGGCGCTGGCACCGATCGCTGTGACGTTGAGGATCACCGCTGAGACGCCGGTGCCGGGGACACCGCTGCCCGAGCGGCCGCCTATCTGCACATTGATGGTCTGTCCCGCTCCGACGGCGGTGTTATAGCCACCGTTTCCATTCCGCGTGTCCAGGATTCGGTCGGGCACCACCGGGTTGTACAGGCCGTCAGTCCCCGGCGTTCCACTCGGCACCGAGACATAGCCGGCAACGTCGAAGATGACATCGGTGCTGCCGGCCCCGTTGTATGCCGTGACCTGCCCACTTGCTCCCAGCGCCACCTCGACCAGGTTGGGTACGGTCTGCCCGGCCACCCAGTTCAGGTTGGAGGCGAGCGGCCGCGGGACGCCGGTCGGGTAGATGGTCAAAAAGCTCGCCGCCGTGGTGTTGGTTACCGTCACGTTCATGACCACCGCCGCAGCCCCCGTCGGCACTCCGCCTTGGCCGCTGATCTGGATATTCATCTTCCCGTCCGCGCCCAGCCGACCATGATGGCCGCCGATGCTGGTCCGCGTGTCCAGGACGCGCTGCGATACCAGCGGATGGTAGGGCCCGGGCGCTTGCACGTACGTGAACAGATCCGCACTCGAGGTCGCGCTGCTCCCACCCGCCGTCGTCACCGTCACGTCGACCGCTCCCGTACCTGGCGGACTCGTTGCCGTGATCTGAGTCGCGCTGTTCACCGTGTATGTGCTGGCGGCCACAGTGCCGAACGTCACCGCCGTTACCCCGCTGAAGCCGCTGCCCGTCACCACCACCGATGTCCCACCCGCCGCTGTACCAGTGCTCGGCGACAACGATCCAACCGCCGGCCGCGGCACGTATGTGAACTGGTCCGCAGAGCTCGTGGCGCTGGTTCCCCCCGCCGTTGTCACCGTCACGTCCTGCGTCCCGGATCCGGGCGGACTCGTCGCCGCGATCTGGGTTGAGCTATTCACCGTATACGTGGCGGTCGTCGCCCCGAACTTGACAGCGGTCGCGGCACTCAAATTAGTACCAGTGATCGTCACCGGTGTACCGCCCCCACTTGGACCATTGCTCGGCGATATGGAAGTGACTGCGGGCGAGGGTGGCGGCGGGCCCGTGTACGTGAACTCGTCGGCGATGCTGGTTGTGCTGGAGCCCCCCGCCGTTGTCACGATCACATCGACGACTCCAGATCCCGGTGGGCTCGTCGCTGTGATCTGAGTCGCGCTGTTCACCGTGTACGTGCTGGCGGCCGCGCCGAACTTGACGGCGGTTGCTCCCGCGAAGTTGGTGCCGGTGATTGTCACCGAGGTGCCGCCGGTGGCCAGACCGGTGTTAGGAGAGACCAGCGTTACGGTTGTGACCGTGCTGGCTGCCAGACCCGCTAGGTGGTCACGGAAGCCGATCCCGAATGTTGTGGGTGTCCCGTCGTAGGCGCTGATCAACGAGGGAAAGCTGCAGCCGTACGTGTCCCAGGCCCAGCCCAGGTAGCTGATTCCGTTGGCATCAGCCCAAGGCATGTACGTATCGATGTAACTGTGACCGCAATCGGTCTCACCCAGCTCCCCAGTCACCAGCGGCACGCTGGCGGCGATTGGAAGGAGGGTGCTGGCGCAGCTCAGGCTGTTGCAGTTCCCGACGAAGTCATAGGTGTGGAATGAGGCGACGATCTGGGAAGCCGAATCGGTCGGCCGGTAGGTCAGCCACTGGCTGAGGTCGCCCGCGTAGCCGATCCCGCCGATGAGGATCGGCTGCGTGGCGCCGGTACCTCGGACCGTGTTGACCAGGCTCTGCATGCCGACGGTCTGGAAACCAGCCATGCAGCCGTCGCGCAGGCACGCCCAGCTTATGCCTTGGGGCTCGTTGTACAGGTCGAACAGCACCTTCGAATCGCTCTTGAAGGTGGTAGCTACCGAGGTCCAGAAAGCGGTCCCGTGATCGGCGTCGACCATCACCTGCTGGCCCAGAGATTTGTTGGTCCCAGGAGCGTTCCAGTGCAGCTCGAGGATCGCATAGATGCCGTAGGCGTGGAGGCGTGTGACGTAGTCGACGATGGCGGACTGGTAGGCGGCCGACGTCAGCGGGCTGACTGGCAACCCGTTAATACCGAGCCAGCAGTCCTCGTTCAAGCCGAGCCGGACAGCGTTGATGTGCCAGCTCGCCATAGCCGCGATCGAGGTGTCGTCAGAGGGGCCGTCGAAGACATTGTCGCCACCGCCAGTGCACATGTACTCGCTTCCCGACCGGTTCACGCCCAGCAGTCGGATCGTCGCACCGTTGCCGTCCACAAAATGGTTGCCCACGACCGAGATCGCGGTCAGTCCCGCTGCGCTCACCGGCCGAGACGTGGCGATGTTGCCTACGGAAACGACCGCGACTAGGGCAATACAGACTGCGATGAGGCGATGTCTCGCCAATTCAATTAGTCGCATTCCACCATCCCAGATGGGTTATTTTTTCGACCCGAGATCTCAGATCTCGGAGATTTCCCCGCTAAGCTAACGACGCTCGGCGTCGCAATAACTTGCGTTCCGAGATACGAGCCGGGGCGGATGATCTCGCGTCCTGATCCGCTCTGGGCGCCTGTCCCGACCCCGCCCGGGCGTCAGAGGGATGACGGTTTTACCAGCCCATAGGCGGCATCGGCTATCGAGCCGTACCGTCTTCAACGTGAACCTACCGGCTCCAACGACGCTCTCAAACGGCGCGACCAACGACACCCGGAGGATTCTTGTCGTCACGACTTCGTTACCCGATCCGCCTCACTGGGGCTCCGCGATCCGGGTCCGCGAACTCGTTCGTGGGCTGTCAAAGCGGCATCGAGTATCGCTGCTCACCTACACCCGGCCATGGGAGGCTGAGAACGTCCAAGCCCTAAGGGCGATCTTCGAGTCAGTCCACACGGTCCCGGCGCATTGGCCGGATGGCTCGGACCGTTCGGGCCGCCTGCGTTCGTTAGGCTCCCTAAAGCCGTTCGCTGTTCGTCGGATGAGCTCGCCGGCCATGCAGCAGGCGCTCGACGAACTATTGCGCGCTGGAGACTTCGACCTTGTCCAGATCGAGTCGAGCTTTTTGTCCGGTCTCGATCTGTCATGCGCTAAGACAACTGTTCTCGACGAGCACAACATCGAATACGAGCTGCTTGGGCGAACCGCTCGCGTCGAACGCAAGGTGCCGCGCAAGCTGTTCAATCTCGTCGAGTTCACAAAGGTCCGGCATACAGAAAGGCGGGCGTGGAAGCGCTTCGACGGATGCGTCGTCACCTCCGACCGCGACTTATTGGAGGTCGCCTCCGTCGTTCCTGGCCGGCCGGTCGCTACGGTTCCAAACGGGGTCGACCTGGCGGCGTTTGCCCCGCGACCTGGCACTCCCATGTCAGGTCTTGTGTTCACCGGGCTGATGAGCTACCGACCCAACATCGACGCGGTGACCCATTTCGTGCGGGAGATCCTGCCCTTGATCCACCGCACCCGGCCGGCTGAAACATTCACGATTGTGGGCTGGGGAATTCCCGACGAGGTCCGCGCGCTGCTTGGGCCGCGGGTCATAGCCACCTCCAGCGTGCCCGACGTGCGGCCTTACCTGGCGGGCGCTGCTGCTGTTGTCGCGCCGATCAGAATCGGCGCTGGAACGCGCCTGAAGGTGCTCGAGGCTTTGGCGATGGCGCGGCCCCTGATCTCAACCACGCTCGCCTGCGAAGGCCTCGACCTTGAGCCGGGACGCGATTTCCTGGTCGCAGACGACCCGTCCCGCTTCGCTGAAGCGGTCATACGCGTGCTCGAGGACCGGTCTCTGGCCGACAGGCTCGGAGCTTCGGGCCGTCAGGTGGTGGAGTCGCGCTACGGCTGGGAAGCGTCGGCGGTTCAATTGGAGGCGCTCCACGATCGGCTGCTGGCCTCAAAACGCCCTCGCGACAATCGCCGCTCAAATGGGCAGACCGTCTCAGGCGGACTGGCGACTCGGAGCCGCTGACCGCCGGCGCCTTTGGGACCTCGTCGATCATGGGGGGCCGCATCTTCATCTGGTCGGGACCTGAGTCGATCTTGGGCACCTCGCCGGACCGGACGCCTCGGGACAGACGCCCATCAGGAGCCGGGATTCTCCATGGCCAACGTGCCTGCCGGCAAATAGGCTCGAAACCGTGACGCTGGAGGTTGAGTTGAACGGCGCCCGCGCGCTGGTGACGGGCGGGGCAGGCTTTGTGGGCTCTCACATCGTCGAGCAACTCGTCGCCGCGGGTGCCGCCCGCGTGTTGGTACTCGACGACCTCATCAGGGGACGTCGCGAGAACTTGCATTCGGTCTCAGACAATGCAGCGGTAGAGATCATCGAAGGCGACATCTGCGACGCGTCGCTGATGGACCAGGCGTGCGCGGGGAACGATTACGTCTTCCACCAGGCGGCCCTTCGGATAACCCAGTGCGCAGAGGATCCGGTACGGGCGGTGAGGGTGATGATCGAGGGGACTCAAAACGTCCTCGAGGCGGCAGTTCGGCACCGCGTAGCCAAGGTCATGCTGGCTTCGAGCGCCTCGGTTTATGGAGAGCCGGACCGCCTGCCGATCCAGGAATCCGATGCGTTCAACAACCGCACGATCTACGGCGCGGCCAAGATCGCCAACGAGCAGATGGCGCGAGCCTACGCGGAGATGTACGGGCTACGGTACATCGCCCTCCGTCCTTTTAATGTGTACGGTCCGCGCATGGACGCCTTCGGCGCCTACACCGAGGTGATGATCCGCTGGCTGGAGCGGTTGGCCCGAGGCGAAGCCCCCGTGATCTTCGGTGACGGCGCGCAGACGATGGACTTCGTCTACGTGGCGGATGTTGCGCGGGCCTACCTTCTGGCGGCCACGTCCGATGCGGTCGACGATGTGCTCAACGCCGGGTCGGGTATCGAAACGAGCCTCAAGGAGCTCTGCCGAATGCTGTGCCAGGAGAGCGGCCATCCCGACCTGGAACCAATCTATACCGAAGGGCGCAAGGTCAACGGAGTGACACGCCGGTGCGCGGCGACAGAGCATGCGCGTGAAACGATTGGTTTTGAGGCCCGAGTCGGACTAAGGGATGGCTTGCGCGAGCTGGTGGATTGGTATGCCTCGCTGGCGGACACCGAGAGAGTTGCGGTCTGATGATCCCGATCACGCGGCCGTTCCTGGGAGAGGAGGAAGTAACCGCTGCGGCAGCGGTGATCCGGTCGGGCTGGCTGACACAGGGCGAGCGGGTGGAGGAGTTCGAGACAGCGATTGCCCGTTACGTTGGTGCGGGGCGAGCGGTGGCCGTGAGCAACTGCACCACCGCGCTTCACCTGGCGCTGCTAGCGGCCGGCGTCGGCCCCGGCGACGAGGTCATCTGCCCTTCCTTCAGCTTCATCGCCACCGCCAATGCGATCGTGCACGCCGGCGCTCGGCCAGTGTTCGTAGACATCGATCCCTACACGTACAACATTGACCCCGAACTGGTCGAAGCGGCGATAACACCTCGCACGCGAGCCGTGATGCCGGTCGATCAGATTGGGCTCGCGGCCGACATCATGAGCATTCGGGTAATCGCAAAGCGTCACGGTCTGAAGGTCGTCGAGGACGCGGCCCCTTCGCTGGGCTCTATGGTGGGAGGGCGGCGAGTGGGCAGCCTCAGTGACCTCACGTGCTTCAGCTTCCATCCGCGAAAAAGCATCACGACGGGCGAAGGAGGCGTGATCACGACCGACGATCCCGATACCGCGATGTTGCTGAATCGGATCCGCTCACACGGTGCGTCTACTTCCGACCTAAACAGATATCGGTCGAAAACCGTCAGGTTCGAAGAGTATCGGGAACTCGGTTACAACTACCGGCTGACCGACATCCAGGCAGCGATCGGCATAGCGCAGCTTAGGAAGCTCGATTCAATCCTGGCTGAGAGGCGCAGACTCGCGGCACGCTATGCCCGGTTGCTGGGCGACTGCGAATGGCTGCAGCTGCCGTTCGAGCCGCCTGCCCGACTTCATACCTACCAGTCGTACTGCGTCCGCGTGCGGTCGCGGGACCAGCGTGAGGCGATCATGGCCGACCTGGCCGGCCGCGGCATTGCTACTCGGCGAGGGGTGATGGCAATCCACCTGGAGCCGTTCTACAGGGACCTCTGCCCCGACGTCAGCTTGCCCGTTACGGAGCGGTGCTCGGCGGAGACCTTGCTGCTTCCGCTCTTTCCAGGACTGACCGCCGAGGAGCAGGAGTTGGTCGCGGACTCCCTCCTCAGAGCGGGTGCTGAGGCTGACATGAGCGGCGGCGTGACAGTTCGGCAGGACGAATTCGTCGGCTGACGTGGCGGAACCGATCCCCACGGCGGCCCCTCATCAACGAGTGGGCGGGCGGCTCGAAGGATGCTAGTCGGACGCGACCGACGCAATAGGCGGTGATGGCTTGCAACTTCAAGCGCGCGCGTAAATTACCAGGCTTAGGCGACTGCAAGTGACGCCCCTCACCCGCATGCTCAGCCGCAAAAGCAGCGTCAACGCCCGACTGCCATACAACTGGAATTGGCAGCGCAGGTGGGAGAAGCTGGACGACTTCCTGTCTACTGATCGAATCGTCTTGGTTGATGTTGGAGCGCGCGGCGTCGCACCGCCGGAGTTGGAGTCACTGCGCTCGTACGTTCGCCGCATCGGGTTCGAGCCTGACCTTGAGGAATGTCAGCGACTAAGTAACACTGGCAACGGGGAGTTCTTCCCGATGATAGTTGGCGGCCTTGGCGGCGCACAGCGTTTGAACCTTTATAGCGACCGCGACTACAGCTCCGTTTACGAACTCGCCGATAGGTATACGCGGCTTTGGCTCCACGGCATTGAGAAGGATTCCAGCGTCGAGGCAGAAGTCGTGACCCTCGATTCCTTCGTGGCTGACCATCCCGACCTATGTCCCGACTTCCTCAAACTCGATGTCCAAGGCGCAGAGCTCGCGATCCTCCAAGGTGGAGAGCAAACTCTGCAGCGGACAGGGCTGGTCGAAGTTGAGGTTGAGTTCGCCGAGATGTACAGGGGCCAACCGCTGTTTCACGACATTGCCGCATTCATGTCCAATCGTGGCTTTGAACTTTTGTACCTAAACCGGGGATTTGCGACCAGGCGCGAGGTCTACGACGGCCCGAGTCGCGGCCAACTTATCACCGGCGACGCGCTGTTCGGAAAGACCGAGAGTGAATGCCGCAACATGACCGTGACGCAGAGGGCGAAGTATGTGATTCTCCTCGTCCAGCTAGGTCACCTCGATATTGCGTACCAACTGGTGGCTGAGGATCCAACGATCGAAGGCGTTATCCCGCAAATTCGGAGCGTGTTCAAAGCGAATCGCGGGAACCGCTGGAAACGAGGAGCGCTGATGCAGTTCGACAAGATCCTGGCCGTGCTACTCCATTACCGTCGATACAATCAGCTTGGTACTGATTCGGACCGTTCGTGGCCGATTCGGTAGGGGTCGGCGCAGAGCCCTAGCTTCATATGTGCGCCGGCACCGCTTGAGCGTAGCCTGCGCGAGGCTGCCCCTTCCGTCGCCTCGCCGGCAATCAACCAAAGGCGGGTCGCCACCGGGCGGGTCATCGCGACGCTGCTCGGGTCGTCATCAAACCCACTCCTCCCAGGCGTCGAAAGCGCCCTCCAAGGCGGCCTTGAAGTGCCTTTTATCGTCCGCCCGCGTGATGAAGGTGCGAGGCACCGTGCCCGGCGGTCGGTTGACGACCGCTTGTGCGTAGATCAGCTTGTAGCCGGCATCCCCGGCCACCTCGTGCGCTTGGCTGGACCAATTCTTCGACTGCCCAAGTGGGATGGCGAACGCGTTCGTGCGGATGCCGGTTCGAGTCTCAATCAAGCGGCGGGATTCAGCGAGCTCGTCACGGGCCGAGGCCAAAGACAGGGAGCCGAAATCCGGGTGGCTCACCGAGTGGCTGCCGATCTCCACACCGCCGGCTGCCAACCGCGCCACCTCTGCCCAACCCATGATCACGCCGTCGCCGAAGCCGTGCCGTCCGTCGGTCCAGTCGGTGACCACGAACAGCGTCCATGGAATCCCAAATTCAGCCAGGATCGGCGCGGCGTTGGTCGCCACCGTCAACAGGCCGTCGTCAAACGTGATCGCTAGGTCGGTTTTCAAGGCCCTCCCCCCCGCCACCGCTGCGGCGGGCACGAATCGATAACCCAGCTCCAGTGCAAACTCGATCTGCGCTCGGAACCGAGCCGGGCTCACGTCGTTCACACCCCACCGCCCAGTGCCGATCGAGTGGTAGCAAAGGATCCGGCCGTCCGCCGTCATCCGGCGCCTCGACGTCTTCGCGAGGACCGCCCGCTCAGCCTTCATCCGCATGGCGGCAACGCCAGCGCGGCGGATACCGGCCTTTCTGGCGACCGCCTTGAGCGGGTTGACGATCGAGGTCACGGCTTCCCCACCCTGAGCTGGGAAATCGAGACTTCGCGGCTGGAGCCGGGCCTAGGGCACCGCATAGCCGAGCGCCTCCGCGGTTGCTCCCAGGACGCGGCGGTAGACGTCGAGGTCTGCGCCGGCAAGGCGCGACCGCATCGGCGCCACCGGGCTGGGCGTCCAGCCTTGGCGCTGGGTCGACGGTTCCACCCCGATCGCCAGGCAGACTCGCGCGAGCTCGACCTCCGACTGACCGACCAGGTCCTCGAATCGCACCTCGACGAATGAGCTTTCGGGAAGCCGGCCACGGACCTCCAACCAACGCGCCAGAAGATCGCGTAGCGACTCACAGACACGTGTGAAGTTTGGCGCCGCCCACGCTTGAGCGCGGTGGGCGACCGCCAGGTCCAGCGGATCGCGCGTGACGTTTATATAAAGGCAGTCCGGGGCCATGCGGAGCAAGAAATCAGCGAACTGCTGGTTGTTGGTTGTCTGTTCACACCACGCGAGCTTGCCTTCGGCCCGCGCCTTGTCTCCAAACAAGCGGTCCAGGAACCGTCGTGCAGCCGCCAGGGCCCCGACCTCGCTGAGGCGGCCAGCCTGGTAAAGGTAGGTCCGTTCGCGACCGACCCGCGCAGGTAGGCGAAGACCCTTCAGTTTGAACGGCAGGTGCGCGTTACCGATGCGCGCGCCCGCGCCCACAGTCATCCCATCGCCGCGGTGGCGGATGACCCCCAACTCCGTGATGAAAAGCTCCACCGACTGGTGATAGTGCTTTTTGCCGAAGAAGCCCGCCAGGTCGAATCCGCTATATGGATAGCTTCGCGGTGAGCAGAGGTGATGGTGCAGGAGCCGGTCGAACTCGTGGAGCGCGACCTCCAAGCGCTGGGGGGAGTAGGCACTGCTGATTGCATTCACCACGTCCATGACGCCATTCGGGGCAAGCACGATGTTGGTTTCCAGGTGGCAGGTCAAGATGCCGGGATGGCGCCCCAGCAGGCCATTGAGGGTCGAGACTCCTGACTGACCCGATCCGCCAATGAAGACTGCGCGTGGCTGCTGCACCGAAGCCTGGGCTTCATCGCTCGAAGCCCGCAGGAGCGTCGGCCCCCTCATCGCACGGGCTCCGACCCGCGGCCGCCGCGGCCGCGACCCAGGCGCGGCCTGATCGACGCGGCCGCGACCAACCTTGCTTCAGGGTCCCTTGCCATCGATACGGTCGCGTGCAATGGCGACGCGACGACTGAACGTACAAGCGCTAGCCGCGCTGCCCGCCCTCGGCCCGCGCGAGCATGGGCTTTGGCGTTGTTCAGCAGCTCGCTGTGGTAGGCGCCGAGGTGGTGGAGGTAGGTTCGCAGCACGTACCGAAGCGGCGGTGCTTCCTTTCCGGCCCGCCGGACGTTCCTCCAGAACACTCTTCGGAACGGCCCGAACTGCCTCCAGTGAAGGTCGTCCCAGCTTCCACTCGGACGTCGGCGGAACAGCACGCTTGGAACCGGGACGAAGCCCACGAGGTGATCGATCGCAAGCCGCATGTGGAGGTCCCAGTCCTCGTCGCCGAGCAGCGTTTCGTCGAATTGCCCGACCTGGTCGAGGACGGATTTGCGGATCACTGTGGCCCCCAGCTGAGGCTGGACCCGCAGCAGTTGCGCGAAGATCCGGCCATCGTTGGGAAGGGACACGGGCCACGGGAGGCCGGGGCGCCGGAGCTCGAAGTCGGTGTTCTGTACCTGGCCTAGGACCGCACCGAACTCCGGCCGCCCGGCCAGCCATTCCACCAGCTGGCACAGATGGCGCGGCATCCAGACGTCGTCGTCGTCGAGAAAGGCCACATACTCGCCGCTCGCCGCCGCGACCCCGCGGTTGCGGGCAGCTGACACCCCTGGCGTCGCACACCGCAGATAGCGGGCGCCGAGCTCGTCTGCGATGGACCTGGTGCTTTCGCCGCTGCCGTTGTCGATCACCAGGATCTCGAGGTCGAGGCTAGGCTCCTCATTGGCCCTTACGCTGGCCAGTGCTTCCTTGAGGAGGGAATCCCGGTCACGGGTGGGCACGACCACGGAGACCCTGCGCGCTCCGCCTCCCGACACTAGCCTCGGCGCGGCGACCCGGCTCATGGTGAAACCTGCCCCGGCCCGCACTCACGATCGCCGCCAGGCGAGCTGTTGGCCCGGAGGCGGGCGGGAACCCCATGGCGGCCGCCGCCATAAAGTTCGGCCAGGTCGTCGACCACCCGCTCGATGGAGAACTTTCGACGCGTGTGCGCGGCGGCTCCACGACCCAGACTCTCTCTCAGGTCGGCATCGGCGAGTAGTCGCCTCAAGACGATTGCGAGGCCGCCCGGGTCGGAAGGCGGCGCGCATAGGCCGGTGACCCCGTCGAGCACAGGCTCTTCCGGTCCACAGAAAGTGATCACTGGTGGCAGTCCGCGGGCCATGGCTTCCAAAAGGGCTACGGACATCGAGCCCGCCGGAACGGCCAGGACGAATGCGTCCATCGCATCGAGGTAGGGCGCCGGCTCGGCGCGGTGACCCGCAAAGCGCACTTCGGCGGCTATGCCCAGTTCGGCCGCCAGCGCCTCCAGGCCGGCGCGGAGCGGGCCGTCGCCGATGAGAAGCAGCTTGGACGAGGCAACGTTGGCGATTGCGAAAGCGCGGAGCAAGTCGTGCAGACCTTTGCCCTCGGCGAGCCTGACCAGGCTGCCGAGGACCACGGTTTGCGATTCGATTCCCATCTCCGCCCGGATCTCGCGCCGGTTGCGCGTGCGCGTGTCTTGGGACACTTTTTCGACCGGCACGCCGTTGAGGATTGACACGAGCTTGTGCGGTGGCGTGGCCAGTCGATCGGCGCGCAGCCTGGCGTTCCGTTTCGACACGGCGATGATCGCGTGAGCTTGGCGATCCATAGTCCAGCGCGCCAGACGCTGGTGCCTGCTTGGCGATTCCACGGGAACATCGTGTTCGGTGATCACGGCCATTGCGCCGGCGGCGTATCGGGCTGACAGCACTACGGCCAGGCCGCCGGTCGCGCCGCCGGTGTGCACGTGGACCACGTCCGGCCGCCACCTCATGCAGATCTGGCCGAACCCCAGCAACCGGCGCGCCTGCTTGGCACGGCCGCGGCGCCCGTCGGTGTCGAGGCGCTGCACATGCGCTCCCGCGCGCAAGAAACGTGCGCTGAGGTCGGCGAACCTGTCCGACTCTGGGACGATGGCGATCACCCCGACACCGCGATGCACGAGCTCGGCTGCTATGTCGACGCAGTGCGTCTCCATGCCGCCAACGCTGGTTGACTGAAGGACGAGCATCACGCGTCTCGGCAGTGTTGGGTCGCGCAGCGCGGGTGCCGAGCTCCGCTGGAGCTTGTCCTCGGCTACGCTCACCACCGCTCTTGCGCGATACGGTGACCAGCGGGCGTCGCTGATGGCGCCTTCATGACCAGGACAATTCGACAGGCTGCCCGCGCTTGCCCACGGACTCGGTCGCGGCTTCGAGGATCCGGACTACCCTGAGACCGGATTCGCCATCCGTGATCGGCCTCTGGCCGTTGCGGATGCATTCTATGAAGTGCTGGACCTCCACGCGTAGTGCCTCGGTCAGGCTCACCTGCGGCGCCCACATGTCGCCGACCCGATAGCCAACCATCAGTTCGTAGACCGCCTCCGACGGCGTGTCGACCGTGATGCCCCGGTCGTAGATCTTCACCTTCTCGCTGGGCTCGAGATCGTCGTAGACGATCATCTGGGCGTCGCCACCGATCAGTGTCCGCCTGATCTTGACGGGCGCCAGCCAATTGACATGGAAGTGCGCGAGCAGGTTGCTCTCGAAAAAGCACGTGAGGTAACCGGTGTTGATCGGCCGACCCGGGACGTTGGAGATGCCGGTCGCGGCGACCGCGGTCGGCTTCGCCCCAAGAATGTGGTCCATGATCGACAGGTCGTGCACCGCGAGGTCCCACAGCACGTCGACGTCGTGCTGAAAAAGGCCGAGATTCACGCGGACGGAGTCGTAATAGTAGAGGCGCCCCAACCGACCAGCGTCGACGACCTCCTTGATTTTTTGGACCGCACCGGTGTACACGAACGTGTGGTCCACCATCAGCACGAGGCGGCGACGAGCCGCCTCGTCGATCAAGCGCTGCGTCTGGTCGGAAGTTGCGGTGAGGGTCTTCTCACAGAGAACGTGCTTGCCGGCGCGCAGGGCCGCCAGCGCGAGATCGAAATGGGTCGAAATGGGCGTGCAGATAACGATCGCGTCGATGGCCGGGTCTTTGAGCAGGTCCCTGACGTCTGTTGTCGTGACTATGTCCGGATACCGGCGCGCGACCGGTGCCAGGCGGTCCTGGCGCCTGTCCGCGATTCGGGTCACCTGCGAACCAGGGTACTCGGCGAAATTGCGCACCAGGTTGGGGCCCCAATAGCCGTAGCCGATGACGCCGAGTCGCACGGGCGGCGCCACTTGCGCACGCTGCATTGTGGACTGGTCCCATTCGATTCGGTCGAGGTCGGGGTCGGACCTTGTAAACGCGGCCCCGGCGGGTGACGCCAGCGATTCGTGCGGTCCGGCGCCGTTGTGCCCGAACGCCCGTCCGTTGCGCCCACGTGTTTGGTGCCTTGTTTCGGCCACTGATCGCAAGCCTATGGGCGCGAGGTTTGAGGCGGAATAGGCAGTATCCGATCGACCCGGTCCTGGGCCAGAGATGTCCTAGGACCTATGTCCCGATCCCAAAACCTTGGCATCCGCGCGTGGCCGAGGTCCGACAATCCTGGCCGGGACCCCGACCGCGAGGGTGTTCGCCGGCACGTCATGCGTGACCACGCTGCCGGCGGCTACCATGGCGCCGTCGCCGATCGTCACGCCGCAGACGATCGTCGCGTTCGCGCCGATGCTTGCTCGCCGGCCGACGTGGGTCGTCACGAGGCGCCATTCGACCTCCGTGAGCAGTTCGCCGTCATCTCCGACCGCGGACGGATGCCGGTCGTTGGTGAAGCAGGCGTGGGGGCCGATGAAAGCGCCGTCTTCGATCGTGACTCCGCTCGGGATGAAGGCGAACGGGAGGACCTTGACGTTCCGACCAAGCCGCACATCGCGTTGGATCTCGACAAAGGCCGCGATCTTGCACCCGTCGCCAATCTGACAGCCGTACAGGTTGACGAGCTCGGGCTGCGGGATCACCACGTCCTTGCCGAGCTGAACGTCGGACGCGATCACTCTCCCAACCTCAAGCTGTCATCACCATAGCGTCACGTCTCGCGCCTGCCGACTTTGCCACCGCATGCGCGACCCGCTCGACTGCCTCGCGAGTGATCTCGGGATACAGCGGGAGCGAGAGCACCTCGTCGGCTGCGAGCTCCGACTCGGGGAAGTCGCCGCGCCGGTAGCCGAGGTTCGCGTAAGCCGGCTGGAGGTGTACCGGGATCGGGTAATGGATGCCAGCCTGGATGCCGCCGGCATGAAGCTCACTCAGAACGCGGTCTCGGTCGCCCGTCCGGATCGCATACAGGTGGAAGACATGGCGTGCGTCGCGGCCGTCAGACGGGACGCGCACGCGCGCGTCGGCCAGAAGAGACGAGTACAGACGCGCGTGTCGCCGCCGGAGCTCGGTCCAGGCCTCCAACCTGAGCAGCTTGACCCGCAGGATCGCCGCTTGGATCTCGTCCAGCCGAAAGTTGAACCCCTTGGCCACGTGGCGGTACTTGTGCTCCGCTCCCCAGTCCCGAAGTAAACGGACTGTACTTGCGTATGCCTCGCTGCCAGTCGTGATCGCGCCGCCGTCGCCGAAGGCTCCCAGATTCTTGCCGGGATAGAAGCTGAAGCAGCCGATGTCGCCCACGGACCCGACGCGACGACCCTTGTATTCGGCACCATGGGCCTGCGCGGCGTCCTCGACCACGACCAGGTTATGAGCTCGGGCGATGGCGAGAATCGGGTCCATGTCAGCCGCCCGGCCGTAGAGGTGCACGGGGATGACCGCCTTCGTCGATCCGGTGATAGCAGCCTCCAGGCGGTTTGGGTCCATGGTCAGGGTGTTCGGGTCGACATCGACGAGCACGGCGCGGGCACCCGTGTACTCGATCGCGGCGACGGTGGCGACGAACGTGAAAGCGGTGGTGACGACCTCGTCGCCAGGACCGACGCCTGCCGCCAGGAGGGCGAGATGCAGCGCGCTCGTACCCGAGTTGAGCCCAACGGCGTGCGCGGAGTCGCAGTAGGTGGCGAACTCGCACTCGAACGCCAACACCTCGGGTCCCAGGATGAAGTGCCCGCTCTCGAGCACAGTTTCGATGGCGACGTCGACATCTGCCTTGACGTCGTGGTACTGGGCCTTCAGATCGACAAGTGGAATCACAGGCTCTGCCATCTCGACCCCACCCTAACCAGCGGGCCAGGCATCATCAATGGGCCGTGCTGGTTGAGCCGGGACGCCGGTCCCGAACGCCGCGAACCGCGCTGTCCGGACCTGCCAATCCAGCTCCACGGCTTTGCGGAGGCGGCCCCATCCGCTCTCGTCCTGGGCCGAAAGCGCGGTCATGACCAGTCTTGCTTCGGGCGTGAGGGGGCGGAGGGCGCACAGCTGGCAGCCACCGGGCGCGTGGCCGAGCACCTCTGTCGCCGCCTCGAGGACGCCGGCCGCGAACGGCTTGGCCGTCACGCGCACGCCCTCGATTCGCGCCGCCGGGTGGCCGTTGGACGGCGTGAAGGCGGTCTGGGCGATCGCGAACATCGGGACGTCCGCAACTGTGTCGCCCATTGCAAAGCGGACCCGGCGATCGAGCGGCAGCCCGTTCCCGAGCTGCTCCGCGAGAGCGCTCAGGCCGACGCGCTTGTCGATCCGCGCCGGTACGAAGTCGGTTTGCGACTCCCCCGGGACAACCCTGATCGAATCCGCGGTGGCACTCGCCTCCAGCGCGGACGCGATCGTCCTGGCGTCGAGAGCGGCCAGCCGCCCCGAATCGTCGCGGTAGGCGCGCACGATTCCGGAGCACGCGTCGTCGACGTGCACGGCGGGAATAGACCGCAATGCGTCTCCAAGTCGGCTCACCTGGGCGATTTCGGACGCGTCGAGAAGGCAGCGCGCCTCGCCTGCGAGGTGGTCGTAGACGAACGCGCCGTACTCGGCAGCTCCACCTGCAAGCCGGTAGTGCCGGCAACGATCCCGCACGTCGCCAAGAGCTCGCCCGGTGACGATTACCGGTCGGTATCCGTGGAGCGTGAGCGCCCGCAGGGCACGTGCCCCCGCGGGTGTCGTCGTGGAGAAGCCCAGCCGCCCGGTCTCCAGGACGCCGTCAATGTCGATCGCGCACAGCGCACCACTTCGAGGCACGGCAAGCCCCTCGAAAACCGTGCGAGCCAAGTACTCCTGCATGCACCGGTCGAGGCGGCGGCCGAGCTCCGGTGTATCCCCTTCAAGGGAGGCGAGCTCGAGCAAAAGGATCACCTGGTAGAGAAGCCAACGCTCATCCGAGATCGACTCACCGGTGAGATCCAGCCATGCGCGCCGCAGCTCGTCTTTGAAGGTGGTCTCGGCGGAGCTGGCAGCTGCTCCTGCCAGGTCGAACGGAGCGTCGTAGCAGTAGAGGTCGCGGTTGCTGAATGCGTGGTCTTCGCCGCCGACTTTCACCAGGACGCTCGCGTCTCCGGGCCTGGTGAACCAGCGCGAGAGCGCGGTGTTGCCATCGACCACCGAGGGCCGCCGCACGTGCAGGAGTTGGCGTGCCGCGCGGTGCAGGGCGAATCGCGCTACGAATGCAGTACGCCCGAAACCTAACCCCAGCGCATCGCTGGCCCGTTGCCAGACCGCGTTGCGGCCAAACACGCGCACGCTCTTGTCCTTCGGCACTGCCAGCCCGCGCCGGCGCGCTAAGACGTAATCCGCGATGGCGGCCGCGTCCGCGCGGCCGGGCGTCAACCCTCGGAGATCGAGACGGCTGTCGCCGGCGGGGAGCTCCTGGTAGAGCAATCCGTCGACGACTCCGTATGTGACCGGAAGAAAGGGCGCCATCGTTTCGGCGACGCATTCAGCCTGCTCACCGAACAGCCCCTGACCGACGCCCCGCACCTGCAGACGCCGCTTCCAGGTCGTCGCCGCCGGGCCTCGACCGGCAATCTCGAACGTTGCGTGGACATGTCCCCGCTGTGGTTCTGCGGCGCCGGTCAGCGCCACCACCGAGGTGACAGTCGAGGAATCAGGGAGCAGGTCGGTCATCGTCCGGCTCACCGCCTCCGGCTGGAGCAATCGGTGTACGTGCCAGTCGGTGAAGGGCAGTACGACGGCGAAATAGCTGCGCAACTTCTCCGGCACAGCATTCGCTTCGCCGAACAGCTGAAGGAGAAGGACGATCGAGCTTGTGTCCAGGCCGTGCATCTCCAACCGCCGCGCTGTCGCCGCAATAGTCCCACCGCTCCCCGGAGGATCGTCGATCACTAGTGCCATACCGCCCTGCGCTCGAAGATCCTCGATCAGGTGGCGGTCGGCGCTCAGGAGCCGGTCAGTCGGCCGCATGGTCATGAGCGACACGCTTCGGAAGCCGCGCCGTGCGAGATGGGCGGCGCAAAGTGGCGCGAGGTAGACGCCGGAGGTGCGCACCCCGACCACGAGCAGCATGCGGTCGCGTTCGGGCCACCGTCGCGCGAACTCGTCAGCCAGCCAGTCGACGTCTTCGGGGAATTGGTCGAAGCTCCGGAACGAGGCCGGAAGCTTCAAGACATCGCGCCGGGCGGCGGCGGGGAGCCGCCGGACCGCCAAGCCGATGGTATCCGCCATCGAGTTCAGGTCCTCAACTTCGTCGTGCGCCTGATCGCCGCCCGCCAAGAGCGCTGCCAGTGAGGACGTAAACTCCGTCAGGTCGGAACGGAACCTCAGCAGCCGGCTTTCGCTCGGGATTAGAACGCGTGTATTCGCCGCGATGGCGGCCCCGGACTCGACGGCTCCGGCTGGGGCCTTGCCCGCGGGGCCTAATAGCGAACGCACGTTCTTCGCGACCTTGCGAGAAGAGAATGGGTCCCGGTGGAGGCGGTCTTCGGCGATCTGCACCATACCCGCTGCGACGATGTATGCATTCAGCCATGATCGAGCACGTGTTTCCCAGACCAGGAGTAGCGCGAGCTCGTCGAGGTCGCGTAAGAGCTCGTGCGCCAATGCGGGCCGAGCCGCCGGCGCTGGTTGTGGTTGCAGAGCCCGCGGGGAACGCATGGCTGGAGCTTCTGGGGCCGCCATTATTCGGAGTCTAGGCGCCGGCCAAACCCCGTTGGAATGGGCACCTTGAGGCGGCTCTGCCCGATGTCCCGGGCCCGGTGGGCTCGCGTCCCACCGTCCCAGGGCCTACCGGCTCAGACCTCGACCAGGCCCTTCCTCACCGCATAGAGCACGGCCTGTGAGCGGTCGTAGATCCCGAGCTTCTCGTACGTGTTGCTCACATGGTTGCGAACCGTCTTCTCGCTTATCGACAATCGATAGGCGATCTGCTTGTTTGCCATGCCGTTCGCAAGTAGCTTGAGTATCTCGATTTCACGATTGGTGAGGCCGTCGTAGAACTGCTTCGGCGTGGTGGTGCCAGTCAGCATCTCCAACACTCGATTCGCCACCGCGCTTGCCATAACACGCTCGCCAGACATCACGGCGATGATGCTGCTCGTGATCGCATCCGCCGACGAATCTTTTAGGACGTACCCGCTTGCGCCGGCCTTGAGTGCCTGGATGACGTTGTTGTCGGTCTCGAAGGTGGTGAGGATCAGGACCTTAATGCTCGGGTCCGCTTCTGTGACTTGCCGTGTGGCCTCGATCCCATCGACGCCTGGCATCTTGAGGTCCATGAGGACGACGTCGGGCTTCAGCTTGGCGGCCTGCTTGACGACGTCCTGCCCGTCAACGGCCTGGCCCACCACCTCGACGCGCGAATCCTCGTTCAGAAGTCGGGCCAGACCGGCTCGAAACAGGGTCTGATCGTCTGCGATCAGCACCCTTGCAGCTCGCGTGGCGACTGTCATGCGTGATTCTCCTTTGGTGCCGATGGTGTCATGCAATTCGGCTCTCCGTGGCCGTCAGAAGTCCTTTCGGGAAGACCGCACGAACGGTCGTCCCCTCGCCGGCCTGGCTGTCGATCTGGACCTGGCCGCCGAGAAGAACGGCTCTCTCCTTCATCCCAACCGTCCCGAATCCGAGCTTGCGAGTCTCATTCGTATCGAGACCCCGGCCGTCGTCGCCGATCACGACCGACACCTCGTCGTCGGAGTTGGGCTGAAGCACTATCCGCACCTCGTGGGCCCCGCTGTGCATCTTCACGTTCGCAAGCGCCTCTTCGATGATGCGATAGAGGTTGATGGAGGCGGGCAGGGTGATCAGCTCCGGCCAGCCCGGCAGCACTGTCAGCTGCGCCGAGATACGTGTCTTTTCCTCGAAGCTCGAGACCAGAGCGCCGACTGCGCCGACGAAGCTGTCTCGGACGGCTTCCTCCCCGCGGAGGTCGTGAAGCAGCTCACGCAAGCTGTGCAGGACCTGCCGCGTCGAGTCCTGAATCGTGTCCAGTTGGCGAAGCACGTCTTTCCAATCGACTTGCTCAGTCTTGAAGTTCTCGAGGTCGATGAGCATGCCGGTCAGAGTCTGGGCGACCCGGTCATGAAGCTCTCGGGCAACGAGGCGCCTGACATCATCCTCCAGGGCAGACTGCCGGGCACGCGCTCGCGCCCGGCCGGTACTAGGCGCAACAGACGAAGCCACCGAGATTCCCCTCCCCTCACGTGCTGACCATTCCTACGTTCCACGCCTGACTAACGAATCGTGACTTCGCAGGCCGCGTCGGGACGTTTGCCGCACCGACTTCCTTAGCCCTCCGGGTCAACCAGTCCCGGCCCTCTTCGCTTCCGTGAGGCTACGCACTGGCGGGTCGCGGGTCAATGGTCAGAACTGACCATTTCGTTACCAACTTGACCCAGACCTGCCCGAACCTGTCAGCTGCGCGCGTCCACTTCCTGGTAGGCACGCATCACGGTCTCCGCGTGCATCCGAGCCACCGCCTGGCTGCGATTCCTTACATGCAGCTTCTTCAGCACCTGCTGGACGTGTTTGTTGACGGTCGTGACGGAGACACCGAACTGCGTCGCGATCTCTCGATTCGTATGGCCTCGATTGAGCGCAGCCAGGACTTCCTGCTCTCGCCTCGTCAGACCGCGAATGGCCGACCATGTCGTGCCGCCGCTGGTCGCCGAGGCGGCATAACGACCGCCGAATATCTTCCGGATCGGTCCATATGCGGTGAGGGTCCTGACCGCCGCGACCATTTCCGTTGCCGACAGGTCTTTGGCCAAGTAACCGCTGGCGCCGGCGGCGCGGGAAGCGGCAATCGACGCCTCGTCGAGCGCGGCGGTGATGATCACCACCCGGATTTCCGGGTGGACATTCCTGATAGCGCGGGTTGCGGTTAGGCCGTCCTGTTTTGGTCCGAGACCGAGGTCCAGATCCATTAGCAGGACGTCCGTGGGGCTGTCGGCAATGGTTTCGAGCAATCTCGTCGGGCTGCCGAGATCCCAGACCACTTTGAAGTCCCTTTGCCGTTCGAAGGTGGCCCTGAGACCCAGGCGGAAGACAGGATGGTCGTCAACGATACCGACGCGGATCAGCTCGAAGCCCCCTTTCGTTATGTGCTTTCTGGCCCGAGCCTGTGGACGCCCGCCTGCCGGTCACAACATACATGAACTCGGAGCAAATGGATTGTGGTCGTTTCTCGTAGCGCGCTCGGGGAAAACCCAGCCCTTGGCGGACGATTTGGGCTTAGAGGGTCAAATCCCTAGGGAAAACCCAGCCGTCCCCTTGTTGTCGCTCA